>ERZ941706.628-NODE-628-length-10633-cov-3.913405_pt1 | contig 10633 bp, 6 predicted proteins | sample MGYA00521232_ERZ941706 | MGnify/ENA primary metagenome ERZ941706 (study PRJEB32759, sample SAMN07749893) | skin metagenome | biome: transportation; feature: city; material: polyester macromolecule | host: Homo sapiens | place: Hong Kong:ER line | collected...
GGTCCATGGCGAGGGCAGCCGCGACCAGGCGAGCGCGCGGCGGCTCGCCTATGCCGATGAAGGGGCATTCGCGACGCTGATCGATGCGATCGTCGCGGTAACCGTGGACTATCTGGCGCGGCAGGTCGCGGCGGGCGTGGAGGCGGTGCAGCTGTTCGACAGCTGGGCGGGATCGCTGAGCCCCGCGCAGTTCGAACGCTGGGTGATTGCGCCGAATGCCGCGATCGTCGCCGGGCTGCGCGCACGCGGGGTCGATGTGCCGATCATCGGCTTTCCAAAGGGGGCGGGGGCGAAGCTTGCCGCCTATGCGCGCGAGACCCGGGTCGATGCGGTGGGTCTCGACGAAACGGTCGATACGCTATGGGCCCATGACGCGCTGCCGGAAGGAATGCCGGTGCAGGGCAATCTCGATCCGCTGGCCCTGATCGCGGGGGGCACGGCGCTCGACGACGCGGTCGATCATATCCTTGCCGCGCTCGCCGATCGGCCGCATATCTTCAATCTGGGCCATGGCATCCTGCCCGATACGCCGATCGCGCATGTCGAACGGCTGCTCGCCCGACTGCGGGGGGAACTCGCTTGATGGAAACTGCACTTTCGGCGCTCTATCCCTGGCTGAAGGCCGCGCATCTGATCTTCGTCATCTTCTGGATGGCGGGCCTGTTCATGCTGCCGCGCTTCCTCGTCTATATGGTGCCGACCGCACCGGGTTCGCCGGAGGAAGCGCTGTGGCACGAACGCAACGTGCGGCTCGGCAGGATCATCCTGGGGCCGAGCCTCGCGGTCGTCTGGCTGCTGGGCCTCGCGCTCGCCTTCACCATCGGCGCTTGGGACCAGGGCTGGTTCCACGCCAAGCTGCTGCTCGTCATCCTGCTCAGCGGCTATCACGGGTGGATGGCGGCCACCGCGCGCAGGATGGGCGGCGGGCAGCGGCCGCTGAGCGAGCGGACGCTGCGGTTGGTCAACGAAGTACCGGGGGTTGCGACCGCGATCATCGTCATCCTGGTCATCGTGAAGCCGTTCTGAGGGCGATTGACTTGCGCGATCCGCGCCCATAAATGTGCGGACAGGGCCCGTCCGGGCTTTGACGCGTTCCGCCGGCATCACAAGCCGGAGCGCCCTTCGCCAAGAAGAACGCGATCCCGCCACCAGACCCGCCGCCGCGACACCGCACGGCGCGCGCATCGCACCACCGCACATTCACAGCCGGAATCCCCCTCGCATGTCCGAAGCCATCCACCTCAAGGATCTCAAGCGCAAGACGCCCGCCGAGCTCGTCTCGATGGCGGAGGAATGGGAGGTCGAAAACGCCTCCACGCTGCGCAAGCAGGATCTGATGTTCGCCATCCTTAAGGAGATGGCGGAAGACGGCGAGCAGATCATGGGGCTCGGCACCATCGAGGTGCTGTCCGACGGCTTCGGCTTCCTGCGCAGTCCGGAAGCCAATTATCTCGCCGGGCCCGACGACATCTATGTCTCGCCCAACATCGTCCGCCAGTTCGGCCTGCGGACGGGCGACACGGTCGAGGGCGAAATCCGCGCGCCGCGCGACGGCGAACGCTATTTCGCCATCATGCGGGTGACGCGCGTCAATTTCGATGATCCCGATGCGGTCCGGCACCGGGTGAATTTCGACAATCTGACGCCGCTCTATCCCGATGCGAAGCTGACGCTCGACTCGCTCGACCCGACGGTCAAGGACAAGTCGGCGCGGGTGATCGACATCGTCAGCCCGCAAGGCAAGGGCCAGCGCGCGCTGATCGTCGCGCCGCCGCGCACCGGCAAGACGGTGCTGCTGCAGAACATCGCGCGGGCGATCACCGACAACCATCCCGAAGTCTATCTGATCGTCCTGCTGATCGACGAGCGTCCCGAGGAAGTCACCGACATGCAGCGGTCGGTGAAGGGCGAGGTGGTGAGCTCCACCTTCGACGAGCCCGCCCAGCGCCACGTCCAGGTCGCCGAAATGGTGATCGAGAAGGCCAAAAGGCTGGTCGAGCACAAGCATGACGTCGTCATCCTGCTCGATTCGATCACCCGCCTCGGCCGCGCCTACAACACCGTCGTGCCCTCGTCGGGCAAGGTGCTGACCGGCGGCGTCGACGCCAATGCGCTGCAGAGGCCGAAGCGCTTCTTCGGCGCCGCGCGCAACATCGAGGAAGGCGGGTCGCTGTCGATCATCGCCACCGCGCTCATCGACACCGGCAGCCGCATGGACGAGGTGATCTTCGAAGAGTTCAAGGGCACGGGCAACAGCGAGATCGTGCTCGACCGCAAGGTCGCCGACAAGCGCATCTTCCCCGCGCTCGATGTCGGCAAGTCGGGCACGCGCAAGGAAGAGTTGCTGGTCGAGGACACCAAGCTCAAGAAAATGTGGGTGCTGCGCCGCATCCTCATGCAGATGGGCACCGTCGATGCGATGGAGTTCCTGCTCGACAAGATGAAGGATTCGAAGACCAACGAGGACTTCTTCGATTCGATGAACCAGTAAGTCCGGTCAGTCCGAAGCCGCCGCGCCGGCACGCCGGGCGGCATGCTGCGCCTGCCGCGCCCTGCGCTTGGCGAGGAGTTCCCCGTCCACCCGTTCGGCGATGCCGCTATCGGCGATAACCGCCCCGCGCTCGCCCATCGGGCGGTCGGGTCCGGTCGTCGTGTCGATGAGCGTCTGCCGCTCGATCTCGACATTGAGCAGCGCGCCGAGCAGGACGGCGAAAGCACTGAGGAACAGCCACATCAGGAACACGACGATCGCCGCGAGCGACCCGTAAGTGGCATTATAGTCGCTGATATAGGCGACATAGAGGCTGAAGCCGAAGCTGACCGCCACCCACAGCAATGTCGCGAGCAGCGACCCTGGAGTCAGCCAGCGCCATTTGGCGGGGCGGCGGTCGGGCCCGAACCGCATGATGACGGCAAAGCCGAGGCTGCCGAACAGGAATGCGGCGAGCCAGGTCGCCACCTTGATCAAGGCGGTCGTGGCGCTGCCGAGCGTGTCACCGAGCGCGGTCTCGACAATGGCGAACAGCGAGGCGGACACCAGTCCGGCAACTGCGATCAGCACCGTAGCAAGCGTCAGCAGCATCGACAGCAGCGTGAGTTTCAGGAAATTGCGCGTCTCATGCTCGCCATTGATGATGTTCAGCGCACCGATCAGCCCGCTTGCCGCACGCTGCGCGCCATAGAGCGCCAGCGACAGGCTGACGACCAGCGCCAACCCGGTGACCCCGCTCGCCGTGGTCACTGCGGCGACCAGCTGCTCTTCGATCAACAACGCTGCCTCGGGTGGCACCAGCTCGGTCAGCGTCGCCATGTTGGCGCGCACCGTTTCCAGATCGCCGACCAGCCCGTAGATCATCACCGTGGACAGGATCAGCGGCGTAAGCGCGAGAAAGCCGTAGAATGCCACGCCGGCCGCGAGCAGTCCCACCGAATGGAAGCCGATCATCACCGGCATGCGCATGAAAATCGCGCGCCAGCCGCGCCACGGCATCGCCCAGGGGGCGCCAGCTGCCGCGCCGGGAACAACTTCAGCCGCGGAGTCGTTTCCCAGTGGGAACAATATTTGCCCTTCCGTCTTGCCGTCGCCCATGGCAGGCCAATGATCGACGCGCGGACCGGGTTGCGTACAGGGAGTAAAAGCGACGTCGCGGGATAGCATCTTCCCGGCTGCCCTGGGTGGCCGAACGGCGCTTATGCTGCTGTGCGGGTGCAGCGCGCTTGCGCTGTCTTTCGCGCCGGTCCGCGCCCAGTCGTCGCCGCCGGACGGCCCGGCGCAAAATGGGGAATTGCCGCTGCCGGCCGAAGCGCCGTTGGCGCCGCCGCCCGATGCCTCGCTTCCGCCTGTCGAACCGGTATTCACCGAGGAAGAGTATCGCGAAGGCCTGCCACCGCTGCCCGAGGATGACGGCGAACTCGCCGCGCCGCTCGAATCGATCGAGGCCTTCGAAACGCGGACCGCCGCCGAGCGCCGGCGCGACGATGCGCAGGATGCGAGCGATGCTTCGGCACCCGCGCCGGTCCAGTCCGCGCTTTCCGACGGCGATCCGAACGAACCGCTCGCCGATGCGGCGGTGACCGATCCCGCGCTTGCCCAGCCACTGCCCGCTATTTCCGCCTTCGATGTCGAGCCGGTCGAAATCGGCGAGGTGGATGACGGCGCCGAAACCGAAGTGCGCTATACGCTGGTGATCGACGGTCTCGACGCCGCCGACGCGGCGGCCGAGGACAGCGACATGGCGGGCCTGTTCCGCGGCCTGTCGGCGCTTGAAGATGCCGACGGCAAGGCGGCGAATGTCGCGATGCTCGACGCGCGGGCCGAAGAGGATGCGGCCCTGCTGAAGACCATCCTCGACAGCGAGGGCTGGTACGACGCGCGGGTCGACCATGTGATCGAGCAGCCGGCGGCGGAGGGCGCCAGGCTGACCGCCCGGCTGCGCGTCACACCCGGCGAGCGCTATCGCTTCGGGTCTATCACCGTCGCCGCGGCGCCCACGACGCCGCCCGGGCTGGCCGACGCGGCGCTGGCTCTCAAGGTCGGCGAGCCGATCGTCGCCAATCGCGTGCAGGGGGCGGAGGCCAATGTCGCGCTGCGCCTGCCCGAGCAGGGCTACCCGTTCGCCACCGTCGGGCAGCGCGACATATTGCTCGACGGGCAGACGCACGCGGGCGACTATACGCTGCCCGTCGAAGTGGGACCGCTGGGCCGGTTCGGAGGCTTTACGACCGGCGGCGATCTGGCCTTCGGTGCCGAACATGTCGAAACGCTGGCCCGGTTCGAGCGGGGCGAACTCTACGACAGCCGCAAGATCGACGATCTGCGGCAGGCGCTGGTCGCGACCGGCCTGTTCGCAACCGTCGCGGTCGAACCGAAGGCGAGCGGAGAGGCGACCGATGCCGGCGACGGCAGCCAATATATCACCATCGACGTGACGCAGGACGCCGGGCCACCGCGAACGATTGCGGGCTCTGCGGGTTATGGCACGGGACAGGGATTCCGGCTCGAGGGAAGCTGGACGCATCGCAACCTCTTCCCGCCCGAGGGCGCGCTGATCGCGTCGGGCATCGCGGGCACGCAGGAGCAGGCGCTGGGCGTCACCTTTCGGCGCTCCAATGCCGGGCGGCGCGACCGGACGGTGGAGTTGACCGCCGCCGTCAACCGCGGCGATTTCGACGCCTACGAAGCCTTCACCGGCCGCCTGTCGGGGCGGATCAGCTATGATTCGACGCCGATCTGGCAGAAGCGCTTCACTTACTCCTACGGTTTCGAGCTGATCGGCACCAATGAAGACAGCTACGACTTCGATCTGGGCGAGCGCACCCGCCAGACTTACGGCATCGTCGCGCTACCGGGTCAGGTCGGCATCGACACCAGCGACGACCTGCTCAACCCGACCAAGGGATTCCGCGTTACTGCGCGCGTGTCGCCCGAGGCTTCGGTCAGCGACGGGGTAAGGCCCTATGGCAGGGTGCTGCTCGACGGCACCGGCTATTACCCTATCGGCGATTCCTTCGTGCTGGCGAGCCGGCTGCGCTTCGGATCGATTTTCGGTATCGAGCGTGCCGACCTAGCGCCGTCGCGGCGCTACTATGCCGGCGGGGGCGGGTCGGTGCGTGGGTTCGGTTACCAGGAGCTGGGACCGAAGGATCCCGAGGACCGCCCGGTCGGCGGGCGCAGCCTCAACGAGGCCGCGGCCGAGGTCCGCTATCGCTTCGGCAATTTCGGCGTGGTCGGCTTCGTCGATGCGGGCCAGGTCTATGAGGGCGTGACCCCCCAATTCAGCGACATCCGCTTCGGCGCGGGGATCGGCGGGCGCTTCTACACCAATTTCGGTCCCTTCCGGCTCGACGTCGCGACCCCGATCGGCCGCCGCGACGGCGAGAGCGTGGTGTCGGTCTATGTCTCGATCGGGCAGGCATTCTGATGGAAGTCACCGCGCCTCCGGCCGAAACCACCGTCGGCCGCCGCCCGCTCTGGCAGAAGATCGCCGCGGGCGCGGTGCTGACGCTGCTGGGCCTCGTGATGCTCGTCGGACTGGCGCTGGTCGGGATCAACACCGATCCCGGCCGCCGCTTCGTCGCCGACCGGATCGGCGCGCTCGCCTTCGATACCGGCATGAAGATCGACATCGGGCGGATCGACGGGTCGATCTATGGTGCGATGATCCTGCGCGACGTGGCTGTGCGCGATCCGAAGGGCGCTTTCGTAACGGCGCCCGAGTTGCGCGTCGACTGGCGGCCCTTCGCCTTTGCGAACAGCCATATCGACATACGAGCGCTGACGGCGCCGTCGATCCGGCTCATCCGCCTGCCCGCGTTTCGCGAGACGCCATCCGATCCCGATGCCCCGCTGCTGCCCGACTACGACATCGACGTCGGGCGACTGGCGATCGACCGCCTGATCATCGAACCGGCGGTCACCGGGCAGCGGCATGTCGCAAAGATCGGCGGGACCGTGCACATCGCCGAGGGACGCGCCCAGATTGAAGCGGCAGTCGATGCCTTGCGTGCGCAGGGTGTCGCGGGCGGCGACCGGCTGCGGCTGACGCTGGATGCGGTCCCCGACGCCAACCGGCTGCAGATCGCCGCTGCGCTCGATGCGCCGGCGGGCGGGCTGGTCGATGGCTTTTCCAGGCTTGGTCAGCCGATCAGCGCACGGATCGGCGGGCGCGGCGACTGGGCGCGCTGGGACGGCCGGCTCGTCGCCGACAGCGGCGGCGAACCGCTCGCCCGGCTGACGCTCGCCGCACGCGATGGCACGATACGGGTGGCTGGACCGACGCGGCCCGCACGGTTCCTGACCGGGCCGACCGCGGCGCTGGTGGGGCCGGTCACGACCGTCGATCTAAGCACCCGCCTGCTCGAAAATCGCGCGGCGCAACTTTCCGGCCGGCTGTTTTCCGACGCTTTCACACTCGACGCGGCGGGCGGGGTGGATCTCGCCAACAACCGGTTCGGCGACCTGCGCCTCGCATTTGCGCTGCTGAAGCCCGGTGCGATCGCCGAAAATCTGTCGGGGCAGGGCCTGCGCGGCAATCTGGTGCTGAACGGGGCATTCGACGCGCCGCTGGTCGGCTATAATGTGCAGGCGGGCGCAATCGGGTTTGACGATATCGTCGTGCGCGGCTTGATCGCGGCGGGTGAAGCGCGGGTTGACGCCGACCGCATCGTCGTGCCGGTCACCGCCCGCGCGCAGCGGATCGACGGGCTCGACACGGTTGCGGGCGGCACGCTGGTCGGCGTCAGCCTCGCAGGCGACCTCGCGGTCGAGGGTCCGCGCATCCTGAGTGACAACCTGCGCATCCGATCGGACCGCATCGATGCGACCGCCATTGTCGTCGCCGACATGAGCGAGGGCCTCTACACCGGCGCCATCGACGGGAGGGTCGACAACTACCGGATCGAAAGCGTCGGCGTCTTCAACCTTGAAACCAATGCCGATCTGAAGACCCGGCCGGGGGGCGGATTCGTGCTGGTGGGCAAGGTGCGCGCCCGGTCGACGCAGCTTTTCAACGAAGGCGTGCGCAGCTTCCTCGGCGGCAATAGCGTGATCGCCGCGGACGTCGCCTATGGCGGCGACGGGGTGGCGCGTATCGCCAATCTGAGCGTCGGCGCGCCCGATTTCCGGCTGGCCGGCGGGCGCGGCAGCTACTCGCCCGATGGCGGCATCAGTTTCGCAGCGAGCGGCCAGTCGCGGCAATATGGCCCGCTGGCGGTGCAGCTGTCGGGCACGCTCGGGCGGCCGGTCGCCCTGCTTCGCGCCGCGCGACCGGGCCTCGGCGTCGGCCTTGTCGATCTGGAGGCGCGGGTTCGCGGCATCGACGGCACCTATGCGGTGCTGGCGACCGGCGGCACCGACTATGGTCCGTTCAACGCCGATGTCGCGGTGGCGACGGCCAGCGGCCCGTTGCGCATTCGCGTCAATCAGGGGACGCAATTCGCGGGCGTCAACCTCGTCGGCGGGATAGAGGCGACCCGCGCCGGGCCGTTCGCCGGCCGGCTGGACGCAAACGGTTCCGGGCTGGCAGGCGTCGTGCGGCTCGGTGCCGAAGGGACGGCGCAGCGTGCCGACATCAACCTGCGCGCGGTCGATGCCGTGCTGCCCGGCCCCGCCAATGTGGCGATTGGCCGCGCCATTGTCGACGCGCGCGTGGTGCTGCGCGAGACCCCCGATATCGTCGCCAATGTGCAGCTGGCCGACGCGCGCTACGGCGACTTCGATCTGGTCGCGCTGCGCAGCGAGATCTCCTACCGCGACGGCAGCGGCAGCGCACGCGGCTACGCCGAGGGCTATTCGGGCGTGCCCTTCCGCATCGGCGCCAATGCCGCCTTCACGCCCGATCTGTGGCGGGTGATGCTGAAGGGCCGCGCCAATTCGGTGGACTTCGCGACCGCCCAGCCAGCGCGCATCGTTCCGGCAGGCGGCACCTACACGCTGCAGCCGGTGACCGTTGCGCTCCAGAGCGGCAGCCTGCGGCTCGCTGGGCGCTACGGCGACGGCATCGAGGTGCAGAGCCGGCTCGACGGGGTCGATCTGGCGCTGCTCAACACGATCAGCCCCGGCCTGGGCATCAGCGGCCGCGCGACGGGCAGCATCGACTTCGCTCAGGCAAGCCCATCCGCATTCCCCAGCGCCGACGCGCGGCTGTCGCTCAGCAATTTCCGGCGCACGACCTCCGCGTCGGTCAGCCAGCCGGTCGACGTGAACATGGTCGGCAAACTGCTGCCCGACGGCGGCGAGGCGCGCGCCGTCGTCCGGCGCGGCGGGACAGTCATCGGGCGCATGGTCGCCTCGCTCCGCCCGCTGCCGCCCGGTTCGGGCAGCTGGACCGAGCGTTTGTTCAGCGCGCCGCTCGGCGGCGGCATCCGCTACAATGGCCCTGCCGATACGCTGTTCAGCTTTGCCGGACAGAAGGACCAGCGGCTGACCGGCCCGATCGGTGTCGCGGCCGATTTCTCCGGCCGTGTCTCGAACCCTGAGCTTACCGGGCTCGTCCGCGCCAACCGCCTCGTTTACGAGAATGTCACCTACGGCACAAAGCTGACCGACATGCGGCTGACCGGCCGCTTCACCCGCGACCGGTTCGAATTGCAGGAACTGCGCGCCAAGGCCGGGGACGGCAGTGTCAGCGCGCAAGGGTCGGTCAGCCTGGCGAGCGCGGCAGGCTATCCGATGGATATCCGCGCGACGCTCGACAACGCGCGGCTGGCGCGCAGCGACGATATCGGCGCGACTGCGACCGGGCAGCTCAGCCTCACCAAGGCGGCGAACCAGCCCGCGCTGCTCGCCGGACAGATAAGGTTGCCCGAAACCCGCTATCGCATCGTCCGGCAGGGCGCCGCCGAGGTGCCGGTACTGACTGGTGTGCGGCGCAAGGCGGTGCCGGGTCGCCGCTTCGTCACCGGAGACCGCGTGGCCGCCGCGCCCGGCACGGGCAGTCTGCTCTCCCAGCTCCGGCTCGACATCGCGCTGGTCGCGCCTGACGAGCTTTATGTCAGCGGTATGGGCCTCGAAAGCGAATGGCAGGCGGACCTCAAGATCGCGGGCACCGCCGCCGCCCCGCGCGTGTCGGGCGACGTGCAATTGGTGCGCGGCACATTGGGTTTCGCGGGCCGCAGTTTCGAGCTGCAGGAGGGTCGGATCGATTTCACGGGCGGCGCGACCATCGACCCGACCATCCGCATATCGGCGAGCGACTCGATCGAGAATGTCGCGGTAACGGTCAACATCACCGGCCGCGCGCTCGATCCGCAGATCAGCTTCGCGTCGGTCCCGTCGCTGCCGCAGGACGAGATCGTCTCGCGCATCCTGTTTGGCAGTTCGGTCACCAACCTGTCGGCGATCCAGGCGGTGCAGCTTGCCGCCTCGCTGAACAGTCTGCGCGGCGGAGGGGGCGGGCTCAACCCGCTCGGCAAGCTGCAACAGGCGACCGGCATCGACCGGCTGCGCATCCTGGGCGCCGACGAGGCGACGGGGCGGGGGACCGCGCTTGCGGCGGGCAAATATATCACCGACGATATTTATGTGGAAATCGTCACCGATTCGCGCGGCTTTACCGCTACCCAGCTGGAGATCAGCCTCACCCCGTCGCTGTCCCTGCTGAGCCAGGCGGGTGCGTTCGGCGGATCGAACGCCAGCCTGCGCTACCGCAAGGATTATTGATGCGCCCGTCCGTCCTGCGCCCGCCCGCGCTTCTGCTGCCGCTGATGTTTGCCGGCTGCGGCGACGATTTCGAGCGGCGCTACGACCGGGCGGCCGGCGATATCGAGGCGCGGGCGAGCAGCATGGATGCGGACCTCGCCCGCTATGGCGCGACCGCGACGCCGGCCGCGCAACCGACCGGCCGGGTCGATCCGCCGGTCGCGCCGCAGCCTGCCCGCTAGCCCCTTTGCGCGCCATCGCATCCCGCCTATCGGGGCGGGATGACCGAGACGCATCCGACCCGTTTCAATCCGCTCGCCGCCGACGCCCGCTGGCAGGCCCGGTGGGAGGCCGAGCAGAGTTTTTCCGCCGACCGTCCGGGCCATGCCGGCCCCGATGCCCCGCGCGCCTATGTCCTGGAAATGTTTCCCTATCCGTCGGGCCGCATCCACATGGGGCATGTACGCAACGATACGATGGGCGACGTGCTGACGC
>ERZ941706.631-NODE-631-length-10575-cov-6.287833_pt1 | contig 10575 bp, 6 predicted proteins | sample MGYA00521232_ERZ941706 | MGnify/ENA primary metagenome ERZ941706 (study PRJEB32759, sample SAMN07749893) | skin metagenome | biome: transportation; feature: city; material: polyester macromolecule | host: Homo sapiens | place: Hong Kong:ER line | collected...
AGGTCCCCGAGGGCGGCGTCCACGCGATCATGGGACCCTCCGGGTCCGGCAAGTCCACCCTGCTGCGGCTCCTCGCCTGCCTTGACACACCGGACGCCGGGAGCATCCGTGTGGCCGGGCGGAGCCTGCCGGCACCGTGGTCGTCCGACGGCGACGCCTACCGGAACCGGACGTGCGGCATCGTGCTCCAGGACCATCTGCTCATCGATCGGGCGACCGCCGTGGACAACGCGGCCCTGCCGCTGCTCTACGCGCGGCCGCGCCCGGCGAAGCGCGAGCGTCGCGACATGGCCGCCGAGCTTCTGACGCGGCTCGGGCTCGGAGACCGTCTCCACCACCCCGTCGGCCGACTCTCCGGCGGCGAGCGCCAGCGCGTGGCCATCGCCCGGGCCGTGATCATGGGGCCCTCCCTGCTGCTCGCCGACGAGCCGACGGGCGCCCTGGACGAGGAGCGCACCGACGAGGTGATGGGGCTCTTCCGCTCCATGTCCCAGCCGGGGCGGGCGATCGTGGTCGTCACGCACGACCCCGCCGTGGCGGCCCGGTGCGACCACACGTGGCGGCTGCGGGCCGGGCGGCTCGAGTGACGAGGTCCGGCCGTGCCTCCTGCACAGGTGTCCGCATACGGCGTTGCGTCCCCGGGCGTCGCGTTCCGGCTCCGGAAGTCCGGGGCCGCTCCTAGGCTCGGGTGCATGAGCGCGCACCACGCCGACGACGGCCTCCCCGTCCCCGTCTCCACCCTCGCCGAGGACCCACCGGCGGGCGGGCGACAGGCGCCGCCGAGTGGCGTCGTCGTGGGTGAGGACGGGCGGGCCCGCCCGCCGTGGGCGGCACGGGATCCGCTGCTGCGGGAGTACTACGACACGGAGTGGGGCCTGCCCGTCACGGACGAGCGGGGCCTGTTCGAGCGCCTCGTGCTCGAGGCGTTCCAGTCGGGCCTGAGCTGGCGGACCGTCCTGGCCAAGCGGCCGCGGTTCCGGGAGGTGTTCGCGGGCTTCGACCCGGACGCCGTCGCGGCGTTCGGGGACGCGGAGGTCGAGGCGCTGCTGGCGGACCCCGGCATCATCCGGAACCGGCGCAAGATCGAGGCCGCGGTCGCGAACGCACAAGCCGTCGTCGGGATGCGCGGCGAGCGGTTCGCCCCGCTGCACCCGGGCTCCCCCGGCGCGGGCCCCGCCTGGCACGGCGACGGCGACCGTCCCGCCACCGGCCTGCCGGGGCTGGTCTGGGCTCACCAGCCTGCCGCGACCCCACGGCCGGAGACGGTGGCGCAGGTCCCCTCGACCTCGGACGAGTCGCGCGCGCTCGCGAGGGCGCTGAAGGCGCACGGCTGCCGATTCGTGGGGCCGACCACGTGCTTCGCCCTGATGGAGGCCGCCGGGATCGTGGACACCCACCTTCTCGGCTCCTGGCGAAGAGGGGCGTCCGGGATCTGGGAGTGAGCGGGGGCCTCCGGCAGGATGGGGAGCTCAACGCAGGACGTCCACACGAAAGGGTGACGACTGATGACCACCACCTCCGCCTCTCAGGGCTACCGCACGATCAACCCGGCCACCGGGGAGCTGCTGAAGTCCTTCGACAACGCCACGGATCAGCAGATCGCCGACGCCCTCGACGCCTCGCAGGCCGCCTACGAGCAGTGGTCCCGGAAGTCGGTGGCCGAGCGCGCCGCCGTCGTGAAGCGGATCTCCGAGCTGCTGGCCGAGCGCTCCAAGGACATCGCCGCGCTGATCACCACGGAGATGGGCAAGTCCCTCGGCGCGGCAGTCGGCGAGGTGCGCTACGGCGCCCAGATCTTCGGGTACTACGCGGACGAGGCCGAGGAGCTGCTCGCGGACCAGCCGATCAAGCAGTTCTCCGGGCAGGAGGCGTTCGTCCAGCGGCTGCCGATCGGCCCGCTGCTGGGGATCATGCCGTGGAACTTCCCGGTGTACCAGGTGGCCCGTTTCGTGGCGCCGAACCTCGTGCTCGGCAACACCATCCTGCTCAAGCACGCCGAGATCAACCCGCAGGTGGCGCAGCTGCTGGAAGAGCTCTTCACCGAGGCCGGACTGCCGGAGGGCGTGTACCAGAACGTGTTCGCCACCCACGACCAGATCTCCACGATCATCGCCGATCCGCGCGTGCAGGGCGTGTCCCTCACCGGTTCGGAGCGGGCCGGCGCCGCCGTCGCCGAGCAGGCCGGCCGGCACCTCAAGAAGGTCGTCCTCGAGCTCGGCGGCTCCGATCCGTACATCGTGCTCTCCGCGCCGGACGCCCGCGCCGCCGCCCGCGACGCACTGGCCACCCGGATGGGCAACTGGGGCCAGGCCTGCAACTCGAACAAGCGCATGATCGTCATGGAGGACATCTACGACGACTTCGTGGATGAGCTGGTCCAGCGCTCCTCGGCGATGAAGCCCGGCGACCCGACCTCGCGCGACGCCGACGTCTACGGCCCGCTGTCCTCCGAGTCCGCGGCCGACGGGCTCACCGAGCAGATCGCCGCGGCCAAGGAGGCCGGCGCCACCGTCCACGTGGGCGGCGAGCGCGTCTCCGGCCCCGAGGGCGAGGGCTTCTACGTCTCCCCGGCCGTGATCACGGACGTGGACCAGGAGAACCCCGCCTACACGCAGGAGCTGTTCGGCATGGCCTCCGTGGTCTACAAGGTGTCCTCGGCCGAGGAGGCCGTGGCCCTGGCCAACGACTCCCAGTACGGTCTCGGCGGCGCCGTCTTCTCCACGGACCTGGACGAGGCCAAGCGCGTGGCCGACCAGCTCGAGGTGGGCATGGCGAACGTGAACCTCGCCTCCGCCGCCGGCGCGAACCTGCCCTTCGGCGGCGTGAAGCGCTCGGGCTTCGGCCGCGAGCTCGGCCCCATGGCCGTGGACGAGTTCGCCAACAAGCGCCTGTACGCGGTGCAGGGCCCGCTGGAGGGCTGACCCGGGGCCGGGTCGGCCCGGCGGGTCTCCCGCTCCGGCCGGCCCGTCGGCCCCTCAGCCGCGCAGCGGGACGGTCGCCAGCACCTCGTGCAGCGGCCCGCCGGACCGGCCCTCGCCGAGCCGGGACGCCACGACCTCGACCTCGTCGGCGGTCCACTCCGGCCCGCGGTACACGGCGAGCGCGCGCACGGCCTCGGCCAGCAGGACGGTGGCCGGTGCCGGCGGACGGGGCTCGCCCCGCCTCCGACCCCGAGGTCGGGGCGCGGCGGCCGAGACCCGCGCCACGGTGAGGTGGGCACGCCGGCGGTCCCGGCCGTCGTCGTCGGCGAGCCAGGGCTCCGCCAGGAGCGCGCCGAGCTCCCGGACCTGCCCACCCACCCCCACCCAGAGCGTGCGGTGCGAGAACTCCCCCGCTCCGGCCAGGTGCAGGTCCAGCGGGCCATGTCCCGCCGCGATGCGGCCGGCGTCGGCGACGACGTCGTCCACGGCGCCGGCGGGCACCTCCGGGTGGAACGCCAGCGTCAGGTGCCGCTGCTCCGGCTCGGTCCAGCACAGCGCGCGTCCGGCCCGGTCCCGGACGCCGTCGAGGGCCGGCTCGAGGTGGTCGAGCGCGGCCCTCGGCGGACGGATCGCGAGGAAGAGCCTCACGCCTGCGCGCGCGGATCCGCGGCGGCTGCGGTCGAGCCCCCGGCGGCGTCGCGCGTCATGGCGGCCGGGGCCACGTCCGGGTGCGGCTCGCGGCCGGCCACGATGTCGATCGCGCCGGTGAACTCGGCGTCGATCCGCCGCTGCACCCGGCGCGAGCGCTGGGTCACGAGGGACACCACCACACCCACCACGAAGGCGGCGACGAAGCCCGGCAGCAGCTCGTACAGGCCGAACCACTCCCACGTCTCGGCACTGGCCTCGGACCACACCCAGGCGACGGCGGCGCCGGTGACCATGGCGGCCATCGCCCCCCACGAGGTGAACCGCGGCCAGTACAGGGCGAGCAGGATCACGGGGCCGAAGGCGGCGCCGAAGCCGGCCCACGCGAAGGAGACGAGCTCGAGCACGGAGGAGTCCGGGTTGAGGGCGAGCAGACCCGCCACGAGCGCCACCACCAGCACGCCGATGCGGCCGAGCCACAGGGTGAACGTCGGGGAACCGGTGCGCCCGCGCAGCATGTAGAGGTCCTCCACCAGGGCGGAGGAGCACACGATCAGCTGCGAGGAGAGCGTGGACATGATCGCGGCGAGGACGGCGGCCAGCACCAGGCCGGCCACGAACGGGTGGAACATGATCGAGGCCAGCACCAGGAACACGGTCTCCGGGTCCTCGAGCGTGGTGCCGGGGTTGGCCTGGAAGTAGGCGATGCCCACGAGGGCCACCATCACGGCGCCGAACACGGACAGCGCCATCCAGCCGATGCCGACGCGCCGGGCGACGGCCGCGTCGTGCGGGGTGCGCAGGGCCATGAAGCGGACGATGATGTGCGGCTGGCCGAAGTAGCCCAGGCCCCAGGCGAGGGAGGACAGGACGCCGATCAGCGTCGCGTTCTCGAACATCGAGAAGTGGTTCACTCCGCCGCCGGCGGCGTCGGCGGCGCGGATGCCCTCGACGACGGCGTCCCAGCCGCCCATGGTCAGGATCACGACGATGGGGACGGCCAGCAGGGAGAGGAACATGAGGATGCCCTGGGCCACGTCCGTCAGCGAGGCGCCGAGGAAGCCGCCGAACAGGGTGTAGAGCACCGTGATGCCCGCGACCACGAGCATGCCGGTGAGGTAGTTGATGCTGATGCCCTGGGCGTAGAAGGAGTCGGGGCCGAAGGTGGACTCGACGAACTTGCCGCCGGCCACCATGCCCGAGGACACGTAGAAGGTGAAGAACACGAGGATGATCAGGCCGGCCACGATCCGCAGGATGTGCGTGCGGTCCTTGAACCGGTTCTCGAGGAAGGACGGGATGGTGATCGAGTTCCCGGCCACCTCGGTGTAGGAGCGCAGGCGGGGGGCGACCACGCGCCAGTTCACCCACGCGCCCACGGTCAGGCCGACCGCCATCCAGCCCTCGACCAGGCCCGCGGCGTAGATCGCGCCGGGCAGGCCCATCAGGAGCCAGCCGGACATGTCGGACGCACCCGCGGAGAGCGCCGCGACGGACGGCTTCATGTCGCGTCCGGCGAGCATGTAGTCGTCGAGGTCGGTGTTCTTGCGGGAGGCGTACAGGCCGATCGCGATCATCGCGAGGAAATAGAGGCCGATCGCCGCCAACAGGAAGACGGTGTTCGTGTCCATGGGCTCCAGAGAATCACATCCGGACTCTCAGCCCCAGTCCCAGGTCCGTCCCAGATTCGCCCCGTCCGGGTCGGCCCGGGCCCCCGCGCGCCTAGGATGGAGGCCGTCATGACGCAGACTCCCCCGCCCTCCACGCCCGCCGCGCAGCCGTCGGCGACGCCCCACGACGCCGCCGCGATCACGTTCCCCGAACACCTGCCGGTGGCGGAGCGCCGTGAGGAGATCATGGCCGCGATCCGCGACCACCAGGTGGTGATCGTCGCGGGCGAGACCGGCTCGGGCAAGACCACGCAGCTGCCGAAGATGTGCCTGGCCCTCGGGCTCGGGGAGGCCGGCTCGATCGGCCACACCCAGCCCCGGCGCATCGCCGCCCGCTCCGTGGCCGAGCGCATCGCGCAGGAGCTGGGCGAGGAGATCGGGCAGACGGTCGGCTACCAGGTCCGCTTCACGGCGCAGACCTCGAAGGCCACCCGGGTCAAGGTCATGACGGACGGCATCCTGCTGGCCGAGATCCCCCACGACCCGCAGCTGCGCCGCTACTCCGTGATCATCGTGGACGAGGCCCACGAGCGCAGCCTCAACATCGACTTCCTCCTGGGCTACCTGCGCAACCTGCTGCCCCAGCGCCCGGACCTGAAGGTGATCATCACCTCGGCCACCATCGACCCGGAGCGCTTCGCCCGGCACTTCGGCCGGCCGCTGGCCGCGGGCGAGGACCATGCGGACGCGGTGGAGGCCGACGACGGCGGCCGCGTGGTCCCGGCGCCGATCATCGAGGTCTCGGGGCGCACCTACCCCGTCGAGATCCGCTACCGGCCGCTGACCGACGAGCCCTCCCCCGACGACCCCGAGGACGATGCGGACGACGCCGCCGAGACCCGCGACCCCCTCGACGCGATCGGCGACGCCGTCCTCGAGCTGGCCGCCGAGCCGCCGGGCGACATCCTCGTGTTCCTGCCGGGCGAGCGGGAGATCCGCGAGGCCGCGGACCACCTGACCGGCGTCGTCGCCGGCACCACGCGCCTGGCCGGCACGGAGATCCTGCCGCTGTTCGGCCGCCTGTCCATGGCGGAGCAGCACCGCGTGTTCGGCCGCGCCGGGGCCGGGGTGCGCCGGCGGATCGTGCTGGCCACGAACGTCGCCGAGACCTCCCTGACCGTGCCGGGCATCAAGTACGTGATCGACACGGGCACCGCGCGCATCTCGCGGTACTCGCACCGCACCAAGGTGCAGCGCCTGCCGATCGAGCGCGTCTCCCAGGCCAGCGCGAACCAGCGCTCGGGCCGGTCCGGCCGCACCTCGGACGGCATCGCGATCCGCCTGTACTCGGAGGAGGACTACCTCTCCCGCCCCGAGTTCACGGACCCGGAGATCCTGCGCACCTCCCTGGCCTCGGTGATCCTGCAGATGCTCTCCCTCGGCGTGGCCCGCACCCCGGGCGACGTCAAGGAGTTCCCCTTCGTCCAGCCGCCGGACGGCCGTCAGGTCACCGACGGCGCCACCACGCTCACCGAGCTCGGCGCGCTCGAGGCCGGCGGCGCCCGCGCGGGCACCATCACCCGGGTCGGACGCCGCCTGGCCCGACTGCCGGTGGACCCGCGGCTGGGCCGCATGATCCTGGAGGCCGGTGAGCGCGGCTGCGTCCGGGAGGTCATGGTGATCGCCGCGGCCCTGACCATCCAGGACCCCCGCGAGCGCCCCACGGAGCAGCGTGAGGCCGCGGACGAGCTGCACCGCCGGTTCGCGGACGAGAACTCGGACTTCTCCGCGATCCTGAACCTGTGGGCGTACCTGCGCGAGCGGCAGCAGGAGCTCTCCGGCTCCCAGTTCCGCAAGCTGTGCCGCCGTGAGCACATCAACTGGCTGCGCGTGCAGGAGTGGCAGGACCTGGTGCGCCAGCTGCGCCAGCTCGCCAAGGACGTGGGCCTCACCGTCGAGGCCGGACCCGTGGACCCGGTGGGCCGGCACGAGGCCGTGCACAAGTCCCTGCTCACGGGCCTGCTCTCGCAGATCGGCGCCTACGACGAGCGCCGTCGCGAGTACGCGGGCGCCCGCGGCACCCGCTTCGCCGTGTTCCCCGGCTCCGCCCTGTTCAAGAAGCGCCACCCGTTCGTCATGGCCGCCGAGCTCGTGGAGACCTCCCGGCTGTGGGCGCGCACGGTGGCCCGGATCGAGCCGGAGTGGGCCGAGGAGGTCGCCGGCCACCTCGTCAAGCGGACCTACAACGAGCCGCACTGGTCGCGGCGGGCGGGTTCCGTCGTCGCGCGCGAGAAGGTGACGCTGTTCGGCGTCACCCTGATCCCGGACCGCTCGGTCCGGTACGGCCGGATCGACCCGGAGCTCTCCCGCGAGCTGTTCATCCGGCACGCCCTCGTGGAGGGCGACTGGCGCACGCGCCACCGGTTCTTCGCCCGCAACCGGGCCGCGCTCGAGGAGGTCGACGCCCTCGAGACGCGCCTGCGCCGCCGCGACCTGCGGATCGGGGACGAGGACCTGTTCGCCTTCTACGACGCGCGGATCCCGGGAAACGTCGTCTCCGAGCGGCACTTCGACGCGTGGTGGAAGAAGGCGCGCCAGGATCAGCCGGACCTGCTGGACCTCGACGTCGCCGCCCTGCTCACCGCCGACGCCGAGGACCTGGACACCGACGCGTTCCCCACCACGTTCACGTATCCGATGCCCGGCGGCGACGTGGAGCTCGACCTCGAGTACACGTTCGACCCGACCGGCGCGGCCGGCACCGACGGCGTGACCGTGGCCGTGCCGATCCTGCTGCTCAACCAGGTCTCCCCCGGCCCCTTCGCGTGGCTGGTCCCCGGCCTGCGGGTCGAGCTCGTCACCGCCCTCATCAAGGCGTTGCCCAAGGCCGTGCGCAAGAACCTCGTGCCCGCCCCGGACGTGGCCCAGCAGCTCGTCGCGGACCTCGAGGCCCACGCCGACCCGCTGCGGGACGAGCTGCCGGACGCGCTGTCCGCGGCCGTGCGCCGGGTGCGCGGCGTGGTGGTGGAGCCCGGACTGTGGGCCCCGGACGCGGTGCCCCTGCACCTGCGGATGGACTACCGCGTCGTGGACGCCCGCGGCGCCGTGATGGGCGCCGGCCAGGACCTGCCCGCGCTGCAGGCCCGGCTCGCGCAGGCCAACCGCTCCGCGATCGCCGCCCGGCTCGCCGGCACCGACGACCCCGCCTCGGCCCGGCCGGGGCCGCGCGGCAAGGGCCGCGGCGGCCGTGCCCAGGCCGACGCGCGGGCCGGGGCCGAGGGACGCCGTCGCCCGGAGGGCCCCGGGCGGTCCGGCGCGACGCCGGCCTTCGAGGAGCGGCACGGGCTGACCTCGTGGAGCATCGGCACGGTGCCGAAGACCGTCTCCACCGCGGCCGGGGCGCGCGGCCCCGCCATCACGGGCTACCCGAGCCTGGTGCCCGAGACCACGCCCGACGGCGGCCCCGCGGCCGGCCTGACCGTGGCCCGGTCCGCGGAGGACCAGGCGGCCTGGCACCGGGCCGGGGTGATCCGGCTGCTGCTGGCCACCCTGCCCAGCCCCCAGCGCTACGTGCTGGACCACCTGGACAACAGGGAGAAGCTCACCTTCACCCAGAACCCGCACGGCTCGGTGGACTCCCTCGTCGCGGACTGCACCCAGGCCGCCGTGGACCGTCTCGTCGGGGACGAGCTGCCGTTCGACGAGGCCGCGTTCCGCGCCCTGTTCGACCGGGTGCGGGCCGACCTGATCGACACGGTCTTCGCCGTCACGTCCCTGGTGGAGCAGGTGCTCTCCCGGGCCGCGCAGGTGCGACGCCGGCTCAAGGGCTCGGTCTCGCTCGCCCTCGCGCCGGCGCTGTCGGACGTGAAGGCACACCTCGAGCAGCTCGTGTTCCCCGGCTTCGTGGCCACCACGGGCTGGGAGCGGCTGCAGCACCTGCCGCGCTACCTGCAGGGCATGCTGACGCGCCTGGACCGGTTGGACGCCGGCGGCCACCTGCAGCGCGACGGGCAGCACATGGCGGTGGTGCAGGGGCTCGAGGACGAGTTCGACGCCGCCGTCGCGGCCCACCGCGCCCGGTTCGCGGGCACGCCCGTGCCCGCGGAGCTGGAGCGGGTGCGCTGGCTCATCGAGGAGCTGCGCGTCTCGTTCTTCGCCCAGGAGCTGGGCACGGCGGTCTCGGTCTCCGAGAAGCGGGTGCGTCAGGCGCTCGCCCGGGCCACGCGCGCCTGAGTCGGGCCCGGGCGGCGCGGGCCGTCAGTCCTGCGGGACGACCTCGCCGTGGCCCAGGTCCCGCAGGGCCGCGCGGAGGCGGGCGGCGGCGTCGTCCAGGTCCGCCGGATCGGGGGCGTTGTCCACGCGGGCCAGGTCGAAGTCGGCGAGCGAGGTGGAGGGCCACACGTGCACGTGCAGGTGCGGGATCTCGTAGCCGGCGATCATGAGCCCGGCCCGGCGGGCGGAGAACGCCGCCACCTGCGCCTTGCCGATCTGCTGGGCGACCGTCGTCAGGTGCGTGACCAGCGCCGGGTCGACCTCCACCCATTCGTCCACCTCCGCACGGGGCACCACGAGCGTGTGCCCCGGCTGGAGCGGCGCGGCGGACAGGAACGCGACGCACGTCTGGTCCTGCCACACGAAGCGGGCGGGCAGCTCGCCGGCGATGATCCTGCTGAAGACGGTGGCCATGGGGGGTCCTCCTGGGGGTCGGCGGGGCGGGGCCCCGGGGCTCGTCAGTCCCGGCCGGACGCGCCGTCGGGCTCGGGGCCGACCGCGACGGCGTTGGACGGGTCCTGGACCCATGCTGACCACGAACCCGGGTAGAGCGCCACTCCGGGTCGCCCCGCGACGGCCAGGGTGAGCACGGCGTGCGCCGCGGTGATGCCCGAGCCGCAGTACACGGCCACGGGAGTGGCGTCGTCCACGCCGACGGCGTCGAACCGCTCCGCCAGCTCCGCGGCGGGCCGCAGGCGGCCGTCCTCGGCGATGCTCTCCGCCGTGGGCACGTTCCGCGCCCCGGGGATGTGCCCGGCCACGGGGTCGAAGGGCTCGACCTCCCCGCGGTAGCGTTCGGCCGCCCGCGCGTCGAGGAGCAGACCGCCGGAGGCCATCGCCTCGGCGCCGGCCGTGTCCACGACGGGCATGCGGCCCCACGACGGCCGGGCGGTGCCGGGCACCGGGATGACCTCGCCGGGCTGCAGGGGCAGGCCCGCGGCGCGCCACGCCTCGAGGCCGCCGTCCAGGAGCATGGAGTCCCGCAGCCCCGCGTGGCGCAGCAGCCACCAGGCGCGCGCGGCGGACAGGCCGTGGTCGTCGTCGTAGACCACGATGGTGTCGCCCTCGTCGATCCCCCACATCCGCACGGTCTCCGCGAACTGGCGCGCGTCCGGCAGGGGGTG
>ERZ941706.634-NODE-634-length-10526-cov-3.852450_pt1 | contig 10526 bp, 10 predicted proteins | sample MGYA00521232_ERZ941706 | MGnify/ENA primary metagenome ERZ941706 (study PRJEB32759, sample SAMN07749893) | skin metagenome | biome: transportation; feature: city; material: polyester macromolecule | host: Homo sapiens | place: Hong Kong:ER line | collected...
GCGTGGATGTCATCGGGCTGAGCGCGGGCGAGCCCGATTTCGACACGCCCGATTTCGTCAAGGAGGCGGCGATTGCGGCTATCCGCAAGGGCGACACCAAATATACCGTCGTCGATGGCACCGCCGCGCTGAAGCAGGCGGTCGCCGACAAGTTTCGCCGCGACAATCGCCTCGACTATGCGCCGAACCAGATCAGCGTCGGCTCGGGCGGCAAGCAGGTGCTGTTCAACGCGCTCTGCGCGACGGTCGATGCGGGCGACGAAGTGCTGATCCCGGCGCCTTATTGGGTCAGCTATCCGGACATCGTGCAGTTCGCGGGCGGGACGGCGGTGCCGTTGCTCGCCGGGGCGGACCAGCATTACAAGATCACGCCCGTGCAGCTCGACGCCGCGATCGGGCCGAAGACGCGCTGGCTGATCCTCAACTCGCCTTCCAACCCGTCGGGGGCAGCCTACCGGCCCGAGGAGCTGAAGGCGCTGGGCGAGGTGCTGCTGCGCCATCCGCACGTCATGGTGCTGACCGACGACATGTACGAGCATGTCTGGTACGCCGACTTCCCCTTCGCGACCATCGCCGAGGTGGTGCCGGAGCTTTACGACCGCACGCTCACCCTCAACGGCGCATCGAAGGCGTACAGCATGACCGGCTGGCGTATCGGCTACGCCGGCGGACCGGCCTGGCTGATCAAGGCGATGGCCAAGTTGCAGTCGCAATCGACCAGCAATCCCAGCTCGATCAGCCAGGCAGCGGCGGTCGCGGCGCTCAACGGTCCGCAGGATTTCCTGCGCGAGCGCAACGCGAAGTTCCGGGAGCGGCGCGACCTGGTCGTCGCCATGCTCAACGACGCGCCGGGGCTCGCCTGCCCGGTGCCGGAAGGGGCCTTCTACGTCTATCCGGACGCCAGCGGGGTGATGGGGCGAAAGACGCCCGGCGGCGCGACCATCGACAGCGACGAGGCGCTGATCGCCTATTTCCTCGACGAGGCGAAAGTCGCGGCGGTGCACGGCGGGGCCTTCGGCCTCTCGCCCGGCTTCCGCATCAGCTATGCCACGTCGAGCGATGTCCTGCGCGAGGCGTGCGCCCGCATCCAGCAGGCCTGCGCTCGGCTCGGCTGAGGCCGAACGGTTCCGTCACCGAAACCGACAGTTGCGGCCGCCCGGCTGGCGATTTCGGTCCGACATGGTAAATGCAACAAACTGTAACCCACGTCCCTCTCCCCCCGAAATTCATGCAAGGCTCATCGCCGAACCCCATATGGGTCGCGACAAGAGCCGAAACGGACAGCATCATGACTCGCTTCTTCCGCGCGCTGCGCTCCGACCTCACTATCGCTCTCGCCGCCGGGTTTCTGGCCGGCGCGGGCCTTTATACGGTGGTGGACGGTCAGCCGACCGCCGATGCGGCGACCCAGCAGGCGGCGGCACCCATAGCGCCGTGATCGATGCTGTCCGTTCCTGCATGAGGAGCGGACGGGAATGAACGGTTTCTGGAAGAAGGATCGGGCGGTCGTCGCGCTGGGCGCGCTGGTCACGCTCGGCGTGTTCGCCATCCCGGCATTCGACGGGCTTGCGCCGCACAGCGCCGCCGCGCGCACCCTGCCTGCCGCGCCCGCCGTCGTCGAAAAGGGCGGCGAGGCGGTCGCGCTGTTCGCGGGCGGCTGCTTCTGGGGTGTCGAGGCGGTGTTCGAGGATGTGAAGGGCGTGAAGCGCGTCGTGTCCGGCTATGCCGGGGGCAGCGTCAGGAACCCGAGCTACGAGGCGGTGGGCACCGGTAGGACCGGCCATGCCGAGGCGGTGAAGATCGTCTACGATCCGCGCGTGGTCAGCTACGGCCAGCTGCTGCAGGTCTTCTTCGGCGTGGCGCACGATCCGACGCAGGCGAACGGTCAGCACCCCGACTACGGCAGCCAGTATCGCGGCGCGGTCTTTCCGATGACGCCCGCGCAGGACAAGGCGGTGCGCGCCTATGTCGCCGCGCTCGACCAGTCGGGGGGGTATAAGAAGCCGATCGCGACGCGGATCGAGAAGTTCACCAACTTCTATCCCGCCGAGGCCTATCATCAGGATTTCGCCCGGCGAAACCCGGCGCACCCCTATATCGTCCGCTGGGACGCCCCCAAGTTGCGCGACCTGAAGAAGAGCTATCCCAAGCTGGTGAGAGCATAGCGGGCGGGCGGGGATGATGCCTCCCCGCTCTACCCGTCATTCCGGAGAGCTCCGGAACCCAAAACGGATGCGCGCCGATGCCGCCAAAAATGGAACCCGGCGTTCGCCGGGATGACGAACGCGGATGCGAAGGCGCGAACCCCGCTCGGCCGATCCCTATTTCGGCGACAGCACCATCAGCATCTGGCGGCCTTCGAGCCGGGGGTGCGCCTCCACCTTCGCGGTTTCTTCGACATCGGTGGCGACGCGCTGGAGCAGCTGCATGCCGAGCTGCTGGTGCGACATTTCGCGCCCGCGAAAGCGCAGGGTGATCTTCACCTTGTCGCCATCGTCGATGAAGCGGTTCACCGCCTTCATCTTCGTGTCATAGTCGTGGTCGTCGATGTTCGGACGCATCTTGATCTCCTTGATCTCCTGCGTCTTCTGCGACTTGCGGGCGAGGTTCGCCTTCTTTTGCGCCTCGTATTTGAACTTGCCGACGTCGAGATATTTGCACACCGGCGGGTCGGCGTTGGGCGACACCTCGACGAGGTTCAGGCCCTTCTCATGCGCCTCCTCGATCGCGGCGCGGGTGTACATCACCCCCAGATTTTCGCCTTCGTCGTCGATCACCCGGACCTTGTCCGAGTTGATATAATGGTCGAAGCGCGGGCCGCTCTTGACGGGGGGCTGCAGCGAGCGGCGGTTCATCGGGCCGGCTATGGCAATTTCTCCTGAAACGATCGGGACTGCCCCATATAGCGCATGTCGCGCGCCGTGAAGAGGGGGTGGCGCGGCGCGACGGCGGAATATCGCGCGGGCGTGGCGGCGGGGTGACTCCCTTCGCCCGGATCCTGCCTCACGCCTCCAGTCCGAAGGGGGTGCGTGTTCCGCGATGTTCCTCGCTGGTCAGCGCGCGGCCGATCGGCGGGGCGGAGCGGGCGGGGCAGGCGATGCGGTGGCAGAGGCGGCAGGTGACGCCGATCGGCGTCGGTTCGATCGCGCGCGGGTCGGCGCCTTCCGAATAGACGAGCCGCGGGGCATGCGCCGCCGCGCAGGCGAGCGCGATGGCACGGGTGACGGTTGGCCTTCCCCAGCCGCCGCCGCCCTGCGTCACGGTACGCGCGATCGAGAAAGAGCGTTCGCCGTCGGGCAGCTCGAGCCATTGGGTGACGATCTCGCGCGGGCGGGCGAAGGTGCCGTGCACGTTCCACAGTGGGCAGCCGCCGCCGTGCGCGGCGAAGGGAAAGCCCGCGCCGTCGAGCCGCTTCGACACGTTCCCCGCCGCGTCGACGCGCAGGAAGAAGAAGGGCACCCGCTCCTCGCCCGGCTTCTGCAGCGTGGTCAGCCGGTGGGCGACCTGTTCGAAGCTGGTGCCGAACTGGCGGGCAAGCGCCTCGATGTCGTAGCGGCTGCGCTCGACCGCGCGGGCGAAGGCGGTGTAGGGCATGAGGATCGCCGCGGCGGCGTAGGAGGCAAGGGCGCGGCGCGCCAGCTCCGCCCCGCCCGTGCTGGCGAACTGCGCCTCGGCGACCGCCGCCTCGATCTCGCGCTTCAGCGCCAGCCAGGCGATCTGGGTTGCTAGCTGGAAATTGCGGCTCGCGCCGTCGAGCGTGTCGGCAAGCTGCACCTCGCCCCGGTGGCGATCGTGGCGGCGCAGCGTGCTGCCCAGCACGTCGGAAGGCAGCCGCCGCACGCCGAGGCCATGTGTTGCCCTCAGCCATTGTTCCAGTCCGCCCAGATCGCGCGCCTCGCCCGCCAGCGCCTCCGCCGCGCTGTCGATCGCGCCGAAATGGTTGCGCCGCGCGGCGAGGAAGCGTCGCGCCTCGCCTACCGGATCGGCGCGGTCACCCGCCGCGCCCGCTCCGTCCGCCGTCCGGTCGGCGAGCGCCAGCTGCTCTTGCCGATAGGCGGTGTAAAGGCGCAGCAGGGCCTCGGTGACGTGCGGATAGCTGAGCGCCGCATCGGCGACTTCGAGCGCGGGAAGGTCGATGTCGGCGAACATCGGATCGCGCAGCGCCGCCGCCAGCCGCGCGCCATAATCGCCGTCGCCGTCGTCGGCGATGTCGGCGATGTCCATGCGATAGGTCCGCGCGAGCCGCAGCAGCATGTCGGCGGTCACCGGGCGCTGGTTGCGCTCGATCAGCGCGACATAGCTGGGGGAGATTTCGAGGTCGTCGGCCATCGCCGCCTGGGTGATGCCCAGTTCGCGCCGGAGCCGGCGGATGCGCGGGCCGATGTAGAGCGGGCGGTCGTTGGCCATGCGACACCCTGCCTGCACACCGGTTGTCTGTCAAGTTATTACAAAATGACAAGATCAGCCTGTCATGCTGCACAAGCACACTTCGCCGAGGCTTCCGCGCGGTCCGGACGGATGGGTAGATGGCCGACGAAACCGAAGAAGGGCACAGCCATGAACATTCAGCAACTGATCGCGCACAACCGCGACCTCATCACCGCCAATGCCGGCCCCTGGTCGGGCATCGACGCGGAGAGCGCGGCGCGCATGTCGGTGCAGAACCGGTTCAAGACCGGGCTGGACATCGCCAAATACACCGCCGGCATCATGCGCGCCGATATGGCCGCCTATGACGCCGATCCGGCCAATTACACCCAGTCGCTCGGCTGCTGGCACGGCTTCATCGCGCAGCAGAAGCTGATCGCGATCAAGAAGCATTTCGGGTCGACCAAGCGCCGCTACCTCTATCTGTCGGGCTGGATGGTCGCCGCGCTGCGCAGCGAGTTCGGCCCGCTGCCCGACCAGTCGATGCACGAAAAGACCAGCGTTCCCGCGCTGATCGAGGAAATCTACACCTTCCTGAAGCAGGCCGACGCGCGCGAACTCGGCGGCCTGTTCCGCGATCTCGACGCCGCGCGCGAAGCGGGTGACGAGGTGAAGGCCAAGGCGATCGAGCATGCGATCGACAACCACGAGACGCATGTCGTGCCGATCATCGCCGACATCGACGCGGGCTTCGGCAATGCCGAGGCGACCTATCTCCTTGCCAAGAAGATGATCGAGGCGGGCGCCTGCGCGCTGCAGATCGAAAACCAGGTGTCGGACGAAAAGCAGTGCGGCCACCAGGATGGCAAGGTCACCGTCCCGCACGAGGACTTCCTCGCGAAGATCCGCGCGCTCCGTTACGCCTTCCTCGAAATGGGCGTCGATGACGGGGTGATCGTCGCGCGCACCGACTCGCTCGGCGCGGGCCTCACCAAGCAGATCGCCTTCACCCGCGAGCCGGGCGACCTCGGCGACCGCTATAACGCCTTCCTCGATTGCGAGCCGGTCGAGGGCGCAGGGCAGCCGGGCGATGTGCTGATCAACCGCGACGGCCGGCTGATGAAGCCGAAGCGGCTGCCGTCGAACCTCTATCAGTTCCGCGCCGGAACCGGCGAGGACCGCTGCGTCCTCGACTGCATCACCAGCCTCGAAAACGGTGCCGACTTGCTGTGGATCGAGACGGAAAAGCCGCACATCGAGCAGATCGCGGGCATGGTAGACCGCATCCGCGAGGTCATCCCCAACGCCAAGCTCGTCTACAACAATTCGCCGAGCTTCAACTGGACGCTGAACTTCCGCCAGCAGGTGTTCGACACCTGGCAGGGCGAGGGCAAGGACGTGTCGGCCTACGATCGGGCGAAGCTGATGAGCGTCGACTATGACGGCACCGAGCTCGCCGCCGAGGCCGATGAGCGCATCCGCACCTTCCAGCGCGACGCGGCGAAGCGGGCGGGCATCTTCCACCACCTCATCACCCTGCCGACCTATCACACCGCCGCGCTGTCGACCGACAATCTGGCGCGCGAGTATTTCGGTGAGGCGGGGATGCTCGGCTATGTGCTGAACGTCCAGCGGCAGGAAATCCGCCAGGGCATCGCCTGCGTGAAGCACCAGAATATGGCGGGCAGCGACATCGGCGACGACCACAAGGACTATTTCGCCGGCGAAGCCGCGCTGAAGGCGGGCGGCAAGGACAATACGATGAACCAATTCGCAGCCTGAAGGCTGCGGGGGAACCAGCTCGCAGCCTGACGGCTGCAGGAGATCGGGCGGGCTTCGCGGCCCGCCCCCCTCAGCTTTCCTGGGGAGGAAAGCCCTTACCGCCGCGAGCATCACGCTCGCGGCGGTTTTTTCGTCAGCGGGCAAGCTTCAGCGTCGCCACCCCCGCAACGATCAGCGCGACGCCGACATAGCGCAGCAGCGATGTCGCATCGCCGAACAGCAGCACCCCCACCGCAAAGGTGCCCGCCGCCCCGATCCCGGTCCACACCGCATAGGCCGTGCCGATCGGTATCTCGCGCTGCGCCAACCAGAGCAGATAGCCGCTGATACCCATGAAGCACATCGCCATCGCGACACCCGGCCACCGGGTCGCCGGCTCCTGCGCCAGTTTCAACCCGACCGGCCAGCCGATTTCGAACACACCGGCCGCGAGGAGGTAGAGCCAGGCGAGGCTCAGGCCGCTTCCTTCGCCTCTGCCAGCGTCGGATAGTCGGTATAGCCTTCCGGACCCTGGCTGTACCAGGTCGCCATATCGTCCCTGTTGAGATCGGCCTTCGCCTTGAAGCGTTCGACGAGGTCGGGGTTGGCGAGGAAGGTGCGACCGAAGGCGATGGCGTCGCAGCGGCCCGCCGCCAGCAGCGCAGCGCCGCTCGCCCGGTCATGGTCGCTGTTCAGGACCAGCGGGATCGAGATCGCCTCGCGGATCGCGGGGCTGACCGGCGGCACTCCGGTGCGGCCGAAGCTGCCATGCGGTCCAGGCTCGCGCATCTCCAGATAGGCGATGCCGAACCGGTCGAGCAGCTTCGCGGCCGCGACGAAGGTCGTCTGCGGGTCGCTGTCGTCGACGCCCTGAATCTCGCCAACCGGCGACAGCCGCACGCCGACTCGTTCCGCCGACCATTCGTCGATCAGCCGCCGCGTCACCTCGTCCAGCAGGCGGAGGCGGTTGTCGAGACTGCCGCCATAGGCGTCGTCGCGGTGGTTCACCCCGTCGCGAATGAAGCTGTCGATCAGATAGCCGTTCGCGGCATGGAGTTGCACCCCGTCGAAGCCTGCCGCCTTCGCATTGCGGACCGCGCGGCCATAATCGTCCAGCAGGCGGGGGATTTCATCGGTGCCGAGCGCGCGCGCCTCGGCATAATCCTGCTTGCCGTCATAGGTGTGCGCCTGTCCCGGTGCCTTGGTCGCGCTCGCCGACACCGGCTTGTCGCCGCCGAGGAAGCTCGGGTGGACGACGCGGCCCATGTGCCACAGCTGCACCGCGATGCGGCCGCCAGCTTCATGCACCGCCTCGACCACCGGCTTCCACGCCTCGACCTGTTCGTCCGACCAGATGCCGGGCGCGAACGGCCAGCCCAGCCCTTCCTGACTGATCCCCGTCGCCTCGGTGATGATGAGACCCGCCGAGGCGCGCTGCGCATAATAGGTGGCCATGATGTCGGTCGGCACATGGGCGCGCGTCGCGCGGCCACGGGTCAGCGGTGCCATCAATATCCGGTTGGGCGCATCGATCGCGCCGAGTTTGATCGGATCGAACAGCGTGGGGCGGCCTGTGTCGGACATGGAAACTCCTTCGTTTGGTTGCGGATGCAAACAAGCTGGGTTGCACGAAACGCGCGCTGGGGACAGGGCGGGAAGCCGCTCCGGCAAATGGGTGGCGATTCGCCGCGTGCAACCCGGGAGTTTCCTTGGCCGATCCCAAGCTGCCCTATGCCCACCCCGCCCCCGCCCCCGCCGGTGGCGACGCGGATACCGGAAGGGGCGCGGGGCGTGGTGCATTCGCGGCGCTGGTCGCGGGCAATGTCGCGCTGGCGCTGGGGCCGCTGTTCGTGCGCATGGCGGACGTGGGGCCGGTGGCGGCGGGTTTCTGGCGGCTGGCGCTGGCGCTACCGCTGCTCCTCTTTTTCGCGCGCCACCGGATCGCGGGGGCGTTCGGCCCGGCCGGATTCAGCCGCATCGGCCTTTTCGCCGCGCTCGCCGGCCTCTTCTTCGCGCTCGACCTTGCCAGCTGGCACCTCGGCATAGTGCGCACCAAAATGGCGAATGCGGTGCTGTTCGGAAACAGCGCGAGCCTGCTGCTTGTCCTCTACGGAATCCTGCTCGCGCGTCGGCTGCCCGGTCGCTGGCAGGCGGCGGCGGTGCTGCTCGCCTTCGCAGGCGGTGCGCTGATGATGGGCGAAAGCTTCGAGATCGCGCCGCAGAACTTGGTCGGCGATCTGCTCAGCTTGACCGCGGGCGCGCTCTACACCGGCTATATCATCGCCATGGGCCGGGCGCGCGGCGAACTCGATCAATGGAGCGCGCTGGCTGTGGCAAGCGCGGCGGGGCTGCTGCCGCTGCTCGGCCTCGCGGTGCTGCTGGACGAGCGACTGTGGCCGACCGACTGGATGCCCGTGATGCTGCTCGCCCTGTCGAGCCAGATCGTCGGCCAGGGCCTCCTCATCCGCGCGCTGCCCTACTTTCCGCCGCTGGTCATCGGGCTGGTGCTGCTCGTTCAGCCAGCTTTTGGCGCGCTGGTCGGCTGGCTGGCCTATGGCGAGTGGCTGAGCCCGCTCGAACTGGCCGGCGGGGTTATGGTCGCGGCGGCGCTGGTGCTGGTGCGGCGGTGATCGGTCATCCCGCTCTGGCATCGTGCCCAGTGCCGTCCTATTTTCGCGCCATGACCGACACCGCCGAATCTCCCGCCGATCTTACACTCGATGAAGTGCGCGCCGCGCTCGCGCCGCATCTGGCCATGAACGCCATGTTCGACGGCTGGACGATGGCGGCGGTCGATGCGACGGCGGCGGCCGAAGGGGTCGAACCGGCGGTGGCTCGGCTTGCCTTCAAGGGCGGGGCGCCGGTGATGATCGATGCCTGGATCGCCTCGGTCGATGCCGCGATGCGCGATGCCTTCGCGGGCGGGCGGCTCGATGGCGAGAAGATCCGCGAAAAGATCCGGTTGCTCGTCGAATGGCGGCTCGACCATGTGCTGCCGGTGCGTGAGGCGGTGCGGCGGGCGAGTGCGATCCTCGCCATGCCACGGAATCTGCCGCTCGCGACGCGCACCGCCTGGCGCAGCGCCGATGCGATGTGGCGGCTCGCGGGCGATACCGCGACCGATTACAACCATTATACCAAGCGCGGGCTGCTCGCCGGCATCTACGGCGCGACGCTCGCGGTCTGGCTCGACGACGACAGCGATGACCAGGCCGACAGCCGTGCCTTTCTCGCGCGGCGGATCGATGGGGTGATGCGCTTCGAAAAGGCCAAGGCCGGGCTGCTGGCGCGCACCGATAATATGCCAAGCCTGTCGCGCTTCGTCGGCCGGCTGCGCTACCCTGCGCGCTGACGAGCGGGCGCGGGGCGTTCGGACATACCAGCCCTTTTGCCCTTCCCAACCCACGCGGTTATTGATAATCGCTTGCATCAATCGATGTTGCTGACCCAGCTCATGAAAGGCCGGATCGCGCGCGTGACGCGTGTCGACTGGGCCGCCTTGCCGCCGACCGAGGCGCATCGGCTGCGCATGCTGGGGCTTGACGCCGGGGTGGAGGTCGAGCTGCTTCACAGCGGCGTGCTGTTTTGGCGCGATCCGCTGGCGGTGCGCGTCGGGCGGATGACGGTCGCGCTGCGCCGCCGCCATGCCGCCGCCGTGGCCTGCGCGGTCGAACCCGCCGCCGCGCCCGCATTCGAGCCAGTCGCCGCCGAATGACCGCCGCCCCGCCGCTGGTCGCGCTGGTCGGCAATCCAAATGCCGGCAAGAGCGCGCTGTTCAATGCGCTGACCGGTCTCAACCAGAAGATCGCCAACTATCCGGGCGTGACGGTGGAACGGAAAAGCGGGCGGCTGCTCCTTCCCGACGGACGGCCCGCCGAGCTGGTCGATCTGCCCGGTGCATACAGCCTGGAGCCCGACGGGCTGGACGAGGCGGTGACGCGCCGGGTCGTGACCGGTGCGATGGACGGCCACCGGCGGCCCGACGCGCTGGTCATCGTGGTCGATGCCTCCAACCTCGACAACCATCTCCGCTTCACGCTGGAGTTGATCGAACTCGGCCTGCCGACCGTGGTCGCGCTCAACATGGTCGATATGGCCGCGCGCGACGGGCTGACGCTCGATCCGGCACGGCTCTCGGCCGAGCTCGGCGTGCCGGTGGTGGAGACGGTTGCGGTGCGGCGGCGCGGTCTCGACGCGCTGGGCGCGGCGGTCGAGCAGGCGCTGCGCCGGTCCGCCCCCGCCCCCAACCACGCCCCGCCCCCCGCCCCCGCCCCCGCCCCCGGCACCCGCGCGGCCGAGGCGCGCCGCATTGCCCGCGCCGCCATCGCCAGCGAGAGCCAGAGCCGCGAGCTGACCCGCGCGCTCGACCGGGTGCTGCTCAATCCGTTCCTCGGCCC
>ERZ941706.636-NODE-636-length-10523-cov-5.349541_pt1 | contig 10523 bp, 13 predicted proteins | sample MGYA00521232_ERZ941706 | MGnify/ENA primary metagenome ERZ941706 (study PRJEB32759, sample SAMN07749893) | skin metagenome | biome: transportation; feature: city; material: polyester macromolecule | host: Homo sapiens | place: Hong Kong:ER line | collected...
TGCGGCACCGAACGGCACCACAGAGTCGATGTCACCTATCCGTGCAGCAGTCCCGGCAGCTATGGAGGTCAGATGGGGTTGACATGTTCTTCGTGGCTGGCTGGTTCGCACTGGATGGTGGCATGGGTGACGTGGTACTCCTCGGCGAGCAACGCGGTGACCCGGTCGAGGACGGCGTGTAGCTCGGCGTCGTCGGCCAGCACCACGTGCCCGGTGGCGGTGTCCAGTCCGGAGGTGACGGTCCAGATGTGCAAGTCGTGCACGTCCGCGACGCCCGGCAGCGCCCTGATCCGGGCCTCGACCTCGCCCACGTCGAGTCCGGGCGGGGCGACCTCCATCAAGATTCTCAAGGCTTGCGCGATGAGTTTCCATGTCCGGGGGAGGATGAACAAGCCGATCGCGGCCCCGATCAGGGGGTCCGCGTAGCGCCAGCCGGTGGTGAAGATGATGATGGCGGCGACGATGACACCCACCGAGCCGAGCATGTCGGAGAACACCTCGAGGTAGGCGCCCTTGACGTTGAGGGATTCCTTAGCCCCGGCCATCAACAGCCGAAAGCTGATCAGGTTGACGATCAGACCCACCACTGCCACGGCCAGCATCGGCAGCCCTGGGACGTCGGGTGGGGAGGAGAATCTTTGCCAGGCTTCGTACAGCACGTACCCGGCCACTCCGAACAGCAGCACCCCGTTGGTCAGGGCAGCGAGGACCTCGAGTCGGTAGGTGCCGAAGGTGCGCTGCGGGTTCCCGGAGGCTTGGGCCAGGGTGATCGCGGCCAACGCCATCCCCAGGCCGAGGACGTCGGTGCCCATGTGTGCGGCATCCGACAGCAGAGCCAGGGAGCCGGTGGTCAAGCCCACGGTGAGTTCGACGAGCATGTAGGCCGCGGTCAGGCCGAAGGCGATCAGTAGGGGTGTGCGGTGTCGGGCCCCGGCGGTGGCTGCGCTGGCGTGGCTGTGGCCGTGGTCGTGTCCCATCCCTCAGACCCCCGGGGTGCCGTGGACGGCGTGGTCGAGGTGCTCACGCGTGACGTCGAGGAGAAGGCGTACGTGACTATCCGCGAGGCGGTAGCGGACCATCCGGCCGTCGCGGCGATTGGTGACGACGCCTGCAGTGCGGAGCAGTCGCAGTCCGTGGGACAGCGCGGAGGGGGACATGTCGACCATCTCTGCCAGGTCGCACACGCAGGTCTCGCCTGCCTCCAGCAACGCGAACAGCACCCGCACCCTGCCTGGATCGGATAGCAGCGCGAACGCGTCCGCGATCCGGCTCGACTCCGCTGGGGTGACCAGAAGAGGCCTCGTGGCCTCCACTCGGCCTTCGTCGACTTGGGTCGAGGTGCAGGCATCGAGGCCCACCACCTGGGCATCTTGGGATCGGGTCACGGGAACTCCTGAACAGTTGAACGAGTTGTCATATGTACAGTAGTCGACGTTGGATCCGACCGACCCCCACAAGGAGTCTGAAGCAATGACAACCGAGCTGACCTGCCCCAAATGTCACGGCGCGATGCGTAGTTACGAGCGCAACGGCATTCAGATCAACCAGTGCACCGAGTGTCGCGGTGTCTTCCTCGACCGCGGTGAGCTGGAGCAGCTGATCGATGCCGAGGCGGCCTACACCCAGGCCGCCCAGCAGGGCCGCGGCGCCCCGGTCCCCGGGCCGCCCGCCCAGGCGAACCAGCCTCCGGGTTACGGCTGGGACCAAGGCGGACACCATGGCAAGCCCCAGTACGGCGGACACCACGGCAAGCGGAAGAAGGGCTTCCTCGGCGAGCTCTTCGACTGACGCGCCGCGAGGACCGCGCCGCGCGGCGTTGACCCGCTGCGGGCCCGACCCCGATGTCGTCGGGCAAGGCGAGCGTCGCAATCGCCGCGGTGCGGGCAGGCGCCCTCGGCCGACCTCCCATCGGGTGCCTGTGGCTCCCGTCGCAAGCGCCCGGCAGCCGTCAGGTCAGCCACCGAAACAGTTCCCACCTGCAACCGGCACGGGCCAGGGGACAGAACAACGAAAGGCAAGACAGCAGATGTCTTCGAAGGGTCGCAAGGACCACACACAGCGGGCCGCGCGGGTCCAGCAACTGCGGCGTGAGCAGAAGCGCAAGGAGCGTCGGCGTGCTCTGCTGATCTACTCCGTCACCGCAGCCGCGGTGCTGCTCATCGTCGGCGGCGTCGCCGTCAGCCTGATCCGCACCGAGGCGAACAAGCCCGACCTGGCGGCCGTGAAGAGCTACAAGGTCACCCCCGAGCACGTGCAGACCCCGGTTACGTATGCGCAGACTCCGCCCGCGGGCGGAAAGCACAACCCCATCTGGCTCAACTGCGCCACCTATCCCACCCCGGTGCCCAACGAGAACGCGGTGCACTCGATGGAGCACGGAGCCGTCTGGGTCACGTATCGACCCGATCTGCCGGCCGCTCAGGTCGCGACTCTGAAGGCCGCGATCCCGAGCACCTACGCGGTGCTCTCGCCGTTTCCCGGGCTGAAGGCTCCGGTCGTCGCCTCGGCGTGGGGTAAACAGCTCTCCCTCGACGGTGCGGACGATCCCCGTCTCGCGGCCTTCATCCGGGAGTACCGGCAGGGTGCTCAAGCGCCCGAGAGCGGCGCCGCGTGCACCGGCGGCTCCGACGGCACCCTGCCACTGAACGCCGGCGGCGGTATGCCCGCACCATCCCCGACCACGCAGCCCTGATCGGGGGATCTCGATGACCAAAGAACCGTCTCTGCCAGAGGATCTTGCGGAGTACGCCGAAGTTGCCGCTCGCCCCCGCCCCGACCGACACCGTCCTTGGTTGCCGGTGGTGGCGGTGCTGCTGGTAGTCGGCTTGGTGGTGGCCGGCGGGGTCGGGTACCTCGTGGGCCGTCCTGCCTCGCCACCGGCCGATGACAGTCCCGAGGCTGGATTTGCCCGGGACATGCAGGTCCACCACGCCCAGGCCGTTGAGATGTCCCTGATCGTGCGGGAGAAGAGCGCTGACCCGGGCCTGCGGGCGATGGCCTACGACGTGATCACCAGCCAGCAGCAGCAGATCGGCCAGATGTACGCCTGGCTGGACGGCTGGGGACTCCCGCAGACCTCCCCCCGTACGTCGATGGCGTGGATGTCGGGGATGGATCATGCCGGGATGGCTGGCATGCCGTCCGGATCCGGCTCGATGACGATGTTGCCGGACGGTCGGATGCCCGGGATGGCATCGGCCGCGGATCTGGCGCGGCTGAAAGCTGCGAGCGGTCGGGCCGCCGAGGTCCTATGGCTGCAGCTGATGATCCCGCATCACCAGGCCGGGGTAATGATGGCCGAGGCAGTGATCCAGAAATCCGATGATCCCCAGGTAGTCAAGCTGGCCAATGCCATCCGCACCGCCCAGCTCGCCGAGATCGACCAGATGCGCCAGATGCTCAAGGAACGCGACGGGGTCGAGAGGAGCTCGTGAAACCGGCGCTCCAACTGCTGGCCGCCGACGCGCTCGCCACCATCCACCTCACGGGGGCCGCACCGCCCGCAAAGCACACGCCGAGCTGGAATCGTCAGACCCGCCGGCCCGCGACGTACACACGCGGGTGCCGGCCCGGGTTGTGCTGCGGGTCGAAGGCCCGATCTCGCCGATCATTCCATCTGGTGGCTTTCGACGTTGGTTCGACGGATGCAAAGTCTGGTTGACTTTCGGCTCCTCCTACACTGCCCGAGTGTCCCCTCGAACCTACGCGCAGTTGTTCCGGATCGTCGCCACGGCCGAGGCCATCTCGTGGGCGGGTCTGCTGACCGGCATGTACTTCAAGTACCTCACGGATGCGGGGGACCTCGGGGTACGGATCTTCGGACCCATCCACGGCGGCATCTTCGTCGCGTATGTGCTGATCACATTCCTGGTCTCACGCGCGCTCGGATGGGGTCGTTGGACCACCCTGGTGGGGCTGGCGTGTTCGGTGCCGCCCTTCGCCACACTGGCGTTCGAGGTGTGGGCGCAACGAAGTGGCCAGCTTATGACGCCCACGACTGGTTCCCCCGACGAGCCCCTCCCCCGCCGAGCGACTACCGGCGGTCGCGTCTGAGCCACGGGCACGCGGGTTCGGCGACCTGATCGTTGCCGGAGCACGATCAGGCAGCAGCCCACCAGCCCTGTGCTCGAGGGCGGCCGGCACCTGAACGGCGAGCCGAGGTAGCCGGTGACGAGCGCATCTACTCGAACGACTGAGCGCGCCCGGGGCTGCGCTTGAGGAGCATTCTAGACTTGTGAAACATTTCACAAGTAGCGCTATGGGTGACCGGTTCGCGGCTGTGCGCACGTACCGTCGGGACCGTGGTCACCCGCGACGCGCTGCTCCAGGTACTTACTGCCGACCCTGCCGGGTTGCTGCCGGCGCGCGAGCAGATGGCGATGACCTTGGGATGGCACATCATCCTGGCCTGCTTCGGGGTGGCGTTCCCCGCGATGATCCTGGTGATGCACTCGCGGGGGATCCGCCGCGACGACCAGGTGGCACTGGGCCTGGCGCAGCGCTGGTCGAAGGTAGCGGCGGTCTTGTTTGCCATCGGTGCGGTCTCCGGCACCGTGTTGAGTTTCGAGATGGGGCTGCTGTGGCCCGGTCTGATGGGTCGCTTCGGCGACGTGTTGGGGTTGCCGTTCGCCGTCGAGGGGCTGGCCTTCTTCGTTGAGGCGATCTTTCTCGGCATCTACCTCTACGGCTGGGGCCGGATGCCCCCGAATCGGCACGTTCTGATGTTGATTCCGATGGCCATCTCGGGGGTCGTCGGCACGTTCAGCGTGATCGCGGTCAATGCCTGGATGAACAACCCCACGGGTTTCCGGATGGTCAACGGTGAAGTCACCGACGTCCAGCCGTGGCGTGCGTTCTTCAACGACGGGGTCTGGGGCCAGTTCGCGCATATGTGGGTGGGCGCGTTCATGGTCGTGGGCTTCCTGGTCTCGGGTGTGTACGCGGTGGGCATGCTCCGCGGCCGCGTCGATGCGCACCACCGGCTCGGGTTCAGCGTCCCGTTCGTCTTCGCTAGCGCGGCAGCGCTGGTGCAGCCCTTCATCGGGCACCTGCTGGGGCTACGGCTCGGTGGCACCCAACCCTCGAAGCTGGCGGCGTTCGAGCTCGCGACCACGACCGAGAGCCCGTCCCCTTTGCGTCTGGGCGGTGTCCTGGTCGATGGTCAGGTCCGGGGGGCGATCGACATCCCGCTGCTCGGATCGATCATCTCTCGCAACTCTTTCACCACCCCGGTCCAGGGCCTGGATACGATCCCGGTCGCAGACCAGCCGCCGGTGAACATTGCCCACTTGGCTTTTCAGTCGATGGTCGGGATCGGCACCCTGCTGGCGCTGGCCGTGGTGCTGTTCTGGTGGACTCGCTGGCGCGATCGTGACCTGCTCGAGAACCGCTGGTTCCTGCGGTTCTCCGCGGCGGCGGGTCCGCTCGCGATCATCGCTCTGGAGGCCGGGTGGATCGCGACGGAGGTGGGTCGGCAGCCGTGGACGGTGTTCGGCGTGCTGCGCACCACCGAGGCGGCGGGCAGCAACTCCGGATTGTGGTGGCTGTTCGGGGTCACGTTCCTGGTGTACGCCGCCATGACGGTGGGCGCCTACGTCGTGCTCCGGTCGATGGCGCGCCGCTGGCGCTCGGGTGAGCTGGACCTGCCCAGCCCCTACGGACCGCAAGCGCGACTCTCCGACACTCAGAGAACCGACCGATGACCCTCGCGCTGGCCGCTGCCGCCGCGCTCTTCGTGGGCGTGCTGGCCTACTCGCTGTTCGGCGGCGCCGACTTCGGCTCCGGATTCTTCGACCTGACCGCGGGTGGCTCCGCGTCGGGAGCCGAGCTGCGCACCCTCATCGACCACAGCATCGGGCCGGTATGGGAGGCGAACCACGTGTGGCTGATCTTCTGCCTGGTGACCTGGTGGACTGCGTTCCCAGTCTCGTTCGCGGCCATGATGAGCACCCTGATCATCCCGCTGCTGCTGGCATTGCTCGGGATCGTCCTGCGCGGAGCCTCGTTCGCCTTCCGCAAGTACGCCGCCACCCTCGCCCAGGCACGGCTGTTCGGCGCGTTCTTCGCTGCCTCCTCGCTGATCACACCGTTCTTCTTCGGTTGTGTCGCGGGGGCGATCGCGTCGGGCCGGGTGCCGGCGACCGGACGCGGCCCGCTGATCGACTCCTGGGTCAACCCCACCTCGATCTTCGGGGGCCTCATCGCGGTCGGCACCTGCACCTTCCTGGCCGGGGTGTTCCTCGTGGCCGACGCCGCCCGCGCCAGTGCATTCGTGCTCACGGCACAGCTACGGATCCGGTCCCTGGCCGTGGGCGTCACGACCGGGCTGATCGTGTTCGTCGCTCTGGTGCCCATCAAGCACGACGCCCCGACTCTCTACGCCGGTCTGACCGGGAAGGCGGCACCCCTGATCGGCATCTCGGCCGTGGCGGGTCTCGCCACACTGGTGCTCCTGGTCGCGCGCCGCTTCCCGGCGGCGCGCCTCACCGCGGTGCTTGCCGGCGCGGCGGTGGTACTCGGCTGGGGCATAGCCCAGTACCCCTGGCTACTTGTCGACCAAGTCAGCATTGCCGATGCCGCCGGGTCACCAGCCACACTCGCCGCACTGCTCGGCGTCGTCGTCCTAGCCGCGATCATCGTCGTCCCCGCGATGGCGTACCTGTACTCACTCACACAGTCCGAGCCGTGGACGAAGTCAGAATCCTGATTCACCGTAGGACATGACTCGTCAGAGCCAGTCGAGTGGTCGCCCGGGCGAGGTCCCGCGGCGCGGCGGAGACCGTTGAATACGGAGGCCAGGTTCTCAGTGACGGCGATAGCGGCGCAGTTGCTCCTTCGTCACGAGCCTCAAATGACCCCACCGACCTCGTCGAGTGAAGGCAACCTCGCTCCGTACAGGCTTCCAGTTCCAAGGCAGCACCCACCTCAGCTTCGCGTGGACCAGGTTCACAAGGCACTTCATGCGCTGGGTCGAGCCTGCGAGACGCCAATGCTCAGTCGGAAGTCTGAATAGATTCGGTTGCCGCTCGATGTTATCGAAAGGTTTGCCGCTGACTACCCCAGCGGTGGCTTCAAGATGGACGACGAGCCAGGGTCCACCCTGGCCCTCATGGTGGTGGTCTGGCACGAGCTCAGGCCGTGCGCCCCGGCGAACGTGCCTGAGATCGAAAGACTATTGCCCGCGAAGTATCGCGGGGGCTAGGACGACCACCTTTCGCTCCAGGGCCCACGCCCCCGCTGCACGGTGAAGCGTCCTTCATAAGACGACGATGTCCCTGTCGCGACTAATTGGAGAATCGGTAGGTCAAGATCCATTGGTTGCCGCCGCCCTGAGGCGACCGAGGGGCTGGGCACAGGAACCCGGTCGAGACGATGGCCGGATGCCTTTAGGGCTACGACCGTCCTTGAAGGCATCGAGACCGCTGCGGGCTTGACAGCTCTGCGGGAAGTGGCCTTCATTCGCGCTAAGGATACCTCCTCGTAAAGCCCAAACTCTGGTCCCCGCGAATGACCAAGGTCGACGACCGCGGATCCGCCCGGACTGAATCGCCCCGGGGCACACCAGAGCCTCTACTGGCTATGTCAACTTCATCCGGCCCCGGGATGACGGCCCCACGTGGCCCCATCTGGCGCTAGATCAGCGGTAGCGCAGGGCGCTCGGGAATGCGCTCTGGGAGGCTGGTGATCATGAGTGCTGAACCGTCTCTTGTGCCCGAACTGGCCGTGACCGACTGCAGCGTGTCCGTCCGGTTCTGGTGTGACCTGCTGGGCTTCGCCGTGCTTTACCGCAGGCCGAGGAGGGCTTCGCCTACCTCGCGCTCTCGGCGGCGCTCACCTCATGCTCGACCAGGCCGACATCGGCAGGACGTGGCGAACGGCGCCCTTCGACCTTCCCTTGGGGCGCGGGATCAACTTCCAGATCTCCGTGCCCGATGTTGCCGTGCAACTCAGGCAGCTCCGTGAGGCGGCCTGGCCCTTGTTCATGGAGCCGGAAGTGAAGTGGTACCGCCTCAGTCCGAGCGAGTAGGCGGGTGTTCGCCAGTTCCTCGTGCAGGACCCCGACGGCTACCTGGTGCGCCTCCAGATGTCGTTGGGACACCGAATGTTGGAGCAGTGACCCAACGCGGCAGGAGAGCGTGTCGGCCGGGCGCATTATGCCAGCTGACGGGCTGAGCGCCTGGGCCCTTGAGCGCGGGCCTCTCTCGGCTTCGTTCGGTAGGCTCCTGGCTGTGACGACGCCCTTGCCCGACATCGCCCCCGCGAGTGACGAACGATCAACCCTGACGTCATTCCTCGACTTCCAGCGCAGTGTCGCGCGCCGTAAGACTGAGGGCTTGGACGACCAGCAGCTGCGCACCCGCTTGGCCGGGCATCCATCGATGATGAGCATCGGCGCGATCATCAAGCACCTGGCCAGCTGCGAGACATGGTGGGCCCGCGGCTGTTTCGCCGGGCAGGATGTCGGGGAGCTGGACGAGCCGTGGCGCTCGGGCTGGCAGCAGGCTGAGGGTGACTGGGAGTGGGAAGCGGACGCCGACTCGGGCAAAGACCTGCGTGCGTGGTTCGACAAGGCCATCGCTAACGCGAACAGCACCTACTCGGCTGCCCCGACACTAGATGAGCTCAGCGTCCGGGCCTGGGGGGCGCCCACCCCGGCGCACGTCAACCTGCGTTGGATTCTCGTTCACCTCATCGAGGAGTACGCCCGCCACCTGGGCCACCTCGATCTCCTGCGCGAACAGATCGACGGCAACACCGGAGACTGAATGGCGAGATGAGGTCAGTGATCTCGTCGCGGCAGAAGCGGATGTTGGCGCGTCACTGCTCCCGTCCGGAGCTGATCCAGCGGGGATCGTCGGAGATGTTGCGATCACCGTGCACGGTGCGTGCGATGTGGTCCAGGAGGTCCATCTGGGTCGGCGTGAGGTCGATGTCTGCACTGCCGAGGTTCTCGATCATGCGGGATGCCGTGCGTGAACCTGGGATCGGGACGCAGGCGACTCGGAACTGCTCTGCCTTCTGCAGCAGCCACGCCAGGGAGATCTGGGCGTTGGTGGCTCCGATCTCGGCGGCAACGCGGGTGACGATCGCGAGAGCCTGCTGGTTGGCATCCCACCCGGCCCCCATGCGTTCGGTGCGGCCGCGGAGGTCGGTCGCGATCTGCGCGGGGGTGAGGGTGCCGGTGAGGAAGCCTCGTCCCAAGGGGCTGTAGGGCACGAATCCGATCCCGAGTTCCGCGCAGGCCGGGACCACGTGAGCCTCGACATCACGCGACCACAGGCTCCATTCGGACTGGACGGCCGTGATCGCGGCCGTCGCGTGGGCTCGACGCAGTTCGTCCGCGGTGACCTCTGACAGGCCGAGGTGACGTACCTTGCCCTGGGTCACGAGCTGCGCCATGGCGCCCACGGTCTCCTCGATGGGGATGTCGGGGTCGGTGCGGTGCAGGTAGTACAGGTCGATGGTCTCGACGTCGAGGCGGCGCAGCGACGCGTCGCAGGCTTGGGACACGTACTCGGGACGTCCGTCGGTGGACTTCTGCCCTCGGTGGTCCTCACCAAGGGTGATGCCGGTGATGCCGAACTTTGTGGCCAGCTGCACTCCGTCGCGGCGGCGGGCGAGCAGGGGTGCGAGCATCTCCTCGTTCGTCCCGGCTGGGCCGCTGCTGCCGGCACGGGGCTCCCCGTAGACGTCGGCCGTGTCCAGGAACGTGATGCCCGCGTCTATCGACTCGTCGAGGGTCCGGCGGGCCTGGGCGTCGGTGGTGCCGCCGTAGATGTGACTCAGGGCCATGCAGCCGAACCCGATCGGGGACGCGGTGAGGGTGCCGAGGGTGGTCATGGTGTCGGGCCTTCCTGGTAGGTGGCGATCTTGTATTCGGTCGCCGCGAGGGCCAGTTGGAGTTGGCCGATCTGGCGGCGCAGGGTGTCGCGGTGTTCGAGCATGAGGTCGAGTCGTTGGGGGATGGTCTGTCGTCCCGCGTCGACCAGGTTCAGGTACTCCTTGAGGTCGGCGATCGTCATTCCTGCGGTGCGCATGCGCGTGATGAACATCAGGCGGCGGATGGCGGGTGAGTCGTAGCGGCGGTGCCCGACGTCGTCTCTGGCGACGGCGACCATGCCAATGCGTTCGTAGTAGCGCAGCGTGTGGACGGTGACGTCCAGGTGGTCGGCTGCTTCGGCGATGTCCCACCACGTCGTGGGGTCGTCGCGAACGAGATCTTTCAGTGCCTCGACCGAGATCCCGCCGGGTGGGTCGGTGGCGAGGCGGAGGGCCTGTTCCAGCTCGAGGTTCATGTCGGTGACGCTACGGCTTCGAGCGCGCTCGAACGCAACACCCGCTTGCGGAGACCTCCGGTGCCGCATTCGCAAGGAAGGTCCGCACATCGGCAAAGTAGTGATGTCACGCGCCTGTTGCGGGGGTCCGGTGCCGGGCTCGGGTGTGGGCGAGGCGGTAGGAGTTGGTGCCTGTTTCGATGATGGTGGCGTTGTAGGTGAGGCGGTCGACGATCGCTGCGCACAGGC
>ERZ941706.637-NODE-637-length-10499-cov-13.900613_pt1 | contig 10499 bp, 12 predicted proteins | sample MGYA00521232_ERZ941706 | MGnify/ENA primary metagenome ERZ941706 (study PRJEB32759, sample SAMN07749893) | skin metagenome | biome: transportation; feature: city; material: polyester macromolecule | host: Homo sapiens | place: Hong Kong:ER line | collected...
CGCGACACCGATTTCACCGCCAGATGGTAGATCGCCATCGCCGCGCCTGCCTTCTCCAACGTGGTCCAGCGGCGTTGCGCTGGTCGGGGTGTGGGGCGGAGGCCCCGCTGTCGCATCGCGACATGGGTGCAGGGTATCCCTGCCGCACGCATTACGCAGTAATGCTAAAGTGCGCCCTTGTCTCCTACTGTCGTCTCGGGTGGCTTCGTTTGCTGGATTGCGCTATAGTCGCTTCGTTATCGAGCTTTCACGCGGGGAAGGTATGGCGGCACCCACACGCGATTCGATCGAGCAGGCACAGAAAAGGGTCGATCAGGCGAAGGCCCGTCTCGCCGCGCTCAACGCCCGTGTCGCTGCCGAAGGTCGCCGCCTCGACACTCGCCGCAAGATCATCCTGGGCGGGCTGCTCATCGACGCCGCCGCCAAGGACAAGCGGTTCGCCGGCATCGTCTCCGAGCTGACCCACCGCATCAGCCGGGATCAGGATCGCAAACCGTTCGAGGGATGGACACTGCCCGGGGAGGATCGCTGATGGACCGGGACCGGGAGGACGATCCCCGCCACCTGCTCGAACAGGCACGCCAGCTCCACGAGTCCGGACGCGGAAGGGGAATGGCGCGTGGTGGTGGCCGGACCGATCCCCCGGCCGGCAAGTTCGATCCCGCCGAGTTTGACACGCCCCCCGATCCGCCACCCTCTGCCGCCGGGCGCGCGCGCGATGCCGCCGACGCCGCCCAAGCGCACAGCTTCTTCTCCCACCTCGACACCAACATCCAGCGCGTCCTCGCCGGCTTTGGCACCCTGCGCGACCTATTGGCCGACGTGCGCGCCAGCCTTGCCGATGCCGCCGCCAGGGACGCACAGCGCGCCGAGGACGAGGAAGCCCGTGACAAGGCCATAGCGGCCCGCCTGGTCGATCCTGCCACCCTGGAGGCCCGTGCGGAGGCTGGAGCGCGTCGTGGGGCCACAGACGGCCTTGCCGGGGCGGGAGAGGCCCTGCGGCGTCGGATCGACGCTGACACGGCCGCGCATACCGCCTTGGCGGATCGTTTTGCCGCTGATGCCGCCGATCGCCGCGCCCATGAGCAGCGCCGGCGCCGGTGGGACAGGTGGTGGAACGGTGCGCTCGCCGCCTTCGCCCTGCTGGTGCCGATCGCCGGGGGTTACGGCTACTACCTGGGTAACGGGGCCGGCGAGGCATCGGGCTATGCCCGCGCCCGTGATGAAACGGCTGCGGCGAGCTGGGCCAACACTACCAACGGCAAGCTCGCCCGCCGCATCGATCAGGCCAGCGAACAGACCATCCCCGCCATCGCCGCCTGCCCCAAGGATCACGGCTGGAAACGCCAGAAGCGCGACGGGGCCTACTGGTGCTTCGGCGCGAACCCCGACGCCAAGACCTACAGCGGGTGGCTGCTGCCATGAACCGGGATGACACCGCCCGCACCTGGCAGCTCGTCATGGTCGGGGACGGCCTGCACCGCATCACGGCCGACGCGCAAGCCGACATGGCCCGGCTGCTCGACCTCGATCCCGCCATCTCTCATCTGACCGTCGAGGTCGGTGACACGTCCGTCCACGTCGCCCGCGACTGGCCCAGCGACCGGATGGAGGAAGCCGATCGCCTGATCGACCGCATCGCCAGTTCGGGAGTGTCCGCGATCGTCGTCCATCCCCGACAGGATCATCCACCCCGCCGCCTGACGATCGGTGAATGATCGCACGCCGGCCTCGCTCCGAGTCCTCCTTCGCCAAGCCTGCGGCCGGTAGGCCGCTCCTGTGACGGCGTAGCCGGCACGCATCATCGGCGCATCGGCCGGAGGCCGATTCCGCTTGTCGTCATGCAACGCCAGCCTCGCGCGCGCGATGATTCCAGATTCTATTGATTCTATGATTCAGGGGTCGCCTAGTCGCTGATTTAAAACGATTAAATGGCCCGACCTACGACAAATGGGGTGCTCAGTTACGACAAATGGGGTGGGCACCTACGAGGAATGGGGTGGGTAGTTGCGACAAATCGGGTGGTGATGCGATCTGTGACAAGATCATTGATCTTATGTCGCATCTGGCTAAGGTTCCGACGTGCCCGAGGAACCAACCACCGGCCGCACTATGAAAGCGGCTTCCACCGCTTCTGTCCGTGACGGACACGCGATCGTCAAAGCTGGCGAGTTTATCGAGGCCCGTTTCGGTGCAGGCACGTCGCCCTCCCTGGCAGCCCGCAAAACCCTAGCTCTTCTGATCGCCAAAGCTGCCGGCGAAGCGTGGCGACCGGGATCGCACGTCATCGCCAAGCGCGATCTGCGAGGCACCCACAACGCCAATGATCGGATCCAGGACACCCTCGATGAGCTGATGGATGTGAAATTCCAAATGCCTTCGACCTCGGCGCAAGGGCGTGCGGCGACGCTCACCGCTGCCCTGCTCGCCTGGACGCTCAACGAACATGCGGAAGACGGCCGGGCCACCGTCGAGTGGGAGTTCACGGCACCGGCGAGGGCAATCCTGCAGGGGAGCGATTACTACGCTCGCCTCAACCGGGCAGCTCTGCTCGCCTTCCGGTCGAAGTATGCGATCACCCTCTATGAGATGGGTTGCCTGCTGGCTGGACGGCGTAGCCCCACATGGTCCGGAACGGTCGATGAGCTGCGGGAGCGGCTTGGCGCGCCCTCTAATTCGATGCCCAACTTCTCCGACTTCCGGCGCCTGGTGCTGACACCTGGCAAAGCCGAAATCGATCAGCTCGCCGCCTTTACGATGGACTGGTCGGAAAAGCGCGGAGCGCGGGGCAAGATCACCCACGTCACCCTAACCTTCACCCCTAAAGACGACGATGCCACTGACGCCGCGGCCGATGAGGCAGGACGCCATAGCAGCGGTCGAAAGGCCCGCCGGGAAGGGACGACAGAAACCATCGTCGACACCGCCAGCCTCATCGCCTCGGCGGCTTCTCGGCTATCGGTTTCGGACACCCTGCGCTGGCCGGCCGACGATCAGGTGGACGAGTTCAAGACCCCGGAGCTTCATGCAATCGGAATGGCCCTAGGCGGTGGTCACTCCGTGCAGCGCCTAGCGGATCAGTATGCTCGCGTCCGCCCCGAACAGCGCCGCAAACTGGTAGGGGACGCTCTCAAGGCGGATTGGACGAAATGGGTTACGGGGTGTGCCACCAAGTGGGGCCGAGTCTGATCGTTTCCCCACCTGACCGTTTCTGCTAACGGTTAGCGGATCATGTTTTGAAACGATCCGCAACAGGGACGAATGAGATGGCTTACACCCTTGGAGAAGCCGCAAAGGCAACGGGTATCAGCAAGGCTTCCATATCGCGCGCCATTAACAGCGGACGGATTTCTGCAACAAAAAAGGATGACGGCTCTTTCTCAATCGAGCCGGTCGAACTGCACCGGGTGTATCCCCCAAAGTCAGCCGCACCAGTAACCGAAACGCCTTTTGAAACGCAACGGAACGGCAATGCTGACACCCGTAACGGGTCGGATTCCAATGTGTTGCAGGCACGTCTTGATGCTGCCTTGGAACAGTTACGCGATCGGGACGGCACGATCGACGATCTTCGCCGCCGCCTCGATCAATCGGACGAAGAGAGGCGTGAGGCTCAAGCCCGAGTGATCGGACTACTGGCCGGACCCGGCCTCACGGAATCCAAAAGAGGGTTTTTCGGTCGCCTATTTGGCCGCCCTGACGAGTGAACCGCGATCACGTCCGCCAAGTGAGATTTACACTCCCATCTTGAGATCGAGCTTAATCGTGTCGCCGGGCATACCGGTCAAAACGGCGATCTTCTCGCGGGCGAAAGCCAGCACATCCGCAACAGTGTTAAGCGACGGGCCAGCCTCGGCCAGGATAGCCTCCTCGGGCTCCGGAGCGGCTTCATCGGCCATCTTCCGCACATCCTTGGACACGGTGCCTTCCAGTTCATCGATACTGAAATTCGCGATACGCGGGTACTCTTCCGCGATCCCGTGGCCGACCTGGCTGATTACCGCATCGTCTCCCTTATCGAGCATCACCCACATGCCGTAGTTATTGCGGACGGTGTGGCCGTTCTCGATCCGCGCAGCATAGGACGCATCGAACCGCTTCTTCACCTCGTCGGCGGGAAAGAGATACACGTCTACGTTCTGGGGGTTCAGCCGATCATCAACGGCAGCGACCAGAACGAGGTCCACGTCATCAAGAGTCTTCCAACGCTTTCCATCATCAAGCGGCGGGAAAGCTACCCAGCGGTCGCGGGTGGTGCGGATGCTGGCAGTCTGCGTCTTGCCATCCTTGGTCAGCTCATAGGTGTTGGAGAGACCACGGCCAGGCTGCTTCTTGAGAGCATATCCCTGCTGACGTGCGCCTTCGAGAGCGGCGCCAACCATTAGGTGCCAAGCGGCACTTTCCCCCATTTCTTTCAAGCGCGTCATAACAATTCCCCTCGTTGCCGATTGTCCCGAGCACTGATTCGCTGCGTGACAAGGCTTATTAGGAATTATTGCCGCACTCGTGCAAGCACAATCGTATTAGTCCTGAATTATCCCGGCTCCGGACTGGCCTGAAGGCGAATTAGTGCGAATTGGTATGAGGGCTAAAGCCCGGTTACCCCCGTCGGCGCGACAGCCGAGATATTGTGGCCTGATTGACCCCGAGCAGCGCCGCGACGGTGCGCTGCGTGTCGCCCTTGGCAAGCCGCTGTAGCGCCTCGGCCTGCTGGTGAGGGGTGAGGGCTGCTCGCCGGCCGAACTTCACCCCACGGGCCTTCGCCTGGTCGCGGCCGGCTGCGGTGCGCTCCACGATCCGCTGGCGCTCCCAGCTCGCCGCGATCCCCAGCACGGCGATGACGACCTCGGCGAACTGCGAGGTGGTGTCCACCATCGGCTCCGCGATCGAGCGGAAGCCGGCCCCCGCCTCCTTCACCGCATGGAGGATGTTCAACAGGTCACGGGTGTTGCGCGCCAGGCGATCGGTGGCCGTCACCATCAGCACGTCGCCGGCCTCGAGCGCGCCGATCGCGCGCTTGAGCTTCGGCCGCTCGGCCGACGCGGCGCTGGCCTTCTCCTGATAGACTTTCACGCAACCGGCAGCGAGGAGCTGGGCGACCTGCTGGGACAGGTCCTGCCCGTTGGAAGAGACGCGCGCGTAGCCGTAGATCATGCAACCATTGTGCATCGGATATATGCATCATGGAAGCGCCCGGATTTCCGCCGTTTTCGACACGATGCAGAACCTGTGAGTTTTGCATCGTGATCGCGCGAAAGTTCGTCAGGCTGACCTTATTCGACCTTAAAAGACATTCTGCTCGAATACGTGACCAGATCGATTTTCGTGTCGTGTGCATCGCGGGCCGCTCGAAGCTTGTCATCAATTGTGGTGCCGACGATCATACCTGCAACTGGCGCATTGCCAGCAAGGTTCTTCTTAACCCATCCCATGTACCGGGAAAGCTGACCAAATACCTTATCCGCTGCGCGTCCTTTCTTCAGCTCAATAACAACATATCCCTTGCTTTTCTTATCTCGCGCAAGAATATCAATAGGTCCTACAGTGGTTTCGTACTGACGCCCAACAAACTCTAGTGGCCTCTGAACGAAATTGGCAAATCCTGTAAAATTTGCCTCAATAGAGTCTTCTAACGTCTTTTCGCTCAACATCATCTGCCTGAATTTACGCAGGTCCGTTGCGCTAGCACCCATACTCTTCTTGACAGCGGCAGCAGCTTCCACATCACCTCGTTCGGTATATACGTCTAATGCTGTCTGGCGATCTGCTTTAGCGTCTGGGTTTCCCATCCAAGCGAAAAATGCCTTTTCATTGTCGAAGGCGATATACGTGCCATTAGAGGCATAGTCTTCGATCCACTTTCGGACCTCGCCGCGAATAACGCCCTTTTTAAGAAATAGACTGTGATCGTCGTTTACATCAAAAAGTTCTGACAGTTGCCACATGCGCATGGCGTAAGACCGGCCTAGTCGCACGGTGTTTAACAGCGAACCCCGCTTCGTCCCACCAATTTGATAGGCGTCAAGAAGCCGAACGATCTCTTTCCTTTGGGAATCGTCAAGCTCGCGGAATGCTTCAATCTGCTCTATTACTTTGTCGAGATCGCCGATCTGTTTCGCTTTAGCGGCGAACAGCGCATATTCTGTAGTAGACAACCCATCGTCGAGCGACTGTAGCAACCTGACGAGAAACGGCACCGGATGAAGCTGGATGACCCGATGTGCAGCCGAACCAATGGACGGATTCCAAAACTGGTAACGACGTGACTGTAGAGCAAGGATAGCAGAGCCGTTAGTTGCATCCAGAAATTGCCGTCCTACAGGCGTGATCTCTACGAGGTCGCCTGGATCAACCCAAGCTAAACCAAGTGTACCGACTACCTGCTTCAACATTCTCGCCAAGGCGGGGCCTTCAGCTTGTGAGATACCAAGCTTGTTCAGACGCTTGACATAATCCCCTTGGCATTCTCGCCAAGGTCGGGTGCCTTCAAAATCTACTAATGGTGCTAGCCGATCGTGAACCGCCTCAACTGTTACTGCCAGACCCTTGGGTTGATACCAGTATGCATGATCGTCCGCATAGTTTCGGACGAAGCGCTTCCAGCCTGAGGGGAGTTCGGGACGAGCCAGCTTTTTGGGCATCAGACTAGCGTCATTTGCCCATCATCGCTCATTTCAGGTGCGCCGCGACCGTAGGTTTTACGGCGATGCTTAGCGGCAGCTTGTGCACCAGACGTACCGGCTTCCTCCGCTGCAAGGGCTGCAAGTTCCTCTTTGCCAGGATACTTTGCCCTGCCGACAAGAATTACAGGGCTGCCCGGTGCGGCGCGACTAATGCGCCGGCGCGCATAATCGAGATAGCGTTCGCTAATATCGATACCAATCCAACGGCGTCCCATGCGCTCTGCCACCACACAAGTCGTTCCTGTTCCAACGAATGGATCAAGCACGATTTCTCCAGCAAATTCACCGACTGCACCCTGCGTATAGAGGCGCATAAGGCGAGCTGGCAATTTCTCCGGAAATGGTGCCGGATGCCCCTCTTCGCGCTTCACATCCTCAGGATACATAAACCAAACCTGCTGAGCCAGATCAAGCCACTCAGTCCGGCTGAGCTTGTTACCTTGCTTAATATCGTCGGAGAACTTTGGAGGTTTTCCCGGCTTCACATAGACATTTATAAATTCTACAGTATTATTCTCAATTATATTACCTGGTTGTGGATAGCTTCCAAACATCATCTTTGATGTCTGCTTTTGCCATATGAACAGGCTATACCTTTCCAGGTCAGTACTGCCTAAAATGCGCGCTTCTAGGTCAAATGCTATATTCTTGATATGACGGGTATGTTGCTCGATTACCGCCTTTGGAATAGGCATAATCGGAGCATTTATACATAGTTTGCCGTTAGGTCGGAGTACACGAGCGCATTCTTTCCAAACACGCTCCATGTCATCAAGATATGCCTCGTAGCTAACCCAGCCCGTACTATCCCCATCATATTCGACAGCGGTCCAATAAGGGGGAGAGGTGATAATTTGATCGATGCAGCCATCAGGCATCAGCCGCATGATGTCTGCCGCGTTTCCAGCATGCAGGTTGCCAACCATCTCGTCGATGAGCGGCACCCCTTGCAGCGTACTTGTCGGTTGATTCATGCCCATCGCTCCAGCTTGTATAACGACGTCCGCTGTCGAACCAGCGCGATCGAACGTCACCAGCACCGTCTGTGCCGCATACATGACGCGATCAGTCGCCAAGTCCCGAGATAAGGTCAGGCAGCTTCGAGCGTTGGAATGCGCGCGATGATGTCGGCGTCCCTCACGGATTGCACGCGCAAGTCAAAGTTACGCTGCATGTTCACCCACATCTCCGGTGCAGTGCCGGTGAGCTTGCCGATCCGAAGCGCCATAGTCGGGGTGACATCCTGCTTTTCGGCAAGGATATCGTAGAGGGTCTGCCGCGACACCTCGATCAGCCTGGCGATCTCCGCCTTGGGCTTGTTGAGCGCGGGCAGAATGTCCTCCCGCAGCAGCTCACCGGGGTGCATCGGGGCAAGGCCGGATACGAGCTGGTTCATCATCTGTCTCCTGTCCGGGCCGATCCCGGATCATCATGCGTCTCTGTGTAAGACCTATATGTAAACTAAAGCCTTACATGTCAAGCATTGGCTGACAGATTTTTGGGGAGGGGTACGCCCCTCCTCAATGATAGTCCTCGATGTTCACGTCGATCGCATTGCCGTCATCCCAAGCCCATGTGACCCGGTAATTGCCGCTGGCATCGACTGCGTATCGTTTGGGCTTGGTGCTCAACCCATGAAAGCGAAAGCCCGGAACATTCATGTCCTCGGGCTTCGTCGCAGCATCCAGCGTGAGCAGGATGCGGCGAACGCGGTTGTGGTTCTGGACGGGAAGTTTTGAGCCATCTCCCTTGGTGGCGAAGGCTTCGAGCGCCTTGCTGGTGTATGTTTTAATCATAGACACATTGTAAGGCATTTCCTGACATTTGTCAAGCATTACCTTACACTCTGCCGAAAACGATTCTTCGGCGGCGACCCTACCGCCCGAAACCGATATCCGGCCCGTCACGTCCACGCTGACGGTCTGGCTCCTGCTCTCGCTGCCGATCCCGTCCACGCTGCCCCGGTTGGTCCAGCTCGATCGCCGGCATCTGGTCGCGCTGGGGTGACTGGTCGAGCGCCGGCACCGCCTCGAACCCGCCCTCGCTGCTGGTCTGCAACCCCGATCGCATCGCCCGCGCTGCGCCCTGGACCAGGCTCGACATGCCCTGCATCGTCAGCTCGGCCCGCTCGCGGAGCTGGTGGGACCATTCCCGTATCCGCTCCTGACCGCGCTCGATGTAGAAGCCCAATCCTCGCTTCTCCATGATCGCTTCGTTCACCTGCCCGCGCGGGGTGACCGCGTGCGGCTCCTCGCCGGCCGCGATCTGCTCCCGTTCGGCGCGCCGCTCGATCGCGGCCGATGCATGGCCCATCTTTACGGTTGGCTCGATATCCAGCCCCTGACGCTCGTAGCTGCGATGATCGACCCGTTCCGGCACCTGGGCGAGTTCCAGCGCGTCGTTGACCATGCCGGCCCACCGCTCACGGATCGCCTCTACCTCGACCGAGGCCGTCGTGCGCACGTCGAGCTGGCGCGTCTTCGCCCCCAGCCCGTCCGCCTCCGCCACCCGCGTCGTCGTCATGACGTGCGCGTGGTGGTTACGATCGTCGCCGTAATCATGCGGGGCGTGGATCGCCGCATCGACCGCCACCCCATAGCGGTCGCGGATATCCTCCGCGAAGGCACGAACCAGATCGCGGCGCTGGCCGGCGTCCAGCTCGGCCGGCAGCCCCAGCTCGTACTCTCGCGCAACCTTGGCGTCCTTGCGCTTCTCCGCAGCCTCGGCCGCGTTCCACAGGGCGGAGCGATCCTGCGCCCACTCCGCGCCCTCCGGCGCGACGATGAACGCATCCTCGACGCCGCCCCGTCGCGTGTAGTCGTGCACCAGGCCGTCGCGCTCGTTTTCGAGACAGACGCCGGCACGATACGCGACCGCCGCGACCGCGCTGCGCCCGGTCGAACGCGACACCGATTTCACCGCCAGATGGTAGATCGCCATCGCCGCGCCTGCCTTCTCCAACGTGGTCCAGCGGCGTTGCGCTGGTCGGGGTGTGGGGCGGAGGCCCCGCTGTCGCATCGCGACATGGGTGCAGGGTATCCCTGCCGCACGCATTACGCAGTAATGCTAAAGTGCGCCCTTGTCTCCTACTGTCGTCTCGGGTGGCTTCGTTTGCTGGATTGCGCTATAGTCGCTTCGTTATCGAGCTTTCACGCGGGGAAGGTATGGCGGCACCCACACGCGATTCGATCGAGCAGGCACAGAAAAGGGTCGATCAGGCGAAGGCCCGTCTCGCCGCGCTCAACGCCCGTGTCGCTGCCGAAGGTCGCCGCCTCGACACTCGCCGCAAGATCATCCTGGGCGGGCTGCTCATCGACGCCGCCGCCAAGGACAAGCGGTTCGCCGGCATCGTCTCCGAGCTGACCCACCGCATCAGCCGGGATCAGGATCGCAAACCGTTCGAGGGATGGACACTGCCCGGGGAGGATCGCTGATGGACCGGGACCGGGAGGACGATCCCCGCCACCTGCTCGAACAGGCACGCCAGCTCCACGAGTCCGGACGCGGAAGGGGAATGGCGCGTGGTGGTGGCCGGACCGATCCCCCGGCCGGCAAGTTCGATCCCGCCGAGTTTGACACGCCCCCCGATCCGCCACCCTCTGCCGCCGGGCGCGCGCGCGATGCCGCCGACGCCGCCCAAGCGCACAGCTTCTTCTCCCACCTCGACACCAACATCCAGCGCGTCCTCGCCGGCTTTGGCACCCTGCGCGACCTATTGGCCGACGTGCGCGCCAGCCTTGCCGATGCCGCCGCCAGGGACGCACAGCGCGCCGAGGACGAGGAAGCCCGTGACAAGGCCATAGCGGCCCGCCTGGT
>ERZ941706.641-NODE-641-length-10412-cov-4.044414_pt1 | contig 10412 bp, 8 predicted proteins | sample MGYA00521232_ERZ941706 | MGnify/ENA primary metagenome ERZ941706 (study PRJEB32759, sample SAMN07749893) | skin metagenome | biome: transportation; feature: city; material: polyester macromolecule | host: Homo sapiens | place: Hong Kong:ER line | collected...
CATGCTGTTGTAGAAGCGGTGCGCCTGGGAGGGGCTGTCCAGGAAAATGCAGTGATCCTTGATGCCCTTGGTGTTGAAGTCGTTGGAGACCGAGCCGATGGCCATCACCAGGATGTCGTAAGCCACTTCCCGCTCGTTGACCACCAGGGCGCCGCTCTCGTCGTGGATGGGGGCCAGCACGATGCGTTTCTCGTCGCGCTTGATGTCGGTCAAGCTGCCGAGCTGGAATTCGAAGCCGTGGTTCTTGGCGTGGGACTGGTAGCTCAGGGCATCGATGCCCGCATCCATGGAGCCGGTGGCCACTTCGTGCAGCAGGGGTTTCCACAGGTGGGTGCGATTGCGATCCACCAGGGTGATCCTGGCCTTGTTCTTCTTGCCCAGCTTGCGGCCCAGGCTGGTCGCAAGCTCGAGACCACCGGCGCCACCGCCTACAACGACAATATTCATCATGATGATTTTCCTTGGTTCCTCAAAACGAAAGGGAGCCATTGGCTCCCTAAAACGAAATCGGTTGACGTGATGGCTCAGGCTTCTTTGAAGGCCTTCATCCGTTGCAGATGGTGCGAGATGTTCTTGAACTTATGGGTCTCGCGCTCATCCCATACGATGTCGTAATAGTTCTTCAATTCACGTTCAGTGTCCCGATTATCGCGGATTTCATCCTGAACGGAAAGGATGCACAGGCAGTTTCCTGAATTTTTATTACGAAATTCGGTTACACACTTGGTGCCGATGTCCTCGTACTCTTCCGGCCTGTCGATCTTGCCCTGCATGTTCTCTTCCGGGTGCAGGTTGGGGTTGAAGACCACCTGCTTGATGCCGCACAGAAACCCGATCCGCTCGCTCCAGTAGCCACCCAGGCCCACGCCGCAGATGAGGGGTTTGGGATCGGTGCTCATGTCGAGCTGCTTCTTCACTTCCTTGAGCAGGTGGCTCATGTCGTGGCGGGGGTGAACCGTGCTGTAGTGCACGAAACGCACATCATCATCGATAAACTGCAACTGCAGCACTTTTTCATGATTGCCGGGGCTGGTGGCATCAAAGCCATGCAGATAGATGATCATGGACAAGACCTCAAAAACTGTGTCGGTTCTATCGAAACTACCCCAGCGACAGGGCCTTGCGCCACCAAAACATCCCACTTTCTTGCTTTGGATCACGCCCCTTCGGGCCACCAAACCGCGCGTCGGGGCGGCTGTGGCAGCGCCATGCCCCGGCGGGACATGGCGCAAACCTGGTCTGGCGAGGTTAACTGCCGCACTGGGCGAAGCGCGCCACCGCCGCTTCCACCAGGGCCAAGCTCCCCTGCCAGAAGGCGGGCTCGCGAATGTCCTGCCCCAAATGCCGTTCGACCAGCTCTTCGGCACTCATGCGACCTGTGTCTCGCAGCAGAGCGCGGTAGGCCTTCGCCACCCCCTCCTCCCCTGCGGCCTGGCGGCTCATCAGCTGCTGATAGACCCCGAGGCTGAACAGATAGCCAAAGAGGTAGGGGTAGTTGTAAAAACCGAAGCCCGCGATGGAGAAGTGCGCCTTGGCGGCCCAGAACAGGGGGTGATAGCGGTCAAGGCTCTGCTCGTACCAGCGCCCCCAGGCCTCGTCGGTGAGCCCCTTGAGCCGGGCCGACGACACATAGCCCTGCTCGCGCTCGGCCACCAGGGCCCGCTCGAAGTCGAAGCGGGCCGGGATGTTGACCAGGAAGGTGGCGGCGCCATCGGCATCCGCCCAGGCAATGGCCAGACGCTCCTCGGCGCTTCGGGCCTGCTCGTAGAGGGCGCTGCGCACCAGGGTCTCGGCGAAGATGGAGGCGGTTTCCGCCAGGGTCATGGGGTAGCTGCGCTGGCTCATGGGCAAGTCGCGGATGAGCCAGTTGTGCCAGGCGTGACCGAGCTCGTGGGCCAGCGTGATGACGTTGTCCATGGTGCCCGCATAGGTGATGAAGACCCGCGGCTCCACCGGCTCGGCAAACTTGGTGCAATAGGCCCCGGTGCGCCGGTTGGGGGTGGGGGCGGCATCAATCCAGCCGCGCTCGGCCATCATGCGGGCAAAGTCCCCCATCTCGGGGTCAAAGCGCGCGAAAGCCAGGGCGATGATGTCGACCGCCTCCTCGAAGGGGATCTCCCGGCGGCTGGCGGCAGGGGGCGGCACAAAGAGATCCTCCGGCCCCAGCACCTCGAGGCCGAGGTGACCGGCCATCAGCCCCAGGGCCCGCTGGCCCAGATGACGGGCCTGCCAGGTCTCCGCCATCAGGGTATCCAGGGTCGCCCGCTCGATGTGGCTCTGGTGGCAGGAAACGTCCAGGGCATCGAGGCGCCGGTGTTTGCCGCGCTGGCGCGAGAGCTCCAGGCGCCAGCCGTTGAGGGCGTTGAGGATGGCCGCCACCGTCTCCTGCTCCCCTTCCCAGCCGGCGCTGATGGCATCGAAGGCCTCTTTGCGCAGGGCCCGATCCGGGCTGGAGAGCAGGTTGCTCGCCTCCGCCAGCCCCATCTCGCGACCCGCGATCACCAGCCTTATCTTGCCCACCAGATCGTTGTAGAGGTTGCCCCAGGCGTGCAGGCCGTCGGTGCCAAGGCCGATGACCAGCTGCTCCGCCTCCACCGGCAACCGCTGATCCTGCAGGCGACGCTCGTGGCGCAGCCGGTACCCCTCCTCCCCGAGCAGGGGGTCGGCCATCAGTTGCTCAAACTCGGGCGCAGGCAGCCCCAGCATCAGATCTTCGATGGGGGCAAGCGTCTTGAACAGATCCGCATTGAGGGCACGGGCCCGGGAGGCAACCTGCTTGGCGAGGGGATCCCGGGCGTCCTGGCTCCCCTTGCAGGCCGCCAGCACGGCGATGTTCCAGCCGATGTCGCGAATGCGGCGGGCCCGCAGGCGTACCTCCCTGAGGAAGTCCTGCAAGGCGCCTGGGGTGCGAGGCACCTGGGCCAGTCCCTCGATAAAACCGCTCAGCTCGGCCAGGCTGGCGCGGGCCAGGCTCATGTCCGCCTCGAGGACACAGCTGTCGAGGGAGGGGTAGATGTGATCATTTTGCCACTGCTGTGGATAGACTCGTTGTTGCATCGAACGCTCATCGTCAGGGACGGGCCTGGCCCGTCGTGAAATCCAGGTGGCCAGAGCCACCACCTTCGCGTGCAGGCATCACACCAGCCGCTCGAGGCGCACCACCGCCTCTTCCACATAGCGCAGGCTCTCCTGCCAGAACCCGGGTTCGCGGATGTCGACCCCCAGGTGCTTCTCCACCAGCGCCTCGGCGCTCATGCGGCCGGTATCTCGCAGCAGGGCGCGATAGGCGGGCACAAACTCGCCCCCGGCCCGCGCATGCTGGGCATAGAGCCCCAGGCTGAAGAGATAGCCAAACAGATAGGGGTAGTTGTAGAACCCGGACTCGGCGATGGAGAAGTGACCCTTGCTGGCCCAGAACAGCTCGTCATACTGGCTGAGGGCGTCACCATAGCACTGCTGCTGCGCCGATTTCATCATCTCCCGCATCTGGCTCGCCCCCACGTAACCCGCCTCCCGCGCCGTCACCAGGGCGCGCTCGAAGGCAAAGCGGGCGGGGATGTCGAGAAGCAGGCTCGCGGCCCGCTCCCCGTCCAGCCAGGCGATGGCCCGGCGCTGCTCCACCTTGTCGGTGGCGGCCAGCAGGGCATCGCGCACCAGGATCTCGGCAAAGAGGGAGGCGGTCTCCGCCAGCGTCTTGGGGTAGCCCCGCTGTTCGAAGGGAAGATCCCGCAGCAACCAGCTGTGCCAGGCGTGGCCGAGCTCATGGGCCAGGGTGATGACGTTGTCCATGGTCCCCTCGAAGGTGAGGAAGACCCTTGGCTCGGGCGGATCGGCATACTCGGTGCAATAGGCGCCACTTCGCCTGTGCTCGCTCGGGGCGGCATCAATCCACCCCTTGTCGGCCATCATGCGGACAAACGCCCCCATCTCGGGATCGAAGGCGGCAAAGGCCTCCATCACCAGATTCAGCGCCTGCTCGAAGCCGAACTTGCCGTGCACGGCCTGGGGCGCCGGGGCAAAGAGATCCCAGGGGGCGAAGTCGGTGATCTGCTGGGCACAGGCCATGGCCCTCAAGGCGCGGCGCCCGAGCTCCCTGTGCTCCCCGGCCGCCGCCATCAGGGTCTCCAGGGTCGCGCCCGTGATGTGCTCCTGATGGCAGGTGACCTCGAGGGCATCCAGCCTGCGCCCCTTGCCACGCTGGCGGCCGAGCTCGTTGCGCCAGCCGTTGATGGCGTTGAGAATGGCGGTCACCGTCTCCTGCTCCGCCTCCCAGGCACCCTGGATGGCGTGCCAGGCACTGGCGCGCCGCGCCCTGTCCGGGTGGGCGAGCAGGTTGTCCGCCTGGGCAAGCCCCATGGGCACCCCCTCCACCACCGGCAGCAGCCGCCCCACCAGGTTGTCATAGAGATCCCCCCACCCCTGCAGGCCGTCTACCGCCAACCCCTCGATGAGCTGCTCGCTCTCGAGCGAAAGCCACTGATCCTGCTGCGCTCTGTCGTGATGGATGTGGTAGGCCAGCTCGAAGAGTTCGGGATCTTGCAGCAGGGTGCGCACCAGTGACTTGGGGGCGCGAACCCAGAACAGGTCCACCGGCTTGCTGCGCTGGGCCAGGGTCGCCTCCAGCTGCTGGCCCCGGGAGAGCAGTACCCGGGCCTCCTCGTCGCGCCCGTTCTGGCTCAGCCGGTTGTAACCATAGACCTGACTGTTCCAGGCCAGGCTCTTCACCCCGTTGGCCTCGCGGCGGATGGCCCGCAGCAGGTGGCGCAGGGCATTGGCATCCGCAACGGGATGGGCGGGATCCGGCAGGTCCGCCAGGAGGGCGTCAAGCCGGGTGAGGGCGCGGGCAGCCTCCTGGAAGGCGGCCTCGATGGCAGGATCGTCGGGGGCGGCATAGATGTGATCATCTCGCCAAACGGGTGGTTTCATGGTTGTCCTTGTCTGTTTGCGTCCATATCGGGTCACCCCGCCTCTGCGGGCGGGTGAAACCGGATAGTACGAAGGGGGCCAGGCACTTGCCTAGCCCCCATTCGAGGCAACCGGCAGAAGAGCGCCCCCGGGTGCGACGGCCCCTGTCGGCCCTCCCCCGACAAGCGACCTATTTGGCGGGCTGAAGCTTGCTCACCAGGGTCATGGCCACCACCAGCACCAGCCCTGCCACCACGCCGGCCAAGGCGCTCAGCAGGGTGGGCGTCACCACGGCCAGTACCCCGCCGACCCCGGGCAGAGCGGCCACCGTGTCCGCCGTCCCTTCGATGAGATGATGGAGGAAGGGCCAGCCATGGACCAGAATGCCGCCGCCGACCATGAACATGGCGATGGTGCCCACCAGGGCAAGCAGGTGCATCAGACGGGGCGCCGTCACCAGCAGCCCCTGCCCCACCGCCCGGCGCACGGCGCCGCCATCGGGCTTTTGCAGCAGGTGCAGACCGATGTCGTCGAGCTTGACGATGAGCCCCACCAGGCCATAGACCCCGACGGTCATCAGCAGGGCGATGCCCGCCACCACGGCGATCTGCAGGCCCAGGCTCGACCCCTGCACGGTGCCGAGGGCGATGACGATGATCTCCGCCGAGAGGATGAAATCGGTGCGAATGGCCCCCTTTACCTTCTGGCGCTCATAGGCCGCCAGATCCTCGGGCACCGGCGCCGCCTGATGCGCCTCTTCCTCGTGGGGCAGGAACTTGTGGACCAGCTTCTCCGCCCCCTCGAAACAGAGGTAGGCCCCCCCCAGCATCAGGAGCGGGGTGATGAGCCAGGGGATAAGAGCACTGATGGCGATGGCGGCAGGCACCAGGATGAGCTTGTTGCGAAACGACCCCTTGGCCACCGCCCACACCACCGGCAGCTCACGCTCGGCCCGCACCCCGGAGACTTGCTCTGCATTGAGGGCGAGATCGTCCCCCAGCACCCCGGCCGTCTTCTTCGCCGCCACCTTGGTCATCAGGGCGACATCATCGAGCACGCTGGCAATATCATCGAGCAGGGTCAACAAACTGGCTCCGGCCATATCTGGCATTCCTTCTATTGAGTGGGACACATCCGGGCTGCCCCGGTCAGGGTGATGAGGGGGTCAGGGGACCACGGGCCCATCCGGGGATCACCCTTTGGGGCAAAAGATGGCACAGTGTAACGGGAAGCCGCCACGGCGGCAGCCCCCCATGGCAGATCCCCTGCTCCGTTTTCACCTCACGGCCACCGGCCCAAGGAGTTCCCATGCAACCCTGGCAACCTCTGCTCGATTTCTGGTTTGGCGATGACGCAGACGACGCTCCCCGTGCCGCCCGTCAGGCCCCCCTCTGGTGGGGCAAGAGCAGCGAGACCGATGCCCTGCTGGCCTCACGCTTCGGCGAACTGGCGGCCCGTGCCGCAGCGGGCGAGCTCGCCCGTTGGGAGGACGATCCCGCAGGGCGCCTGGCCCTCATCCTGCTGCTGGACCAGCTGCCGCGAAACCTTCACCGCCACACCCCCGCCGCCTTCGCCCAGGACGACAAGGCCAGGGCGCTGTGCCTCAAGGGGCTCACCCTCGGGGTCGACAAGGGGCTCTCGCCGCTGGCCCGGGTCTTCTTCTATCTGCCCCTCGAGCACGCGGAGTCCAAAGAGCAGCAGGCCAGAAGCGTCGCCCTGTTCGAGGCCCTGGCCGACGAGCAGGCCACAGACCCGGCCCGGACCACCTTCGAAGGCTTTGCCGACTTTGCCCGCCGCCACCAGGTGATCGTCGATCGCTTTGGCCGCTTCCCCCACCGCAACGCCATCCTGGGCAGGGCGAGCACGGAGGAAGAGGCCGCCTTCCTGCAACAGCCCGGTTCGGGGTTCTGACATAAAAAAATCCCCGCCATGGGCATGGCGGGGAGAGAACAACCGATCCGCACCTCACTGGATGCGATAGCGGGAGATCTGCTGGTGGATATTCTCCGTGGTCACGTTCAGCTCCTCTGCGGCGGCGGAGGTCTCCTCCGCCGTGCTGCTGGTCTGCTGCACCACCTGGGCTATCTGCTCGACCTGGAGGGCGATGGATTCCGCCGCCGAGGTCTGCTCGCGGATGGCCAGGGTGATCTCGCCGACCTGATCCATGACGCGATGGGAGGCCTGGCGGATCTGGGTGATGATGGCCCCGCTTTCCGTCGCCATGGCCACCCCTTGCGCCACCTTCTCCTCCACCAGGACCATTCTGGCCACCGTGGCCTCGGACCCTTGCTGGATAGCCTCCACCGTCCTTGAGATCTCCTGGGTCGACTGGGCCGTCCGCTCCGCCAGCTTGCGCACCTCGTCGGCGACCACCGCAAAGCCGCGTCCCTGCTCACCGGCCCGCGCCGCCTCGATGGCGGCGTTGAGCGCCAGCAGGTTGGTCTGCCCCGCCACATCGTTGATGACGTTCACCACCCCACCGATGCGGGAGATCCCCTCCCCCAACGCCGTCACATCGCGGGAGGCCTGACGAATGGCGTCGGCGATGTCGTTGATGGCGAGCACAGTGCGCTCTATGGTGGCCCCGCCGTCACTGGCGAGCTTGCCGGATTCATTGGTGATGCGGCTGGTCTCCTGGGTGCGCTGGGAGATGTCCGTGATGCTCACGCTCATCTCCTCCACCCCGGCGGCGATAAGGCTGGTGGCGTCATTGGCCTGACTCGCCGACTCCGCCATGTGCTGGGCCGCCTGGGAGAGGGACTCTGCCGTGCTCTTGATCTGCAGGCTGCCCACTGAGAACTCGGTGAAGGTCTGCTGCAAGGTGTCCAGCAGGCGGTTGACCGCCGTCAGCGTCTGGCCGATCTCGTCCTGCTGGCTCACATTGGCCCGCAGGGTGAAGTTCAGGTCGCGCTGGATCTCGGACAGGGTCGCCATGGCCAGACGGAGGGGATTGGCGACCTGCCTGAACAGCCAGAGAAAGAGCACCAGCGTGAGGGCACCCGCGCCCACCGAGATGAACAACAGGGCCTGCATGCTGCTATCGGCATTCTGCTCGCCTCGCAGCTTGACGGCGTCACCTTGCTGGATGTTGAAGTGGACGTGCTTGTCGATGGCCTGGGAAAGCTGCTCAAACAAGGGGGCAAGCTCCTTGTCGATCGCCTCTCTGGCCTCCACATTCTTGTTCTCGCGGGACAGGCGCAGGACGTCTTCAGAGGCCTTGCCGTACCGGGCAACCAGGCGCCGATCATCGGCGACGAGCTGCCTGTCCTCCTCATTGGAGATCATCCCGCTTTCATACTGGCTCAGCAGGGCGTCCATCTTGGTGTGAAGGGATGCAATGCTCTGCTCTATCTGACTCATCTTGCCGTCGTCGGTGTTGAGCACGTGCGCCTGGATCAATGAATGCAGGGCGTAGAAGTCTGTTTGTATCTCCTTGATCGTGGAAATGCTGGGGACTGTGTTGTCTGTTACATAGCTGAGATCCGCATTGGCGGAGGAGAGTCTGCTGATACTGAACCAGCTGAGACACCCCAGGGCCAGCATGACCAGCAGGGCAATGAGTTGAAGCCGACGAGCGATATTCATGAGTGCTTACTCCATCCATAGACTCCCTGCCAGGGTAGCCGATGCGGGCCCCGAAAATAGCGCCTAAAACATGAATTTCATTACACTTTTCAACTTCTGCTCGGCCGCGTCACACCCGCCGCCCCAACCCGGCCTTCGGGACCGCCGCCCCCCTCTGGCAGAATGGAAAAAGGAAGGCATTCGCCTTCCTTTTTTGCCCGGGGCGGCCGCACTGGCCGCCCATGAGCCCCGTGACGGGGCGCTCGGCGGTCACGCCGCCTCGGCCAGCTCCTCCTCTTTTTTCTGGTAGGCCTGGGGGGAGAGCCCCAGCAGCTCCTGCACGGTGGAGGCCACCGTGATGGAGGAGAGCGTCCCCACCAGGATGCCGGCGAACAGGGTGAAGGAGAAGCCGTAGAGGGCGTCGCCGCCGAACAGGAGCAGGGCCCCCACGGTGAAGAGGGTGGTGCCCGAGGTGATCATGGTGCGGCTGAAGGTGGCCTTGATGGCCACGTCCGAGCACTCGTGGATCCCCATACGGGTACGTGACCCCAGCAAGTCCCGCAACCGGTCCGAGATGACGATGCTGTCGTTGAGGGAGTAGCCTATCACCGCCATCAGGCCCGCGATGACGTTGAGGTCGAACTCGATGTCAAAGAGCGCGAGCAGCCCGATGGCCACCAGACCATCGTGCAACACCGACACCAGGATGCCGATGGCCTGGCGCCACTCGAAGCGCACCGCCAGGTAGGCGGAGATGGCGAGCGAGGCCACCAGCACCGCCAGCATCCCCTGCTGGAACAGCTCCGCGCCCACCTGGGGCCCGACGATGGTGGTGCGCAAGAGCTCCACCGGCAGGGCGAGTTGCTGCCCCAGCATGGTCGCCAGATCCTCCGCCGCCCAGGGCAGCGCGTGGGGGGGCAGCTTGATGAGCCACTCGCCGGGCACACCGGCGCCGTGCAGCTCCACCACCCCCGCCAGGGGCGCCGTCAGCAGGGCGTTGAGCTCATGGGCCTCCTTCAGGGTCTGGATGCGAAACTCCAGCAGGATCCCGCCGGTGAAATCGAGCCCGAGGGCGAGCCCTTTTGTCGCAAGGACGGCCACGCAGGCCAGGGTCAGCAGCACGGAGGCCCACAGCCCGATATAGCGCCAGCGGGTCAGCCCCATGGCCAGGATCATTCTCAGCATTGTTCTTCCCTCGACGTCAGGTGGTTCAGACTTCCCGGCAGGAAGCGGTCGGTGCGCAGGTCATACAGACTCACGGGCGCGGCGTCATGGTGATGAAGTCGGTTCATGGTCATACCCTCAGCAGCTTGGCGCGGCTGTTGCCCCACAGGGGGTTGATGATGGCGCGGGTGCCCCAGATGCCGGTCACCATGCTGGAGATGAGCCCCAGGATCAGGGTGATGGAGAAGCCCTGCAGCGGCCCGGAGCCGATGGCATAGAGCACCACGGCGCAGATGAGGGTGGTGATGTTGGCATCGAAGATGGTGCGAAACGCCGAGCGATAACCAAAGTCGATGGCGTTGGCCAAAGACCCCCCTTCCCGCAGCCGGTCCTTGATCCGCTCAAAAATCAGCACATGGGTATCCACCGCCATGCCGACGGTGAGCACCAGACCGGCGATCCCCGGCAGGGTCAGCACGGCCCCCGGCAATACCGCCAGCATCCCCACCTGCATCAGCAGGTTGGCGACCAGCGCCGTGATGGCGACCCAGCCGAACTTGCGATACCAGGCCATCATGAACAGCATCATGCCCGCCATGCCGAACGCCAGGGCGGTGAAGCCCGCCTCGATGTTCTGCAGACCCAGGGTCGGGCCTATGCTGCGCTCTTCCAGGATCTTCAGCGGCGCGGTGAGGGCCCCGGCCCGCAGCAGCATGGCGAGCTCCTGGGCCTCGGGCAGGCTGCCAATCCCGGTGATGCGGAACTGGTTGCCAAGGGCG
>ERZ941706.643-NODE-643-length-10390-cov-4.124819_pt1 | contig 10390 bp, 10 predicted proteins | sample MGYA00521232_ERZ941706 | MGnify/ENA primary metagenome ERZ941706 (study PRJEB32759, sample SAMN07749893) | skin metagenome | biome: transportation; feature: city; material: polyester macromolecule | host: Homo sapiens | place: Hong Kong:ER line | collected...
TACTTGCGCGAGTTATGTGTGGACAGAAAACCAGCATTTTGAGAACACAGCCTAGCGTCGGTGCAAACGTGGCGCCCGAGTGCGGGAGCAACATCAGGGGGTCAAAGAAGGAGTGTCAGCGCCAGGAACTGGCCTCTTAAGCGCCGCAAGGGAGACGCCGCAGGCCGGGAGGGGGCAGAAAAAAAAGCGGCCGCCCCGAGGCGGCCTGATGCCTGTGCGGGGAAGCTCAGCAGATATGGCAGGCGATCTGATGCTGGGACATCAGTCGCATCAGCTTCTCCGGCGGCTCCTGATCCGTGAACAGGGCGTGGATCTGGTTGAGGTTGCCGAGGTTGACCATGGCGTTGCGGCCAAACTTGGTATGGTCGGCGGCCAGGAACACCTGGCGGGAGTGGGCGATGATGGCCTGGGCGATCTTCACCTCGTGATAGTCGAAATCGAGCAGGGAGCCGTCGCTGTCGATGCCCGAGATGCCGATGACGCCGTAGTCCATGCGAAACTGGCCGATGAAGTCGCGGGTCGCCTCCCCGACAATGCCGCCATCCCGGTTGCGGATCTCGCCGCCGGCGATGATGACGGTGAAGTCATCCTTGGCGGTCAGGATGCTGGCGACGTTCAGGTTGTTGGTGACCACGCGCAGCTCCCGGTGGTCGAGCAGGGCCCGGGCGATGGCCTCGGTGGTGGTGCCGATGTCGATAAAGAGCGACGAGCCGTCGGGGATGTTGGCGGCCACTTCCCGGGCGATGCGCTCCTTCTCCTTGAGCTGCATCACCTTACGGGCACTGTAGGCGGTGTTGACGGTGCTCGAATGCAGTGAGGCCCCGCCGTGATGGCGCCGGATCTTGTTCTGTTCGGCGAGATCGTTGAGATCCCGGCGAATGGTCTGGGGGCTGACGTCAAAATGGGTCACCAGATCGTCGGTCGAGACGAAACCCTGCCGGGTCAGGACGTCCAGGATCTCCAGATGTCGTTGGGTTTGCTTCACGCTTGCACTCCGCAGATGAGACGAAAAAAGGCCCCGGCAGGTGCGGGGCCTTTGGCAGTGTACCTGATCCCTTTTACAATCGATAAGGGCAGGATCACGTTTTATGCCTTATGGGCAGCCGCCTTGGCGGCAATCGACTCGTTCTCGTGCTTGAGGGTCATGGCCAGCAGGATGATGGAGAGCACGCAGGAGACGGTGAGCACCATGAAGCCGCCGTCCCAGCCGAAGTGGTCAACGGTGTAGCCCAGCATGGCGTTGGCCGCGACCGCGCCACCCAGATAACCGAACAGGCCGGTGAAGCCCGCCGCGGTACCGGCCGCCTTCTTGGGCGCCAGCTCCAGGGCGTAGAGGCCGATCAGCATGACGGGGCCATAGATGAGGAAGCCGATGGCGACCAGGGCCATCATGTCGATGGTCGGGTTGCCCGCCGGGTTGAACCAGTAGACCAGCACGGAGAGGGTCACCAGCACCATGAACAGGATGCCTGCCGGGGCACGGCGGCCGTTGAACATCTTGTCGGAGATCCAGCCGCACAGCAGGGTGCCCGGGATCCCCGCCCACTCATAGAGGAAGTAGGCCCAGGAGGAGTGATCCACGCTGAAGTCCTTGGCCTCTTTCAGATAGGTGGGCGCCCAGTCCAGCACGCCGTAACGGATGAGGTAGACGAAGGCGTTGGCGATGGCGATGTACCAGAGCAGCTTGTTGTGCAGCACGTACTTCATGAAGATCTCCTTGGCGGAGAACTCCTGCTCGTGGCTTTCGTTGTAATCCTTCGGGTAGTCGTTCTTGTACTCCTCGATGGGGGGCAGACCGACCGATTGCGGGGTATCGCGCATCACGAAGAAGGCGATCACCGCGATGGCCGCCGCCGCCGCCGCAGGCACATAGAAGGCGCTGCGCCAGTCGTTGAACCAGCCCATGCCGAGGATGAACAGGGGGCCTATCATGCCGCCGCCCACGTTGTGGGCCACGTTCCAGACCGAGACGATCTCACCCCGCTCCTTCTGCGACCACCAGTGCACCATGGTGCGACCGCAGGGGGGCCAGCCCATGCCCTGTGCCCAGCCGTTCAGGAACAGGAGCACGAACATGATACCAATGCTGGAGGTAGCCCAGTGCATGGTCCCCATCATGAACATGATGCCTGCCGAGAGCAGCAGACCGGCGGAGAGGAAGTAGCGCGCGTTGGATCTGTCCGACACGTTCCCCATCAGGAATTTGGAGAGACCGTAGGCGATGGAGACGCCGGAGAGGGCCAGACCCAGATCCCCGCGGGAGAAGCCCTGCTCGATGAGGTAGGGCATCGCCAGACTGAAGTTTTTCCGTACCAGGTAGTAACCCGCATACCCGAAGAAGATCCCGAAGAACACCTGCCAACGCATGCGTTTGTAGAAGGGATCCACCTTGTCGGCCGGCAGCCGGTCGATATGGGGTGCAGGCCTGAAGAGACTAAGCATGTTCTGCTTCCTTTTATTGTTGTTCTGGGCGGTTGAGGACGCCCCGCTCATGCCGGCGATCAGACGCGTCTTGATTCGCAAGCGAGCCTATTGTGCTCATTTGTGAACATTTAATCTGTGATGAGCGCTAAATTATTGCAGTTTTATTACAAAAATTGTGACGCAGTGAGTGAACGCGCATCCAGGGTCAGCCCACGCATGGCGTGGCTTTTGGCTACTCACTAAGGAGTAATATGGCCGACAGCTGTTGCTTTTCGTCACATTTTCTTAGCAATGAATGGGATCTTGCCCACATTTCCGGTGGCGGGGGTATGGTGAATTGACGCAGAAGGTTTATTTTCTCTCTCGTCCAAGAACGAGCGCAAACGAGCATAACGTTTGCGCAAGCTCAAAAAACAAGAAGAAACGTTTTCGGGCGCAATGAATGGGAATGAAAGATAACAAAACGGAACATCAAACCTACTGTGGGTGGATATAAGGAATAACAACTATGAGCATACAAAGACCCAATACCCTGCTTGGCGAGTGCCTCGCCGAGTTTATCGGCACCGGCCTGCTGATCTTCTTCGGCGTCGGCTGTGTGGCCGCCCTGGTGCTGGCTGGCGCCAACTTCGGGCAATGGGAAATCTCCATTACCTGGGGCCTGGGTGTCGCCATCGCCATCTATGTCACCGGTGGCATCTCCGGTGCCCACCTCAACCCTGCCGTGACCCTGGCGCTGATGACCTTCTGCGGCTTTGACAAGCGCAAGGTGGTGCCCTTCATCATCGCCCAGATAGCCGGGGCATTCGCCTCCGCCGCCCTGGTCTACGCCCTCTACAGCAACCTGTTCACCCAGTGGGAGCTGACCCACAACGTGGTGCGCGGCAGCGTCGAGAGCCTCGGCACCGCAGGCATCTTCTCCACCTACCCCAATGCTCTGCTCTCCAACATGCAGGCTTTCGCGGTCGAGATGGTGATCACCGCCGTCCTGATGCTGGGCATCATGGCACTGGGTGACAACAACAACGGCGCCCCCAAAGGCTTCGCCGCCGCCCTGCTCATCGGCATCCTGATCGCGGTGATCGGCGCCTCACTCGGCCCCTTGACCGGCTTTGCCATGAACCCGGCCCGTGATTTCGGCCCCAAACTGTTCGCCTTCGTGGCTGGCTGGGGTGACGTGGCCCTGACCGGTGGTCGTGACAACCCCTACTTCTGGGTCCCCATCCTTGGCCCCATCGTCGGCGCCCAGATCGGTACCGCCCTGTATGTGAAAGTGCTGGCTCCCTGCGTCCCGGGCAACCGCGTCGCCACCGAAGAAGCCTCCAAGCTGTCTAACAAAGAAGAGGCCGCCGCCTGAGAGCGGCCCTCCCCAACGTGTAACAACGTGGAAAAATAAAAACGTGGAGAACATCATGTCTGCTGAAAAGAAATTTGTCGTTGCGCTGGACCAGGGCACCACCTCCTCCCGTGCCATTGTCTTCGATCAGGACGCCAACATCGTCGCGACCTCCCAGCGCGAATTCACCCAGCACTACCCGAAAGCGGGCTGGGTCGAGCACGACCCCATGGAGATCTGGGCGACCCAGTCCTCCGTCTTCACCGAAGTGCTGGCCAAGAGCGGCCTGCACAGCGAGCAGATCGCCGCCATCGGCATCACCAACCAGCGTGAAACCACCGTCGTCTGGGAAAAGGCCACCGGCAAGCCCATCTACAACGCCATCGTCTGGCAGTGCCGCCGCACCGCGGCCATCTGTGAAGAGCTCAAGGCCCGCGGCCTTGAAGAGTACGTTCGCGAAAACACCGGCCTGGTGCTGGACGCCTACTTCTCCGGTACCAAGGTGAAGTGGATCCTGGACAACGTGGAAGGGGCCCGGGAGAAGGCAATGAACGGCGAGCTCTTGTTCGGCACCATCGACACCTGGCTGGTGTGGAAGATGACCAACGGCGAGGTGCACGTCACCGACCCGACCAACGCCTCGCGCACCATGCTCTACAACATCCGCGACCTGAAGTGGGATGAGCGCATGCTGGACGAGCTGGGCATCCCCGCCTCCATGCTGCCGCAAGTCAAACCCTCCTCCGAGGTCTATGGCTACACCACCCGTGGCGGCGGCGCCCGCATCCCCATCGCCGGTATCGCCGGTGACCAGCAGTCCGCCCTGTTCGGCCAGCTCTGCTTCGAAAAAGGGATGGCCAAGAACACCTACGGTACCGGCTGCTTCATGCTGATGAACACCGGCACCGAGCCGGTTCGCTCCAGCAACGGCCTGCTGACCACGGTCGCCATCGGCCCGAAAGGGGAAGTGAATTATGCCCTCGAGGGTGCGGTATTTATGGGTGGCGCCACCATCCAGTGGCTGCGTGACGAGCTGAAGATCATTCACGATGCCCGCGACACCGACTACTTCGCCTCCAAGGTTGGCGACACCAACGGCGTCTACCTGGTACCGGCCTTCGTCGGTCTGGGCGCCCCCTACTGGGATCCGTATGCTCGCGGCACCATGGTCGGCCTGACCCGTGGCGCCAACCGCAACCACATCATCCGTGCGGCGCTCGAATCCATCGCCTACCAGAGCCGCGACGTGCTGGATGCCATGCAGCAGGACTCCGGCATCAAGCTGGCAGCCTTGAAGGTGGATGGCGGCGCCGTGGCCAACGACTTCCTGATGCAGTTCCAGGCTGACATGATGCACACCCCTGTGGTGCGTCCGACCCGCATCGAGACCACCGCCATGGGCGCCGCCTTCCTGGCCGGCCTCGCCGTGGGCTTCTGGAAGAGCTCCGAAGAGCTGGAAGACAAGTTCAGCGTGGACCGCGAGTTCATCCCGCAGATGGACCGCGACGATCGCGCCAAGCGCTACAGCGGCTGGAAGAAGGCGGTGGAACGTTCACGCCGCTGGGCCGAAGAGGAGTGATGGGGTAACCGACGCGTCCTTGAGATGAAAAAAGCAAAGAGGCCGACAGCGATGTCGGCCTCTTTTTATTGGCGAGCACGACTGTTCTGACCGCCCCCGACCCCAACCCTTCCCTTGCCAAGGGGTGGGAGAAAATGACCCCTCCCCCTCGTGGAGGGGGTTGGAGCTGTCGACATGCCCTCTACAACGCCTCAGCACCGAGCTGCTCTTTCAGGAAATCGAGCCAGACCCGCAGCCGGATGTCCCGCTGGGCATCGGAGTAGAAGACCGCATGGATGGGGCGCGAGGCGCCGCTGTTGCTGCGGGCCAGCACCTCCACCAGCGCCCCGCTCGCCCTGTCATCCCCCGTCATGAAGTCCGACAGGCAGACGATCCCCTGCCCCGCCAGCGCCAGCTGACGCAAGGTTTCCCCGCTGCTGGCCCGCAGGGTCGGGGTGATGGCGAACCTGTCCCCCTGCTCCTCGCTCAATAGGGGCCAATGATTGAGGTGATCGGGGTGCAAAAAACCGAGCAGCTCGTGGCCCGCCAGCAAGTCAGCCGGCTGGCGCGGGGTACCGCGTGCCTTCAGATAGTCGGGGGAGGCCAGCAGCCGCAGCCTGGAGCGGCCCAGCGGCAGGGCCCGCAGGGAGGAGTCCGTCAGCTCGCCGATGCGAATGGCCATGTCCACCCGCCGCTCCATCAGGTTGATGAAGCCCTCGGAGCTGTGCAGTTGCAGCTCGATGGCGGGGTAGCGGCGGCGAAACTCACCGATGATGGGCACCAATCTATGCAGGATGAAGGGGGTGGCGGCGTCCACCCGCAATATGCCCTCCGGCTGCTCCCGGCGCATCAGCAGCAACCCTTCCGCCTCGCTCATCTCGGTCAGGATCTTCACCGCCCGCTGATAGAACCAGCTCCCCTCCTCGGTCAGGCTGACCCGGCGGGTGGTGCGGTTGAGGAGCACGGTGGCGAGCTTCTCTTCGAGACGCTTGATGCCGCGGCTCACCACGGAATTATCCATGCCGAGATTCTCCGCCGCCTGGCGAAAGCTGCCCGCCTCCACCACCGCCACAAACAGGGTCAATTCATCGGAATGGGTCTTCATTGCTGTCATCCTGGCAAGAGTAATGGGTCTTTATAGGTGCAATGGCCGGGAGTTGGCAAGACAGGCGTCGCTTCGTATCGTGACGCACCACCTGTTTTATCTGCGCCCTTGCCAGTACAATGCCGCCAACCGGCACCGTATGGCGCCACACTATGACAGGGACGATCCATGACATTCGACAACAGGCTGGCCGCCGCCCATCGGGAGTTGGCCGAGAAGGGCGTGCAAACGCTCAACTACAACCCGCCGATCATCTGGCTGCTGCGAAAGGCGGGGTTCACCATCAGGCCGCCCCACTACGAACGCTTTCTGATCAACGTTCTTGCCCTGGGATTCCCCATCGGCGCTATCTGGGGGGTGTTGATGTGGTGCCTCGGCTGGCAGGATGAGGTGAGCCCGGGGTTTGCCCTGCGCCAGAGCCTGCTGTTTGGCATCGGGCTCGGTCTGCTGATGGGGACCTGGTTTTGGTTTAGGCGCAAGCAGCTCAAGCTGACCCCCTGGGACGCCTTGCCCCACTCCACAAGCCCCACGCAAAAGCGCTGGCAACCGAAATAACCACCGATATCGACAAGGAAACCCTTATGACCAGGGCCCATGAAAAACTGAACTATGTGGAGTTTGCGGCCAGGGATATTGCCGCCACCAAAGCCTTCTTTCAGGCCGCTTTCGGCTGGCAGTTCGCCGACTACGGCCCCGATTATTGCGCCTTCGAGGGAGAAGGGCTGGATGGCGGCTTCTACCGCGCAGATATGTGCAGCCAGAGTGCTCGGGGCGGGGCGCTCCTGGTGTTCTACAGCGCCGATATCGAGGCGACCCAGGGCAAGGTGAGCCAGCATGGCGGCACCATAGTGCGCCCCCTGTTCGATTTTCCCAGTGGCCGCCGCTTTCACTTTGTCGAGCCCAGCGGCAATGAATTTGCGGTCTGGTCCGAACCGGCCAGCGCTTGATAATATTCCGCCCTCCCCTGGCCCACCTGCACCACGACCAGCCATGGGGAGGCCACATTGCTGCACTCACCTCAATAGTGTTTTGCGACTGCTGCCCTGTATCCCCCAGTCTGGGGCGGGCATACTGACTCCCGTCTTAACGAGGAGGTTCAGATGCCATCCCCCCTGATTGTGATTGCCCAGCTTGACGCCAAACCCGAATTCGCCGCCCAGTTTCGCGCTGCCCTCGAGCCGCTGATCGCCGCGACCCTGCAAGAGCCGGGGTGCCTTCGCTACCAGTTGCATCAGAGCCTGGAGAGCCCCCATAGCTGGATGCTGTACGAGGAGTGGGAGAGTGAAGCCGCCCTGCTCGCCCACCAGCAGCAGCCCCACTACATCGCCTTTGCCAGCCTCGCCTCCCCCTGGTTTGCCAACCGGGTCGTGAGCCGCTACCGGCGCGCCTGACTGCCTCCGCCCTCGGCGCAGGCAAAGCCCATCATTTGAGCGTAGAAACAATAACTTGAGGAATTTGATGATGAAGATGCCCAACCTGGGTCTTGGAACCTTCCGCCTGAAAGATCAGCCCCTTCGCGACTCCCTGCTCCAGGGGCTGGAACTTGGCTACCGTCATATCGATACCGCCCAGATCTATGACAACGAGGCCGAAGTCGGCCAGTTGATGAGCGAGAGTGGCGTGCCCCGCCAGGATATTTACCTGACCACCAAGGTGTGGACCAGCGAGTTCGGTCCGGGCAAGGTGATCCCGAGCCTGGAAGTGAGCCTGGAAAAACTCGGCACCGACTATCTGGATCTGGCGCTCATTCACTGGCCCTCCCCCCAGGATGAGGTGCCGATGGCGGTCTATCTGGAGCAACTCGCCGAGGCCAAAGCCCGGGGCCTGACCCGGGAGATCGGGGTCTCCAACTTCACCGTGGCCCAGCTTAAACAGGCGGTCGAGATCCTGGGGCCGGGCGCCATCGCCCACCAGCAGGTGGAGATCCACCCCCTGCTGCAAAACCGCAAGGTGGTCGAGTTCTGCCAGGAGCAGGGTATCGCCATCACCGCCTATATGCCGCTCGCCTATGGCAAGGTGCTCGCCGAGCCGCTGCTGATGGAGATCGGCAAGCGCCGCGGCGTCTCGGCGGCCCAGGTGTCGCTGGCCTGGCTGCTGGCCCAGGGTATGACGGTGATCCCGAGCTCTACCAAACGGGAGAATCTGGCCGCCAACCTGGCCGCACTCAAGGTACGGCTCAGCAGCGACGAGATGGCGCAGATTGCCACCCTGGATCGGGGTGAGCGCTGCGCCAACCCGGACTTTGCGCCGGATTGGGATTGATCCCCCTCATCCCCAGCCCTTCTCCCGCCAGGGGAGAAGGGAGCAAATAAGGCTCAATGACATTCTTCAGCACCAGCGGGAGGCACAATGCCTCCCGCTTTTTTTGTCCCCAATACCGCGCGTCACCGCCGCCCGAGTCCTCCTCCAACACCTTCCCTCAATCCTTTACCTCTTACCTCATTTCTATTTCCTCTTTTCTCTCTGTCCCGGCTCGCTCTGCACGGGTTGCCGCCGTGCGCGTTGTCTCTGCACCCACCTCGCGCGCTACGGCCGCTCTTGCCGCAGTTGCCTCGACCACTCCCAATACCCCATTTCACGGCCCCATTGCTGCTGATTTGGCAAAAGTAATTTGACGTTGCCGTCATTTTTACCAACAAACACCCTCGGCATACTGGCGCCATTCTCCCGTCGGGAGTCCCAATCCAAGGAGTTGTTATGCCACTGGCGTTATTTGCCCTCACTTTAAGTGCCTTTGCCATAGGCACCACCGAATTCGTGATCGTGGGGCTCATCCCCACCATCGCCGAGCAGCTCAATGTCTCGCTCCCCTCGGCGGGCCTCCTGGTCAGCCTCTATGCCCTTGGGGTGGCCATCGGCGCCCCCGTGCTCACGGCACTCACCGGCAAGCTGCCGCGCAAGTGGCTGCTGGTGGGGCTGATGGCCCTCTTCACCGTCGGCAACCTGCTGGCCTGGCAGGCCCCCGGGTACGAGAGCCTGATTGTCGCCCGCATCCTCACCGGGCTGGCCCACGGGGTCTTCTTCTCGGTGGGCAGCACCATCGCCACGGGTCTCGTGGCCAAAGAGAAGGCGGCCAGCGCCATCGCCATCATGTTCAGCGGCCTCACGGTCGCCCTGGTGACCGGCGTCCCGCTTGGCACCTGGATTGGTCAGGTCTTTGGCTGGCGCGAAACCTTCCTGGTGGTGAGCCTGCTCGGCCTCGTCGCCATGGTGGGCAGCCTGCTGCTGGTACCGGGGAACCTGCCGAAGGGGGCCGCCTCCAGCGTTCGCGAGCAGCTCTCGGTGCTTACCAGGAAACCCTTGCTGCTGGTCTACGCCAAGACGGCGCTCGGTTACGGCGGTGCCTTCACGGCGTTTACCTTCCTCGCCCCCATCCTGCAACAGGTGAGCGGCTTTAGCGCCGGCGCGGTCAGCCTCATTCTGCTGGTGTACGGGGTATCGGTCGCCGTCGGCAATATCTGGGGCGGCAAGCTCGCCGACCGGATGGGCCCATTGCCCGCTCTCAAGCTGCTGTTCGCCGGGCTCGCCGTGGTGCTGCTTGTGCTCACCTTCACCGCACCGCACCCGGTGCTGGCGGTACTGACCGTGCTGGTGTGGGGCGCCTTCGCCTTTGGCAACGTGCCGGGTCTGCAGGTACTGGTGGTGAAACAGGCCGAGCGCCACACCCCCAATGCCGTGGATGTGGCCTCCGGCCTCAACATCGCCGCCTTCAACGTCGGCATTGCGCTGGGCTCCGTGGTCGGCGGTTTCGTGGTGGAGCACCTCGGCCTGATGCACACCCCCTGGATTGGCGCCCTCATCGTGCTGCTGGCCTACGGCCTCACCCATGTCAGCGAAGCGGGCGAGCGCCGCGCCGCCCTTGCCTGACCCCCGGGCAAGCAAAAGGCCGACACCCTGTGTCGGCCTTTTTTCAGGTTCTTCGCGGGATCTTGGGGAAGTGGAAGTTGACAGACAGGGTGCTGGTAAA
>ERZ941706.644-NODE-644-length-10383-cov-4.357184_pt1 | contig 10383 bp, 6 predicted proteins | sample MGYA00521232_ERZ941706 | MGnify/ENA primary metagenome ERZ941706 (study PRJEB32759, sample SAMN07749893) | skin metagenome | biome: transportation; feature: city; material: polyester macromolecule | host: Homo sapiens | place: Hong Kong:ER line | collected...
CCCGCGCACTCGCGCCCGTACTCGTTCTTGCCCTCGCTACCGGCGGCATCGCCCGATTGGGGGCCCAGGTCAGGACACCCGCCAAGACTGCGGCGCCGGCCGCGCCGGCCGCGCCGGCGGTCAAGGTCGATCCCACCCCCTGGCTCTACAAGGGCAGCGACCTGCCGCACGATCCCGCCTGGGTGTTCGGCACGTTGCCCAACGGGCTGCGCTATGCGGTGCGCAAGAACGGCGTTCCGCCGGGGCAGGTGTCGATCCGCGTGCGCATCGATGCAGGCTCGCTGAACGAGAAGGACAGCGAGCGCGGCTATGCGCATTTTATCGAGCATTTGTCGTTCCGCGGATCGGAATACGTCCCCGACGGCGAGGCGAAGCGGGTGTGGCAGCGGTTCGGCGCGACCTTCGGGTCGGACAGCAACGCCTCGACCACGCCGACGCAGACGCTCTACAAGCTCGACCTGCCGTCCGCGACCGAGCAGACGGTCGATGAAAGCATCAAGATCCTGTCCGGCATGATGGAACAGCCGACGCTGACCGATGCGGCGGTGTCGGCGGAGCGGCCGATCGTGCTGGCGGAACGGCGCGAGCAGCCGGGACCGCAGGTCAAGCTGCAGGATGCGATGAATAAATTGTTCTTCGCCGGCCAGCCGCTCGCCGATCGTTCGCCGATCGGCACGATCCAGACGCTGGAGACGGCAACGGGCGCGACCGTGAAGGCGTTCCACGACCGTTGGTATCGGCCGGAAAACGCCGTCGTCATCATCTCTGGCGACATGGACCCCGCGCTGCTCGGCCGCATGGTGATGCAGCATTTCGCGAGTTGGAAGGGCAATGGCCCCGCAGTCCCGGCACCCGACTTCGGCACGCCGTCGCCTAACGAGCCGACGTCTGCGGTCCTGGTCGAGCCGGGCCTGCCGCCGCTCGTCATGATGGGCGTGCTGCGGCCGTGGCGCTACAATGACGACACCAAGATCTTCAACCAGAAGCGGATGGTCGACACGATCGCCGCAAGGGTCATCAGCCGGCGGCTGGAGCGGCGTGCGCGGGCGGGCGCCAGCTTCGTGCAGGCGGGCGTCGACCTCGACGACCGGGCGCGCTCGGCGAACATGACGACGGTGATGATCCTGCCCGTCGGCGACCAGTGGGAACAGGCGCTGAAGGACGTGCGCGCGGTGATCGCCGACGCGCAGAAGACGGCGCCCACCCAGGCCGAGATCGATCGCGAATACGCCGATTACGAGGTCGCGATCCGCAACGGCGTCGAGACCGCGCGAGTCGAGGCGAGCGCCAAGCAGGCCGACGACATGGCCGGCGCGCTCGACATTCGCGAAACCGTCACCGCGCCCGAGAATAGCTATGCGATCCTGACCGACGCCAAGGCGAAGGGTATGTTCAACCCCGCCGACGTGCTCGCCTCGACCAAGAAGATCTTCGCCGGCGTCGCGACACGCGCGCTGGTCAATACGCGCACGGCCGAGAAGGGCAGCGCGGAAAAGCTTGCCGCGGCGCTGAAGGCGGACGTCTCCACCCTTACGATCAAGCGTGCGTCGCAGGCGGCGGTCGATTTCAACAAGCTGCCCGCACTGGGCGCGCCGGGCACGGTCGCCTCGCGCACGCCGATCGCGGGACTGCCGGCGGAGAAGGTGGTGTTCGCCAACGGCGTGCGTATGCTGCTGTTCGCCAATCCGGACGACACGGGGCGCGTGTTCGTGCGCGTGCGGTTCGGGCGCGGCTACAATGCCTTGCCCGCCGACCACCCGAGCCCCGCCTGGGCAGGCGACCTCGCGCTGATGGAAAGCGGGATCGGTGCCCTCAGCCAGGACGACCTGGACCAGCTGACCGCGGGGCGGCAACTGGGCCTCGACTTCGGGATCGACGACGACACCTTCTCGATCGCGGCGCTTTCCAGCCCGAAGGATTATGCCGACGAACTCACGCTGGTCGCCGCCAAGCTCGCGGCGCCGCGTTGGGACGCCGCGCCGGTCGCGCGGGCGAAATCGTCGGCGCTGACCGCGATTCCCGGCTATGATTCGTCGGCGGACGGCGTGCTGTCGCGCGACCTCGAAGGGCTGCTGCACGCGGGCGATCCGCGCTGGCAGACGCCGGACGCAAAGACGGTCGCGGCGCTGACGCCCGAGCGGTTCAAGGCGTTCTGGGCGCCGCTGCTGGCGAGCGGTCCGATCGAGGTCGACGTATTCGGCCAGATCAACCCGGACGAAGCGATCGCTGCGGTGGCGAAGAGCTTCGGCGCGCTGCCGCCACGCAGTGAGGCGGAGGGACCGCCGCCGCCGGTGCGCTTCCCCGCGCATGTCGCGATGCCGGTGCTGCGCTACCACAATGGACCCGACAATCAGGCAAGCGCGGTGATCGCGTGGCCGACGGGGGCCGGGCTCGCCGACATTGCCGAGGCGCGGCGATTGGACGTGCTGGCCCAGGTGTTCAGCGATCGCCTGTTCGAACAGATGCGCCAGGCCGAGGGCGCGAGCTACAGCCCCGGCGTTGCGAGCAGCTGGCCCAAGGGCCTGCCCGGCGGTGGCCGCCTGATGGCGGTGAGCCAGGTCGCGCCGGCCAACGTCGGCCTGTTCTTCACGCTCGCGCGCAAGATCGCCGCCGACCTGGCAAAGACGCCGGTCACCGCCGACGAACTCGAACGCGTGAAGGGCCCGCTGCAACAGAGCTTCGCGCGCGCCGCGACGAGCAGCCTGTTCTGGCTGCGCGAGATGTCTGGCGGCGCCTGGGATGATCGCCGGATCGAGGCGACGCGCCAGATCGGCCGCGACTATGGCGCGGTGACGCCTGAGGTGCTGCAGGCGACCGCGGCGAAATATTTGGTGCCGGAAAAGGACTGGACGCTCGCGGTCCTGCCGCGGAAGAAGTAAGGCGAGGAGCCGCTGAGGCTCCTTGCCCCGGCTTCTAAGCTAGGAGTCACCCCGGACGTGTGTCGGGGTTCACCGCGTCGCGCAATCGGCAGCTTTCGGGTGCGCGAACCCGTGGATTGCCCGGACATCTCCGGCAATCCACTCGCCGCCGATCAGCCCTTGTAGAGCGCGTCGAGCCGCTCGCCGTAAACCCCGCGGATTACATGGCGGCGGATTTTCAGGCTGGGCGTCAGCTGCTCGTTTTCGATGGCGAAAGGTTCGTCGGCCAGGATGAAGCGGCGGATGCGTTCGGTGACGGACAGGTCCTTGTTCACCCGCTCGACCGCATGGCCGATCGCGGTGCGGTATTCGCTGTTCTCCGCCAGCGAAGCGGCCTTGCACGCGGTGCCGTTCGCCGCGCACCACTCCTGCGTCCATTCGGGGTCGGGCACGATCACAGCGACCATGTACGGCCGGCGGTCGCCCGCGATCATCGCCTGCGCGATCTCGGGCTGCAGCGTCAGCATGCCCTCGACCTTCTGGGGCGCGACATTCTCGCCCTTGTCGTTGATGATCAGGTCCTTCTTGCGGTCGGTGATCTTGATGCGGCCTGCTGCGTCGATCTCGCCGATGTCGCCGGTGTGCAGCCAGCCATCGCGCAGCACGCGCGCCGTTTCCGCCTCGTTGCGCCAATAGCCGTGCATGACCAGCTCGCCGCGCACCAGGATTTCGCCATCGGGGGCGATCACCACCTCGGTTGCCTCGAGAGGCGGGCCGACCGTGTCGACCTTCACGCCCGCGCGCGGGCGGTTGCACGAGATGACCGGCGCCGCCTCGGTCTGCCCATAGCCTTGCAGGAAGGTGAGGCCGAGGGACTGGAAGAACAGCCCGACCTCCGGCGTCAGCGGCGCGCCGCCCGATACCATGGCCTTCATCCGCCCGCCGAAGCGCTTGGCGATCTTGGGCTTGAACAGCGTCCTGACCAGCAGCTGCGTCGGCCGGTCGGCAAGGCCGATCCGCCCCTCATTCTCCTTGGCGCCGATCTCCAGCGCCTTGTCGAGCAGCCAGGCGGACATGCCGCCCTTCTTCTCGATCGCCTTGGAAATGCGGGTGCGCAGCACCTCGAACAGGCGGGGCACGACGAACATGATCGTCGGGCGCACCTCCTCGATATTGGCGGCGAGCTTGTCGAGGCTCTCGGCATAATAGATCTGGCCGCCCAGCCCAATTGGGAAATGCTGGCCGCCGGTATGCTCATAGGCGTGGGAGAGGGGCAGGAACGACAGGAACACCTCGTCGTCCCAGCCGAAATCCTCCGAGATCACCGCAGCGCAGCCCTTCGCATTGTGCAGGATCGCGCCGTGATGCTGCATCACCCCGCGCGGCGCGCCGCCGGTGCCGCTGGTGTAGATGATGCAGGCGAGGTCAGTGCGCTGGAAATCCGCCTCTGCCGCGGTCCGCTCCGGGTCGGCCGGATGATCGGCGATCAGCTGGTGCCAGTCGTGGAAATCAATGCTGGTCGAGGGCGCGCGCATCGGATCGATGCCGATCACCGTCTGTCCCTGGTTCGACCGCAGCACGGCCGGCATCAGCGTCTTGGCCAGCTTCTCGGTCGATACGATGATCGCGCAGGCGCCCGAATTCTCGATGATGTGCGCGTGGTCGCGTTCGGTGTTGGTGGTGTAGGTCGGCACGGTGATGCAGCCCGCGGCCATGATGCCAAGGTCGCTGATGCACCATTCCGGCCGGTTCTCCGCGACCAGCATCACCCGGTCGCCGCGCTTCATGCCGATCGCCTTCAGTCCCGCGGCCAGCGCCGCCACCTGGCGCGCCGCCTCTGCCCAGCTGGTCGAGACCCATTGCCCGTCCTTCTTCACCCACAGGAAGGGGGCATCGCCCTTTTCGGCGGCGCGCGTGAAGAACATGGTGACGAGGTTGGGGAAGTGTTCGAGGGTGCGCATGGGCTCTCTCCTGCAGGCCGGCGGCGCGTGTGATCCCGCGCCTGCCGTAACGTCCGGGGTGTGAAGTTATTCCGAAGGGCGGTTGGCGACGGGTGCCATCGGCCGCGGCGTGATGACGCGCCCGGTCTCGTCAATCGCGGCGCCCTCACTGCGCGGATCGGCGGCACCGACCCAGCGGCCATTCACCCATTCGATCGCATTGGCCTTGAGGCCCAGCGGTGCGATCTGCGTCCGCTCGCCCAAGCTCGCGAGGGCAGGTTGCAGGCCTTCCGCGGGCGTACCCTTTTCCAGCGTCGCGACCGGGCCGGGGGCGTAGACCAGTCCGGTGCGGATCGCCTCCTCGGCCGACAGCTTCCAGTCGAGCACGCCGATCAGCGCCTTGGCGACCTGCGCGATGATCGTCGATCCGCCCGCCGCGCCGACCGCGAGCCGCACCTTGCCGTTCGCGTCATAGACGATCGTCGGTGCCATCGAACTGCGCGGCCGCTTGCCGCCCTCGACCCGGTTGGCGACGAGGTAGCCCGCATCCACGGGCACGATGTCGAAATCGGTCAGCTCGTTGTTGAGCATGGTGCCGTCCACCATCAGCCCGGACCCGAACGGCCCTTCGATCGTCGTCGTCACCTCGACCACGTTGCCGTAGCGATCGGCGACGGCGAGGTCAGTGGTGCCCGCGACTTCGCTGACCGGCGCGGGGGTGCGCTTCGGCGCGCCGGGCGGGATGCCGGCGCTGACGTTTGCCATCGTGCTGGTCGGCGAGATCAGCGCCGAGCGCTGCGCCAGATACGCGGGATCGAGCATGCCCTTGATCGGTACCTGCACGTAATCGGGATCGCCGACGTAGAGGTTGCGGTCGGCGTAGGCGAGGCGCGAGCTTTCCGCGAACAGGTGCCAGGCGACCGGGCTTGCCGGGCCGAGCTTGGCCATATCGAAGCGTTCGAGCTGCTTCAGGATCATCAGCACCGTGACGCCGCCGGACGAAGGCGGACCCATGCCGCAAACCTTGTAGGTGCGATAGGGCACGCACAACGTCGGGCGTGGCTTTGCGGCGTAGCTTGCAAGGTCGCCCGTCGTCATCTGTGACGGATTGCGCTGGGCGGTATTGACCGTCTGCACCAGCTTCTGCGCCTGCGGGCCGACGTAGAAGCTGTCGGGGCCGAGCTTCGCGATACGATCGAGCAGCGCCGCCTGCGCGGGGTTGCGGATCAGGCCGTCGCTCCCCGGCTTGTACGTGGCGTCTGCCTCCGGGCTCAGGTGATCGCCGAACGATTCGGCCGAATTGCGGAAGCGGGGGGAGGGTTGAAAGCCTTGCCGGGCCAGCCGGATCGCCGGTGCGAACAGTCGCGCCCAGGGCAGCTTGCCGCCGCTGTGATGCGCGAGCGCCATGCCGCGCAGCGCGCCCGGTACGCCGACGCTCCGGCCGCCGGGGACGGCGTCGGCATGGGAGAGCGGTGTGCCGTTGGCGGTGTAGAACCAGCCCGGGGTTGCAGCATGCGGCGCGGTTTCGCGCGCGTCGATCGTGTCGGTTCGGCCTGTGCGCGCGGCGTGGCGCACCCAGAAGCTGCCCCCGCCGATCCCCGAACTCTGCGGTTCGACGACGTTCAGCGCGAGCATCGTCGCGATGGCCGCATCGGTGGCGCTGCCACCCGCCTTCAGGATCTCGACCCCCGCCGCCGCGGCGCGTGGATCGGCGGCGCTGACCATGCCGGGGGCTTTGGCGCCGGGTGCTTTTGCGGGCGCCGCGACGGCTGGCAGCGGCAGCGTCAGGGCGGCGAGGGCAAGGGCTAGTCTCTTCATCGCCTTGAAACCTAACGGCTTGGCCCGGCAGGGCAAGTCGTCATGCCCCTACGGTATCCGCGACGCTGGCGAATCCGTCGCGTGCGAGGCATGCGTCGAGCTCGGCGAGGATGCGGCGTGCGAGGCCCGGGCCTTCAAACACGAGTGCGGAATATAGCTGTACGAACGAGGCGCCGGCGCGGATGCGGGCATAGGCTTCGGCGCCGCTGTCGACGCCGCCTGCCGCGATCAGCGCGATCCCGCCGCCACTCGCCGACCGCACATCGGCCAGCCGCTGGCGCGCGAGCGGCGCGAGCGGCGCGCCCGACAGGCCGCCCGTTTCGCCGGCATGGCGGTTCAGCAGCGCCGGCCGCGAGATCGTGGTGTTGCCCATGATGATTGCATCGATCCGCCGCGCCATCGCCGCGCGCACGACGCCATCGATCGCCGTGGCATCGAGGTCGGGCGCGACCTTGAGGAACAAGGGTGTGGTCCCCCGCGCCTCGGTACAGGCGGCGAGCAGTTCGTCGAGCGCCGCGCCATGCTGCAGGTCTCGCAAGCCCGGCGTGTTGGGCGAGGAGATGTTGATCGTGACGTAATCCGCGTGTCGCGCCGCGGCGGTAACGCCGGTCACGTAATCGGCGATGCGATCGCTCGAATCTTTGTTGGCGCCGACGTTGATGCCAAGCCGCCCGCCACGCCGCTTCGCCGCTCGCGCATTGGCGAGGCCCGCTTCCAGCCCGCCGTTGTTGAACCCCATCCGGTTGATCACCGCGCGGTCCGCGACCAGCCGGAACAGCCGCGGCTTCGGGTTGCCCGCCTGCGGCAGCGGCGTCAGCGTCCCGATCTCCACCGCACCGAAGCCCATGGCGAACAACCCGTCGATCGCCACCCCGTCCTTGTCCAGCCCCGCCGCCACGCCAAGCGGGTTGGCGAAGACGAGCGCGCCGATGTTCGTCGCCAGTCGCGGATCGGACACCGGGGCAGGGGCCGGCAGCCTCCCCCGAACGGCCAGCGCCTTCAGCGTCAGGTTATGGGCCCGCTCGGCATCAAGGGTGAACAGCAGCGGGCGGAGCGTCTGGTACATGGCGCGCCCATCGCACCGGCGGCCGGGAAGGTCAAAGCGTGACAGCTCCCCCCTCCTTCGTCATCCCGGCGAACGCCGGGATCCATGGAGGCAAAGCGCTCATGGGATATCCACCCACCGGTGGCGCCCATGGATCCCGGCCTCCGCCGGGATGACGAATGGGAAGGCGTCGCAACACAACGTCCGTCATTCCCGCGCAGGCGGGAATCCATAATCACGCCGCTCGCTGAAAGAGCCGAAACGTCAGCCGGTATGGATTCCCGCCTTCGCGGGAATGACGATCGTGAAAGGCGAACGCACAGCGCCATTCCCTACCAATCACCGCCCCGTCTTGACCGCACCGCACAAAAGCCTATCTGGCAATCGGATCGAATTGATCCGATTTGCGAACCTGTCGCAACAAGCCACGTCGGAGCCATGCGCCTCTCAAGCCTCGCCGATTACGCGGTCGTCATGATGTCCGCCGCCGCGCGCCATTGCGGCGGTGCGGCGCGGCTGAACGCGACGCTGCTCGCCGAGGAGACCGGCGTGCCGCTCCCCACCGCGCAAAAGCTCGTCAGCCGCCTGTCCTCCGCCGGCCTGATCGAAAGCACGCGCGGCACCGGCGGCGGTTTCCGCCTCTCGCGTCCGCCGTCGGCAATCAGCCTCGCCGACATCGTCGAAGCGGTCGAGGGCCCGATCCAGCTGACCTCCTGCGTCGAGGGCAGCCGCCACGATTGCGCCATCGAGGGCGCGTGTCAGGTCCGCCCGCACTGGGGCGTCGTCAACGAAGCCGTCCGCGGCGCGCTCGCCGGCGTCAGCCTCGCCCATCTATCCCGCGCGCCAGCGGCTCCCGCGCGCATCCCCGAACAGGTGTAACCCATGGCCACCAAGAACGCCGAAGCCTATGCGGCCGTCTCCAAGACCTACGAATGGGGCTTCACCTCCGACATCGAACAGGACTTCGCGCCGAAGGGGCTCAGCGAAGACACCGTCCGCTACATCAGCGCCAAGAAGAACGAGCCCGAATGGATGCTCGACTGGCGCCTGAAGGCGTTCCGCCTTTGGCAGACGCTGGAGGCGCCGGACTGGGCCAAGCTCAACGTCCCCCCGATCGATTATCAGGACGCTTATTATTACGCCGAGCCCAAGGCGAAGCCGAAGCTCGGCAGCCTGGACGAGGTCGATCCCGAAATCCTGCGCGTCTACGAAAAGCTCGGCATCCCGATCGCCGAGCAGAAGATGCTTGCCGGCGTCGAGGACCTCGATGCGGACGGCAACCCCAAGCGCCGGGTCGCGGTCGACGCGGTGTTCGACAGCGTCTCGGTCGCCACCACCTTTCGCAAGGAGCTGGAGGCCGCCGGCGTCATCTTCCGCTCGATCAGCGAAGCGATCCGCGAATACCCCGAGCTGGTGAAGAAGTGGCTCGGTAAGGTCGTGCCGCAGCGCGATAACTATTTCGCGACGCTCAACAGCGCGGTCTTCAGCGACGGCACCTTCGTCTACATCCCGGAGGGCGTGCGCTGCCCGATGGAGCTGTCGACCTATTTCCGCATCAACGCCGAAAACACCGGCCAGTTCGAACGCACGCTGATCGTCGCCGACAAGGGGTCGTACGTCTCGTACCTCGAAGGCTGCACCGCGCCGATGCGCGATGAAAACCAGCTCCACGCCGCGGTGGTCGAACTGGTCGCGATGGACGATGCCGAGATCAAATATTCCACGGTGCAGAACTGGTATCCCGGCGACGAGAACGGTCTCGGCGGCATCTACAATTTCGTCACCAAGCGCGCGCTCTGCCAGGGCCGGAATAGCAAGGTGTCGTGGACGCAGGTCGAAACCGGCAGCGCGATCACCTGGAAATACCCCAGCTGCGTGCTCGCGGGCGACGGCTCGGTCGGTGAATTCTACTCGGTCGCGGTCACCAACAACCGCCAGCAGGCCGACACCGGCACCAAGATGATCCACTTGGGGCGTAACACCAAATCGACCATCGTGTCGAAGGGGATCAGCGCCGGCCGCTCCGACAACACCTACCGCGGCCTGGTGCGCGTCGCGCCGACCGCGGAGAACGTCCGCAACTTCACCCAGTGCGACAGCTTGCTCCTGGGTGACCAGTGCGGCGCCCACACCGTGCCGTACATCGAGGTCAAGAACCCCAGTGCACAGATCGAGCACGAGGCGACCACGTCGAAGATCAGCGAGGACCAGCTGTTCTACGCCATGTCACGCGGTCTGGATCAGGAAGCGGCGGTCGCGCTGATCGTCAACGGCTTCGCCCGCGAAGTGCTGCAACAGTTGCCGATGGAGTTTGCCGTCGAAGCGCAGAAGCTGCTGGGGATTTCGCTGGAAGGCAGTGTGGGATGAATGAGGCGGAGATTAGCCGTCGCTTGAAAGGCATGATCAAGCTAGCCCATGACGCAACGGGCTGGCGCGCTCTTTATCGAGACGCATCTGACAAGACATTGTGGGAAGTAACATATCCCATGAGCGAAATGCACGGCGGTGGTCCGCGTCAGCTTGAACCCATCGCAGTTGCTGAGGCCATAAATGTTTACGGAATCAAATTGACCGATGCTTAAGATCGAAAACCTCCACGCCGAGATCGACGGCAAGCCGATCCTCAAGGGCCTCAGCCTCACCGTCAGCGCGGGCGAGATCCATGCGATCATGGGTCCGAACGGCTCGGGCAAGTCGACGCTCGGCTACGTTCTCGGCGGCC
>ERZ941706.645-NODE-645-length-10381-cov-14.303215_pt1 | contig 10381 bp, 8 predicted proteins | sample MGYA00521232_ERZ941706 | MGnify/ENA primary metagenome ERZ941706 (study PRJEB32759, sample SAMN07749893) | skin metagenome | biome: transportation; feature: city; material: polyester macromolecule | host: Homo sapiens | place: Hong Kong:ER line | collected...
CAGACGAGCACCTCGCCCTTGTCCATCCCGTGCGCCTTGATGTGGTCGAGGCAGCGACGCGTCGCCGACCCGGTCGACGCGAGTGCGGACAACCCCGCGACGAGATCGGGGATGAGGGGGCGGTGAGTGCACAACGCCGTCGCATCGGCGCGCTCGAGGGCGCGCGTCAACTGGCGGGCGGCCTTCTCAGGACGAGCGGCGAAGGTCTCCTCCGACAGCGCGCTCTTCGTCTGCAACCGCGTCCCGCTCGCGGACGTGAACGGCTTGACCGTCTGCACGCACCGCGTCGACGACGACGACACGACGCGCTCAGGAGCCCACGCCCCGAGGACGGGGACGAGCGCAGCGGCCCGTGCGCGGCCGCGCTCGCTCAGCGGGCGGCGGGCGTCGTCGTCACCCCGATACGCGGCGCGCGCCTGGGCGTGGGCGTGACGCACGAGCAGCAGCGGCCACGTCTCGAGGCGGCCGTCACGCTCGGCTTCGAGCAGGGCGTCGAGGGGGATGCGGTCGCGTGCGTAGGTGAGCGTTCGTCGAGCCGTCTCGACATCGAGCCAGCGCACCTCGTCGACCTCGTGCTCGAGCACTCCGCTGCCGCCGACGACCTGGGCGGCCCAGTACCGGACGAGCTTCGTCGCGCCGTTGTCGAGGCCGTAGACGAGCTCGGGCAGGGGGATGCCGAGACGCACCTGCAGCCCCGTCTCCTCGAGCACCTCACGCGCAGCGGCCTGAGCGAACGTCTCACCAGGGTCGAGCTTGCCCTTCGGCCACGACCAGTCGTCGTAGCGCGAACGGTGCACGAGCGCCACCTCGATGCCGCTGCGGCGGCGGCGCCACACGAGCGCCCCGGCAGCAGGCACCAGCTCGGGGTTCCTGCCGCGCGTCACCGCCGGCGGGCCTTGCGACGACGCTTCGAGTACGCCTCGATCAGATCGGCCTGGTAGTCGTTCTTCGGCGCGCCGTCGGGCGTGAGGTTCTCCCGGATCCAGCGGCCCTCGGCGTCGAGACGCCACGACGAGGTCTGCGGGCTCATGCCGGTGGCGACGAGGTCGACGACCGTCGCGACCTGGCGCTCGTCCGTAAGCCGCACGAGCGCTTCGACGCGGCGGTCGAGGTTGCGGTGCATCATGTCGGCGCTGCCGATGTAGGCGATCGGCTCCTGGCCCTCGACGTCGAAGACGAACACACGGCTGTGCTCGAGGAAGCGCCCGAGGATCGAGCGCACCTCGATGTTCTCGCTCAGTCCGGGTACGCCCGGACGCAGCGCGGAGATGCCGCGCACGAGAACGTTGACCTTCACCCCGGCCTGCGAGGCGCGGTAGCAGGCGTCGATGATCTGCTCGTCGACGATAGAGTTGACCTTGAATGACACGCTCGAGGCCTTGCCGGCCCTGGCCGCCTCGATGCACCGGTCGATCTGCTCGATCAAGCCGGAACGCACCGAACGCGGCGCCACGAGAAGGCGCTTGAACTTGGCGCGCGGCGCCATGCCCGACAGCTGGTTGAACAGCCGGCCCAGGTCCTCGCCCACATCGGGGTCGGTCGTGAGCAGCCCGAGGTCCTCGTAGAGACGAGCCGTCTTGGGGTTGTAGTTGCCGGTGCCGACGTGGCAGTAGCGGCGGATGCCGTCGCCCTCATGCCGCACGACGAGGCACAGCTTCGCGTGCGTCTTGAGCCCGACCATGCCGTAGACGACGTGCACGCCCGCGCGCTCGAGCTTGCGCGCCCACGTGATGTTGTTCTCCTCGTCGAAGCGCGCCTTGATCTCGACGACGGCGAGCACCTGCTTGCCGGCCTGCGCTGCGTCGATGAGTGCCGAGATGATCGGCGAGTTGCCGCTCGTGCGGTACAGCGTCTGCTTGATGGCGAGCACGTCTGGGTCGGCTGCGGCCTGCTCGACGAACGCCTGCACCGACGTCGAGAACGAGTCGTAGGGGTGGTGCAGCAGGATGTCGCTCGAACGCATCGCGCCGAGGATGTCGGGGGCCTCGGAGCGCTCGACCGGCGCGAGCAGCGGGTGGGTCTTCGGCATGAACCGCGGCCACTGCAGCTCGCTGCGGTCGAGATCGGCGATGTCACCGAGGCCGCGCAGGTCGAGCGGCTCGGGCAGGCGGAAGACCTCGTCGTCGCTGACGCCCAGCTCACGCGTCAGCAGGTCGAGGACGTGATCGTCCATGTCGTCGGCGACCTCGAGACGCACCGCCGCGCCGAAACGGCGTCGCGTCAGCTCCTTCTCGAGGGCGGTGAGCAGGTTCTCGGCGTCGTCCTCCTCGACCTCGAGATCCTCGTTGCGCGTGACGCGGAAGGTGAATTGCTCGTGCACCTCCATGCCGGGGAACAGCACGTCGAGATGCTCGGCGATGACGTCCTCGAGGGTGACGAAGCGCGCGTCGTACAGCGGGTCCTCGCCTTCGCCCGTCGGCAGCTTGACCATGCGTGGCAGCAACGGCGGCACCTTCACGCGAGCGAAGTGCTCGCGGCCCGTCTTGGGGTCGATGAGCAGCACCGCGAGGTTGACCGACAGGCCCGAGATGTACGGGAAAGGATGCGCCGGGTCGACGGCCAGCGGGGTGAGGACGGGGTAGACCTGCGCCTCGAAGTAGGTGCCCAGGTAGTCACGGTCCGCGTCCGTCAGCTGCGAGAGCTTGAGCAGGCGGATGCCCTCATCCTCCAGGGCCGGGCGGACCTGGCGCTGGAAGATGCCGGCGTGCAGATCCATGAGGTCGTGCGAGGCGCGCGTCAGGTCGTCGAGCAGCTCACGCGGTTCGAGACCGGACGCCGAGCGCACCGCGAGGCCGGCGGCGATGCGGCGCTTGAGGCCCGCCACACGCACCATGAAGAACTCGTCGAGGTTCGAGGAGAAGATCGACAGGAAGCGGGCGCGCTCGAGCAGCGGCACGTTCGGGTCGGTCGACAGCTGCAGGACGCGCTCGTTGAACTGCAGCCACGACATCTCGCGGTCGAGGAAACGGTCTGCGGGCAGCTCCGGCTCGTCAGCAGAGGCGGTCTTCGTCGACTTCGCCTTCTCCGTCGTGGCCGCCGAGCGCGCGACGTTGCGTGGACGAGAGGCCGCGCGTGGCTTGAACCGGGCGACGGCCGTCGACGGAGACGAGGGAGTAGTCTCGGGCGGCGAGTCGTCGGCGCGGCCCGCATCCTGCGGTTCCTTGGAGGCGGCGGTCTTGGGCGCAGTGCTCATGGCTCTATCTTCACATCGCCCGGGCAGGCGTGTGGACGTACATCACGTCGTGGGCAGCACGGACGAACCCACGCCGCGCGTAGGTGGCCTTGGCCGGTTCGTTGTCGCCCTCGACGTAGAGCTCGACGCTGCTCGCCCCCGCGTCACGCAGGTGAGCCAGGCCGAGGGCAGTGAGCGGCCCGGCGATGCCTCGTCCTTGCCACTCGGGTGCGACCGCGACGACGTACACCTCGCCGGCCTCGTCGCCCGGCTCGTGCTTCGTCCAGTGTGAGGCGACGAGCTCTCCGCTCGCTTCGTCCCACACGAGGATCAGACCCGCCGGGTCGAACCACTCCTGCGCCTCGCGCTCGCGGAAGTCGGCGAGCGTCATACGCCCCTGTTCGGGGTGATGCGCGAAGGCGCGCGCGTTGAGATCGACCCAGGCCTGCGCCTCGCGCTCGCTGCCGTCGTAACCGCGCGCGACCAGACCCGCGGGGAGGGCGACGTCGAACGTCTCGTCGGCGGTGAGCGGACGCGTCATGCGCCACAGCTCGCGCGCCTTGCGCGCACCGAGGCTCGCGGCGAACGCCTGGGCGGCGGGCAGATCGCCGTGGGCCCAAAGGCGTACGGGCGTCGCGGTATCGCTCCTGGACTCGTCCAGGGCCACGAGCAGAGCCCGTGCGACACCCGCGCGGCGGGCGTCGGGCGCCGTCACGAGATCGCATCCGCTTGCATCTGACTGCGCGTCGACGAGCACGCCGACCGGTGAGCCCTCCCGGGAGGCGACGAGGACGCGGGCCGGTGGCGCGAGGCGCTCGAGCGCGAACAGCGACTCCTCGTTGAGGGCGGCCACACCGTCGCTCTTCGCCGCGGAGCGCGCGAGCGCCAGCACGGCGTCGACCTCGTCGGGGCGGGCCGGGTGGACGTCGAGGTTCTGTGCGTCGATCTTCATGGCGTTCACGCTAGCGCGCACGGGTGACAACCGCGGAACGACGGGAGATTCAGAAGCCAAGATCGCGCCGGGAGCGCTGCTCGCGTCGGCCCGGCCGGAAGCGTCACTCGCCGTTCACGCCACCATCGACGAAGCGGTACCCGACGTTGCGGACCGTGCCGATCGACGTCTCGTGCTCGGCTCCGAGCTTGGCCCGCAACCGTCGCACGTGGACGTCGACGGTACGCGTGCCGCCGTAGTAGTCGTAGCCCCAGACCTCCTGCAGCAGCTGCGCGCGGGTGAAGACCCGCCCCGGGTGCTGCGCGAGGTGCTTGAGCAGCTCGAACTCCTTGTAGGTGAGGTCGAGCGACCGCCCACGCACCCGCGCCGAGTACGACTCCTCGTCGATGACGAGGTCGCCGGCGGTGATCTGCGTGTTCGCCTCGTCGGGCTGCGAACCGGCGCGGGCCAGAGCCAGACGGATGCGGGCGTCGACCTCGGCGGGGCCCGCGACATCGAGGACCACGTCGCTGATCAACCACTCGGGGGTCAGGGCGACGAGGCCGCCCTCGGTGAAGATGGCGAGGACGGGCGTACCCGGCCACGCGGCCTCGACCATGCGGGTGACGCCGCGCATCGCGACGAGGTCGGTGCGCGCGTCGACGATGACGACGTCGGCGTCGAGCGGAGCGGCGAGCCGATCCGGGTCGGGCGTGCTCACGCGCACCCGGTGGCTCAGCAGCCCCAGAGCAGGAAGCACCTCGACGCTCGCGCCGCGAGCCGTCGTCAGAAGCAGGAGGTGCGCCACGCGTCAAGACTACGGTTAGCGTGGAGAGGCTGCAGGAGCATGGTCGAAGGATGGAACATCGGATGACGACAGACGTGGACGCTCGCCCGAGTGTGCGGGTGCGCTACTGGGCGGGTGCGGCGCAGGCCGCCGGGTGCGACGAGGAGAACCTGCCGCTCGCGGTGGGTGAGGCGCCCCAGAGCCCCGAGCTCACCGGCCGCGACGTACGCGCGCTCATCATGCGGGCCCACCCCGACATCGAGGCCGTGCTCGCACGCTGCAGCCTGCTGCACGGCGGCCGTCGCCTCGCCGATGACGCCTCGTTCGAGCCGGCAGACGTCGTCGAGGTGCTGCCCCCGTTCGTCGGGGGATGAGCCGTCAGGGGATGAGCACCGGCGCGCGGGATGCGAGGATGGGCGCGTGACCTCCGCCAAACCACCGACGCCGTCGATGCGCGCCTCCGGCGCGTGCGCCGGAGCTGTTGCGTCCGCCGCGATCTGCGCGGCGTCCTTCGCGCCGGTGACGCTGATCGCGCTCGTCTTCGTGGTACTCGGGTGCGGGCTCGCTTGTGGGTGGCCGCGACTGGTCAACCTACCGAGCCCGCGCGGGACGACGTCCGTGCTGACGGGCACCGCCGTGGCGCTCGCCGTCACGATGCTCGCCAGTGGCGCCGGGGATCGCACGCGGTGGGCCGGTGCCGTCCTGTGCGTCGGGCTCATCGCGAGCTTCCTGCACCAACTGCTGCGCGAGGACGGGCGTCCGCGCCTCGTCATGACGCTCGCCGGCACGGCGCTCGGCCTCGGCGTGCTCGGGGCCGGCGCCTACTTCATCGATGCCGCCGACTCGTCGCAGACGCGTCACCTCATGCTCGCCACAGGCCTCGCGACGCTCGTCGGCAGCGTCCTCGACGGCGTGGCGGGGGCGACGTCACGGCGCCTCGAACTGGGTGCGGCGCAGTGCGTGCTCGGCGCGATCGCCGGGTGCGGCGCCGTCATCGCGGGCGCATCGGTCGCGTCGGCCGCCCTGGCTGGTGGCGCGGCGGGCCTGTTGTCGTGGGCGTGCCTGCGTACGACGGTGACGCTCGCGACGTCCGCCCACACGCGGGCGCAGCTCGCCGCGGGGTGTGCGTGCGTCCTCGTCTGTGGCCTCGTGCCCGTCGCGGTGGCGCGTCTCGTCTGAGCGCCCGCAAGCCCGGTTGTCCGCACCAGGTCGTCGGCACGATTGCCGCTCGAACCACCCCGGACGCCGATGGGCGCCGCACCCGGTGAGGGAGGCGGCGCCCATCGGCGCGTCAGGCAGGAGCGCAGAACGTCAGTCGACGCGCTTGAGCTCGGCGGAGGCGTAGCTCTGCAGCGGTTCGCCGTTGAGCGCCGCGTCGTAGGCCCACATGAGGTTGGAGTTGACGTAGCCGAGCATGCGCGCGCCGGCCGTGTACTCGGGCGCCTGCGGCGAGCGGATGACGCCGTCGGTGCGCAGTTCGATCTTCGCGGGGGAGGTGTTGCCGTAGTACATCTCCACGATGCCGCTCGGGTGCGTCACCATGAACTCGACCTCGTTGTTCTCCAGCGGGCGCCAGTAGCCGAACTCCGTGTCGATGGCGTCCGTCTTGTTGCCCTGCTCGTCGAGCTTCCACATGCGCGAGTGCCACTCGAGGAAGGGGCGCTCGTCGTGGCTGACGACGAGTTCCTGGCCGAAGTTGGCCGACTCCATGCCGGGGTAGCCGATGACACCGGCGCCCTCCCAGCGGCCGACGAGCCAGGCGAGGGGGGCGAGTTCGATGGGCATGTTGACATCAAGTTCGAAAGGCACGGCACCAGGCTATCCGGTGACGTGCCTCTCGATCGAGCCGCGCGCAGGGGCTTTCCGCGTCCTGGGCCTCAGCTCGCAGCGCCCACGCGCCCGTTCGGGACGCCGGACATGTCGTCCTTGCGCAGGCCGTCGCTCAGCTTCTCGAGGCCCGCCTCATCGACGTAGTCGACCGATCCTGCGGCGCCCTCGTTGCCGAAACCGGTGTACGGCGCCGTGTAGAAGGTGATGTTCTGCGTGTCGAGGTCGCGCAGGCTGTAGGCGAGGCTCGTCATGTACCCAGAGGTGAATCCGTCGTCGACGGCCAAGTTGTCGGAGATGTCGCCGACGAGCTTGGTGATGGTCACCGGGTTGGTCAGGACGCCCTGGGTCTTGGCCTTCTTGAACATGGCGAGAATCCAGGCCTGCTGGTTCTTGCCACGGTCGATGTCGCCGTTCTTGAGCTGGTGACGCTCCTGGACGTAGTGGCGGGCCTGCGTGCCGTTCATGTGGTTCATGCCCTTGGACCAGCTGCCGTATCCCTTCTCGTCGAAGGCCTGCGGCACGTAGATGTCGACGCCGCCCATGTCGTCGGTGAGCTTCTCGAAGCCCTTGAACCCGATCTGCGCGACGTGATCGATGTGGACGTTCGTCGCCTTCTCGATCGTCTGGATGAGCAGGGTCGGGCCGCCGTACGCGTAGGCGGCGTTGATCTTGTTCTTGCCGTGGCCCGGGATGTCGACGTAGTAGTCGCGCGGGAAGTGCACGACGGAGACCTGCTTGCGGTCGTTGCTGATGTGGACGAGCTGGATGACGTCGGAACGGCTTCCGTCACGCAGGCTCGTGTTACGGCTGTCCGAGCCGAGCAACAGGATGTTCTGGGCGTCCCCGGCCGCGGCGTCTCGCGTCACGTTCGAGCTCGGCAGGAGCTTCTCGCGCGAGACGTTCGAGTCGAACACGTACTTGAGGTACAGGAAGAACCCGCCGATGACGAGGGCGACGATGAGCAGCAGCGCGAGCAGCGTGTAGAGCAGGACACGCAGCTTGCTACGCCTCCGTCGCCGGCCGGGGGCCTTCGTCGCGCGGGAGCTGGCACCGTCGCTCGTCTCGCCCGTCGCGCTCGTGCCGTCGTGGGGCGAAGGGCCCGGGGTGCCGGGCGCGTCGTCGGCGTGCGGCATCGAGGTCTCGTCTGACATGGCCCCAGCATAGGTGGGCCGACCGAGGCTCACCTGGGAGCCGCGCGGACCCGCGCGTACGGTGGTGCGGTGAGTGATATGCAGCCCCTGCCCCCTGAGGTCTCGGACGCGGACCGGGCCACGAATCCGGACACCGTCGACGCCGCCCATGCCGGCGCGACGACGAACGCCCCCGCGTCGCAGCATGAGGCGGCCCACGCGGGCGACCGCTCGCCGTCCCTCGACCTGCCCGGCGCCGTGGCGGCCGACGGCGTCTGGGCGTCGGTGCCCGCCCACTACGGCAACCCGCTCGCCGAGCAGCGCGCGCTCGAGCAGGGCCGGGCTCACGTCGACCTGTCGGCCCGCGGCGTCGTGCGGGTCGCCGGCCCCGACCGCCTCTCCTGGCTGCACTCGATGACGACGCAGCACCTCGCCGACCTGGCGCCGTTCACCTCGACGGAGACGCTCGTGCTCAGCCCGCACGGGCACGTCGAGTTCGCCCTGCACGTCGTCGACGACGGCGAGGCGACGTGGCTGACGACCGATCCCGGTCGCAGCGCCGAATTGGCCGCATGGCTGCGACGCATGCAGTTCATGCTGCGCGTCGAGGTGGCAGACGTCTCCGACGAACACGCAGTCATCGGTGAGGTGAACGACGAGGAGTCGACCCCCGAGCAGGTGCGGGAGACCGGCGTCATCGCCTGGCGTGACCCGTGGCCGGCGCTCGGCCCCGTGAGCGCGGCGTACGGTCCGAGCGCGCAGCACCCTGGTTCGGAGCGTCGGTGGCGCGAACTCATCGTGCCGCGCGAGCGGTTCGAGGCGGTCTTCGCCGAGGCTCAGCCGGCGGGCCTGTGGGCCGCGGAGGCGCTGCGCGTCGCGGCCTGGCGACCCGACGGGCTGCTCGAGGTCGACCACCGGACCATTCCGCACGAGCTCGACTGGCTGCGCAGCGCCGTGCATCTGCAGAAGGGGTGCTACCGGGGGCAGGAGACCGTCGCCCGCGTCCACAACCTGGGTCGCCCGCCGCGGCGGTTGGCGTTCGTCCATCTCGACGGCAGCGACCACACGCTGCCCGAGGTCGGCGCCGAGGTCATGGTGCCCGGAGCCCCCCGTGCTGCGGGTCGGCTGACGTCAGTGGCGCGTCACCACATCGACGGGCCGATCGGCCTCGTCGTGCTCAAGCGTTCAACCCCAGCCGACGCGCCGCTGCTGATCGGCGGGGTGGCCGCCGCGCAGACCGTCATCGTCGCGCCCTGAGTGTTCGCGGCCGTGATGCTCGGGGCGGGGTCAAGGGGTCCTGACCGTGCAGGGTCTCAGATGAGTCTACCGGGACGGGATGCAAAAAATGTGATTCATGTCACAAAACCGATGGGTAGCGGTTGTCTGTATTGGCCATAGGGGTGGAGCTGTCACCCCTATGAGGCCGCAAAACGGCCCTGAAGCGTGTCGGGGTCCACTCCCACGGGTGAGATCCGAGGGGCGGGTGACGCGGAGGAGACCCCCAGGTTGCATCCTGTCCAGACCCCTTTCGCGGCCGGGGGTGGTGACAGCGGCCAGGAAAAATGATCGGCTGATGCCAAGCCGCACGGCGACCTGGACGGATGCGAATCCGGTCGGATCGGCGTGCATCCGCCATCACGAAGGAGAACGAAAATGCTTTCCGTTGACGACGTTCTGGCCACCCGATCCGGCAAGGCCTACGACAGCGACGGCGACAAGATCGGTTCGGTCGGCGAGGTCTACCTGGACGACCAGACGAGCCAGCCCGCCTGGGTCACGGTCAACACGGGCCTGTTCGGTACCTCCGAGTCCTTCGTCCCGCTCGAGGGCGCCCGCGTCGAGGGTGAGGACCTGCACCTCCCCTACACGAAGGCCAAGATCAAGGACGCCCCGCGTCAGGACGCTGACAAGCACCTCGACGTCGAGCAGGAAGAGGCGCTCTACCGCTACTACGGCCTGTCGAACGCTGGCACGACGCACGACGGTGACCGTCGTGACTTCGACGGCCGCGACGCCGCTGCCGCCGGCACGGCCGGAACCGCCGGTTACGCCGCCGGTCACCACGACCACGACGCCAAGGACCGTGTGGAGGGTCGCGTCGACGAGGCTCGCGCCGACCACGAGTTCCGCAAGGAAGAGCACGACGAGCGTCGCGTCGAGCGTGACGAGCGCAACCTTGAGCGCGACGAGAACGGCGTCGTTCTTCACGAGGAGCGCCTCAACGTCGCCAAGGAGCGTCGTGAGGCCGGCAAGGCTCGCCTGCGCAAGTACGTCGTCACCGAGCAGCAGCAGGTCGACGTCCCCGTCACCCGCGAAGAGGTTCACGTGACCCGTGAGCCCGTCAACGAGCGCGTCGACGGCAACGTCCAGCTCGGCGAGGAGACGCAGACGGTGACGCTGCACGAGGAGCGCCCGGTCGTCGACAAGGAGACCGTCGCCACCGAGCGCGTCGGCCTCGACGTCGACCAGGTCCAGGAGACGCAGCGCGTCCAGGCGGAGGTCGGTCACGAAGAGGTCCGCGTCGAGAACGG
>ERZ941706.646-NODE-646-length-10378-cov-3.892183_pt1 | contig 10378 bp, 12 predicted proteins | sample MGYA00521232_ERZ941706 | MGnify/ENA primary metagenome ERZ941706 (study PRJEB32759, sample SAMN07749893) | skin metagenome | biome: transportation; feature: city; material: polyester macromolecule | host: Homo sapiens | place: Hong Kong:ER line | collected...
TGGCGCCAACGTCGGCAGCGACCGCCCGCCCTTTCCCGGCCTTGTCGCTGCGATGGACGCGCTCGACGCGGCGGGCGCGCGGCTGGCGGTGGTCACCAACAAATATGAACGCTTCGCGCTGACCCTGCTCGAACGGATCGGGATGCTCGGGCGGTTCGCGGCGGTGGTCGGGGGCGACACGATGGGCAAGGGCAAGGCAAAACCGCATCCCGCCCCGGTCGAGGAGGCGATCCGCCGCTGCCGTGCGGCCGGAGCGGGGCCGCGCGCGGTGATGATCGGCGACAGCATCTACGATGTCGAGGCGGCGCATGCGGCGGGCATCCCGGCGGTGGCGGTCGCGTTCGGCTTTCTGCACCAGCCGGTGGACGAGCTGGGCGCCGACACGGTCATCGACCATTATGACGAACTGCTGCCGACGCTCGAGCGGATGGCCTGCGGCAGAGGGCGGGCCGGCGCGTGACCATCCACGGCCGGATCGAGGGCGAGGTCGCCATCATCGGCATCGACCGGCCCGAAGCGCGCGGCGCGCTGCGACTGGCGGACTGGCAGGCGTTGGCGGACGCGATCGGGACGGCGATGGCAGACGATGCCGTGAAGGCGCTGGTGCTGACCGGCCGCGACCGCCATTTCTGCGCGGGGGCCGATATCGGCGAGATCGCGCACCGCCGGACCGAGCCGGGCTGGGCCGAGGCGAAATATGCTGCGGTGCGCGCCTGCAACCGCGGGCTGGCGCTCGGCCCCAAGCCGGTGGTGGCGGCGATCGGCGGCGATGCCATCGGCGGGGGCTGCGGCCTCGCGCTGGCGGCGGACGTGCGGATCGCGCACCCGGCGGCGCGCTTCGGCATCACGCCGGCGCGGCTGGGGGTCGCCTATGCCCGTTTCGACACCGCGCTGCTCGTCGCGGCGGTCGGGCACGGCGAGGCGCGCCGCCTGCTCACGACCGCCGCTCTGATCGACGCCGGGGAGGCGTCGCGCATCGGCCTCGTCCACCGCCTCGCCGACGACCCGCTGGCGGCAGCGCTGGCCGAGGCGGCGGTGATTGCGCGGCTATCGGCGCACAGCATCGCACACAGCAAGGCAATGCTCGGCGCGATGCTGGCCGATGACGACGACGCGAGCCGCGCCGCCTTCATCTCCGCCTATGCGCGGGGCGAAATGGGCGAGCGCGCCGCCGCTTTCGGCAAGGCGCGGTAGCTCAGCCCTTCGCCTTGGGCGGGGGCGGGGGCACCGCGACCCCCGCGACGGTATGCACGACGCCGTTGAATGCCGGCAGGTCGAACTGGGTGATGGCGAAGGCAGGGCCGTCGCGGTCGCTCACCACGATCTTGCCATCGGGGTCGAGCGCGACAATGAGCAGCTCGCCCGCCACGGTACGCAGACTGCCGCGTCCGCCGGCGGCCTTCAGCTGCTTCACCATCTCGCTCGCGACCATATAGCCCGGCACGACATGATAGCCGAGCAGCCGGCGCATATCGCCCGCCTGCTTCGCCGACAGCGCGGCCAGCGCCGCATCTTCCGGCGCGAAGACGGTATAGACGCCGTTGCCGTCGAGCGTCGCGGCCAGCCCGGTCGCCTGCAGCGCCGCCGTCAGCCGCCCGAGCCGCGGATTGCCCGCGATGACATCGGCGACGGTGGTGAAATCGCGCGCATTGCTGGCGCTCGCCACCGGCGGCAGTTGCGGGGGCGCGGTCACGGCGGGGGCGGGAGCAGCGGGCGCGGGCGCCACCGTCTGCGCGGCAGCCGCACCCGGCACCATCACGGCGACCGAAACGGCAAGAAAGAAAGGGCGGAGCGGCATCGAGGGGTCCCCTTCGGACAGGCATGGCGGGCAATCGGCGTCGGCCTGCCTTGCCGCCCCTGAACCCGTGCTGTCCAGCCGAAAGCGGCGATCAGCGCGCCGTGACCGCTTTCCCCGCCTTCGGCTGCATTTCGGCATGCACCGCGCGCAGCGTTTCGCCGAGCATCCGGAACTCGTGCGCGCGCGGGCTGCCGGTGCGCCAGACCAGCGCAATCCTGCGCACCGCATTCGCCGCCTCCAGCGGGCGCGCCTGCACCTCGGTGCCGTCGAGCAGCCCGGCATGAACCGCCATTTCGGGCACGAGCGTCAGTCCCAGTCCGTTGTCGACCATCTGGATCAGCGTGTGCAGCGACGTGCCCATCATCGTGGCCGACGCGCGCAGTTCAGGCCGGTTGCAGGCGGCGAGCGCATGGTCCTTCAGGCAATGGCCGTCGACGAGCAGCAGCAGCCGCGATTCGTCGATGCTGTCGGGTTCGATGCGGTCGGGCGGATCGCGCGGATCGTCCTTCGGAAAGGCGACGAACAGCCGGTCGTCGAACAGGTCCATCGCCTCCACATCGCCGCAGGCGAAGGGCATGGCGAGCAGCACGCAATCCGCCTGCCCCCGGTGCAGCGCGTCGCAGGCCGCCGCGCTCGTCTCCTCGCGCAGGAACAGCCGCAGCTCCGGATGCCGCCGCCGCGCTGCGGGCAGCAGCTTCGGGAGCAGAAAGGGCGCAATCGTCGGGATGACGCTCATCCGGAGATCGCCGACCAGCGGCCGGCCCGCCGCGCGCGCCATGTCGGCCAGCGCCTCAGCCTCGCGAAGCACGCGATGCGCCTGCTCGACCATCCGCTCGCCAAGCGGCGTGAAGCGCACCACCCGGCGCGTCCGCTCGACCAGCGTCAGGCCAAGCAGCGATTCCAGCTCGCGTATTCCCGCCGAAAGGGTCGACTGGGTGACGAAGCAGGCGTCGGCGGCGCGGCCGAAATGGCCGTGCTGGCGCAATGCGGCGAGATATTGCAGCTGTTTCAGCGTGGGAAGAAAGGTGGTCATATCGGCCGTTTCGATTATTGCCGACTTTATAATCGTTCCGACCGCAATAATCGAGGCCTCTTGGCAAGGCCGGGGCTGCGCACCTATCTTCGCAATCCTGGCCGCCGCCTGTCTGTTGCGCGTCGCGGTGGCCGTTTCCCGGTCCGGCCCCCGCCGGACGTCAGCCGGAGAACGGCATGCTGTCTGGCCTGTCCGCCTATCTCGATTCGATCAAGGCGCGCGATCCCGCGCCCCGGTCGCGCTGGGAAGTGCTTCTCTACCCCGGTGTCTGGGCGCTGGCCTTTCACCGCGTCGCCCATTGGCTGTTTCGCGGCGAGATGATCTTTCTCGCGCGGCTGGTGAACCATATTGCGCGGATGCTGACCGCGATCGACATCCATCCCGGTGCGAAGATCGGGCGCAACTTCTTCATCGATCATGGCTTCACCGTCATCGGCGAGACGTGCGAGATCGGCGACAATGTCACCATCTATCAATGCGTGACGCTGGGCGGGACCAATCCGACCAATGGCGTTGCGGGCAAGCGCCACCCGACCATCCTCGACGATGCGATCATCGGCTCGGGCGCTCAGATATTGGGGCCGGTGACGGTCGGTGAACGCGCGCGCATCGGCGCGGGCGCGATCGTGACCGAGGATGTGGCTGCGGGCGCGACGATGGTCGGCGTGAAGGCGCGTTCGACGCTGGTGAAGGCGGAAACCTATGCCCGCGACTTCGTGCCCTATGGCACGCCGTGCCGCGACTATCTCGACCCGCAGACGCAGAAGCTGGAGCTGCTCCAGTGCGAGATCGAGCAGCTGCAGAAAAGGGTCGCCGCGCTGATGGCCGAACGCGACGCGAAGCTGCCACCCGCCGACGACGAACGGACCCGCGCCTGACCCGCCCGGCCCTCGCCCCCGAAGCCGCACGATGAGCAACGTCACCCCGCTGCCGCTAACCGTCCGACCCGGCCAGATCGGTTTCGACCGGAGCGAGCTCGGCCGTATCCTCGACCTCTATGGCCGCATGGTCGCGGCGGGCAAATGGCGCGACTATGCGATGGATTTCGGCCGCGACGCCGCGACCTTCAGCGCCTTTCGCCGCACTGCCGAGCGGCCCGAATACCGCATTGAGAAACGCCCCGCGCTGCGCGGCCGCCAAGGCATGTGGGCGCTGATCGGCGAGGCGGGCCAGGTCCTGAAACGCGGCCACGACCTCGCCCCCGTGCTTGCCCCGGTCGAACGGCGGCTGATGAAGGTGGTGGGGTAGGGACTCAGCCGCCGACCGAGAGACTCAGCGTGAGTCCGGTCGGCGCACTGCCCGGCGCACCTTCGAGGGTCAGCAGCGCGTCGCTGACCTCACCCGAGGCGGGCGGCAGGTCGAGCGGCACCGGCGTGCCGGCCGACGCGCCGGGCAATGCCGCCGCGATGGCGGCGCGCGCATCGCTGGCCGCGTAATGGCGTCGCCAGAGCGGGGTCGCGGTCAGCGTCTCCACAAGCCGCTGAACCTGTGCATCGTCTCGCGGTTGCGGAGCGGCGAGCGAAACGCGCAGGTTCTCGATCGCGCAATTCTGCTGTTCGACGACGATCCGCGTGGCATCGGGATGCACGAGCGCCGTCCGCAGGATCGGCTCCCCGCTGTCGGGATCGCGCGCCTGACTCTCGCTGACCGACGGCGTTCCGGGGAGCGCGCGCAGCGTCGCGGCGAGCGAGACGTTGGCGATGGGGCAGTCGGTCGCGGTCGCGGCTTCCGGCCGCATCGCGCAGGCTGCCAGCGGCAGCGCGGCGAACAGCAAAAGCGCGCGCGCCCTCACGTCAGCGCCTTTGCGTTCGGCTTCACCTCGATATGCCAGCAGCTGTTCGACTTCTTCGTCTCGTCGATGAAATGCGCGATGTAGCCGCCGTCCTTCAGTTTCTGAAAGGCCTTGGTCAGCGCGGGCAGGTCGAAGCTGCTGCCCGCGACCGCGCGGGTGCTCTTCACCCCGATGTCGATCACGTTGAGCCGGGCATAGCGCGCCGGATCGACGACATGGCGCGACACCAGCCGGCCCTTGCCGAGCAGTTCCTCGATCTTCGCGGTCATCAGCGCGATCACATCGGCGTCAGGCTCCTTCGCATGGGCCTTGAAAACCTTCAGCACCTCGTCGCCGGTCGCGCCGTACATGCGAAACTGCGCGGTGAGATCGGCTTTGGCGTTGCGGTGCATGATCGCCGCCTGCTCGGCCGGAAAGCGAAGCGTGCTGGTGATCTTCCCCGCCGTCATGCCCGCATCGGTCAGCGCCTTGCGAATGACGGCAAAACCATAGTCGCTGACCAGCCGGGACGCGGGCGCGATGTCGGCGGCGTAGGTGACATCGGGAACGACTGGCGGCATCCTCCGCTCCTTCGGCAAGCCGGGTGCGGCGGCGAGGATGGCGGACATCGACGCCGATGTCCAAGGTCGATCACCCCCCCAGCTTGGCCAATGCGGCCATCATCGCCATCGACTGTTCGGCGCCCGATCCCGGCACCGTTTCGCCGGTGCGGTCGGTGATCGCGCTCCAGTGGGCGGCGACGCCTTCGGGGGTGCGCTGGTCTTCGGGCAGCGCGATGCCCGGCGTCATCGTGACATAGGCGGCCTGATAGACGCCCGCGCCCGCGCCGACGATCATGTTCGACGGCGCATCTTCCGACACCAGGAACAGCGCGGCGGGCACGACATGCTCGGGGCCGAACTTCTCGAAGATCGCCTCGGGCAATATATCTTCTGTCATCCGGGTGGCGGCGACCGGCGCGATGCTGTTGCAGCGAATGCCGTATTTCGCGCCTTCGAGGTGCAGCGTCTTGGCGAGGCCGGCGAGGCCGAGCTTCGCCGCGCCATAGTTGGCCTGGCCGAAATTGCCGTAGAGGCCGGTCGAGCTGGCGGTCATCAGGATGCGGCCATAGGCCTGTTCGCGCATCGTCTCCCACACCGCCTTGGTGGCGTTGGCCGAGCCGATGAGGTGCACGTCCACGACCAGGCGGAAATCGTCGGGCGTCATCTTGGCGAAGCTCTTGTCGCGCAGGATGCCGGCGTTGTTGATGAGAATGTGGACGCCGCCCCAGCGCTCCTTCGCGGCGGCGACCATCGCCTCCATCTGCGCGGCGTCGGTGACCGACGCGCCGTTCGCCATCGCCTCGCCGCCCGCCGCCTCGATTTCCGCGACCACGGCGGCGGCGGCGTCCGAGCTTCCCGAGCCGTCGCGCGCGCCGCCCAGGTCGTTCACCACCACGCGTGCCCCGCGCCGCGCGAGCTCCAGCGCATAGGCCCGCCCCAGCCCCCCGCCCGCGCCGGTAACGATGGCCACGCGGCCGGTGAAATCGATGGTCATTGCTTTGCTTTTCCTTACCCCGCGCCGTCCATGTCGAGCGAATAGCCCGCCGAGCGGACGGTGCGGATGATGTCGGGCCGCCCGCCTGCGTTGAGCGCCTTGCGCAGGCGGCGGATCTGCACGTCGACGGTGCGGATCTCGAGCTCGCTGTCATGGCCCCAGACGCTGTCGAGTAGCCGTTCGCGGCTGAACACCCAGCCGGGATGTTCGAGGAAATGCTTGAGCAGCCGGTATTCGGTCGGCCCGAGCGCGACGATCTCGCCCGCGCGCTTCACCTTGTGGGCGACCGTGTCCATTTCCACATCGCCGAAGCGCAGCGTCTCGCCCGCGAGCGCGGGGCGCATGCGGCGGAGCACGGCATGGACGCGCGCGACCAGCTCGCGCGGACTGAACGGCTTGGTGACATAGTCGTCGGCGCCGATCTCCAGCCCCCGGATGCGGTCGTCCTCCTCCCCGCGCGCGGTGAGCATGATGATCGGCACATTCGCCGTCTGCTCCTTGCGGCGCAGCTGGCGGCAGACCTCGATGCCCGACAGATTCTCGATCATCCAGTCGAGCAGCACGATGTCGGGGACGTTTTCCGCCGCCATGACCAGTGCCATCTCGCCGTCGGGCGTGTGGCGGACGTCGAAGTCCTCGCGCTCGAAATGCCAGCGGAGCAGTTCGGCCAGCGCCGCGTCGTCCTCAACCAGCAGCAGTTTTGCCCGGTTCACCGTCAAGTCCCCCCGATCCGTCGACCGGCCCCACCTGGTCCGGTCGTTCCCCCGTCATCTTCTCGCCGGTCGCCTGATAATAGACCATCTCCGCGCAGGTCGTCGCATGGTCGCCGATACGCTCCAGATTCTTCGACACGAACAGCAGATGCGCGATTTCCTGTGCCGATTCAGGATGTTTGGCAAGGAAAGCGACATAATCCACGAAGACGTTGCGATAGATGAGATCGAGATCGTCGTCGCGTCGGCAGACGGCATAGGCAAGATCGACGTCGCGCCGCGCGAACGCCTCGAGCACCAGCCGGATCATGTCGCCAGCCATCGCGCCCATGCGGATCAACTGGTCGTCGCCGGTCAGCGCGGGAACCGCCGCCAGTTCGGGAACCCGCTTGGCGATATTCTTCGCATAATCGCCCATCCGCTCGATGACGCCCGACATTTTGAGCGCCGCGATCAGGTCGCGCAGGTCGTCGGCGACCGGGGTGTAGAGCGCGATGCAGCGCACGACCCGGTCCTCCACCTCGCGCTCCAGCCGGTCGAGCAGCGGATCGCCCGCGACCACCGAGGCGGCAAGCGCCGTATCCGCCGCAGCCAAGGCGTGCATCGCCTGTTCCACCGCCAGTTCGGCCCGCGATCCCATTTCGGCGACAAGGCCGCGGATGTCGCTGATCTCATTCTCGAAGGCGATGACGGTGTGGCGGGGGGGCTGGGACACGGGTGTATGGCTTTCCTGGCTTGGTGTCGGCACGATATGGGCAATCCCCGCCTCCGCCGCCCCCCTCACCCCGGCGACGATGGCGGGACCGGCCCGGTCAGCCGTAGCGGCCGGTGATATAATCCTTGGTCCGCTCCTCGCGGGGATTGGTGAAAATCTCCGACGTCTCGCCATATTCGACGAGGTGGCCGAGGTGGAAGAAGGCGGTGCGCTGCGACACGCGCGCGGCCTGCTGCATATTGTGGGTGACGATGACGATGGCGTAGCGGCCGCGCAGGTCGTGGATCAGTTCCTCGACCTTGGCGGTGGCGATGGGATCGAGCGCCGAACAGGGCTCGTCCATCAATATCACCTCCGGATCGACGGCGATCGCGCGCGCGATGCACAGCCGCTGCTGCTGCCCGCCCGACAGCGCGGTGCCGCTGTCGGTCAGCCGGTCCTTCACCTCGTTCCAGAGGCCCGCGCGGGTGAGCGATTCCTCGACGATGCCATCCATGTCCGCCTTCGCCGAGGCAAGGCCATGAATGCGCGGCCCATAGGCGATATTCTCGTAGATCGACTTGGGGAAGGGATTGGGCTTCTGGAAAACCATGCCGACACGCGCGCGCAGCTGCACCACGTCCATCGACGGCGAATAGATGTTGTCGCCATCGAGCTCGATCGCGCCGGTGACCCGGGCGATCGGGATGGTGTCGTTCATTCGGTTGAGACAGCGCAGGAAAGTCGATTTGCCGCAACCCGAAGGGCCGATGAAGGCGACCACATTGTCCATATCGACGTCGATCGACACGCCCTTGATCGCTTCCTTGTCGCCATAGAAGACGCGCACGTCGCGCGCGGTCATCTTAGTCTGCGACGGCACGGCGGCGAGGTCGGGATTGTCGGCGAGCGCGTCCTGCGCGGGCTTCGGTTCCTCGACCGGCTGGTCGCCCCCCGCGCCGCCGATCGGCCCGGCAGCAACCGGGCTGTCGGCGCGCGGCTCCTCCTTGGGCTTGGGATGCGGCGGGATGATGCTCTGGTCGTTGCTCATGGGTCGGTGCTCTCCGGGCTCACCAGCGCGTTTCGAAGCGGTTGCGCAGATAGATGGCAAGCGCGTTCATGGACAGGAGGAAGATCAGCAGCACGATGATCGCCGCGCTGGTCTTCTCGACGAAGCCCGCGTCGACCTCGTCCGACCAGAGATAGATCTGCATCGGCAGCACCGTCGCCGGCTCGACCAGCCCCTGCGGCGGCGAAGGGATGAAGGCGCGCATGCCGATCATGATGAGCGGCGCAGTCTCGCCGAGCGCGCGCGCCATGCCGATGATGGTGCCGGTGAGGATGCCGGGCAGCGCGAGCGGCAGGACGTGGTGGAACACGACCTGCACCGGCGACGCACCGACGCCGAGCGCGGCCTCGCGGATCGACGGCGGCACCGACTTGATCGCGTTGCGCCCGGCGATGACGATGACCGGCATGGTCATCAGCGCGAGGGTGAGACCGCCGACCAGCGCCGAGGAGCGCGGCATGGCGAACCAGTTGATGAACACGACCAGCCCCAGCAGGCCGAAGATGATCGACGGCACCGCCGCCAGATTGTTGATCGACACCTCGATCATGTCGGTGAAGCGACTCTTCGGCGCATATTCCTCGAGATAGAGGGCGGCGGCCACGCCGATCGGGAAGGCGAGCAGGATCGTGATCCCCATGGTGAGCAGCGACCCCTTGAACGCCGCCCAGATGCCCGCCTGGCTGGGGTCGGTAGCGTCCGATCCGGACAGGAAGGTCATGTTGAAGCTGCCACGGATGCGATCCTCACGCTCCAGCGTCTCGACCACACGCTCGGCCTCGGGTCGCCCGCCGGCCTTGTAGGCGCGATCGACCAGCGAGGAGGCAGGCAGCCAGATGCGCTCCTTGCGGGTGATGAGCGCGGGATCGTCGAACAGCATGTCGCGCAGCTCGACCGCCGCGCCCGGCGAGATGGCGGGGGGCGCCCCCGTTATGCTGCTCACCGCGCGCAGCTGGCCGTCGGCGGCGGCGTTGATGACTCCCGCGACGTCGATCGTGCGCACGGTGGCGTAGGCCCGGTCACCCTCCATCGACTCCATGGTCATCCCGCCGGTCGCCGCCGGAAAGTCGATGTCGAGCGCGATTTCCGCGCGCTGGAAACCGCCGATGCCCTTGCCGACCATGGTGAAGAGCAGGAAGGCGAGAAAGACCGCCGACAGCGACACGGCGACGAGGCCGAGTGTCGCGAAGCGTCGTTCGTCACGGTAGCGGCGCGCGATCCGCTTGCGCATCGCATCGCCCTTCCATTCGGTAGGGCGGCGGCCAGCGATCACGGGCGAAGGTGCGGCGGCGTCACTCATAAGCTTCCCGATAGCGTTTGACGACGTTGAGCGCGATGAGGTTGAGCAGCAGCGTCACGATGAACAGCACGAAACCGAGTGCGAAGGCGGCCAGCGTCTTGGGGCTGTTGAATTCCTGATCGCCGGTGAGCAGCGCCACGATCTGCACGGTGACGGTGGTGAGGCTGGCGAACGGATTGGCGCTGAGGTTGGCGGAATAGCCTGCCGCCATCACCACGATCATCGTCTCGCCGATCGCCCGGCTGACCGCCAGCAGCACGCCGCCGACCACGCCCGGCAGCGCGGCGGGGATCAGCACGCGCTTGATCGTTTCCGAACGGGTCGCGCCCATCGCCAGCGACCCGTCGCGCATCGCGCTGGGCACCGCGGCGATGCTGTCGTCGGCCATCGAGCTGACGAAGGGGATGATCATCACGCCCATCACCACCCCGGCGGCCAGCGCG
>ERZ941706.650-NODE-650-length-10353-cov-4.666052_pt1 | contig 10353 bp, 12 predicted proteins | sample MGYA00521232_ERZ941706 | MGnify/ENA primary metagenome ERZ941706 (study PRJEB32759, sample SAMN07749893) | skin metagenome | biome: transportation; feature: city; material: polyester macromolecule | host: Homo sapiens | place: Hong Kong:ER line | collected...
CCCCGCACGCTGCGCGAGCAGCAGCGCGAGCTCGGACGGGATCGGCACGTCAGCCCTCGACGACGCCGACTTCAAGGGCGCACCACCCCACGCCTGCCGGACGTGGACGATGCCGCGCGTGACGTCGACGTCCGCAGCGCGCAGGCCGCACACCTCGCTGACGCGCAGCCCCGCGAACGCACCGAGCAGGATCGTCGGGCGCAGGTGGTCCGGCATCGCGTCATGGAGCGCCCACACCTGCTCGGTGGTGGGCGCGTACGGTCGCTGACCTCCCCGCGGCGGAGAGGTGCGGCGGCTGCACGGTGACCGTGCGATCAGTCCGTCGAGCGCCGCGTCCCCCATGATCTGCGCGAACCTGCGGTAGGTCGCGTGGACCGTGCTCGGCGCGTAGCGCTCGTCGAGCTGTGCCACCCATGCCGTCACCTCGCTCGGGCGGATGCTGCCCAGGCGCCGGTGCCCGAAGGCGGCTTCGATGGCGCGGATATGCGTCCTGGCCTGCCGGACGGTGCTGGGGCGGTGGCGCGCGTAGCCTCGCAGCCACTGCTCGCACCACTGCGACACCGTGACCCGCGCCTGGCCCGGCACGACGTGCTCACCGCGCCGCACCGCGGCTTCCTGATCGGCGACCCACGCCCGCGCCTCGGCCTGGCGCTTGAAACGCCGGCCGTGCTCCCTGCCGTCAGCGTCTCGGTACCGGGCGCGGTACCCGCCCTCGGGCTGGCGCTTCACGCTCCCCACTACTCGTCCTCGGCCAGGAGGTCGTCGCGGCCGATCTGTTCGTGTGTTGGCACGGCTTGATTCTAAACGACAGCGGTGTGATACATTGCCCGCGTCGCCGCCGCGGAGGCCGCGAGGCTGACGATCCCCGGCGTGCAACCATGGGTGAGCGCCTTCACTTCGTAACGAAGGGAGGCCACCCATGGCCCCTACAGACTCCCCCGTCCGCGCCGACCACGAGCTGCTGACGCTCGACGAGGTCGCCGACCACCTGCGCGTGCCTGTCGCCACCGTGCGGTGGTGGCGCGCCCAGGGCAAGGGTCCGACGTTCGCCCGCATCGGGCGTCGCCTCGCCTGCCGCCGCAGCGACCTCGACCGCTGGCTCGACGACCAGTTCGCCGAGCGCGACTGAGCGGCAGGAGGGGAACATGACGAGCACGACCGAGACGCTAGAAGACGAAGCGCGCCGGCTCATCGAGGCCGAGACCCGCGCCCAGCGCCGGCGGGGCGAGATCCTGGCGCGCCGCATCGAGGATGCGATGGACCGCCTCGACCTGCCAGGCGACAGCCCGCTGACGTCCGCGCAGACTCGCCAGGTCAACGGCGAGGTGCGCAAGATCGCGCACGAGCACCCCGACCACGCCCGGCCGGTAGGCGACTTCCAGGAGCCTCTGGACTGGTCGCACAGGGTCGCCGTGGTCGGAGACGAGGACGGCAGGACCGTCGCCGTGACGGTCGGATCCCCGGTCGACGAAGCGGTGCCCGTGGACTGGAGGATCGAGCGGAGGCTTCCCGGCCTCATCGCCGAGGCGGAGGGCAAGCACGACGCCGAGCACGCCGACGCCTCGCACCCGTGGTGCATGGCGTGCGAGATCCGCTTTCTTCGCTCGCCCTACCGGAACCTCGACCTCGAGCACGTCGGCCAGACCGACGATGACCTGCGCGCACGGTCCGAGAAGGAGCTGCTGGAGCGCGCCCGCGCCACGCTGTACCGCACCGGGGGTCGCGTGCCCGACGCCACCCCTCGACCTCGCCGCGAGCCGCTGCGGCTGCTCTCCCTCGACGAGCTCCGGGACCTCCAGGCCCCCGAACCCCTCATCGAGGGCGTGCTGCCCGCGCAGGCGTACGCGCTGCTCGTCGGCCGCGACGCGACGTGGAAGTCGTTCCTCGCGCTCGACATGGCGCTGACCATCGCCGCCGGGCTCGACACCTGGCGCGACCAGTGGGTCGGCCTGTGGGGCGCCGCACCCGTGCTGTACCTCGCCGGCGAGGGGGCCGGACAGTTCCCCGCCCGCGTCGACGCATGGTGCAGAAGCAACGGCATCGACACGGACCGCCTCGACGACCAGCTGACGATCGCGCCGAGCGTGCCCGACTTCTACGCCGGCGGCGACGCCTTCGAGCAGCTGCTGGAGTGGGCTGCCGAGCACCGCCCGGTGCTGACGGTCGTCGACACGCTGCGACGCGCCAGCGGCGCCGCCGACCCCAACTCGGCGGGAGACATGGGCCGCATCGTCGACAACATCGGCCGGCTGCGCGACGCCAGCGGCGGGACGGTGCTCGGCATCGCGCACTCGGCGAAGTCCGACATCGACGCCCGCGGGTCGTCGGTCATCGAGGACGACAGCGACGCGGTGCTGCGCGTCGTCCGCAAGGCCGACCCCGACCGGCAGGAGCTCGCCGTCAACAAGATGAAGGACGGCCCCGACGACTTCGTCAGCGTCTCCTGGCCCACCCCCGTCGAGGACAGCCTCGTGCTGTCCACCACCCGCCCCGAGGCCGTCGACATGACCTTCGACTCGACGAGCCCCGGCGCTCGGGTGACGGGGGCGCTCCGAGCCCTGCGGCCCCAGGGCTGGGCCTCGCCGAGCGAGATCAAGCGCGTCGCCGACACCGACGGCGGTCCGCCGATCAACAGCGGGACCGTCTCGCGCGAGCTCAACAAGATGCTCACGCGCGAAGAGGCCGAACGGCACACCAGCCGCGCCGCCTACCGCCTCACCGGTGACCAGCCCGACACCGAGGGGCAGTGATGCTCGGACGATGCCCCACCGGCAAGCGCCCCCACTACACGCGCAAGGACGCCAAGAACGCAGCCAAGCGCCACAAGGGCGGGCGACGCCCCATCCCCTACACCTGCGACGAGTGCGGCCTATGGCACATCGGGAAGCCGCCACCCGCGCTGGCCCGCGGCGAGATCGCGCGCGACGAGATCAGGCAGCACCGCTACGACCGTCGTCGCGTGCTGGGCGAGGACGCATGAGCACCGCGTTGCAGCCGTGCCTGGCCTGCGGTGAGCTCAGCGACCAGCCACGCTGCGAGCAGCACCGCGCCACAGCGAGCCAGCGCCGCACGCTCACCTTCCGGCAGCGCGGCTACGACGCGCAGTGGGACCGCGTCAGCCGCGAGGCACGTCGCCGCCAGCCGTGGTGCTCCGACTGCGGCGGCGACGGCGACCTCACGGCCGACCACACGCCCGAGGCATGGCGCCGCAAGGCGCAAGGCCTCGCCGTCCGCGTCGAGGACGTCGAGGTCGTCTGCGGGCCGTGCAACGTCCGCCGCGGCTCGTCCCGGCCCGGCAGCGCACGCGCCACCACCTGACCCCGCTCCGGGCCGACCACCGCCCCCGTCACCCCCGAGGTGACGGGGGCGTCGTCGTCACCCCAGGGGAGGTCACCCTCGTCACCGCGCCGCAGGGCCGGAGCACAAGGTCGGATCTGCGACACACCCCTGGGGGGTACCTGGGGAAGGGTCGACGAAGGGGGCTGAGACGCCGTGAAAGGTCCGGTCCGCAGTGGTCCGGAGGCGTTGCGGGGCCGGGGGGCTGCAGCGCTGGCTGCAGCGTACCCCTGCAGCGCTTGCAGCGCCAGGTGCAGCGCTTGTTTCCGGGGTTTTTGAGGCGCTTGCAGCGCCTTGCAGCGCCCGATGCAGCACGGCGCTGCAACCCCCCCGACCTCTAGGGAGGGGGGGTGCAGTGCAGCGGCAGCGCGTCGAGGGGCATCGAGCTCGTCAGGAGTGACGCTGTAGAGGGTCGATCAACTAGTGAGGTAGCCTCACCACATGGGGAAGCCCGGACCGAAGTCACCGATCACCGCGGGACCGCTCGACCTGTCCGACGCTCCCGAGCGGGGGTGGCCCAGGGTGGTGTGGTTCGCCCAGCGCTTCCTCAAGGTGCCCAAGGGTGAGGGCGCGCTCGACCCCTTCGTCCTGCGGGACTGGCAGGTCGACCTCGTGAGGGCGATGCTCCCTGCGGCCTCGGAGGGTGGCCGGCCTCGACAGGGCCTGATCTCGATGCCCCGCGGCAACGGCAAGACGTCCCTCGCGGCCGTGCTGGCCGTCTACGGGCTGTTCGCCGACGAGGTGGAGGGTGCGCAGGTGCTCGTCGTGGCCTCGGACGAGCGGCAGGCGGGTCACACGCTGCGGGCGGCGGCGAGGATGATCGAGCTCAGCCCGGAGCTGGCGGAGCGCACCCACGTCTACCGGGACCGGCTGCACGCCCCGCTGACGGACTCGGAGATGCGAGCGCTTCCCGCGGACGTGGGCGCGTTGCAGGGGTGGGATCCGTCGTTGCAGATCGTCGACGAGCTGCACGTGGTCACCCCCGAGGTGTGGGAGGCGGTGACGTCCGCGGCGGGCAAGCGGGCTGAGTCGCTGACGTTGGCGATCTCGACGCCGGCCGCGAGTACCGAGTCGGTCATGTGGCGGCTCGTCGAGCAGGGCCGCCGCGAGCCTGACTCTCCTGAGCTCGTCTATCGAGAGTTCGGCGCGCCGGACGGCTGCGCGCTCGACGACGAGGGCGCGTGGGCGGCGGCGAACCCCGCGCTGGGCGACTTCCTGGCCGTGGATGCCCTGCGGTCCCAGGTGCGGGTGATCCGTGAGCCGGCGTTCCGGCGCTACCGGCTGGGCCAGTGGGTCGGGTCGGAGAACACGTGGCTGCCTCTCGGGGTGTTCGCGGCGCTGGCCCGGCCTCATCTGCTCGGGGCGCGGCAGAAGGTCGTGCTCGCCTTCGACGGGTCGGCCAGCGGCGACGCCACGGCGCTCGTCGGCTGCACGGTGGGCGGTGGGAAGCCCTACCTGTTCGTCGTCGGTCTGTGGGAGAACCCCAACCACAACAAGCCGGGGTGGCGTGTGCCTCGCGCCGAGGTCGACCAGGCGGTCGCTGAGGCGTTCCGTCGCTATGACGTGGTCGAGCTGGCGTGCGACCCCTGGGGGTGGCAGTCAGAGATCCAGGCCTGGGCGGCGCGGCACGGGGAGCGCCGGGTCGTCGAGTTCAACACCGCGCATGCGCGTCGCATGGCGCCGGCCACGGACAAGATGTACGAGCTCGTCATGGAGGGGCGTGTCGAGCACGACGGCGACGAGAGGCTCGTGCGCCACTTCGAGAACGCCGTTGCGCGCTCGACGCCGCTGGGCGACCTCGTCAGCAAGGACAAGAAGGGCAGTCACCGGAAGATCGACTCGGCGGTCGCGGGCATCGTCGCTGTCGACCGGGCGACGTTCCACACGAACAAGCCCGCGAGGATCGGGAGTTTCAGCGCATGAGCACCATCACCGACACTGCGACCCGGCTGGCGCAGGCGATCACCGCTCGAGACGCCGGCCTCGCCGCCGACCGGGCCTACCTGTCGGGTCGGCAGCCGCTGGCGTTCCTGTCGGCCGCGGCTCGGGATGCGACGCGCATGGGGCGCATGGCGTCCAACATTCCGGCTGTCCAGGTCAACGCCGTGGCCGAGCGCCTGCGGGTGGTGGGCCTGACCAGCGGCGGGGCGAAGGACGAGGCGCTGTGGGCCTGTCACAAGCGCAACGACCTCGACCAGCTGTACCCGCTGGCCTTCCGCGAGGCGCTGGGCCTGGGGTCGGCGTTCGCCACGGTGTGGGACCGCGAGGGTGTCGGCGAGCCCGTGGTGACCTTCGAGTCGCCGGAGCAGGTCGTCGTCGAGCGCGACCCGGTGACGCGGCGGGTCGTCGCGGCGCTCAAGCGCGTGGACGTGGCGGGGCAGGGCACACGGGCGTGGCTGTACCTGCCCGACGCGGTCGTGCCGCTGGCGTCGTCGGCGCAGGGGGCGGTGGGTGGCTGGCAGGTCGGCCAGGCGGTCGACAACCCGCTGGGTGTCGTGCCTGTCGTCGAGCTCGCCAACGCGGCGACGGTGAACGGTCCGGGCGTGAGCGAGATCGAGGATCTCAAGCCGCTGGTGGACGGGCTGAACAAGATCCTGTCGGACATGATGGTCGGGTCGGAGTACTACGCGCGGCCGCGGCGGTGGGCCTCGGGCGTCGAGATGCCCAGCGACGACGACGGCAACCCGGTCAACCCCTTCCCCGAGGGTGACCGCATGATGGTCGCGGAGTCGGTCGAGGCCCGTTTCGGCTCGCTTCCGGCGGCGGACCTGGCGAGCTACGAGGCCGGGGTGAAGGTGCTGCTGGGGCAGGTCATGGCGGTGTCGGCGCTGCCGGCTCACTACCTGGGCGGCCTGACCGGGCAGACGCCTGGCGCGGACGGGCTGCGCGCGGCCGAGGCGGCGCTGTCGGCGCGTGCCGAGGCGAAGCAGGCCCTGTTCGGTCCCGCGGTCGAGGCGATCGGTCGGCTCCAGAAGGCGATCCTCACCGGCACTCGGCCGGACGAGCACGAGGTGCGGGTGCGGTGGGCGGATCCGGCGACCCGTTCCCAGGCTGCCGAGGACGACGGCGTCGTGAAGCTGTTCCAGGCGGGTCTGCTGCCGCCTGACTACGCGCTGGCCCGGCTGGGCTACGACGACGACGAGATCACCCGCATTCGCGCCGCCCGGATCTCGGCGGCGGCCGAGCAGCTGCGACTGGCGCCGTGACGACCTTCGACGTCTCGACGCTCGACGCCCTGGCCGAGCAGGCCGGCGCGTACACCCTGGCGGTGTGGGGCGCCGCAGACGGTGACGCATGGCCGCAGGTCACCGCCGAGGCGCTGACAGGCTTCGTGATCCAGGGCGAGCAGATCGGGCGCACCTTCGGGATGGCGGTCGAGCCGCGTGACGGCGACCCGGTGCTGCCGGTCGAGGTCGTCGAGGGGCGCAACCCGGGGTGGCGCCGGCCCCCGGAGGGCTTCGTGCAGCGCTCCGGGGAGGCGCCCGAGCCCGACGTGGTGCTGCGCTACGACCAGCGTGTCGACGAGCTGCTGGAGAGGCTGACGCTGGCGGCGCGCACCATCGCCGCGGGTGATGTCGAGGACGCCGAGGGGCGGGTGGAGCGCCTGGCGAGGGATGAGACGGTCCAGGCCGCTCAGCGTGGCTATCAGGACGGTCTGCGGCTCCACGCTGCCCTCGATGCGGTCGACGACGAGGCGTTGCGGCGGGCGGTCGCGGTGGCCGGCGACCGGAACGTGCCTCGCACGTCGAGCGCCACGATCCGCGGCTACCGACGCGGCGTGAACCCGGACTGCTGCGAGCTGTGCTTCTGGCTGTGGAAGGAGGGGTACGTCTACCCCGTCGAGCAGCCGATGCACCGACACACGGGCTGCCGGTGCGTGCCGGTGCCCACCACCGACCCCCCGGGCCGGTGGGCCTTGAGCGACCGTGAGCTGCGACTGCTCGCGGTTCTGTACGACCGCCACGCCGGCGGAGAGGAGAGGGAACGATGACTGACCAGGACGAGACCGTCGAGGTGCCTGTGGGGCAGCGGGCGGACGGCAGCGTGCCCGACACGAGCGAGGGCGCGGAGCAGGCCCCGCCCGAGGACGGCGACACCTTCCCGCGCGAGTACGTCGAGCGTCTGCGCGCCGAGGCTGCGGAGCGGCGTACCGAGGCCCGCGAGGCCCGGGAGGCTCTCGAGCCGCTCCAGCGTCGGCTGCTCGCCGCGTTGGTGGCCGGCACCGGCCGTCTCGCGGACCCCACCGACCTGGCCTTCGACGCGGAGCTGCTCGACGACGACGCCGCGCTGGGCGCGGCTCTCGACGACCTGCTGGCGGCCAAGCCGCACCTGGCGTCGCGCCGTGTCTCCGGGGACGTGGGGCAGGGCCGTGCTGTCGGCGCCGGGTCGGGGTTCTCTCTGGCCGGCGCGCTCGCCGAGCGAGCATGAGAATCGTTCTCATCTCTGTGCTACGCTGACGGCGGTGAGTCTGAGGGGAGTCCCTCCCGGCCGACGAGGGTCGGGAGGGACTGTCCACCGCCAATCGTTACGGGCCTGGCGCCCGCGCCCCAGGGCTAGACGCCCCTCGGCAACGACCGAACCGCACCGCGTCTACCTCTAGGAGGCCGTCATGGCCCTTGATTCCACCAGCAACGCCACCGAGCTGACCGCCGAGCAGGTCAGCACCGTCCTCGTGCAGCCCCTGGCCGACCGTTCGGTCTTCCTCTCGTCCGGGGTGCAGATCATCGACACCGCCGGCCCGCTGCGCCTGCCGCTGGGCGCCGGCTCGACCTCCCCGCAGTGGTACGGGCAGAACGAGCAGATCAGCGACGACGACCCGTCCTTCGACGAGATCACGCTGCTCCCCACGACCATGAAGTCCGTCAAGGTGATGACCCGGTTCAGCAACGAGCTGGCCCGGCAGTCCGTCGTCGCGCTCGACGCCGCGCTGCGCGCCCGGCTCGTGCAGGACGTCGCGGACGTCATCGACGCCCAGCTGCTCGGCGCTGGCGGCGACGGCGTGGAGAAGCCCCGCGGCCTCTTCGCCTACCCCGGCACGCAGGCGGTGGCGGTGGACGGCCCCCTCAGCCTCGACCACCTCGTCGACGCCGAGGGCATGGCGCTGGCCGAGAACGTCAGCGAGGGGAGCCTGGCGTGGGTCATGACCCCGCGCGAGTTCACCGCGCTGCGCAAGGTCAAGGACACCAGCGAGCGCTACCAGCTCCAGCCCGACCCGACCCGCGCCGGGGGCTTCACCCTGTTCGGGCACCGGGTCATCGTCACCAAGCGGGTGCCGGACACGGCCGGAGCCACCCCCACCGGGCGGGCCGCCCTCGTCGACTTCTCCCAGGTCGTCGTCGCTCGGGACGCCTCTCCGTCCGTGAAGATCCTCGACCAGACCTACGGGGACTTCGACCAGCAGGCGATCCGGGTCGTGGCTCGCTACGACGCGGCCCCGGTCAAGCCCGAGGCCGTCGTGAAGCTGACCGGCATCGAGATCGTCTGATCCTCGTCCGCCCAGGCCGGCGTCTCCCCTCCCGGCCTGGGCGGGCCACCCGCGCCCCAGGAGGCTGGCATGGACGTCCCCGTCGTCGTCGAGAGCCCTAGCGCCCACGCCCACCCGCACGCCGTCGCCCAGCGGGGCGCCGCGCTCGTCGTGTGGTGCCCTGACCGGGGGTGGCGGTGCTCGGTGGTGGGCCACGGCGACCAGCCGTGCGAGCACACGGACGGGCTCGACCCCGTCAAGCACCCGATGTGGAGGCAGTGATGACCGCTCCGACAGGTCGGACGGTCGCCGACTTTCTCGGCGCCGGGAATGACCCCGCGCTGGTGGCGCTGGCCGGCCAGCACGTCACCGTCGTCACCGCGATGTGCCGCGCCTACGTGCGTGGCAACGGCTTCGACGGTGCCGAGCCCGCTGCCGACCTGGCGGCCGTCATCACCGCGGCCGCCGCGCGTCTCGTCGCCAACCCCGAGCAGATCGACACCCAGGCCGGCAGCACGTCCGTGCGCGGCGGGTTCAGGGGCTGGAGCCTGGCCGAGCTGTTCGTCCTCGATGCGTATCGGGGTCGGGCCTCGTGATCCGGGTGCTGCACGAGCGGTGCGCGCTCTACTCCCAGGTCCGGGACCGGCGGGGCGACATGGTGTGGACGGTCATGGCGTCGGGCGTGCCGTGCGAGATGGTGCCGTTGTCGTCGCGCGAGCAGGCGGAGCGGGGTCTGGCGCCGACCACCGAGTACCTGTTCGTCACGCGCTCTCAGGTGCTGCCGACGAGAGCGAGCAGCTGGGCCGTCGCCTGGCGCGGCAGGACGTGGCAGCTCAAGGGCAACCTCGAGGACCACTACGTGCGGGGGCGCCTGCACCACCGGGAGGGTGTGGTGGGCCAGACGCCGGTGCTCATCGAGCCCGTGGCATAGGCCTCGGCTCTGGCCGCATTTTGGCCGCAGACCAACCGATGTCGACCCTCAACGTCCAACACCCCGAGGTCACGTTTGCGCAGGTCAGCAGGGGTATTCGTCACTAGCCAACGATGGCCGTCGACCCCCGGAGAGTTCGAGATGTACTACGACATCTGAGCCGAATGGGCAAGCGAAAGGCCCCAGATCCCCGATATTCCGGGGATCTGGGGCCTTCGTCGCGCTGGGCTACTCGGCTGCTGGCCGCAGATTGGCCGCAGGCCGGCTCGAGAACGCTGCCGCGACCGCCGACCGGCTGCGGTCGTCGGCGCTCGGCCACAGGTGCGTGTAGACCGCGAGGGTGGTCGTCGCGCTCGCGTGCCGCATCCTGGCCTGTACGGTCTTCACGTCGACGCCCGCCGCGATCAGCGACGTCGCGTAGTAGTGCCGAAGGTCGTGATACCCGAAGGTGCTCGGCAGGTCGGGCACCCTCTCCCTCGCAGCACGCAGGGCGCGCGAGACCGTCCATGGTGCGACCGGACGCCCCAGCTCGTCGGTGACGAACGCATCCCCCCTCCCCGCACGCTGCGCGAGCAGCAGCGCGAGCGTTCCGCCCTCCATCTTCTTGTCGTGCAGCATATGC
>ERZ941706.651-NODE-651-length-10352-cov-3.992037_pt1 | contig 10352 bp, 11 predicted proteins | sample MGYA00521232_ERZ941706 | MGnify/ENA primary metagenome ERZ941706 (study PRJEB32759, sample SAMN07749893) | skin metagenome | biome: transportation; feature: city; material: polyester macromolecule | host: Homo sapiens | place: Hong Kong:ER line | collected...
CCGCTTCTGCCTGGGGCTGGGGGCGGTGGCAGGCGACTATGCCCTCGCCCACGGCGCGCATGCGGTGGTGATCGCGGGGGGTCTCGGCCTCCGGATCGCCGATCGGCTGGCTGCCAGCGGCTTTGCCGACCGTTTCGTCGCCAAGGGGCGTTATCGCGGCATGATGGAAAGCATTCCCGTCAAGCTTATCACCCATCCGCAGCCGGGCCTGCTGGGCGCCGCTGCGGCCTTTGCCCAGCAGGAGAGCTGAAGTCATGGAAAGCAGCCTGTCGCTCGCCACCGCCGGCGTGATGCGCGCCGCGCCGGTCATCCCGGTGCTGGTCGTCGAGGATCTCGCCAAAGCCCGGCCGATGGCGGAGGCGCTGGTCGCCGGGGGGCTTGTCGTGCTGGAGGTCACGCTGCGCACCCCCGCCGCGCTCGACGCGATCCGCGCGATGCGCGCGGTCCCCGGCGCGCTGGTCGGCGCGGGCACGGTGCTCGATCCCGACATGCTCGACGCGGCGATCGAGGCGGGCGCCGAATTCATCGTCTCGCCCGGCCTCACCGATCGGCTGGGGCAGGCGGCGATCGCGCGGGGCGTGCCGTTCCTTCCCGGCATCGCCAACGCGGGCGACATCATGCGCGGGCTCGATCTCGGCCTCACCCATTTCAAATTCTTCCCCGCAGAGGCGAGCGGGGGGCTTGCCGCGCTGAAGGCGCTCGCCGGGCCGTTCGGCCAGTGCCGTTTCTGCCCGACCGGGGGGATAAGGCAGGACAATGCCGTAAACTGGCTGGCCGTGCCGCAGGTGCTGTGCGTCGGCGGCAGCTGGCTCGTCGGCAAGGGCGAAACGGACTGGGCGGCGGTGGAGGCGCGCGCTCGCGAGGCGGCCGCGCTGGGGAATGCGCTCTGACGGCCCGCCGCTGATCGTCCCGCCCGATCGCCTGCCCTTGACCTGTCGCGCCCGGCCCGGCAGGCCCGGCGTTCACTTCCGCCGCTTCTCCCGCGCCGCGTTTCGGGCGCGGTGCCCTGTCGAAAGGAATGCCCGATGACCGAAGTCGAATGGTGGGACTTCGACGACGCCGACGAGATGGCGGAGGCGGTTGCGGGCGACATCGCCTTCATCATCGAAAGCGCGCTCGACGCGCGCGGCAACGCGACCGTGGCCTTCCCCGGCGGCAACACGCCGAAGCCCGTGTTCGCGAAGCTCGCCGAAAAGCAGCTGCGTTGGAAACATGTCACCATCGTGCCGACCGACGACCGGCTGGTTGCGGTCGACAGCCCGCTCAGCAACGTCGCGGTGCTGGCCAAGGCCTTCCTGCCGCTCGGCGCGCGCGTGGTGCCGATCGCCTCGGCCGACGCCGCGGATCACAGGCTGGCGGGCAATGCGGCCAATGCCCGGCTCGGCGACCTCGCCTTTCCACTCGATCTGGTGTGGCTCGGCATGGGCAGCGACGGGCATGTGGCGTCGATCTTCGCCGGTCCCGACCTCGAGGAGGCGCTGGCCGGACCCAAAGATCGCCGGGCGACCGGGGTGCTGCCCGATCCGATGCCAGCCGATGCGGCGGTCGCGCGGGTGACGCTGACCGCCGCCGCCATCGCGCAGGCGCGCACCGTGCTGTTCACCATCGCGGGGGGCGACAAGCGCACATTGCTCGAACGGGCGATCGAGGATGGTGAGGCATCGACGCTGCCGGTCGGGCGGCTGTTCGCCCAGCTCAGCGTGCCGGTGGATATCTACGCCGCCGCCTGACGGCGCCGTGCGGGGCGATCAGACCCCGCGCAGCTTGCGCGGGTCGGGCGGTGCCGCGGTGCGGTCGAGCTTTCGCAGATAGGCAGGTTGTTCGAAGCTGCTGTTCTTGGCGGTGACGAGCGCCGGGTCGATCTCGATGCTGAAAGCAACGCCGAAGCGGCCTTCCTCCACCCACGCCACCTTCGCGGGAATCCAGCCGACGTTCTTCAGCTGCACTTCGATGTCCACGCCGCGTTCGGCCGCGATCGGCGCCTCGGCCATCATGCCGCCTGCCGAAAGGTTGCGCACGCGGACTTCGCCCATCTCGCCGGTAAGCGGGAATCGCACCGCCGCCTTCATCAGGAAGCTGCCGCGCGACCGTGTTCGCTGACCGTCGGCCTTGGGGGAAAGTGGCTTGTTCATCGCACCCGATATCGTCGTGTTGATAATCGTCGATATCACTCTAGCGACGAATCCTTCGCCAACCCGTTAACGCGGCGATGAAAGTTCGTCGCAGGGTCAGTCGTCGCGCGACACGCGTTCCTGCCGCTCGTGCCGCTCCTGCGCCTCGACGGTCATGGTCGCGATCGGCCGGGCGCGCAGGCGACCGAGCGAGATCGGCTCGCCGGTAACCTCGCAATAGCCATATTCGCCGTCCTTGATCCGCCGGAGCGCGGCGTCGATCTTCGCGATCAGCTTCCGCTGCCGGTCGCGGGTGCGCAGCTCGATCCCCCAGTCGGTCTCGCTCGATGCGCGGTCGTTGAGATCGGGCTCGCGCATCGGCCCGTCCTGCAACGAGTTGAGCGTACCCTTCGCCTCGTCGAGGATCGCCTGTTTCCAGTTCAGCAGCTGCCGCTCGAAGAAGCGAAGCTGCCGGGGATTCATGAATGGCTCTTCGTCCGTGGGGAGGTAATTCGGATCGATGTCGTCGCCCGGCTGCTCGTCGTCCATGCGTGTTGCGGCACCCGATGCGTCCATTGACTCTCTCCCGCCCCCTGGAGCGATGGCCGGCCAGCCCCCACGGCGACCATCGGTGGCGCGGCCCTTAGCAGCGGCCCCATGCCCCCACAAGCGGCGAACTGGCGCGCTGCATCGCTGATTCCCGGTCAGGGGTGGAAAGAAGCCGCTGTCGCCCAGTGCCACTTCGGGACAGGCATCGGCAAAGCGGGGCCAAGAAGGATAGTCTTGATAGAAAAGGCGGTTAACATGATTGCAGTCAAGAGGGCTTTCGGGATCATGGCCCTCGTGAAGGCCCGGCGGATCAGCGTGAAGCCGTCCTGCGGAGGTCAACAGGGAAGTAAACCATGTCCGTTCGAATGGCTCTTGCGAAATTGTGCGCCTGCACCTGCGGCGGTGCGATCATCGGTGGCGGTGCGGTAACCGTGACCGAGCCACCGCGCGCCGCGCAGGTGAAGAAGGTGCACCACAAGGTGAAGGCCCGCAAGATCGCGCACCGTGCTCCGGCGCGGAAGATCAAGAAGATACGGACCGTGACGCGCACCACGTCGAGCTGCACACCGACCGTGGTCACCGTCGCGGGCGGTGGCCCGATCCCCATGCCGCCTATTCCGGTGCCGCTGGCGCCGCCGCCCTCGGGCGAGTTCGGTGGATCGAGCGGATCGATCCCCGTCGTGGTCGGCGGATCGGGCGGCTTCGGCGGTGGCTTCGGCGGCGGCTTCTTCGGCGGCTTCTTCGGCGGTTCGGGCGGCAGCGGCGGCTCGGTGGTGATCAGCTCGACTTCCACGGGCGGCATCACCTCGTCGAGCTCGACCAGCTCGGGCGTGTCGACCTCGACGGGCGGGGTCAGCACCTCCACCGGCGGGGTGAGCACCTCGACCGGCGGCGTCTCGACATCGAGCGGCAATGTCTCGACCAGTTCGGGCGTGTCCACCAGCTCGGGCGTCTCGACGTCGAGCGGCAATGTTTCGTCGTCGAGCGGCGTCAGCAGCTCGAGCTCTTCGTCCAGCTCGTCCTCGTCCTCTTCGTCATCCTCCTCCTCCTCGTCGAGCAGTTCGAGCTCGTCGGGGGGCGGCAAGCCCGACAAGCCCGGATCTTCGGGATCGAGCGGTTCGTCGGGATCGAGCGGATCTTCGGGATCGAGCGGTTCGTCGGGATCGAGCGGTTCTTCGGGCAGCAGCGGCTCGTCCGGCAGCAGCGGCTCCTCGTCTTCGTCGAGCAGCTCGTCGAGCTCGGGCTCGTCGGGCAGCAGCGGCAGCTCGCACGGCTCCAGCTTCGGCAGCACCGGCTCGACCGGTTCGTCGGGCAGCAGCGGTTCTTCGGGCAGCAGCGGCTCGTCTTCGTCGAGCAGCTCTTCCTCGTCGAGCAGCAGCTCGTCGAGCTCGACCTCGTCGGGCAGCTCGGGCAGCTCGGGCACCAACCCGCCGCCGACCGACGTTCCTGCGCCGCCGGTGGTGCTGCTGTTCGGCGCCGCCGCCGCGGCGCTGTTCGCGCGCCGTCGCGGCAAGGCCCGTCCGGACCTCGCCGAAGCGGCCTGATCGCGCCGCGATCCATGCAAGGAAAAGGCCCCGCGACCGGGGCCTTTTCCGTGTCGGACGGGGTCAGGCCGCCTGGATGATCGCCTCGATCTGGTCGACCGGGTGGCCGGTCAGCTCCTTGTCCAGCTCGCCGACCAGCCGCCGTTCGACCTCGACATGATAATGCTTGCGCAGCTCGCCGAGCGTCCGGGGCGGCGCGACGACGATCAATCGCTCGAAATCGTTCGCCAGCGCGCGGCGCGTGAGCAGGTCGGCCGCTTCCGCGGCAAAGCGGTCTTCCTCCAGTTGATGGAAGTCGGTCTCGTCATAGGCGCTGCGGTGCGTGCCGGCGGAAGCGAAGCTGCGGCCGGGGCTGTCGCTGCCCTGCTCGCGGTCGGGCGGATTGTCCTCAACCCGCTTGCGCTCGACCTCCAGCTTCGGAAACTCCCCGTCGCCCTCGTTCCGGAAGAACAACAGCTTGCGGCCATCGGCCACCAGCACCACCGTGCCATGCGAAAGGTCCATCATGCTTCTCCTGTGTTGCGCAGGATGAACGGCCGGGTGTCGCATGCGGCTCCCCAATCGTCGCGCCGGTCGCGACTTGCGCCTGACACGGGGCGCGGTCATAGGCGCGGCCCATGCATGACATCCGCCTGATCCGCGACGATCCGAACGCCTTCGATGCCGGCCTCGCGCGGCGGGGGGTCGAACCCCATGCCGCCGCGATCCTCGATCTCGATAGCCGCCGCCGCGCTTTGCAGACGCGGATGCAGGAAGGGCAGGCGCGCCGCAACGAAGCCTCGAAGGCGATCGGCGCGGCCAAGGCGGCGAAGGACGAATCGGCCGCCGCCGCGCTGATGGCCGAAGTCGCCGAGCTCAAGGAGAGCCTGCCCAAGCTGGAGGCCGACGAGGCCGAGGCGGGGGCCGCGCTCGACGCGCTGCTCGCCGCGCTCCCCAACCTGCCCCGCGCCGAGGTGCCCGACGGGCTCGACGAATCCGGCAATGTCGAGGTGGCGCGCTGGGGAACCCCGCGCGACTTCGCCTTCGCGCCGAGGGACCATGCCGACTTGGGCCCGCCGCTGGGGCTGGAGTTCGAGACGGGCGTGGCCATCGCGGGCGCACGCTTCGCTTTCCTGCGCGGGCAGATCGCCCGGCTCAACCGCGCGATCGGCGCCTTCATGCTCGACATGCAGACGAGCGTGAACGGCTATGTCGAATGCGCGCCGCCGGTGCTGGTGCGCGAAGAGGCGCTGTTCGGCACGGGCCAGCTGCCCAAGTTCGGGGAGGACAGTTTCCGCACCACCGATGGCCGCTGGCTGATCCCGACAGCCGAGGTCAGCCTCACCAACTCGGTGCGCGAGACGATCCTCGACGAGGCCGCGCTGCCGCTGCGCCTGACCGCGCTCACCCCCTGTTTCCGGTCCGAAGCCGGGGCGGCGGGGCGCGACACGCGCGGCCTTATCCGCCAGCACCAGTTCGAGAAGGTCGAGCTGGTCAGCATCGTCCGGCCCGAGCAAGCCGAAGCGGAGCATGAGCGGATGACGGCGGCGGCCGAATCGATCCTGCAGGCGCTCGAACTGCCCTATCGCAGGATGCTGTTGTGCGCGGGCGACATGGGCGCGACCGCAGTCAAGACCTACGATCTCGAAGTCTGGCTGCCGGGGCAGCAGGCCTATCGCGAGATTTCAAGCTGCTCGCAGTGCGGCGACTATCAGGCACGGCGCATGGACGCGCGCTATCGCCCGGTGGAGGGCAAGGGCACCGCCTTCGTCCATACGCTCAACGGATCGGGCCTCGCGGTCGGGCGAACCCTGGTCGCGCTGCTCGAAAACCATCAGGCGGAGGACGGCAGCGTCGCGGTGCCGACCGCGCTGCTCCCCTATATGGGCGGGGTCGAGCGGCTGGTGCCGGCGGGGAGCGCGGGCTGATGCGCATCCTCCTCACCAACGACGACGGCATCCACGCCCCCGGCTTCAAGGTGCTGGAGGCGATCGCGCGGCAATTGTCCGACGACCTCTGGTTCTGCGCGCCCGCCGAAGAGCAGTCGGGGGCGGGCCATTCGCTCACCCTGTCGCGCCCGATCCGCCTGCGCCGCCATGGCGAACGACGCTGGTCGGTCAGCGGCACGCCCACCGACGCGGTGATGATGGCGCTCGCCGAGTTGATGGACGGGCCGCCCGACCTCATCCTTTCGGGAGTCAATCGCGGCGCGAATCTCGGCGACGATATCACCTATTCGGGCACCGTGTCGGCGGCGATCGAAGGCGCGCTGGCCGGCGTGCGGTCGATCGCGCTCAGCCAGGTCTATCGGCGTGAGGGGATGGGCGACACCGTTCCCTTCGCCGCCGCCGAGGCATGGGGGGCGAAGGTGCTGGCCCCGCTGATCGGCATGGATTTCGCGCACCGCACACTCGTCAACGTCAACTTTCCCGCGCTGGCACCCGAGGCGATCAAGGGCATCCGCGTGGTGCGGCAGGGCTTTCACGACTATGGCCGGGCCAGCATCGTCAAGGGCACCGACCCGCGCGGCTATGACTATTACTGGTTCGGGCTGGCCGCAATCGAACAGACCCCCGCGCACGAAACCGATCTGGAAGCGATCGCCGACGGCTTTATCGCGGTGACGCCGCTGATGCTCGACCTCACCCACGGCGGGTCGATGGAACGGCTGGCTGCGGCTTTCGCGGGTGGTGGTTGACGGTCCTGCCATATGCGGCAGTCGCCGACCACGACGATCTGGGGATAAGATCGCGCATCGCTTTGCCGTTGGGGGCTGCTTCGCCTAGGATGGCGCCATGCGGGCAGGGGGCTGCTTCATTCTTGCGACGATGCTGCTGTGCGGCTGCATACCACGCAACGCGCCCGAGAGGCTGATGCCGCGCTATGCCAAGTCGGACGTGCCGCTGGAAACCGACGAAGGCGCGCTGGTCGCGCCGCCGCCCGCGACCTGGAAGTTTCGTGATGTGCGCGCTGCGGCGGTATCGGTCGCGGCCTCGCGCTACATCGTCAAGCCGGGCGACACGCTGCGCGGCATCGGCAACCGTACCGGCGCGGGGTCAGAGGCGATCGCGCGCGAAAACGGGCTGGCCGCGCCCTATGTCATCCGTCCCGGCCAGACGCTCGCCATTCCCGGTGGCCGCTATCATGCGGTGGCGGCGGGCGAGACGGGGATCGCCATCGCGCAGGCCTATGGCGCGGACTGGGGCGCGATCGTTGCCGACAATGCGCTTGCGCCGCCCTATATCCTGCGCGTCGGCCAGCGGCTACGCCTGCCCGACGGGACCAGACCGCGCCCGGACCGCGACGATCCGCTGCTCGCCCGCGCGCGCGCCTTTTCGATCGACATCGACGATGTAGTGACCGGCAGCCAGCCTGCCCTCGCCGAAGCGGCCGCGCCCGCCGCTGCCGCGCCCGCCAGCGCCGCCGCCACCGCGACGCTCGCCAGCCCGGCGGCGTTCGACGGCCGCTTCGCCTGGCCGATGAAGGGCAAGATCGTCGGGCGCTACGGCACGGCGGGGGCGGGCAAGCGGCTCGACGGCATCAAGCTGGCCGCGCCATTGGGCACCCCGGTCAAGGCGAGCGCGCCGGGCACCGTCGTCTATGCGGGCAGCGAGATCGGCGTGCTCGGCGGGGTCGTCCTCGTCGATCATGGCGGCGGCTGGCTCAGCGCCTATGGCCATCTCGCCACGCTGGCGGTGGTGCGCGGCCAGCAGGTCGCGGCGGGCGCCCCGATCGGCGAGGTCGGCGACAGCGGCTATGTGACCGAACCACAGCTGCATTTCGAGCTGCGCCGCGACCGAAAGCCCGTCGATCCGCTGGCCTGGCTGCCCAAAACGTCCTAGCGGACGGGGCATGGCGGAACGAAGCCCCCGAAGTCCCCGACGCCGTTCAGGCCTGCGCGAGCGCCCCCGGCCCGCCGAATCCGCCACACTTCGCCGCGCGAGCCGGGTTCCGATCTGGGCCGACATCCTCATCCGCTCGGCGCTCGTCTTCGGGCTTATCATGGCCGCGGTGCTGGTCCACTGGTTCGACCGGGCCGGGCTCCGCGACGGCTATGACGGCGAGATCAGCTTCGTTGATGTCGTCTATTTCACCATGATCTCGGTCACCACCACCGGCTATGGCGACATCGCGCCGGTGACCGAGCAGGCGCGGCTGTTCGACGCGCTGATCGTCACGCCGATCCGCATCGCGGTGGTGCTGATTTTCGTCGGGACCGCCTACAACTTCGTGATCCGCAAAAGCTGGAGCCGCTTTCGCATGAAACAGATTCAGGCACGGCTGAAGGGCCATATCGTCGTCTGCGGCTTCGGCGTGTCGGGCAGTCAGGCGGTCGATGAACTGTGCCGCCGGGGCACCGACCCGGCGACCATCGTGGTGGTCGATCCCGATACCGAATCGCTCGCACGGGCGGAAGCGATGGGATGCAATGTCCTCGCCGCCGACGCGACTCGCGACCAGACGCTGATCGACGTGAAGGTGGCGACGGCCTGTTCCGTGATCGTGTCCGCCGGGCGCGACGACACCAGCATCCTCATCGTCCTCACGGTCCGCCATCTTGCCCCCGACGCTCCGATCAGCGTCGTCGTGCGCGCGGCGGACAATGAGCTGCTGGCGCGGCAGGCGGGCGCGAACACGGTGATCAATCCGGTCCATTTCGCCGGCCTGCTGCTCGCCGGGTCCTGCCATGGCGAGCATATCGCCGACTATCTCGCCGACCTTGCCTCGGTCAGCGGGCGGGTGGCGCTCGCCGAGCGGCGGGTGCGCGGCGACGAAGTGGGGATGCCGCTGCGCGCGGTGAACGACGGCATGGGGCTGCGCCTCTATCGTGACGGCAAGCCCTTCGGCTTCTGGGAACCCGAGGCGCAGGCGCTGGAGGACGGCGACATGATCGTCGAGATTGTGCCGGGTGACGGGCGGGACGGTTGATCGTCAGCGCATCGCGACAAACACCCCGCCCATCGCGGCGAGCGCCAGGAGCCAGTGGCCGGCATCGATGAAGAACAGCGCGGCGGGCTTGCGCAGGTAAAGATAGTTCACCCCCATCGCCGGGATGACGAGCGCGAGCGCAAAGCCGGTCGCCATCATCATCATCACGTGCGGCGGCGGAGTGGTGCGCGCGTAATTGTGCGCGAGCAGCGACGCCATCAGCAGCTCGAACAGGAAGGTCAACCCGAAGATCAGCGGCATGCTGCTCGACCGAAGGTCGGCGTCCGCAAGCCCCGCCGCCCGCTGCCACGCCCTTGCGAACAGCACTCCATACCAAAGCGCGCCCACCGCAAACGCCGCCAGCGCGGCGAGAATGACGGTCAGCAGATTGATATCGCCCATGTGCGTTCCCCGTGACTTGTTCCCCGAATGAGGCTAAGCGCCCCCTCCATCATGGCAACGAAAATCGCTGACGCGCCGAAGGTGGGGATGGTCTCGCTCGGCTGCCCCAAGGCATTGGTGGATTCGGAACGCATCCTCACCCGGCTGCGCGCCGACGGCTATGCGCTGTCGCCAGATTATGCGGGCGCGGACGTGGTGCTGGTCAACACCTGCGGCTTTCTCGACAGCGCGAAGGAGGAGAGCCTCGCCGCGATCGGTGAGGCGATCGCCGAGAATGGGAGGGTGATCGTCACGGGCTGTATGGGGAAGGAAGCCGAGGCGATCCGCGCGCGCTTTCCGGAAGTGCTCGCGATCACCGGCGCGGCGCAGTATGAGGATGTGGTGGGCGCAGTACACGAAGCCGCGCCGCCCGCGCGCGGGCCGTTCGTCGATCTTGTGCCGCAGCGCCAGCCATGGAACGAGGGCGAGGCGGGGCTGAAGCTGACCCCGCGCCATTACAGCTATCTGAAGATATCCGAGGGCTGCAACCATAGCTGCGCCTTCTGCATCATCCCCGATCTGCGCGGAAAGCTGGTCAGCCGGCGCATCGACGCGGTGCTGCGCGAGGCGGAAAAGCTGGTTGCGGCGGGGACGAAGGAACTGCTCGTCATCAGCCAGGACACGTCCGCATATGGGGTCGATACCCGGCACGAGGCGCGGCAATGGCAAGGGCGCGACGTGCGCGCGCACATGACCGACCTCGCGCGCGAACTGGGCGGGCTGCGGACGGCGGAAGGGCGCGCGCCGTGGGTGCGGCTCCACTATGTCTATCCCTATCCGCACGTCGAGACGTGCGGAT
>ERZ941706.656-NODE-656-length-10320-cov-3.762786_pt1 | contig 10320 bp, 8 predicted proteins | sample MGYA00521232_ERZ941706 | MGnify/ENA primary metagenome ERZ941706 (study PRJEB32759, sample SAMN07749893) | skin metagenome | biome: transportation; feature: city; material: polyester macromolecule | host: Homo sapiens | place: Hong Kong:ER line | collected...
CCGTGGAACTTCCCGCTCGCCATTTTCACCGGGCAGATGGTCGCCGCGCTGGTTACCGGCAATACGGTCGTCGCCAAGCCCGCGCCGCAGACCCCCGCCATCGGCCGCGCCGCCGTCCGGCTGGCGCACAAGGCGGGGGTGCCCGAAGACGTTCTGCAGCTGGCGATCGGTGGTGCGGAAGTGGGTGGCGCGCTCACTGCCGATGCGCGGATCGCCGGGGTCGTTTTCACCGGATCGGTTCCCACGGCGAAGCGGATCGCGCGCGACCTGCTCGCCGGCGAGGCACGGCCGATCATCCCGCTGATCGCCGAGACGGGTGGGATCAACGCCATGATCGCCGATTCGACCGCGCTGCCCGAGCAATTGGTGCGCGACATCGTCGTCAGCGGTTTTCAGAGCGCGGGACAGCGCTGCTCGGCGCTCCGCCTGCTGCTGCTGCAGGAGGAAATCGCCGACCGCACGCTGGAGATGCTGGCGGGCGCGATGGACACGCTGGTCATGGGCGACCCCGTCGATCCCGCGACCGATGTGCCGCCGGTGATCGACCGCGCCGCCCATGACCGGCTGACGGGGCATATCGCGGCGAACCGCGCGCGCGTCGTCAAGACGCTGACCCCGCCCGCCGACGGTCTGTTCGTGCCGCCGACCGTGATCCGGCTCGACCGGCTGGGGGATCTGGAGGCCGAATGGTTCGGCCCCATCGTCCATGTCGCGACCTGGCCCGCCGGGCAGCTTGCCGAGACGGTCGCGCGGGTGAACGCGCTGGGCTTCGGCCTCACCATGGGCCTCCACAGCCGCATCGCGCGCGCCGCCGACATCGTCGAGGCGCGCGCGCGGGTCGGCAATCTCTACGTCAACCGCTCGATGATCGGCGCGGTGGTCGGGGTGCAGCCCTTCGGCGGCGAGGGGCTGAGCGGTACCGGCCCCAAGGCGGGCGGCCCGCATTACCTTCCCCGCTTCTGCGCCGAGCGGGTGACCAGCACCGACACGACCAGCGCCGGCGGCAATGCCAGCCTGTTGTCGCTGGAGGATGACTAGGGGCGCGTCTCGACACCGCTCTCGACAGGCCTGACGGCCTGCTCCATCGGCGCTCGAACCGAACGGCTTAAGTAGGGGGCGGGGCAGCGGGATCGGGATTGACCCACACCCCTCCGTTCGCCTCGAGCGCCCGTCGAGCAGCGAAGCTGTCGAGACGGGTGTCGAGAGGCCGTCGAAGATCAGCCCAGCCGCCAGTCCCAGCCGAGCGGGTCGCCGTCCATCACCTCGATGCCCTGCGCCATCAGTTGATCGCGCAGGGCATCGCTGGTCGCGAAATCCCTGTCCGCACGGGCTGCTTTCCGCTGGGCCAATATGGCCTCGATCTTGCCCTCGTCGACGGCCGCCTCCTTCGGGCGCACGCGCAGCGCCGTCCGGTCGAGCGCGAGCAGGTCGAGCCCCAGCACCGCATCCATCGCGGCGAGCGCGGCGCGCTTCTGCCCGGCATCGACCTTCTTCAGTGCCGCCAGCTCCTCGATCAGCACCAGCGCGCGGGGGGTGTTGAGGTCATCGGCCATCGCCGCGTCGAATCCGGCGAGCAACGGCGCGATCTTCGGGTGCCATTCCTCCCCGGAACGGGGGGGTGGCAGGCGCGAAGCGGCTGGCGGGGGGGACCCTTCCACCCCTCCCCGTTCCGGGGAGCTGCTCTCCACCGCCATCACCAGCCGCTTCAGCCGCGTGAGCGCCGCGCCGAGCGCCTCCCAAGAAAACTCCAGCTCGCTGCGATAATGGGCGGTGAGGCACAGCATCCGGTAGGCGAGTGGATGATAGCCGCGGTCGATCAGCCGCTGGAGCGTCAGAAACTCCCCGCTCGACTTCGACATCTTGCCCGCCCGTTCGACGAGGAAATTATTGTGCATCCAGAAGCGCGCGCCGCTGTCGGCGGTGCAGCCATAGGCCTGGTTCTGCGCAATCTCGTTGGGGTGGTGGATTTCGCGATGGTCGATGCCGCCGGTGTGGATGTCGAAGGGATAGCCGAGGTAGCGGTGGCTCATCACCGAACATTCGAGATGCCAGCCCGGTGCGCCGCGTCCCCAGGGGCTGTCCCATTCCATCTGCCGCGTCTCACCCGGCGGGCTGGTGCGCCAGATTGCAAAGTCGGCGGCGTTGCGCTTGCCGTCGACCGGCGCGATGCGGCCCTGGCCGTCCCCGGCATCTTCCTCGCTCGCCGCGCGGGCGAGCCGGCCATAGTCGGGCACGGTGGTGACATCGAAATAGAGGCCGGTGGGCAGGCGGTAGCAATGCTTCGCCTCGATCGCCTTCGCGAACGCGATCATCTCCGCGACATGATCGGTAGCGACCGACCATTTGGCGGGCTGGCGGATATTGAGGCGGCGGACATCCTCCCAATAGGCCTCGGTATAGTGACGCGCGATGTCCCAGATGCTGCGCGCCTGTTCGCTCGCCGCCTTTTCCAGCTTGTCCTCGCCAGCGTCGGCATCGCTCGTGAGGTGGCCGACATCGGTGATGTTGATGATGTGGGTGAGCTTGTAGCCCGCCGCGCTCAGCGTCCGCCCCAGCGTGTCGGCGAAGACATAGGCGCGCATGTTGCCGATGTGCGGATAATTATAGACCGTCGGTCCGCAGCTGTAGATGCGCGCCTCGCCGGGGTGCACCGGATCGAACGCTTCGACCCGGCGAGTAAGGCTGTTGAACAGGCGGATTTTAGGGGCTGCGCTCATGGCGGGTGCCTATGCCCACCCCCGCCCCCGCCCGCAAGCGGAGGGCTATGCCCATCCCAGGGCAGACTGGTCGCAGCGGGGTGGGTTGCCGGCGCTGTCACTCCCAGCCGACGAAGCGGACATGCTCCTCGACCGGCAGCCGCTCGCGTTCGAAACCGTTCACCGGCGCATCGGGATCGCGCCGACCGATGGCGAGGCCGCAGAAGAAGATGTGGGTCGCGTCGTCGATGCCGATATGCTCCTTGATCAGCCGCGCGTGCATCCAGAGATATTCCTGCGGACAGCTGTCGAGCCCTTCCTCGCGCAGCAGCAGCATGATCGTCTGCAGCCACATGCCGACATCCGACCATTGCGGCGGCCCCATGAAGCGCGGGAAATGGACGAGCAGCAGCGCCGGCGCGCCGAAACTGACCAGATTTTGCCCGATGAAGGCCCAGCGCGCGGCCTTGTCCTCCCGCACGATGCCCTGCGCGCCGTACATGGCGGCGCTGACCGCGTTCAGCCGCGCGGCATAGGCGTCATGCTTGCCGGGCGCGCTCCAGTCATATTCGGGCGGGTCCTGCGGCGGCGCGCCGCGCATCTTGTCCTGCAGCGCGTCGAGCGGCGCGCCGGTCAGCACCGTCCCCTCCCACGGCTGATAGTTGCAGCCCGACGGCGCCCAGCGCGCCGCCTCGAACACGCGCTCCAGTGTGGCGAGCGGCACCGGATCGGGCAGGAAGGCGCGGACGGAACGGCGCGAGCGGACGGCTTCGGTTACGGTCAGCATGGTGCGAACATCTCCCCCAATATGATGCCTGCTTCGACTATGCTTGCCCGCGCCGCAAGCGGGGGACTTGCGTCACACCCTCACCAGCCCTCGCCGGCCGGCACCGCATCGCGGCGATAGGCGAAAGCGCCGCTTCCGGGCCAATTGTATCCGTCGGGAAAACGCACCTCGATTCCGGCCAGTTCGTCGGGCGCGAACAGCCGCATGTTCACCCCCACCATATCGGCATCCGGGTGCGCCGCGCGAAAGGCTTCGGTCATGACGAAGTGGGTCGTCGAGCCACAGGCCGGGCAATGCTGCACCGCCGCCGCCGCGCCCGGCTTGTCGGTTCGCACGAAGGAGCGCGTGCCCCCGCTTGCCCGCACCGCATCGGCCGGGAAATAGCCCCAGGCCGCGCCGCTCTTGCGGCACAGGGTGCAGTCGCAATCATGGATGAACGGCGGCGGCGCGGGCAGTTCGATCCGCACCGCCCCGCACAGGCAGCTGCCCGTCACGCCCGTCGCCTCAATGCACGAAGCGGGCGACCACGTCGCGGTAGCTGCGGCTGACCTTCACCTGCGCGCCCGAATCGAGCACGAGGAAACATTCGCCGTTGGTGTGCGGCTTCACCTGCCGGACGAGGTTGAGGTTCACGATCGTCGAGCGATGCACCCGCTGGAACACGCGCGGGTCGAGCCGCTTTTCGAGATCCTTCATCGTCTCGCGCAGGATCAGCGAATTGTCGGCGGTGTAGATGCACATATAGTCGCCCGCCGCGTCGATCCGCTCGATGCTGTCGACATCGACGCGAAAGATCTGGCCGCGGTCCTTGACGTTGATCAGCCGCTCGAACCGGCTGGCCGCCAGCTCCTCGTCGGCGGCGACGACGTCGGCGGCATCGGGCGCGACTTCGTTGATCACCGATCGCAGTCGCTCGACCTCCTCGACATTCTTCTTCTCGGCGAGCCGCTGGCGCGCGCGCACCAGCGTATCGGCGAGCCGCTGTTCCTCGACCGGCTTCACCAGATAGTCGATCGCCTGCGCCTCGAACGCGCGCACCGCATGGTCGCTGTAGGCGGTGACGAAGACGAACAGCGGCGGGTCGATGTCCATCACCCCCTGCACCACCGAAAAGCCGTCGAAACCCGGCATCTGGATGTCGAGGAAGACCAGATCGGGCTTCAGCGTCTTGATCTTGCGAATGGCGTCGCGGCCGTTGTGGCAGGTGGCGACGATCTCGATATCGTCGAAATGCTGGAGGCGCAGTTCGAGCCCCTGCACGGCGAGTTTCTCGTCATCGACGAGGATGGTCCTTATGCTCATGCGGCGATCATTCCCTGGGGCTTGTTGCCCCCCTGTAACGACACCCCCCCGTTTTGGGTTTCGTACGGTATTTCGATCAGCACCTCGAACCCGCCACCCGGCTGGCTCGTCGTTTCGAAACGATGATCCTCACCATAGGCCTGCGTCAAGCGTTCGCGCGTGTTGGCCATGCCGACCCCGGTCGAGGTCTTGGCCGCCTTGGGCCCGCTCTGCAATCCCGGCCCCGTATCGGCGACGACGATCCGAACCTTATCGCCGTTGAGTTGACAGGTGATGGCGATGTCGGCCCCCTCCTCCTTCGGCGTCACGGCGTATTTGATCGCGTTTTCGACCAGGGGCTGAAGCAGCAGCGAGGGCAGGCATGCGTCGAGCGCGGCGGGCGCGACGTCGAAACGGGTGCGCAGCCGCTCCTCGAACCGCATCTTCTCGATGTCGAGATAGAGCCGCAGCGTGTCGAGCTCCTGCGCCAGGGTGACCTTCGCCGCCGCTTCGTTGACCAGCGTGAAGCGCAGGAAACTGGACAGTCGGCTCAGCATCGCATTGGCGGGCTCGGTCTGTTTCAGCAGCACCAGCGTCGAGATGCTGTTCAGCGTGTTGAACAGGAAATGGGGATTGAGCTGATAGCGCAGCATGGTAAGCTGCGCGCTCGTCGCCTGCGCCTCCAGCCGCAGCAGTTGATCCGCCTGTTCCTCCGCACGGACATAGAAGTTGATGGCGTAATAGAGCGCCGACCAGGCCGCGAGCAGCGTGAAATCGATATAGAAGGCGCCGAGCAGCAGGGTGGTGAAGGCGGTCTCCGTCGACTGGCGGATCACCTGGAACACCCATGCGTCGAGAAAGGCGTAGAGCGTCGCCGCGATCGCCGTCGCGACCACCGTCGTTCCCCAGGTGATCAACGGCCGTCGGTCGATGACATGGCGGAACACCACCGACAGCATCAGCGAGATCGAATAGCCCGTGACGGTGGAAATCAGCACGGGGATCAGGAAGCTCGTGTCCTGCCCGTTGGCGATGCCCGACACCCCGCGCAGCACCAGCGCACCCGCCCAGCCCGCCGACTGCAGGTTCCAGAAGGCCCGGCTCTTGTTCGAAAAGAAGGGCTGCGGCGACAGGTCGATGACGGCCATTCCACGGAAACTAGGCGCTGTCGCCCCGATCGCCAAGCCGTCGCCCGAATGTCGCTACCGCCATTCTTCGCAACGCGACCCCGCAACAGATGTGCATCGACAACTCAACCGTAACGAAATTTTGATTGCATAACGAATGGAATGACGTGGTGAACGGCGCCGGGGCCGACACCCTGTCGGGCGGGGCGAACCGCACCCGGCTTCACGGAACGGGCCGCCCTCGCGAACCGTCCCCGCAGCGTCACTCCACCGTCACCGACTTGGCGAGGTTGCGCGGCTGATCGACGTCGGTGCCTTTGGCGACGGCGACGTGATAGGCGAGAAGCTGCACCGGGACGGCATAGGCGAGCGGCGCGATGAGCGGGTGGACGGCGGGCATGGCGATGGTGGCCATGCAGCCGTCGCCCGCCTCCGCGATGCCCTTTTCGTCGCTGATCAGCACCACTTTCCCGCCGCGCGCCTGCACTTCCTGCATGTTGCTGACGGTCTTGTCGAACAGCGGGCCGGAGGGGGCGAGGACGATCACCGGCACCGCCTCGTCGATGAGCGCGATGGGGCCGTGCTTCATTTCGCCCGCCGCATAGCCCTCGGCATGGATATAGCTGATTTCCTTCAGCTTCAGCGCGCCTTCGAGCGCCATCGGATAATCGAGCCCGCGGCCCAGATAGAGCACGTCGCGCGCCGGCGCGATCAGCGGCGCGATCGCCTCGATCGCCGTATCGCGGGCCAGCGCCTCGTTGATCGCGGCGGGCGCTTCCTGGAGATGCGCGACGATGGCGGCTTCCTCCGTGCCGGTCATGCGTCCCTTCGCGCGGGCGAAGTTGGCGGCGAGCGCGGCGAGCACGGCAAGCTGGCAGGAAAAGGCCTTGGTCGAGGCGACCCCGATCTCCGGCCCGGCGTGGGTGGGGAGGAGCAGGTCCGCCTCGCGCGCCATGGTGCTGGTCGGCACGTTGACTACGACCGCGATCTTCTGCCCCTCGGCGCGGGCATGGCGGAGCGCGGCGAGCGTGTCGGCGGTCTCGCCCGACTGGCTGATGAAGAGGGCGAGGCCGCCTTCCTCCATGATCGGCTCGCGATAGCGGAATTCCGACGCCACATCGATGTCGACCGGCACGCGCGCGAACATCTCGAACCAGTATTTGGCGACGAGCCCGGCGTAGAAGCTGGTGCCGCAGGCGACGATGGTGATGCGGCGGATGTTGGTCAGGTCGAATTCGATGTCGGGCAGCGCGACCCGCTCCTCGAGCGGGCGGAGGTAACTGCGCAGCGTCTGCGCCACCACCACCGGCTGCTCGTGAATCTCCTTCAGCATGAAGTGGCGGTAATTGCCCTTCTCGATCATGCCGCCGGTGACGCCCGAAACGATGAACGGCCGCTCGACCGGGTTGTTTTCCGCATCGTAGATGGCGACGCCCGCGCGGGTGAGGACGCACCAGTCGCCTTCCTCCAGATAGGCGATGCGCTGGGTGAGCGGCGCGAGCGCGAGCGCGTCGGAGCCGAGATAGCGTTCGCCCGCGCTGTCCCCCTCGCCCATGCCCACCACCAGCGGCGAGCCGAGCCGCGCGCCGATGAGCAGGTCGTCATGGTCGCGGAACAGGATGGCGAGCGCGAAGGCGCCGTGGAGGCGCGGCAGCACGGCCTTCACCGCCTCCTCGGGCGCGCGGCCCGCCTCGACCTCGCGGCTGACAAGATGGACGACCACCTCGGTGTCGGTCTGGCTTTCGAAGCGGCGGCCCTCGGCCTCCAGCTCCTCGCGCAGCGCCTTGAAATTCTCGATAATGCCGTTGTGGACCACGGCGACATGCGGCGTGGCATGGGGGTGCGCGTTGCTGGTCGTCGGCGCGCCATGCGTCGCCCAGCGGGTGTGCGCGATGCCGACCTCGCCCGGACAGGGATGATCGGTCAGCACGCGCGCCAGATTTGCAAGCTTGCCCTCCGCCCGCCGCCGCTCGATCGCGCCGCCGGTGACGGTGGCGATGCCCGCCGAATCATACCCGCGATATTCGAGCCGCTTGAGACCATCGACCAGCCGGTCGGCGACCGCGCTGTTCCCGAGAATTCCGACGATGCCGCACATGGGAAGGCCCTTTCGCTGTCCGGGCGGGGCCTTAGCCGCTGCTATGTGAGCATTTCATGTCGCCCCGCCCGCCCGCGCCAATATGAACCGGGGCGGGACAGAACAAGCGATGATGCTGCGGTCAGCCCAGCTTCTTCGCCGCGACGATCGGCCCGCCGGTGCCCTGCTGCAGCAGTACCGCGCGCGCTTCATGGGGATTGCGCGGCGCGGGCAGCGCGTAGCTTGCCGCCTGGCCGGTCCAGTCGCCGAGCGCGGTCATCGCGCGGACAACGTTGCGGTGCGCCAGATCGCGGCCAGCATTCTCGCCCGCACGGATTTTCACGACCTCCTCGCGCGGGTCGTAGCTGACCAGCCAGACCGTCGCCGCCTTCGCTCCCGACTGCGCCGCGACGGTCAGCCGGTTGCCGGTCACGCCGATTTCGGGTCCGGCGAGCGGCTTTGCCGCGCGGACGGCCTGATCGAGCTGTGCGGGATTCGCGCCGACGATCGCCTGCCCGCCGTTCACCACCACCTGCGGCGTATAGACCTTGTCGCGCTGCCCGGCGCGGGCATAGTCCCACTGGCGCGCGGTGAAGGCCTGCTGCGCGAACGTGTCCTTCCAGCCGAGCGCGTCCCAATAGGTCACCGCGAAGGTCAGCGCGAGGACGTGCGGATCGTCGGCGATGGCGTTGACGTTGCGGATGGCCGGCGGACAGCTCGAACAGCCCTGGCTCTGGTAGAGCTCGACCACCGTGGGCCCGTTGCCGGTCGCCGCCACCGGCGACGGTTGTGGAGCGGCAACGGTCGGGTTCGCCGGCGCGGCGTTGCACCCCGCCAGCAGGACGATCGGGAAAAGCGCCGCCATCTTCATCCGGTCAGATCCCCGCATACCAGGCATATTGGGCGGCATCCTCCCAATAGCCGCCCTTGCCCGCGCCGATCCCGGCGAGCGAGGCGACCACTTCGATGCCCTCGACATATTTGGCCTGCTTGTAGCCGAGCTGCCGCTCGATCCGCATGCGCACTGGCGCGCCATGCTCGACCGCCAGGGCCGTGCCGTTCATCCGCCAGGCGAGGATCGTCTGCGGATGGAAGGCGTCGATCAGGTCGATGCTCTCATAATAGGGCGTGCCGCGATAGCGGTCGGCGCAGCGGAACACGACATAGCGCGCCCCGTCCCGCAGCCCGGCGGACTTCAGGATCATGCTTAGCTGCGGCCCCGTCCATTCGCCGATCGCACTCCACCCCTCGACGCAGTCGTGGCGGGTTATCTGGGTGCGCTGCGGCAGGTTGCGCAGCTGCGCCATCGACAGCGCCATCGGCCGCTGGACCAGCCCGGTGACCGGGATCCGCCAGCGCGCGAAGCCGTCGGCGACATGGCCGGGATAGTCGGGCCGGTCGACGGTGCGGCTGCCGTTGGCGCGAAAGTCGGGCGACATTTCGGCGCGACTGAATTCGCGGGCGAGCGCGTTGCGATCGGTGATCAGCCGCTGCGCGCCCATGTTGAGCCCCTCGGCGCTTTTCAGCACGTCGCGGAAACCCGGACTGGCGTTGAGCGCGTCGCAACCGGCCAGCAGCAGCGAGCCGCCGCCCGCCGCAAGTCCCCCGATCAGCCGCCGCCGCGATAGCTCCATTTCGCTCATGCCTCCGCTCCACCGGTCGCTGGCCGATCCTTCGGCAGGCGGTAGCGGCCGGTGATCATCGACCGCACCTCGTTGATCGGCCCGGCGAGCACGACCATCAGGATATGGACGAAGAAGAAGGCGACCAGCGCCCACGCAACGATGAAGTGGATCGACCGCGCGCTCTGCCGCCCGCCGAATATGTCGAGCAGCCACGGCCATGCGGCGTTCATGCCGGGCGACATGGTGAGGCCGGTCAGGATCATCAGCGGAATGGCGACGAAGATGACGCCGACATAGCTGAGCTTCTGCAGGATGTTGTAGCGCAGCGCCGCCGCTCCGGTCGGAAAGCGCAGCCGGGCATGTTCCTTGATATCGTGCCACAGATGCGACGGCCGGATTTCGGCAAGCCGGATCACGAAGTCGCGGACATGGCCGTTCAGCAGCATCATGGCCATGTGGAAGGTCAGGCCGAGCGCCAGCACCCAGGCAAAGAAGAAGTGCCAGATGCGCGCGTCGGCCAGCGAATAGCCCGAGGGGATGGTCATCCACCAGGGAAAGGCCCAGCTGCGCAGCACCCCGTCCTTGTCCTTCCAGCGGCCGAGGAAGCCGTCGGTCGGGACCTCCATCCCGAGGATGCGCAAGAACCCGCCGCTCTGCGTGCGCGCGCCGATCTCGAACCACGCCGGGTCGGGATTGGCGCCGAAGCCGCCCAAATAGAGGCGCGGGT
>ERZ941706.657-NODE-657-length-10271-cov-3.603074_pt1 | contig 10271 bp, 11 predicted proteins | sample MGYA00521232_ERZ941706 | MGnify/ENA primary metagenome ERZ941706 (study PRJEB32759, sample SAMN07749893) | skin metagenome | biome: transportation; feature: city; material: polyester macromolecule | host: Homo sapiens | place: Hong Kong:ER line | collected...
GCCGCCGTCGCCGACATGGCAGCTGCCACAGGGCGCACCGCCATCCTGTTCGGGGCCGAGCGGTCGGGGCTGGAGACCGACGAGGTCGCGCTGGCCCGGTCGATCGTCACCGTGCCGATCAATCCGCAGTTCGGCTCGCTCAACCTTGCGCAGGCGGTCATCCTGATCGCCTACGAATGGTCGAAACGCCGGAATGCCGGCGCGCCGCTAGCCCAGCCGCCGCTGACCCCGCTCGATCCGCCCGCGCCGCAGGCCGAACTCGACGGCATGATCGACCAGCTGCTCGCGCTGCTGGAGCCGCGCGGCTATTTCTACCCGCCCGACCGCGCCGCCGCGACGCGGGCGACGCTGCGCAACCTGCTGACCAAGCCGGGGTGGAACAGCCTCGAGGTGCGCACTCTGCGCGGGGTGTTCAGCGCATTCGCAAAGCCGCGACGACGCTAGCCGCGTCGGCGGTCCCAAGCGTCCAGCTCATGGGCGATGGACGCCTCCACCAGCCGGTCCCAAAGGTCGGCAACGGCGTCCGCCGGCAGTCCGCGCGCGGCCGCATCGGCGACCGCGGCATCGATAACGGCCGCCTTGCGCGTCTCGTCGCGTACATCCTCGCGCCGCGTCTTGATGCGCGCGGCCGCATCCATATAGGCGAAACGACGGGCGAGCAGCGCGATCAGCGCGCGATCGGTCGCATCGACGCCTTCGCGCACCTGTTCCATCGTCCGGCATTCTTCAGGTTCGGTCATGGCGCGCGCGATAGGCAGGGACCGCGCCGCTGTCGAGAACCCCGCGCGAGCCGGGGGCGGCCGCTTGACTTGTCGTGCCCTCCCGCCTAAGCGCGCCGCTTCGCAAAATGGACCCCGCACTCCCGGTGAAGCGGCGGTCGCGTGAAGGGTTTCGCCTTCACGGTGCGGGTCCGGGACATCAGGGCGGGTGCCGATGGTCGGCGCTGCTGCCAGCGGATTTTGGAGACATATTTTGTCGAAGCGCAAGAGCTCGAAGTATAAACTCGACCGCCGCATGGGCGAGAACATCTGGGGCCGGCCGAAGAGCCCCGTCAACCGCCGCGAATATGGTCCCGGCCAGCACGGCCAGCGCCGCAAGGGGAAGCTGTCCGACTTCGGCATCCAGCTGCGCGCCAAGCAGAAGCTGAAGGGCTATTACGGCGACGTCACCGAAAAGCAGTTCAAGCGCGCCTATACCGAGGCGGCAAACATGAAGGGCGACACCAGCCAGAACCTCATCGGCCTGCTCGAGCGGCGGCTCGACATGGTCGTCTATCGCGCCAAATTCGCGCCGACCATTTTCGCCGCGCGCCAGCTGGTCAGCCATGGTCACATCCGCGTCAACGGCGTGAAGTGCAACGTCGCCAGCCGCCAGGTGAAGCCGGGCGACGAGATCAGCCTGGGCGACAAGGCGAAGGACATGGCGCTGGTCATCGAGGCGCAGAGCCTCGCCGAACGCGACGTGCCCGAATATGTCGCCGCCGACGGCAATGCGAAGGTGACCTTCACCCGCGTGCCGACGCTCGACGAAGTGCCCTATGCGGTAAAGATGGAACCCAATCTGGTCGTCGAATTCTATTCGCGCTGATCGGCTGTTCGGACGATATGCGAGGGGGCGGGGCCGCATGCGGCCGCCGCCCCTTTTCGTTGCAGTTGCGGCTGTTCGCCCGCTCTGTCACATCATGCGCGTCCCCCTTTGCGGAGAGTGCGATGCGCGTGTGTTTGCTTCTTGTCGGTCTCGGCCTCCTGGCGGCGTGCCAGCCGCAGCGCACCGAGGTTGCGACCATGCCGCCGCCTCCCGTCCACGGTTCGGACGGGGTGCCGGCCGTTCCGACCGTCCCGCCGCTCGACGAGACGCTGATGAAGGATGCAGTGCGCACCCTGTCGAGCGACGCGTTCGAGGGGCGTGCACCGGGAAGCGCGGGCGAAGCGAAGACCGTCGCCTACATGGTCGAGCAGTTCCGCAAGGCCGGGCTGCAACCCGGCAACAAGGGCAGTTGGACGCAGGACGTGCCGCTGGTCGAGATCGAGGCGCATGGGACGGGCAATCTTGCCGTGAAGGGCAAGGGCAGGACGCTGACCTTCAAGCCGGGCGAGCAGTTCGTCGGCGTCACCTATCGCGAGGTGCCGCGCATCGAGCTGAAGGACAGCGAGCTGGTCTTCGTCGGTTACGGCATCAACGCGCCCGAGCGCGGCTGGAACGACTATGCCGGGGTCGACGTGAAGGGGAAGACCGTCGTCATCCTGATCAACGATCCCGACTTCGGAACGCAGGGCCTCGACGGCCCCTTCGGCGGGCGCGCGATGACCTATTATGGCCGCTGGACCTACAAGTTCGAGGAAGCGGCGCGGCAGGGTGCGGCGGGCGCGCTGATCATCCATGACACGGCCCCCGCATCCTATGGCTGGAACGTCGTCGAATCGAGCTGGACCGGCCCGCAATTCTATCCGCAGAGCGCCAACGGCAATGCCGACCAGACGATGGTCAATGGCTGGGTGCAGATGGCGACGGCAAAGGCGATGTTTGACGCCGCCAGTCAGGATCTGCCCGCGCTGATGGCGGCGGCGAAGCGTCCGGGGTTCCGGGCGGTGCCGCTCGGCCTTGCCGCGTCGTTGTCCTTCGACAACCGCATTGCGAAGCAGATGTCGAAGAACATCGTCGGCCTGCTGCCCGGCAAGGCGCGGCCGGACGAGGTCGTCCTCTACACCGCACACTGGGACCATCTCGGTCGCTGCAAGCCCGCGCCCGACGGCGACGACATCTGCAACGGCGCGATCGACAATGCGACCGGCACGGCGGCGCTGGCGACGCTCGCAAAGGCCCATGTCGCGGCGGGCGCGCCCGACCGCAGCCTGTTGTTCGTCGCGGTCACCGCCGAGGAATCGGGACTGCTCGGATCGAAATATTATGCCGCCAACCCCATCTATCCGCTGGCGAAGACCGTGGGCGGCGTGAACATGGACGCGCTCGCGATGACCGGACCGGCGCGCAACGTTGTGGTCGTGGGGCGCGGCAAATCCGATCTCGATGCCTATCTCGACGCGGCGGTGGCCGCCGACGGCCGTGTCGCGACGCCCGAACCGACACCCGAAAAGGGCTTCTACTATCGTTCCGACCATTTCAGCCTCGCGCGGCTGGGCGTCCCGATGCTCTATTTCGACGGCGGCGACGATCTGATCGAAGGTGGCACGGCGGCGGGTGAGAAGGCGGCGGCCGACTATACCGAAAACCGCTATCACGGGCCGAAGGACGAATATGATCCGGCGTGGGACTGGTCGGGCGCGATGCGCGACCTGCGCCTCTATTACCGCGTCGGGCGGATGCTTGCGGAAACCGACGCCTGGCCCAACTGGAACGAGGGCGACGAATTCCGCGCCACCCGCGACGCCAGCCGGGCGGGGGAACGATGACACTTCGATCCCCTCCCGAATGGGCGCGGCACGACTGGACGTGGGTCGGGTTTCCTTCGAACCCCGACGAATGGCCGGGCGCGTTCGAAGAGGCGCGGGCCGATGTCGCGGGCTTTGCCAATGCGCTGCATGCCGACGGCGACGAGCCCGTGAAGCTGATTGCCGCCGATGCCGACAGCGCGGCCGTGGCGCGGCGGATGGTGGCGCGGTCTATCGAAGTTTCGGTGGTGCCGTTCGGCGACATCTGGCTGCGCGATACCGGACCGATCGTCGTGACACGCCCCGGCCACCGGGAAGCGCGCGGGTTCCGCTTCAACGGCTGGGGCGGCAAATATGTCATGCCGGGCGACGAGCTGGTCGGGCACGAGCTGGCGGTCGAGGCGGGGCTTGATTTCACCCGCTGCGACTGGGTGCTCGAAGGCGGCGCGATCGACGGCGACGGCAGCGGGCTTGCCGTCACCACCGAACAGTGCCTCACCAACCCCAATCGCAACCCCGGCATGACACGCGACGAAGTAGAGGCGCGCCTGAGCGCCGACCTCGGGCTCACCCGCATCCTGTGGCTGGGCGAAGGCCTTGCCGCCGACCATACCGATGGCCATGTCGACAATCTGGCGCGCTTCGTCGGCCCCGGGCTGCTCGCCCTGCCCGAAGCCTTCGGCGAGCACGATCCCAACGCGGCGGTCTATGCCGATGCGCGCGCGCGCGCCGAGGCGTTCGGCGTCGAGGTCGTCACCTTCCCCTCGCCCGGCCGGATCGAGCGGGACGGCGCCTTGGTGGCGGCGAGCCACATGAACTTCGTGTTCGGCAACAGCCGGGTCATCGTGCCCACCTATGGCAGTGCCAGCGCCGAGGCGGCGATCGCGGTGTTGGCTGGGCTGTTCCCCGACCGCGAGGTCGTCGGCGTCGATGCGCGGGGCATCATCGCGGGCGGCGGCAGCTTTCACTGCGCGTCGCAGCAGATGCCGACACTGAATTGATACGGAACGACAAAGGGAGAGACGCCATGCGCCAATTGATGCTGATTGCCCTGGCCGGAATGTTGCCGGCCGGGTCGCCCGCTTCGGCCGAGCAGCTGAATACGCCGACCACCGCCGCAGCCGTCGATCCGGCACTGGCGACAGTGCTCGCCGACCCGCGCCGCGGCGGGGACCGCGCGCGTGACGCATGGCGGCACCCCGCCGAAACGCTTGCCTTCTTTCAGGTGAAGCCCGGCATGACGGTGGTCGACTATATGCCGTCGGGCGGCTGGTACACGCGCATCCTTGCGCCTTATGTCGGCGCGAGCGGCCGCTACATCGGCGTCAATCCGCCTGCCGCGCAGTCGATGGAACGGCTCGGCGGCATGGCTGAAAGCTTCCCCGCCAAGGCGTCGGGCTGGACGGGTATCCCCACCGCGCGCATCCTTGCCGCGAACAGCGATGCGCTGCCCGTCGAATGGAACGGGACGGTCGATCGCTTCCTCATTTTCCGCGAGATGCACAACCTCAAGCGCTGGGGCATCGCCGACCAGGAACTGAAGCGCGCGCATGCGCTGCTGAAGCCCGACGGGATGCTCGGCATCGTCCAGCATCGCGCGAAGGACGGCGCGCCGGACGCCTATGTCGACGGCAGCAAGGGCTATCTGAAAGTCGCGCAGGTGATCGCCATGGCGGAGGCCGCGGGCTTCGAACTGGCGGGCGAAAGCGCGGTCAACGCCAATCCGAAGGACAGCGCCGACTGGCCGCAGGGGGTATGGACGCTGCCGCCAAACTATGCGCTGAAGGATGTCGATCGCACGAAATATGAGGCTGTGGGCGAATCTGACCGCATGACCCTGTTGTTCCGGAAGAAGGGTTCTTGATGCGCGCCGCGCTGCTGATCGCCGCCGTGCCGCTGCTCGCTTCCTGCGGCGGCGGCCAGCCGGGGCGCAACGGGCTGCAGCCTGGCGAGACGCTGCTGAGCGTCGGGGCGACCGGCCAGGCCGAATATCGCCCCGACACCGCGACCTTCATCGCCGGGATCGAGACCATCCGCCCCAGCGCCGAGGCGGCGACCGCCGCCAACGCAGAAGCGATGCAGAAGCTGCTCGCCGCCGTCGAGGCGCAGGGGGTGGAGGAGAAGGATGTGCAGACCGCAAATATTTCGGTCAACCGCCTCGACTATGGCCCGAACAAGGGCCAGTTTTCCGCCAACAACCAGGTGACCGTGCGCGTCCGCAAGGTGGATATGGCAAGCGCGGTGGTCGGCGCGGCGACGGGCGCGGGGGCCAACATCCTCGGCGGGCCGTCGCTGACCGTCGCCGATCCCGAAGCCGCCGGCCTTGCCGCCCATGCCGAAGCCTATAAGGCCGCGCGCGCGAAAGCCGATGCCTATGCCAAGGCGGCGGGCCAGCGCATCGTCCGCATTATCGCCATCCGCGACGGCAGCGCCGCACCCGAACCGCCGATGCCCTATGCGATGGCGGAAGCCGCCGCCCCCACCCCCGTATCCGCCCCGCCGATCCGCACCGGCACTGGCCGCAGCGCAGCGAGCGTGACCGTGGACTTCGCGACGCGGGGGGAGTGAGGGGGACGAGCCAAAGCATGACTCCGGCGCCGGAAACGAGCAGGATTGTGTGATGGCTTGGGTTCCGGCCTGCGCCGGAATGACGGCGCTGGAGGAGCCTGGGTGAACGGCGAAAGCCGTTTCCCTCACCCGATGCACAGCCTAGATGCCAACCATGACCCGCACCCTCACCGTCGCCGCGCTGCAATGCGCATTTTCCGCCGACATGGCGGCGAACATCGACCTTGTGTCCGACCTCGTCGCGCGCGCCGCGAGCGAGGGGGCGCAGGTCATCCTGCCGCCCGAGCTGTTCGAAGGCCCCTATTTCTGCAAGGTCGAGGAGGAAGCGATCTTCGCCACCGCCCGGCCGACTGCGGACCATGCGGCGGTGCGGGCGATGGCGAAGCTCGCGAAACGGCTCGGCGTCGCCATTCCGACCAGCTTCTTCGAGAAGGACGGGCCGCACCATTACAACAGCCTCGCCATGATCGGCCCCGACGGCGAGACCATGGGCGTCTATCGCAAGAGCCACATTCCCGACGGCCCGGGCTATGAGGAGAAATATTATTTCCGCCCCGGCAACACGGGTTTTCGCGTCTGGGACCTGTTCGGCGCGCGGATCGGGGTCGGCGTGTGCTGGGACCAATGGTATCCCGAATGCGCGCGGGCGATGGCGCTGATGGGGGCGGAAGTCCTGTTCTACCCCACCGCCATCGGGTCGGAGCCCTATGACGCGACGCTCGACACCAGCCGCATGTGGCGGCGCGCGATGCAGGGGCACAGCGTTTCAAACTGCATGCCGGTCGTCGCGGCGAACCGCATCGGGGTGGAGGACGGGCAGGCCTTCTACGGCCACAGCTTCATCACCAACGAATGGGGCGACCTGATCGCAGACCACGGCCGCGACGAAACGGGCGTGCTGGTCGCGGCGCTCGACCTCGATCTTGCCGCGATGCACCGCGCGGGCATGGGCTTTTTCCGCGACCGCCGACCCGATCTCTACCGCCGGCTGGCCGAGGATGTCTGACGCCCTATTTCTTGCCGAACAGCCCGCCGGCCATGTTGACGATGTCGTTCACCGGATTGCCGTCGCCGTCGCGGTCGAGCGCCCCGCCGATCCCGCCCGAACCGCCAAGGCCCAGCATCTGCGCATAGCCCGCGATAGAGCCTTCGCCGCCGACCTGCTCCATGATCTGCGCCATCACCGACGTGTCGATGCCGGTGCGCGAGGCGGCGGTGGTGACGGTATCGCCCGGCTGCGCATGTTCCTGCGCCAGCGTCGCCACGGCCTTCTCGACCTGTCCCGCCGGGATGCCGACCTTCGCCGCGAGATTGTCGATGTCGATATGCTCGCGCAGCCGACCGATGATCATGTCCATCATGGTGAGTGTCCCTCCGACTCGTCGTCCTGCCTCCGCATTCGATAGCTTCGTTACGCAGGCAAGTCATCGGCCAGCTGTCGTGCTCGCGCGAAGACAGCGGCGAACATCGCCTCGGTCAGCCGACCGGTGTTGGTGTTGTACCGGCTGCAATGATAGCTGTCGATCAGGGTGCGCCCGTCGGCCAGCCGATGCTCGGCGCCATGGCCGAACGGATGCGCCGCCAGCCGCGCGCCCTGCGACTTCAGGAAGCTGTCGTGCGCAATGCGGCCCAGCGCGACGAAGACCCGGGCATGGGCAAGGCCGTCCGCCTGCTCCGTCAGATAGCGGCGGCAGGTGGCGATCTCGGCGGGGGTCGGCTTGTTGGCGGGCGGCAGGCATTTGACCGCATTGATGACGATCGCGCCGGTCAGGCGCAGACTGTCGGCCGGGTCCGCGCCATAATCGCCCTCCGCCAGATCGAAACGCAACAGCGTCGAGAATAGGAGGTCGCCCGCATAATCGCCGGTGAAGGGGCGGCCAGTGCGGTTGGCGCCATGCTTGCCGGGGGCAAGGCCGATGATGGCGATGCGCGCGGCCGGATCGCCCCAGGCGGGCACCGGCGCATTCCACCAGCCCGGATGCTCGGCGCGGCACGCTTCGCGAAAGGCGACGAGCCGGGGACAGAGCGGGCAGTCGCGCGGCGGTTCGGTCGCGGCGAGCGGCGCTTCGGGTGCGGGGGCGACATAGGTCATGGCCTGTCGCTAGCCTGCCAGGCCGTGCACGGCTAGGCGGCGGCAATGACCAGCCCGGACCCCGTGAAGGCTCCCGATCGGCATCGCTATGTTCTCGGCCTCGGCTCCAACCGCATGCATGGCCGCCATGGCCGCCCGGATGCGGTGCTGCGCGCCGCCATCGCCCGCATCGAAGCCGGCGGCGCGATCGTTGTCGCGCGAAGCCGCCTGCGCATCACCGCGCCGCTCGGTCCCTCGCACCGCCGCTTTGCGAACATGGCGGTCCTCGTCGAAGGCGCCCCGCCGCCGCTCGCCATGCTCGCGCTCGTCAAGGCGATCGAAGCCGCGTTCGGGCGGCGTAACGGACGCCGCTGGGGAGCGCGCGTGCTGGATATCGACCTGCTGCTGTGGGGTGGCGGCACATTCCGCTCGCGGCGGTTGACCATCCCGCATGCGCAGCTCTGCCGACGCGGCTTTGCTCTCCTGCCCGCGGCAGAGGTCGCCGGCGGATGGCGGCTGCCACGCGATGGCCGGGCGCTGGGGGCGGTGGCGGCGCGGTTCCGACGGCCCAAGCCCCTTGACCCCCGTGCCCCCCGCCCATAGGTGCTGCCCCGCGTCAGCGATACGCAGCGGGCCCTTAGCTCAGTCGGTAGAGCAACTGACTTTTAATCAGTAGGTCGCTGGTTCGAACCCAGCAGGGCTCACCACCGCGGACGATCCGCACCTGCGGCAAGCGCAGGTCAGCTGAACCGGCGCGCCAGCTTCATAACCCGCTTCCAGTGACGGCGATCACGCTGCGAAAGGCCCGGGTTGTCCAGCCGCGCCTGCAGCACGTCGACGGCGCGATCGCCATGGCGGAATACGAGGTCCAGCGCCTTCTGCCGGTCGCGGCGGACCCGATAATCATCACGGAATAGGGACTGCAACATGGCGTGCCGTTGTCCGAAGCTATAGGAAAAGCCGGGCCGCCCCCACGACGACTCCATGCTTCTGCAACTGCGAACTGCTCCGCTTTGATGAAAGCATCGTGACACTTTTGCTAATGATTCTGGTAAAGATTGAAGAACGTCCGAAAGGCTGGTGCGAGCGGGCAGTCGCCGCTATGCCCCGCCCCCGGGGGCCGCGTCGCGCGGGTAGGGAAATTGCGCATGGACGATCATATTCGGCAGGGGTGCCTTTACGGCTCTTCGCGTGCCTTGGCCGTGCTCGCGGCGACGACGCTGCTCATCGGCAGCGCCCAGGCGCGGGACAGCGTGTCCTCCGCCGCGTCGCCACCACCGCTCGCCGCGCCCGACCCGAACCCGCTCGCACGCGACAGCAGCGACCCGCTGATGGACTTCGTCGAGCGCGCGGGCGGCGAGAGCGGGCTGAGCGAGGCGGTGGCGCGCGCGGTGGCGGTCAACCCGCGGGTCGACGAGGCGGTGGCGCGGCTCGAACAGAATGACAAGCAGGTCGACGAGGCGATCGAGCAAAGGCTGCCGACCATCGACCTGGGACTCGTGCACAGCCGGTCGATCCTGTCCAATTTCCGGGGGCTGACGGTGGAGAGCCTGCGGCCCGAGGCGCGGACCGACGCGACCGCATCGGCCAGCCAGACGATCTGGGATTTCGGCGCCGGTTCCGACCGGGTACGCGCGGCGCGGGCGCGGCGTAGCGCGGCGGGCGAGGAGATCGCCACCACGCGCGACACCGTGGCATTGCAGACGATCGAGAGCTGGTACCGCATTTTCGGGTATCGCACGCTTGTCGAACTGGGCGAGGCCTTCCTTGCCGAGCAGCAGGTGACGCGCGAGCGGCTGGTAGACCGGGTACGGCAGGGCGTCCTCGCCGAGGGTGACCTCGCGCGGATCGACAGCAGCATCGCGGCCGCCCGCGCGCGGCAGGCCAACTATGTGCGCGAACTGGCATCGGCCGAGGCGCGCTTCGCCGAACTGGTCAAGGCCCCTGTCCCCGCCGAGGTGAAGCGCGCGCGGCCGCCGCGCCTCGGCGTCGAGAGCAAGGCGGCGGCCGAAGCGGCGGCAGAGCGGCTGCCCGAAGTGAAGGCGGCCTATGCGGCGGCCGAAGGCGCCCGGCTCGATTCGCGCGCGCTGCGCCGGGAAAATCTGCCCCGCGTGTCGGGCACGCTCGATTACGGCCGCTATGGCCTGATCGACGATCAGGACGATTATGAGCTGCGCGGCCAGCTGCAGGCGCGCATGCGGCTGTTCGGAGGCACCGGCGCGCGCGCGGCGCAGGCCGAGGCG
>ERZ941706.665-NODE-665-length-10228-cov-3.749238_pt1 | contig 10228 bp, 13 predicted proteins | sample MGYA00521232_ERZ941706 | MGnify/ENA primary metagenome ERZ941706 (study PRJEB32759, sample SAMN07749893) | skin metagenome | biome: transportation; feature: city; material: polyester macromolecule | host: Homo sapiens | place: Hong Kong:ER line | collected...
TGTTGAAGGTGTTCTTCAGGTTGCCACCGAGGCTCGACATCGCGGTGATGGCGGCAACGGCAATCAGTGCGGCGATCAGGCCATATTCGATGGCGGTCGCACCCTTTTCATTGCGGATAAAGCGCATTTCGGCCCCCTTGTTCGCTGTTAAGAAAAAGGGGCGGGAAACCCGCCCCTTTCCCCGTTCGCCATGAAGGCGAGCTTGACCTTACTTGGCCAGTTCGGTGTTCACCTTGTTGAAGGTGTTCTTCAGGTTGCCACCGAGGCTCGACATCGCGGTGATGGCGGCGACGGCGATGAGCGCGGCGATCAGGCCGTATTCAATGGCGGTCGCACCCTTTTCATTCTTCTGGAACTTGCGGATCATCTCTGGTCTCCTCGAAAGATATGCTGGCTTCACGTACCCGGCCGGTCCCGACTATGTTTCCGGCGCTGTTCCCGATAATCGATGACTTGTTTCCAATCGGTTAAGTCCTCGATCATTTCTCCGTGGCGGTAGTCACCTTGTTCTGGATCGTATTCCACATGCCGCTCGTCCCGCTTCCCAAAGCGGAAAGACCAGTCATCATGGCGACCACGATCAGCGACGCGATCAGGCCATATTCGATGGCGGTTGCCCCCACCTCACTCCTGATGAACTTCTTGACCATGCTCGTTCCTCGTTCCATCCCCCACGGCGAGAACAAGGACCGTTTCGCATGCGCACCTTAATGACATGCTGCGGGGAACGGTTAACGTGACAAAAATTCCGACACCCGCTGAAAAGCTGCTGTTCGTGGTTGCCGCGGCGCTGGTCGGCGACGACGGCCGCATCCTCGTCCAGCAGCGCCCCGAAGGGCGTGCGATGGCGGGCCTGTGGGAGTTTCCGGGCGGCAAGGTCGAGCCGGGGGAAAGTCCCGAAGCCGCGCTGACGCGCGAACTGGCCGAGGAACTGGGGGTAACTCCCGACGGCGCCGCCATCCCGCTTGCCTTCGCGTCAGAACCGCTCGGCGACCGGCGGCTCCTGCTGCTGCTCTACGCGGTCCACCGCTGGTGGGGCGCGCCGCAGGGCCATGATGGACAGATGCTGCGCTGGGTGGACCTGACCGAGCTTCGCGCCCTCGCCATGCCGCCCGCCGACGGCCCGCTTATCGATCGGCTGGCGGATTATCTGGCCGGGGCGGCGACCAGCCGGTGAGCATCAGCCAGGCTATCTGTTCGGCCCGCCGGCCGTCGGCCCCGGCCCATCTGGCGCGAAGCTCCTGCCATACCGACCGCGCGATCGGGCTGCGCGCGCCGGCCAGGGCATTGGTCAGCCCCGCAGCGCGCAGGTCGCGGACCAGCCGCATCGGATCGGCATAGCTCAGCGCCAGCGTCTGGAGATCGGCGACCGGCAGCTGGAAACCCGCGCGGGCCAGCAGGTCTCCGCCCTGCCGCGCATCGACCTGCGGATGGACATGGGGCCGCGCCGCGCCGGTGGCGCTTTCGGTTTCGATCAGCAGCCGGCGGAACGCGGCGAGGCTGCCTGCCCCGGCCAGGCAGCCGAGAAACAGCGAATCGGGCCGCAGCGCGCGGCGGGCCAGCGCGAGCATGCCGGGAAGGTCGTTGACGCTGTCGATCGCGCCGCCCGCGATCACCAGATCATAGGCGCGCGCGCCCGGATCGACGTCCGCCTCGCCGGCGTCGATCCAGCGCATGCGCGCGGGCGGCGGGGGGCCGCGCCGGACGACAGTGATCCGCGCATCGTCGGGCAGGCCGAGCGCGCCCGCCACCCGGTCGATGCTCCCCAGCAGCAGCACGTCGCCCCAGTCGCGCCGCACCAACGCCAGCCGGTCGGACAACTCGTCGGCCTGCTGCTCGAGCAGGAAGGGCGGTTCTGCCATCGCCGCCGCACGCCACGCGATGGCACGGCGGCGTCCCGGATCGAAGGGGCCGGGCGGGGCAGGGGGGGCGCTCACCGGGCGCTTGTGCCGCGCGGGGCGGGCTGCGACAAGCCCGTGCCATGAACCCGCGCGCGATCGCCCCGACGCTTGCCTTCGCCGCGCGGCGGGCGCTGGACTGGGTGTTACCGCGCCGCTGCCCGGGGTGCGGCATAGTGCAGCCAAGCGACGGCTTCTGTCTCGCTTGCTGGCAGTCGCTCGAACCGATCGCGCCGCCCTGGTGCGCCACCTGCATGCGCCCGCTGGGGGAGGATGCGCTGGCGCTCGGTTCCGATGCCCGCTGCGCGCCCTGCCTTGCCGAGCCGCCCGAGCACGACGGCATCCATGCCCCTTTCGCCTATGGGGAGGTGGTACGCGGCGTTGCGATGCGGCTGAAATATGGCGGGCGGATCGGGCTGGCGCGCACCATGGCGGGAGCGATGCAGCGCGTGCTGCCCGACGATGGGGGTGCGGCGTTGCTGCTGCCCGTGCCGCTTCACTGGACGCGCCTCGCCCGCCGGGGGTTCAACCAGGCGGCGCTGATCGCCGCCGAGCTGGCCAGGCTGACCGGGCAGCGCCACGATCCGCTGCTGCTGCGCCGCCGCCGCCGCACGCCACCGCTCAAGGGCATGAACCCGCGCCAGCGGGCGGCGACGGTGCGCGGTGTCTTTGCGATCGATCCGAAGCGCACGTCGGCGCTCGATGGCGCGACGGTCTGGCTGGTCGACGATGTCTACACCAGCGGCGCGACCACGGCCGCCTGCGTCCGGCTGCTGAAGCGTCGGGGCGCGGCGCGGGTGCGCATTATCGCCTTCGCCCGCGTGCTGCGCACCGGCGAGGCGGGCGCGCCGCCGCCTTTCTGATGCCGCCGCGCTTCCGCCACGCCCTTGTCAAACCCCCGACCCGGTTACAGATCAGACGGTATCGCCCTATCCTCACGGACATAGTCATGGCCTCGGTCACCATCTACACCAAGTTCACCTGCCCCTATTGCTACCGCGCGAAGGCGTTGCTGAAGGAGAAGGGCGCCGATTTCGTGGAGCATGACATCAGCCTCGGCGGAGATAAACGTCAGGAAATGCTGGCGCGGTCGAACGGGCGCACCACCGTGCCGCAGATCTTCATCGGCGACACCCATGTCGGCGGCAGCGACGATCTTGCCGCGCTCGACCGGGCGGGGAAGCTGGACGCGATGCTCGCCGCCTGATGCGCATCGCGCTCGCCCAGATGACGAGCGGCATCGACCCTGCCGCCAATGGGACCGCGCTAATCGACGCGCTCGGCGCGGCGAGGGCAGGCGGCGCGGCGATGCTGTTCGCGCCCGAAATGGCGCTGCTGCTCGACCGGGATCGCGCGCGCGCCGCCCCGCATGTGGTCGCGGAGGAGGAGAATGGCGCACTGGCCGCTGTTCGCGCGGCAACGCGCGATGCCGGGCTGTGGCTGGCGCTAGGCTCGCTGCCCGTGGCCGATCCGGTCGTCGGCAAGTGGCGCAACCGCTCGCTGCTGATCGGGCCGGACGGCGTGGTCCGCGCGCGCTACGACAAGATGCACCTGTTCGACGTGTCGCTGGCGGGCGGCGAGAGCTGGCGCGAGAGCAATGCCTATGCCGCGGGCGACGCGCCGGTGGTGGGGACGGCGGCGGAACGTGCGACGCTGGGGCTCAGCATCTGTTACGACCTGCGCTTTCCGATGCTCTATCGCGCGCTGGCGCGGGCGGGGGCGGAACTGATCGCCGTGCCCGCCGCCTTCACCGTGCCCACCGGGCAGGCGCACTGGCATGTCCTCCTTCGCGCGCGCGCGATCGAGACCGCGAGCTTCGTGGTCGCCGCCGCGCAGGTCGGTCGCCATGCCGACGGACGCGCGACCTATGGCCACAGCCTGGTTGTCGATCCCTGGGGCGAAGTGCTGCTCGACATGGGCGACGACGGGCCGGGCGTCGGTTTCGCCGACATCGATCTTGCCCGCCGCGCCGAGGTGCTGGCGCAGGTGCCGGTGCTGGACAATGCCCGGCCGGTCGGCGAAGCGGTCCGCGCATGATCGTCTATGACCTCGTTTGCGCGAGCGGCCACCGGTTCGAAGGCTGGTTCGCATCGTCCGCGGCCTTCGATGCGCAGGCCGCGGCGGGCCTCGTCGGCTGCGCGGTCTGCGGATCGTCCGCCGTGACAAAGGCGGTCATGGCGCCCGCCGTCGGCCGCAAGGGCAACCAGCAGCCGGAGCGGCCGGCACGGGGAGGCGACGATCCCGGCGAAGCGAAGCCCTCGCTTCCCGCCGCGGCGCCGGAGGCGACGTCGCCGCCCATGGCCGTGCGCAACCTGCCGCCTGCCGTGGGCGAGGCGATGGCGCGCTTCGTGGCGGGGCTGGCCACAGCGCAGGCGAAGGCGCTTGAAAACTCGACCTGGGTCGGTCGCAACTTCGCAGAGGAAGCGCGCGCCATCCACTATGGCGAGACGCCCGAGCGCATCATCCACGGCGAAACCAGCCCCGAGGAGGCCAGGGCGCTCGCCGAGGAAGGCGTGCCGTGCAGTCCGCTGCCGCTGCCCGTGGCCCCGCCCGACCGGATGCAATGAGCGCCCCCTCGTTGCGCGGCCCGCCGCGCTTCGCTAAACGCCTGTTCCCAAGCGCCCGTAGCTCAGCAGGATAGAGCATCGGATTCCTAATCCGGGGGCCACAGGTTCGAATCCTGTCGGGCGCACCATAAGCGGGTTGCACGGGGCGGCCGTTTTCCGAACATTTGCTTGTGGGGCGGTGAAGCGCCGCATCAACCAATCGCCGGGCCAACATCCGGATGATTGACAGTTACGGCCGAGTATTCTGTAAACAAAGCCCTGAATCCAAAGGTTATAATTCCTCTGAAATCTGTTTGAGACAAATACATCGGCAAGCTGTGTCGGCAAGCGTGCAGCAACCTGCTATGACCTCACCGCTATCAGGCGGGGATATTCGGCATGGGTGCGATCAAGATTGGCGGCGAGCAGCTGGTAAACATAGGCGTGACAGTCGGTGACCAGTATCAGCCTTCGCTCACCGCGACCGCCGACGGCGGCTATGTCGTGGCCTATTGCGATGTGGGATCCAGCTTTATCCGGCTGATCAAGTTCGATTCTGACGGCAACCGCGATTTCGCCTTCGCTCCACCTCCGATCCCGTTCAGCGGATCGGCCTACGACCCCGGCAACGAAATCGCCCCGTGGGTCGAGGCGTTGCCCGATGGCGGCTTCCGGCTTGCATGGACCGCCAGATCGACGGCCACCGCCGCGAAAGACGTTTTCACCCAGCGATACACAGCCGACGGCATACCGATGAGCCCGCCGATATTAATTGCCGACCCGGTGACCGGTGCATCGCGAGCCCGTATCGAACTTCTCGACGGATCGCGCTATCTGTTGACTTGGGCGGACGAGGACACCCAGTCGTCCCCATCTACCAATGGTCTTGACGTGCGTGGACGAATCATCGATCCAATTGCTAACACGGCCAGCCCGATATTCACCGTGAACACCGACCTCGTTGGCAACCAGTTCAATGCCCGAACATTGGCGCTGCCGGATGGCGGTTTCGTCGCCGTATATAGTTCGACCAACTCCAGCATAAAGCTGCAGCAATTCGACAGCTTTGGCCAAAAGGTCGGTGCTGAACTGTTGGTGGCATCGGTACCGGCCGGCCTGTCCATTTCGCCGCAGGTCGAACTGTTGGAGGATGGATTCACCATCCTGCTGACATGGGCAAGCGGGACGGGAGCGGTTGTCGCAACTACCGACATGGACATTCGCGGTCGGCTGTTCGACACCGCCAATCAGCAATTCGGGCCCGAATTTCCCCTGCACGCCGCCGCGACCGGTTCAGAGACGCTTCCGGCGATAGCGAATGTGACGCCCAACAGCGTCGCCTACGTCAATGGTCTCAGGGGTTCCGACTACCACTCGGTTTCGGTGGTCGTCTGGACCGATACGGAAGGCGACGGGAACGGAAGCGGCATCATGGGCCAGCTGATCGATGAAAACGGGCAACCGATCGGTTCCGAATTCGTGATCAACAGCGAAGCGGTCGGCATTCAGGAGCAGCCACGTGTGGCCTTTCTGGGCGGCAACCGTTTCGTGGTTGCCTGGACGACTTCGGACACCGCGCAGGACGGCAGCGGCGGTGCGATCAAGTCGCAGATCTTTCAGGTCGAGACGCTACCGGTGATAACATCGGATGGCGGCGGCGACACCGTGACCATCGCATTGCCGGAGCGCATCGTTGCGGGTCAGCCAGTGACGACAGTGACCGCTACGCTTCCGTTCACTTTTTCCGAAATCGGCTATGATGTATATTCCGACGACGGGTTCGACCTATTTTATGTTGATGAAGAAAGCGGAGAGATTCGGATCAATTTCAGTCCGGATTTTGAAAATCCCATGGACGCAAACGGCGACAATATTTATGAGTTAGTCGTCAGTGTGTATGACAAGGTTTCTTTTGAACGGGATACTCAGATCGTCAGCATTGTCGTAACCGACGTGGTCGAAACCCCGACGATCACGTCCAATGGCGGGGGCGCGATTGCAACTGTCGCGCTAACCGAAAACGGCACTGGGGTCACTCAGGTAACGGCCATTTCGCCAATGGGCGAGATACCGTTGCTCTATGAGCTGACGGGTATCGATGCAGCCTATTTCTATCTTGATGCTGTATCCGGCTCGCTTTCCTTCCGCGAAGCGCCCGATTTCGAGAGCCCGAACGACGCGAATGGCGACAATATCTACGAGGTTGTCGTCCGCGCCATCGATCCCGCCGCCGGCGGTGCGCAGGGCGTCGGTGAACAATCGCTCTCGGTCATCGTGAACGACCTTGCGCTCGACAGCAGCATCACCGGCACCAGCGCGCCGGAGACACTGACCGGCACAGTCAGCGGCGAGAATATCTTCGGGCTCGACGGCAACGACAAGATCTATGGTCGCGCCGGCGCCGATCGCATTCAGGGCGGTGCGGGCAAAGACCGGATTTTCGGTGAAGACGGTAGCGACGAGATCGACGGTGGAACCGACAACGACACCATGTTCGGCGGCTTCGGCGAGGATCGCTATTTCGTCGACAGCGGCACCGACAAGGTGATCGAAACCGGGGAAGATTTTGACCGCGTTTTCGCGACTGCGTCGTTTACCCTGCCCGACCTTGTCGAGGAACTGACGTTGCTCGGCACCGCCAGCATTTCCGGCATCGGGAATGACGGAGATAACCAGATCACCGGTAACGAGGGGGGCAATTATCTCTCCGGGCTCGCGGGAGGCGATGTGATCGACGGGATGGCGGGCGACGACGTCATCTACGGCGGTGATGGTCAGGACGTCCTGTACGGTGGCAAGGGCGATGACATTCTCGACCTGGGGGCGGGCGAGGCGGAATCGGCTCTCGGCGGTTTGGGGAACGATGTCTATCGCGTGTACGAGGAAAGTGACGCGATCTTCGAAAATGCCGACGAGGGCATCGATGAGGTATGGATCCTCGCGAACTATCAGTTACCTGATAATGTCGAAAATGCATTGGTTCGCGGCGGTTTCCTTGACGTATACGGCAACGAGCTGGCCAATGTGATCCGCGGCAGCACCAGCGCCGATTCGCTGTTCGGACTCGACGGCAACGACACGCTGCTCGGCGAGTCCGGGCATGACACGATCGAGGGCGGCGAAGGCAATGACCTGATACGCGGCATGATCGGCGAGGATCTGGTCTATGGCGGGGGCGGGGCCGACCGGTTTGAATTCCGTGAGGGTGAAGTGCGCGTGCGCGGCGGGGGCATCGACCGGATCGGCGACTTCAGCCGGGCCGAAGGGGATCGCATCTGGCTCAATCGGATCGATGCTATAGCCGGCGGCGCGGATGACAGCTTCACCTTCATCGGTGATGCAGCGTTTACCGGCACGGCCGGGCAGTTGCGCTATGCCAGGCTCGGAGGCGCCAGCGCCACGACCCGTATCTATGGCGATACCAACGGCGACCGGGTCGCGGATTTCCAGATCGAGCTCGACGGCGATAAGATTCTGCTTGCCGCCGATTTCGTCCTTTGACGATCATCGCAGGCCCGGATCGTTAGCCGATGCCCGGGCGAACCGGAACCTCACGACCGTCATGTGAGATTGACGTTCGGCCCAACCGTTCATTCGGGATGATAGGCGAAAAGCTATAGCCCGTTGACGAGCATCCCCACCAGCCGATCCGCTGCGGCGGCCGAGCGCGCGGCGGCGGCGGCGAGGTTCGCCTGAAAATCGCCCGCGCTGTCGCCGTTCGCTTCGTCGGTGGTCGCCTTGATCGCTGCCCAGGTCAGGCCGAAGCGTGCAGCGACCTGCGCCACCGCCGCGGTTTCCATATCGACAAGATCGGCCGCGAGGTGGCTGGTGAGGCGCCGGCTGTGGTCGGGACATTCGACGAAGGCGTCGCCGGTCGCGATACGGGCGTGCGGAAGAGCGGTGCCGGGGTCGGCCATCGCCGCGAAGGCCGCGATGCGCGCCTCGCCTATCGGCCATTCGCCTGCGCTGAAATGCGCGAAGCTGCCCGGCCGCGCCGCGCCGTAATCATGCTGCAAGGCCTCGGCAAGCCAGAAACAGTCGCCCGCCAATGCCGATAATTTGCCCGCCGTTCCAATGACCAGCAGCAGTTGGGCTTGATGGTTCAGCACCAGCGCGGTCGCGGCGGTCGCGGCATTGACCTTGCCGATGCCGGCGCTGGCGACCGCGATGCGATGCCCCGAACGGCCGAGCAGGCGGACGGGGAAGGGCAAGTCATGCACCGTCTCGCCCGCCCCCGCGCAAAAGGCGTCGGCCTCCGCCTGCAGTCCGGTGACGATACCGACCTGCATGGCGCTCAATGCCCCGGGAAAGCGAGCAGCGCGTCGGCGCTGACGCCGGCCGCGCGCAGCCGGTTGGCGCCGCCGAGGTCGGGCAGGTCGACGAGGAACAGGGTCTGCTCGACCGTCGCCCCCGCCCCGCGCAGCAGCTCGACCGCGGCCAGCGCAGTGCCGCCGGTAGCGATCAGATCGTCGACCAGCAGGACGCGCTGGCCGGCGCGGACATGGCCGACATGCATCTCGATCCGGTCGCTGCCATATTCGAGCGCATAGTCGATGCCGACCTTGTCGCCCGGCAGCTTGCCGGGCTTGCGCAGCATCAGCTTGCCGAGCCCTAGCGCATAGCCGAGCGCGGCGGCGACGACGAAGCCGCGCGCTTCGACCCCCGCGACCAGTTCGGTGCCGGGCGCGACGCGCGTGGCGAGCCGGTCGATCGCGGCGCGAAAGCCGGGACCGTCGAGCAGCAGCGTCGAGACGTCGCGGAACAGGATACCGGGCTTCGGGAAATCGGGGATGGTGCGGATGAGCGCGGCCAGATCGTCGTTTGCGCGACGATGTCCGGAGGCGGCGGCGGGTTCGGGATGAGCCATGGCTCAGCGCTATGGCGGCGGGGGGCAGGCTGTCAACGAAGCGGCGACAATGCTTGTCGTTGCGACAGTCGGCGATTCGATGTAGCAGTGCGAGTCATGGCACGGTCGATAATCCGCTGGACGATCCTGACCGCCGCGGGACTCGCGCTCGCGGGCTGCAGCCTCGCGCCCGAAGGCCAGCTGCCGAAGGAGCCGCCCTTCTATCTGGCCTGAGCCAAGCCGGTTTCCGACTGGCAAAAAGGGCGGCCTCCATGAGAAGCCGCCCCTTGTTCGCCGCGATGCGGACGTTGCCGCCCGCATCGGGTTAATTCAACTCGCGATCACTTCAGCTCGACGGTGCCGCCGGCTTCTTCGATCTTCTTCTTGATTTCCTCGGCCTCGGCCTTGTTCACGCCTTCCTTCACGGCCTTCGGCGCGCTTTCGACCAGCGACTTGGCTTCGGTGAGGCCCAGGCCGGTGATGGCGCGGACTTCCTTGATGACGTTGATCTTCTTGCCGCCGTCGCCGGTCAGGATGACGTCGAATTCGGTCTTTTCCTCGACCGGAGCGGCATCGCCGCCACCGGCACCCGGGGCCGCGGCGACCGCGACCGCCGCGGCGGCCGAAACGCCCCACTTTTCTTCCAGCGCCTTGGCGAGTTCCGCCGCCTCGAGAACGGTCAGTTCCGAAAGCTGTTCGACGAGTTTCTCGATGTCTGCCATGTCATATGCTCCAAATCTGTTGTGCCGCGCGCGCGGCAAATGCTCCGAAAATCAGGCTGCCTCTCGGTCGGCGTAGGCCTGGAAAACACGCGCCAGCTTCGCCGCCGGGGCGGTGGTCAGCTGGGCGATCTTGGTCGCGGGCGCCTGGATCAGGCCGATCAGCGTGCCGCGCAGCTCGTCGAGCGAGGGCATGGAGGCAAGCGCCTTCACCCCTTC
>ERZ941706.668-NODE-668-length-10196-cov-4.729612_pt1 | contig 10196 bp, 10 predicted proteins | sample MGYA00521232_ERZ941706 | MGnify/ENA primary metagenome ERZ941706 (study PRJEB32759, sample SAMN07749893) | skin metagenome | biome: transportation; feature: city; material: polyester macromolecule | host: Homo sapiens | place: Hong Kong:ER line | collected...
GAGCTGTCGCGGCTGATCACGCCGATCTTGGCGCGCGAACCGGGGTCGCGGGCGGCCGCCTTGATCTCGATGATGCCGTCGTAGATCTCGGGCACTTCCTGCGCGAACAGCTTCTTCATGAAGTCGGGGTGCGCGCGGCTGAGGAAGATCTGCGGACCGCGGTTTTCGCGGCGGACGTTCAGGATCAGCGAGCGGATGCGGTCGTTGACGCGCACCACTTCGCGCGGAATCTGCTGGTCGCGGCGGATGACGCCCTCGGCACGACCCAGGTCGACGACGATATGGCCGAACTCGACGCGCTTGACGACGCCGGTGATGATCTCGCCCTGGCGGTCCTTGAACTCTTCGAACTGGCGCTCGCGCTCGGCGTCGCGGACCTTCTGGAAGATGATCTGCTTGGAGGCCTGCGCCTGGATGCGGCCGAATTCGATCGGGGGCAGCGGATCGACGATATAGTCGCCGACAGCCGCGCCCTTCTGGAGCTTCTGCGCCTGGTTGACGTCGACCTGCTTGAAATAATCGTCGACCGCCTCGACCACCTCCACGACGCGCCACAGGCGCAGGTCGCCGGTCTGCGGATCGAGCTTCGCGCGGATGTCGTTCTCGATGCCGTAGCGGGTCTTGGCCGCGCGCTGGATCGCTTCCTCAAGAGCCTCGATCACGATGCTCTTGTCGATCATCTTTTCCGATGCGACCGAATTGGCGATCGCGATCAGTTCCGCGCGGTTGGCGGTGGCGACGGTGGCCATCTTACTGCTGTCCTTCGTTGGATGCGTCGTTGTCGTTGAGGTCGTCGATGTCTTCGAATTCGTCCGCGCCTTCGCTTGACAGCGGCGCGGTGGCGGCGAGCAGGCGATCGGTGATCGTGAGCTTCGCATCGTGGATCTGGTCGAGGCCCACGGTCATGCGGGTGTGGCCGCGCACATCGATGGTGACCTGATCGCCCTCGATCCCGACAAGATCGCCGGTCAGGATCTTGCGATTGTCGATCTTCTCAGTGAGCGTCACCTTCGCCTCATGCCCCGCCCAGTTCGTATAATCCTGCGGGCGGGTAAGCGGGCGGTCGATACCGGGCGACGACACTTCGAGGCGATAGGCGTCCGGAATCGGATCCTTGCCCTCGACCTCCAGCGCATCGAGCACGTCCGAGATGCGGCGCGACAGGTCGGCACAATCGTCGATCGTCAGCTGGCCGGTGTCGGGGCGCTCGGCCATGATCTGGAGCGTGGGGTCGGACTTGCCGCCGAACATCTTCACGCGCACCAGGTCGAAACCCAGCGCTTTCGCTTCGGGTTCGATCAATGCGGTCAGAAGGGCGATGTCCGCCATTGGGACTCCAGATTAGATATGCGTGTTCGCCGCCGCGGAGGGGGTCCCCCGCAGCCTCTTTCACCTGACGATGTTAGAGAAGGCAGGCGTCATATACGCCGAGCCAAGCGCAGAAACAAGCATCCATCTGGGGCGCCCATGCGTTCGGATCGGCACTAAAAGGGAGACATTCATGCGCCTCAGCCTGCTCGCCGCCTTGCCCGTGGCGTTGATCGCCTGTTCGGGCAACGCCCCCGTCGCCGGGGAAGGCGCGCAAGGGGGCGCGCAAGGCGGAGAGACGCCACCATCCGCCAAGCCGTTCCGCGAGACGGTGGTCGCCGACTTCGTCTCGCCCTGGGCGCTCGCGTTCCTGCCCGACAACCGCATCCTGGTAACGGAAAAGGCGGGGCAGATGATCCTGCTGTCGCCGGACGGCAAGCGCCGCCAGACGATCGCGACGATCCCGGTCGATTCGGCGGGGCAGGGCGGGTTGATGGACGTCGCGCCCGCGCCCGACTTCGCAACGAGCAAGCGCATCTATTTCAGCTATTCGACCGCGGGTCAGGGCGGCAAAGGCGTGGTGCTCGCGCGCGGGCGGCTGCGCGGCGAGGGGGCAAGCGAACGCCTCGGCGAGATCGAGTCGCTGTTCCAGGCGCGCCCCTTCGTCGCGGGCAACGGTCATTATTCGGGCCGCATCGCGTTCTCGCCCGACGGCCAGAGCCTGTTCTTCACCAACGGCGAACGGCAGAAGTTCACGCCGGCGCAGGACCCGCAGGCGACGCTTGGCAAGGTGCTGCGCCTGACGCTCGACGGCAAGCCCGCGCCGGGCAACCCGCTGGTCGCCAAGGGCTTCGCGCCGGAGGTGTGGAGCTACGGCCACCGCAACCTGCTCGGGATCGCGTTCGACGCGCAGGGGCGATTGTGGGAACAGGAGATGGGCCCCAAGGGTGGCGACGAGCTGAACCTGATCATGCCGGGCCGCAACTACGGCTGGCCCAATGTTTCGAACGGCAGCCATTACGACGGGCGCGATATTCCCGATCATGCGCCGGGAGACGGTTACGAGCCGCCCAAGGTGTGGTGGAACCCGGTGATCTCGCCGGGCGGGCTGATGATCTATTCGGGCAATCTGTTCCCGGCGTGGAAGGGCGACGCCTTCATCGGCGGGCTGTCGTCCAAGTCGCTGGTCCGCGTCGATCTCGACGGACAGACTGCGAAGAAGGCCGACCAATGGCCGATGGGCGCGCGCATCCGCGATGTCGATCAGGGGCCGGACGGTGCGATCTGGGTGATCGAGGACGGCGGCGAATCGCAGGGGCGGCTGATCCGGCTGACGCCGCGGTAAGCGCTTCGGCCGGCCAAACCTCCTCGGTCGCCCCGGACGTGTTCCGGGGTCCACTCTGCGGCGAGGCGAAAAGCTAGAGGCTCAAAGCTTTCCTGTGCGGCCCGGTGGACTCCGGAACACGTCCGGAGTGACGGAGGGGGAGAGGCCGCGTTTAGTCGCGCGCGATCAGGTAGTTCATCCGGGCGTGCGCGATCGGCTTGTCCCGGTCGTCCTGCCAGGCGATTGCCTCGACATTTGCGACGCGCGTGCCGAGCCGCGTCACGATCCCCTCAGCATGCGTCGGCTTGTCGCGACCGCCGCGCATGAAGTCGACGGTGACGTTGACCGGCTTGATCCGGCCGCCACCTTCTTCGGCAAGAGCATGCTGCAATGACACGATCGCCGCGACCTCAAGCAGGCCAGAGATCGCGCCGCCGTGCAGGAAGCCGGGCCGCCCCAGCACCTGGTCGCGGAACGGCATCACCAGCAGCGGCGCCGCGCCCTCGCGCAGGTCCAGCGTCACGCCAAGCATCTCGGCATAGGGCGGCAAGCTGTGCATCGGGCTCATGCCATCTGATCCATCAGCATGAAGGTGCCGGCGACATGTGCCAGCGGATCGTCGGGCGTCTCGTCATAGGCAATGCCGCGCACGAAGGCGATCGAGCGGGTCAGCTTCAGGCACTCGCCGCGCCCGATCACGGTGCGCCCCGGCACCGCAGGTCGCAGATAGTCGATGCGCAGATCGAGCGTCGCCTGGGGGGCGAACTTGTCGCGCTTGACCCATACCGCGACGCTGGTCGCCATATCCATCAGCGTGATGATCGGGCCCGAGGCAATGACGCCGCTGTCCGGATCGCCGATCAGTTTCGGATCGTAGGGCAGGGCGAGTTCGACCCAATCGTCCTCGCTGCCATGATAGGTGATGCCCACCGTGCCGCCATGGCCGCCGAAGCGATGCGCCATGAAAACGTCTATGTTGAAACCGCTCATGGATGCGTCTCTACACGCCGCGCCCGGTGGCGCAACGCGGGGCGAGCGGTTAGCGTGTCTTCGGATCACGGGAACCAACCCACCGTTCGTGCTGAGCTTGTCGAAGCATGGTGAGTCTCACCTGCCCTTCGACAGGCTCAGGGCGAACGGACGCGCTTCGGGAGAGAGAGCAATGAACGACCGCGTCACTACGACCATCACCGACGGCATCGCGGACGTGCGCCTGACGCGCGCGGACAAGATGAACGCGATCGACCCCGCGATGTTCGAGGGGCTGGGCGCGGCGATCGACGCCTTGCACGGCCGCACCGATGTCCGCTGCGTGGTGCTGTCGGGCGAGGGGCGCGGTTTTTGCGCCGGCCTCGACATGGCGAGCATGGCGCGTGGCGGATCGGGCACCGGGATCGAGCGCAACGACCAGGGCAGCATCCTGCCGCAGCACGTCACCTGGGGCTGGCGCCAGCTGCCGATGCCGGTGATCGCCGCGGTGCATGGCGTCGCGTTCGGCGGCGGGTTCCAGATCATGTCCGGGGCGTGCATCCGCATCGCTGCGCCGGACGCGCGCTTCGCGATCCGCGAGGTGCATTGGGGCCTGGTGCCCGACATGGCGGGTTTTCCGATCTGGCGTGGGCTGGTGCGCGACGACGTGCTGCGCGAACTCGTCTATACCGCGCGCGAGTTCGACGCGGCCGAAGCGCTGCACCACGGCTTCGTCACGCGGCTGGCGGACGATCCCTACGATGCCGCCATGGCGCTGGCGCGGGAGATCGTCGGTCGCAGCCCGCATGCGATCCGCGGGGCGAAGCGGCTGCTCAACATGGCGCACGATGCCGACCCGCGCGCGATGCTGGAGGCGGAAACGGCGGAACAGCTGAAGGTGATTGGCAAGCCCAACATGATGGAGGCGGTGGCCGCGAACATGGGCAAGCGGGCGCCGGTGTTCGTGGATTGATGGTGGCCGTCCCGCGCTCACCCTCACCCTGCGCCGCCTTCGGCGTCTTCTCCCTCTCCCATCGGGAGAGGGAGGGAGGCGCGTAGCGCCGGAAGGGTGAGGGTGGGGGCGGGACGCCCGCTTACCGCGGTGCCATGCGGATGCCGCCGTCGAGGCGAATGTCCTCGCCGTTGAAATACCCGTTCTCGATCAGCGTCATGGCGAGGTGCGCATATTCCGCCGGATCGCCAAGGCGTTTCGGGAACGGTACGCTGGCGGCGAGTGCGTCCTTCACCGGCTGCGGCGCGCCCTGGAGCAGTGGCGTGTCGAAGATGCCCGGCAGGATCGTGTTGATGCGGATGCCTTCGCCCATCAGGTCGCGTGCGATGGGGAGCGTCATGCCGACGACGCCGCCCTTCGACGCCGAATAGGCAGCCTGTCCGATCTGGCCGTCTTCGGCAGCGACGCTGGCGGTCATCACGATCGCGCCGCGCTCATTTTGATCGCCCGGTTCCAGCGTCAGCATCCCCGCCGCCGACTTGGCGACGCAGCGGAAGGTGCCGACGAGATTGATCTGGATGAGCCAGTCGAACGCGGCGAGCGGAAAATGCTTGATGCTGCCATCTTCCTTGGACCGGCTGGCGGTCTTCACCGCATTGCCCGTGCCTGCGCAGCAGACCAGTACGGCTTCCTGGCCGTGTGCCTCCCGCGCGCGGGCGAAGCCCGCATCGACGCTCTCGTCGCTGGTGACGTTCACCTCGCAAAAGATACCGCCGATCTCCGCGGCGAGCGCTTCGCCCTTCGCGCGCTGCAGGTCGAAGATCGCAACCTTCGCGCCCTTTGCCGCGAGCGCGCGAGCGGTAGCGGCGCCCAGGCCGGAGGCACCGCCGGTGACGACCGCGGCGGTGGTGTCGGTGATCTGCATTGGCTACTCCCCATTCCTTCAGCCGTCATGCCAGCGCAGGCTGGCATCTCTGGCGATGTCGCGCTGCGCTTCGGCAAGATCCCAGCCTTCGCTGGGATGACGGAAATCTGTTCAAACGCGCTCGATGATCGTGACGTTGGCAATGCCGCCGCCCTCGCACATCGTCTGCAAGCCATAACGCCCGCCCCGCGCATGCAGCGCGTGGACGAGCGTCGCCATCAGCTTCGTGCCCGACGCGCCGAGCGGGTGCCCCAGCGCGATCGCACCGCCGTTGACGTTCAGCTTGGCGGGATCGCCGCCGGTGTGCTGCAACCAGGCGAGCGGCACCGGCGCGAATGCTTCGTTCACTTCGTACAAGTCGATGTCGTCGATCCGCATGCCGGCGCGTTGCAAGGCACGGTCGGTGGCGAACAGCGGTTCTTCCAGCATCACGACGGGATCGCCGCCGGTAACGGTCAGATTGTGGATGCGCGCGAGCGGGGTCAGGCCATGCGCCTTCAGCGCCGCCTCGCTCACCACCATCACCGCGCTGGCGCCGTCGCAGATCTGGCTGGCGTTGGCGGCGGTGATCGTGCCGCCCTCCTGCAACAGCTTCACCGCGCCGATGCTCTCCGGGCTCGCGTCGTAGCGGATGCCCTCATCGCGGTCGTGCATCAGCGTGCCCTCGGGCGTCTCCACCTCCAGCGCGACGATTTCGTCGGCAAAGGCGCCGCGTTCGGTCGCGGCGGCGGCGCGGCGATGGCTTTCGAGCGCATAGGCGTCGAGCGTCGCGCGATCGTAGCCGTATTTGCGCGCGATCATCTCCGCGCCCATGAACTGGCTGAACTGCACCCCGGGAAAGCGTGCCTCCTGCCGCGGGCTCTTCGCCTTGCCCAGGCCCGCCTGCGCGAACAGCGCCCCGGTCGATCCCATCGGCACGCGCGTCATGCTTTCGACGCCGGCGGCGATCACCACGTCCTGCGTCCCGCTCATCACCGCTTGCGCCGCGAACTGGATCGCCTGCTGCGACGATCCGCACTGGCGATCGATCGTCACCGCGGGCACGCTGACCGGCAGCGACGAGGCGAGCACCGCGCTGCGCCCGACCTGGAAGCTCTGCTCGCCGCCCTGGCTGACGCAGCCCATGATGACGTCCTCGATCGCTGCGGGATCGATGCCGCTCCGGGCGACGATCGCATCCAGCGTCGCGCCCGCCATGTCCGCCGGGTGCCAGCCCGCCAGCCGCCCGCCGCGTCGTCCGCCCGCGGTCCGCACCGCCTCGACGATAAACGCCTCTGCCATCGCATCGCTCTCCATAACACTTGTTATTGTGGCATGGTGTCGCGTAATCGGCGGCAAAGCGCAAGGGGTTGGATATGGACGTTCGGCAGGCTGTGGCGGCACGGCGATCGGTGCGCGGGTTCCTCGACACGCCGGTGGACTTGGCGGTGCTGCGCAACCTTGCGAAAGCGGCGGCACGGGCGCCATCCGGCGGCAACCTACAACCCTGGCATGTCCACATCGTCCATGGCGAAGCGATGGCGCGGCTGAAGGCGATCATGGCGGAGCGGCTTGCGGCCGGCACGGTGGAGACGCCGGCCTATGCGATCTATCCACCCGAGCTCGACGATCCCTGGCGGGGGCGCCGCTTTGCGGTCGGCGAGGCGCTGTACGAACGGCTCGGCATTCCGCGCGAGGACAAGGCGGCGCGGCGGCGGTGGTTCGCGGCCAACTATCGCTTCTTCGGGGCGCCGGCGGCGTACTTCTGTTCGGTGGATGTAACCATGGGGCCGCCGCAATGGTCGGACCTCGGCATGTACCTTCAGACGCTGATGCTGCTTGCCGTCGAGGCGGGGCTGGCGACCTGCCCGCAGGAATGCTGGGCTATGTACCCGGAGACGATCGGGCGGTTTCTGAAGTTGCCGGAGGGGCGGATGCTGTTCTGCGGGATGGCGATCGGGTTCGAAGACACGGCGGCGGCGGCGAATGCGCTACGCAGCGACCGGGCGCCGGTGGAGGAGTGGCTGAGCGTGGTGGAGTAACGCCCTCTCCCGCTTCCCTCGTCACCCCGGACTTGTTCCGGGGTCCACCGGGCCGCAAAGGTAAGGCAGGAGGGGTGAGGTCCAAGCCTCGCCGCAGAGTGGACCCCGGAACGAGTCCGGGGTGACGTAGGAGTAGGGGCGGCGTCAGAGCACCACCCGCTCCGGCTTCGACTCCTCGATCGCGGCGAGCACCATGCGTTCCCACACCGCCGGATCGCCGGCCGCAGCCATTGTCCGGTCCGGCTCGCGAAGCGTCCGCAGCACGGCAAGGGCATCGGGCAGATAATCACGCCAGACGCTGTCCACCTGGTCGCCCGCGCTCTCGGTTTCGCCGCCGGCATTGGCGCTGATCCGCTGCCCGGCGAGTACGCGGGCGATCCGTTCGGCGACGGGGGTGGTCGACACGTCCATGGCTGCTCTCCTTTGTTTCAGGAGAATGCGCGAGCGGGCCCGGCGGTTGCCAGCCCCCGAACGACAACGGCCCGACGAGGGATGCTCGCCGGGCCGCCGTCATGAGTCGGAGCGACAGCTCAGCGCGCGGCGCCGGCGCCCTGGCCACGGCCACCGCCGCCCGAGCGACCACGACTACCGCCGCCACCGCGACGGCTGGCATTGGCGTAGTTGCGCGTTGCCGTCGGCGCATGCGTCGCACGCGGACGGGCCGGCTGGCGCTGACCACGCGGCAGGTCGGCGCGCGGCGCGGGGTCCGCGCCGATCGCCTTGACGCGGGTGGCCTTGATCTCGTTGGCGAGGCCGGTGAAGTTCTCGGGCAGCGGGCGCACGGTCACCTTCTGGCGCGTGATCTTCTCGATGTCCTTCAGATACGGCCGCTCGTCATCCGCACAGAAGGCAATGGCGATGCCGCTGTTGCCCGCGCGCGCGGTGCGCCCGATGCGATGGACATATTGTTCGGCGACGTTCGGCAGCTCGAAGTTCACGACGTGGCTGACGCCCGAGACATCGATGCCGCGTGCGGCGATGTCGGTGGCGACCAGCACCTTGGTCTTGCCGTCCTTGAACTCGCCCAATGCGCGCTCGCGCTGGCCCTGACTCTTGTTGCCGTGGATCGCGTTCGCCGCGATGCCGTTGCCCGCGAGCAGCTTCACGACGCGGTCGGCGCCATGCTTGGTCCGCGTGAACACCAGCGCGCGGTCGATCGCCGGGTCCTGCAACACCAGGGTCAGCAGCGCCTGCTTCTCGGTCTGGTTGACGAAGGTGACATATTGGTCGACGCGCTCGGCAGTGGTCGATTCCGGCACCACCGACACGGTCTTCGGATTGGTCAGGAACTGGCCGGCGAGCTCGCGGATCGCGGTCGGCATCGTCGCCGAGAAGAACAGGGTCTGGCGCTTGCGCGGGATCATCCGCACGATCTTCTTGAGCGCATGGATGAAGCCCAGGTCCATCATCTGGTCGGCTTCGTCGAGCACCAAGATCTCGATCATCGACAGGTTGCACATGCCCTGCTCGACCAGGTCGATCAGGCGACCCGGCGTTGCGACGAGGATGTCGACGCCGCGGCTCAGGTCCTGGCGATTCTTGTTGATGCTGGTGCCGCCGAACACGGTCGCGACGGACAGCTTGGAAAACTGGCCATAGCCGCGCGCATTGTCGGCGATTTGGCTGGCGAGTTCGCGCGTCGGCGCGAGCACGAGCATGCGGACATGAGTCGGCAGGACGCGCTTGCCCGCAGCGACCAGGCGCTGGATCGACGGCAGCACGAACGCTGCGGTCTTGCCGGTGCCGGTCTGCGCGATGCCGAGCAGATCGCCACCTTCCAGCAGGATCGGGATCGACTGCGCCTGGATCGGCGTAGGGGTGGAATAGCCCTTGGCCTCGAGCGCACGGACGAGCGGCTCGGCGAGGCCGAGATGAGCGAATGACATGGAAATACGAACCTTCAAAAACGGCCTCGCCAGCGCGCCGTCCGAAGGAGAGGGCACGCCGGTGCGGCGGGGGAAACCGACACCCCGCGTGAAAAGGGAAGCCTTCAGCTAACGACCGAGGCGGAGCCGGGGGTGGCAAGGCCAACCCGTTCACGCTGCATGACGCCTCGATGCCACGCCATGTGCGCTGCACTGCCGCAAAAGTCAAGGTGGGGGTAGAGCGCCCCTTGCTCCGGGCGCCATCCCCCAGGTGCGATCGTCATTGCGAGGAGCGAAGCGACGCGGCCATCCAGAGCGTATCGTGTGACGCTCTGGATTGCTTCGCTGCGCTCGCAATGACGGGAAGGCGCGGTGCCGCCTACAACGACCGCCCGATCACTTCCTTCATGATCTCGTTCGTGCCGCCGTAGATGCGCGTTACCCGTGCCGAGCGCCATGCGCGTGCGATCGGATATTCGTTCATATAGCCGGCACCGCCATGCAGTTGCAGGCAGGCGTCGAGCACCTCCCATTGCAGTTCGGTGTGCCACAGCTTCGCCGCGGCGCCCTCCTCATTGGTCAGCTCGCCCGCCAGGTGCCGGCGGATCGCCCAGTCGAGGTGCGCCCAGCCGACCTGCAGCTTGGTCTTGATCCCGGCGAGCACGAAGCGCGTGTTCTGGAAATCGAACACCACGCCCGTGAACGCCTTGCGATCCTTGGTGAAGGCGACAGTATCGTCGAACGCCTTCTGCGCGGAGGCCTGCGCCCCGACCGCGATCGACAGGCGCTCCTGCGGCAGCTGGCTCATGAGATAGACGAAGCCCTTGCCCTC
>ERZ941706.671-NODE-671-length-10178-cov-3.727057_pt1 | contig 10178 bp, 10 predicted proteins | sample MGYA00521232_ERZ941706 | MGnify/ENA primary metagenome ERZ941706 (study PRJEB32759, sample SAMN07749893) | skin metagenome | biome: transportation; feature: city; material: polyester macromolecule | host: Homo sapiens | place: Hong Kong:ER line | collected...
CCCCCTTGATGTCGAGCCCGCGCGCCGCGACGTCGCTGGCGACGAGCAGGTTGACCTCGCCCCGCTTGAACAGGTCGAGCTCGAACAGCCGGGCGGGCTGGTCCATGTCGCCGTGGATCTCGCCCGACTTGTAGCCGTAGCGCTTCAGGCTCTTGTTGAGTTCGCGCACCGTCGTCTTGCGGTTGCAGAAGATGATGCCGGTAGAGACATTTTCCGCATCGAGCAGCGCGCGCAGCGTTTCGCGCTTCGTCCGCGTCGTGGTGGGTACGAGCCGCTGGGTGATGTTGACGTTGGCGGTCGCGGGGCGCGCGACCTCGATATATTTGGGGTTGGACAGGAAACGGTCGGCCAACTTCTTGATCGGCGGCGGCATCGTCGCGCTGAACAGCAGGGTCTGGCGGTTGGCGGGCAGCTTGGTGCAGATATGCTCGATATCCGGGATGAACCCCATGTCGAGCATCCGGTCCGCCTCGTCGATCACGAGGAGGTTGCAACCGGTGAGCAGGATATTGCCCCGCTCGAACAGGTCCATCAGCCGGCCGGGCGTCGCGATCAGCACGTCGACGCCCTTTTCGAGCGCCTTCACCTGATCGCCCATCGACACGCCGCCGATCAGCAAGGCCATCGACAGCTTGTGGTAGCGGCCGTATTTTTCGAAATTCTCGGCGACCTGCGCGGCCAGTTCGCGCGTCGGCTCGAGGATCAGGCTGCGGGGCATGCGCGCACGGCCCCGACCATGCGCCAGAATGTCGATCATCGGGAGCACGAAGCTCGCGGTCTTGCCGGTGCCGGTCTGCGCGATGCCGATGATGTCCCTCATCATCAGCACCGGGGGGATGGCGCTGGCCTGGATCGGCGTCGGCGTGTCGTAGCCGGCGTCGGTTACGGCGCGCAGCAATTCATCGGAAAGGCCGAGATCGGCGAAAGTCATGTGGGTCGAGAAAGTCCGGATGATGCCACCATGTTGCCCATGGCCATGCGCGCCGCGCCTTCCGCCACATGGCCTGCGAAGTCAAGGAATTTGGCGCGATTTGGCCAGCCTCGGGGCCGGTTCAGGGAGAGGCGAGCCGCACCAGCCGATCGATGTCGCACTGCATTCCCGACCGGCTGTGCAGCGTATCGCGCCCGACGCACAGCTTTCCGTCTTCCGGCCGCTGATAGTAGAAGCCCGAATAATAATGCTGGGCCGGGCAGCGGTCGCCAAGATAGGCGCGGATGCGGCCCATGCTGCGCGTCACGAGATCGAGCGTAGAACTGCCCGATACGATCACCCTGCCCAATTCGGCTACGGCAATACACTTGCCGAACGGCTTTTCGGTGACGACAGGCTTGCGCGGATCAGGGGACTTTGGTGCCGGCGTGACCCGGATGATGGTTTCCTCGACCCTGATCCGCGTCCTGCTCTGCGCCTGCACGGCGACAAGCGGGATGTGCGGCACCGTTGCGGGAACCGGCACCTGGGCTGCGGATTCAGGGGGCGAGCGGTGCGCCTTCGGTGACGGCGCGGACGCGAACAGTGCGGTCGTGGCCGCCAGCCCGCATAACGCCATACCCGCCATCGCCTCGTCCGTCCCTCGCCTGCCGCAGACCGGCGACTAAGCGCCGCGGTTGAATAGCGACTGAACTGATTGCACAACTGTTCGCGCCATGACAGCCGAACTGTTGCCGCCGATGTCCCAATCCTTCCCCGATGCATCCTTACCCGATGCCGCGCGCGCCGCCCTTGTCGCCCGGCTGGGACCGCGCGGCTTCGTCACCGACGCGGAGCGGATCGCGCCTTGGCTGACCGACTGGCGCGGGCGATTCCACGGCAAGGCGGCGGCGCTGATCGAACCAGGAAGCGTGGATCAATTGTCCGCCGCCCTTGCCATCGCCCACGCCCATCGCCTGCCTGTCGTCCCGCAGGGTGGCAACAGCGGGATGTCGGCGGGCGCGACCCCCGACGCGAGCGGCGCAATGCTGCTGCTGTCGCTGCGCCGGTTGAACGCGGTCGGTCCGGTGGATGGGCGCGGCAGGATGGCGGCGGGTGCCGGTGCCATCCTGCAGCATGTGCAGGAAGCCGCCGAAGCGGCGGGGCGGCGCTTTCCGCTGACGCTCGGCGGGCGCGGATCGGCGACCGTCGGCGGCCTCATTGCCACCAACGCGGGCGGCACGCAGGTGCTGCGCCACGGCACGATGCGCGCACAGGTCGCAGGGCTCGACGTCGTGCTGGCCGACGGGCGGCGGCTCGACCTGATGGCCGAACTGCCCAAGGACAATCGCGGCTTCGATCCGCGCGCGCTGTTCATCGGGTCGGAAGGGACGCTGGGCATCGTCGCGGCGGCACGGCTGCGCACCGTCCCCGCGCTTGTCGATCGCGCGGTCGGCTGGGCCGGAACCGACAGCCCGACCGCGGCCGCGAGGCTGCTCGATCTGGCCGAGCGGCAGGTGGCCCGGGCGCTCGAGGGCTTCGAGATCGTGCCCGACGAATCGCTCGCGGCGGTTCTGCGCCACATCCCCGGCACCCGCACCCCGCTCGCCGGCCGGCACCGCTGGCATGTGCTGGTCGAACTGGTCCGCGACGATCCGGACGCAACCGCGCCGCAAGCCATGCTCGAACGGCTGCTGAGCGAAGCACTCGGCGCGGGGATGATCGCCGACGCGACGGTCGCGCCAAGCGAGGCGGCGGCGGAAGCCTTCTGGAAGCTGCGCGATTCGATCTCGGAGGCCGAACGCGCCGAGGGACCGGCGGTGCAGCACGACATCAGCGTACAGGTCGCCGCCATGCCGCGCTTCATCGAGGCGGCGGTGGCGGCGGTCGAGGCGCGCTTTCCCGGCACCGCCGCACGGGCCTTCGGTCATCTGGGCGACGGCAATGTCCATTTTCACGTCCGCGCGCCGGCGGGCGTTGCGCCGGGCGCCTTCTATCGCGACGCCGCCGCTCCGATCAGCCGTTTCGTGCACGATCTGGTGATCGCCGAAGGCGGCTCGATCTCGGCGGAGCATGGCATCGGCCGGATGAAGCAGGCCGAGCATCTGCGCACGACCGATCCGGTCCGGCTTGCGGTGCTCGCGGGGGTGAAGGCGGCGCTCGACCCGCACGGCATCCTCAATCCCGGTGTGCTCGTCCCGTCGTCGCCCGATATCGCGGCCGCCGCGCTTGCCAGCCCGCGTGCGGGAACCTAAACGCCGCGCGTTCGCCGCGAACGGTTGGAGGGTCGCGGCGCGTCAGACAGGAGTTTCGCATGGCATCCGCGCCGAACGGCCAGCCGCAGGGCCTTCCCCTTTTCTACAAGGACCTCGTTCCGCTCAACAGCAACCAGCATGGCGACTGGAAAGCGAAGCGGATGGAAAGCGCCGACTTTCTGAAGGGTCAGCACGCCGTGCCGGTGACGGTCGACGAATTCGTCGCCACGTCGCGCACCTATCCGATCATCTTTTCGGCGGGCGAGCGTCCGGTGCCGCTGGCGCTTATGGGCCTCAACGAAGGGGTGAACACCTTCCTGAATGACGAGGGGCGTTTCGATTCGCCGGTCTATGTCCCGGCCTATATCCGCCGCTATCCCTTCCTGCTCGCCAAGCTGACCCCCGACGCGAAGGAGCTGTCCCTCTGCTTCGACCCGACCGCCGATGCGCTGGGCGCGTTCGACGAGGGCGAGGCGCTGTTCGAGGACGGCAAGCCGAGTGAGAACATCAAGCAGATCCTGAAATTCTGCGAGGATTTCGAGCAGGCGGGCCTGCGCACCCAGGCGTTCATGGACGAGCTTGCGAAAACCGACCTCTTGATGGACGGCGAAGTGTCGATCACGCAGGCGGGTTACGACCAGCCCTTCGTCTATCGCGGCTTCAAGATGGTCGATGAAAACAAGCTGCGCGACCTGCGCGGCGACGAGCTGCGCAAGATGAACCAGAGCGGCATGCTGCCCCTGCTGTTCGCGCACATGTTCTCGCTGGCGCTGATGCGCGACGTGTTCGCCAACCAGGTGGCGCAGGGGAAGATGCCGCAGGTCACCGAAGCGCCGACGGTCCAGTAAGCGGGCATTGCCGAAATTCGCGAAAGGCCGCGCCCCTTGCCGGGGGCGCGGCCTTTTCTGCATGCCGCCGGCAGGCATCGATCCGCCTACAGCGCGCCGGCCACTGCGAGCGCCCGCGCATAGAGCAGATTGCGGGCCGCTTCGCCGAGCATCTCGTGCGTCAGGCTGTCGAACCGGGCCCGATCGGTGCGCCCGGCGAGCACGACCATCGCAGCGAGCGTGCATTCATCGAAGCTCGCGACACCGCAGCACGGGCGGCATACCAGGGGCGGCTCAGGCCATGTGACCAGCGCCGCATCCATGTAGCGGTCGAAGGCGGTGGCCGCATCGCGCGTCCCGAGCAGTGCTTCGAGCCGAGCGCCCGCGGCGACTCCGCCGATCCGAGCCATGCTCCATGCGCGCACTGCCCGCACGAGCCGAAGGTCGCGCGTCGCGAGGCTGGTGAGCGCAGGGCCGACAAATCGCCGGAGGACGGAGGGTTGAGGCAGCATCGCGAATCTCCAATCGTTCGCAATTGATAACCGCTCTCATTAGCAATGCAAGCCTCGCTGGGAGTGGCTTCGGGTCGCGCCGGACTGTGGCCCACGGCGGATCGACCGCCGTACAGTGGGGCGGCTGCCCTTGACCCCGATCACGCCTTTACCCATATTGCTGCTGTCGAGGCCATTTCCCCCTCCTGGTCTCGGCATCGGACGTCGGACGACGTCCCCTCCCTGAACCTTGGCCACCCCGATTTATCGGGGTGGCTTTTTCTTTGGGAGCCGGGTTCTTCGGGAGTTGGGCGGCTATTCCGCCGCGGCGAGCAGCGGCGCGGCCAGTGCGCGCTCGACCGCCTCGACGATGGCGCGCAACAGCGACGCGATGCGTAGCAGGCCCGCGCCGGGCTCGGCCAGCCGGTCGCACAGATAGAGGCTGCGGTCGATTTCCAGCTGAACGCCGTGCCGCCCACGCGACGGATCGCTGTGGCGGGCGAGGACATGCCCCCCCGAATAGGGCACGTTGCGGCACGGTTCGATGCCATGCGCCCGCACCGCGGCTTCGACCGCCGCGACGATCGTCGGATCCGACGCGCTGCCCTGCCGGTCGCCGATCACCACCTGCGGCTGGCCCGGTCCGAGCGGCGGCATGGAATGCAGATCGATCAGTACCGCCGCGCCGAACCGCTGGTGCAGCCGGTCCAGCGCTCCGGCCAGCGCGGCATGGTAGGGACGATGGACGGCATCGATGCGGCGACGCAGTTCCTCGTGCGACAAACGGCCGCACCACAGTTCGCCGAGACCCGGCAGGCGGCGCGGCACCAGCCCAAGCCCGCCCCGCACCCGCGCATTATTGTCCAGCCCGCGTGGGCTGAGGCCTTCGACCATCGTCGCGTCGATCTCGCGCTCCGATCGGTTGAGGTCGATCTCGGCGCGCGGCGCGTTGGCGAGGAGGATCGTCCGACCACTCCCCAGCATCGGCCGGATGATGAGGTCGGCGAAGCGGTCTTCAAGCCGACAGAGATCGGCGGGCGCGACGCGCGCGCGGCGAATCAGCGCGGGCGAATAGGCCCGTCCCGCGTGCGGCACGGCGATCATCACCGGACCCGGCGGATCGGCGGATTCGTAAAGCGCGAACGGGGGTGCGATGGGCGCGGTTCCGGTCATGCCGCCGGTTCGGCCGGAGGATGGTGGCGCGCGCCCATTGCTTGCTGATAAGCGCTGTCCCCGCGCGGCACAATGACCGCTCCGGCGGCGGACGCGCATGGAAAAAATTAAGCCCTTGCGGCATAGTGCGGCAATCGGGCTTGCCGACGCAGAAAGTGGGGACAGGAACGTGGCGATCACCATCTTGCTGGCCGAGGACGAGGCGGCGATGCGCGAATATCTGGCGCGCGCGCTCGAACGCTCGGGCTATCAGGTGACCGCGGTCGAAAGCGGCGTTGCCGCGCTGCCGCTGCTGGAAGGCGACCCGCCGTTCGACCTGCTGCTCACTGACATCGTGATGCCCGAGGTGGACGGCATTGCGCTGGCCCAGCATTGCAACCGCGTGAGCCCGGCGACCGAGGTCATGTTCATCACCGGCTTTTCGGGCGTCCGGCTGAAAGCCGGGACGGCGGTGCCCAACGCACGCCTGCTGTCCAAGCCGTTTCACCTGCGCGAACTGGTGATGGAGGTGGAGCAGCTGTTCGCCGGTCGGCAGGCGCAGGGGGCCTGAAACCCAAGCAATTTGGCGCTTGAGTTCGCGACGGCGCGCGGCTAAGCGGCCCCACTCGGAATGGGCGTATAGCTCAGTGGTAGAGCACCGTGTTGACATCGCGGGGGTCGCAAGTTCAATCCTTGCTACGCCCACCATTCCCCGAAATCAGATCCGGTTTGCGCGAATGGGTCGCAACTGGAACGGCCGTCCACCGCCCCGCATTTCCTGCCCGCAAGGAGATGCACGATGGCCGATATTTTCGAAGAGCTGAAGAAGGATCACGACCGGCAGCGCGACATGCTGCGCAAGCTCGGCGAGCGCCCCGGCGACGCGGCTGCCTGCCGCGCGCTGTTCGAGGCGTTTCGCGTCGATGCCCTCGCCCATGCGGCGGCCGAGGAGGAATCGCTCTATGCCGTGATGCTCGCGCGTCCCGAACTGCGCGACGAAGGCCGCCATTCGGTCGCCGAGCATAAGGAAATCGACGATTATTTCGAGGAGCTTGCCGAAGCCGACTTCGCTGGCGACGCCTGGCTGGAGACGTTCGGCAAGCTGCGCCATCGCTACGAGCATCATATCGACGAGGAGGAAGAGGAAATCTTCCCCGCGGCGCGCCAGGGGCTGAGCGAGGAGCAGGCGTCCGAACTCGCCGACAAATATCTGAACCGGAAGCCAGCCGAAACCGCGGCGGTCGAAAGCCAGTGACGCATCGGCCGGGCAGCGCCCCCCGCGCTTCCCGGCCGACCCCCTGTTGACCCTGTTCGACCCCGGCGGTCAGGCCACCGCGCGCAGGCTCCGCTGCACCCGGCTCGGCGGGACACCGTACCAGCGGCAATGCGCGCGGGTGAAGGCGCTGGTCTCGCTATAGCCCAGCAGAAGCGCGATCTCCTCCATCGAACGGCCGCGTTCGAGCAGATAGACGTCGCACAATTCGCGCCGGACATGTTCAAGGATGGCGCGAAAGCTCGTCCCCTCGTCGCGGATCCGGCGACGCAGGCTGCGCTCGCTCGTGCCCAGCGCCTCGGCGGTGCGCGACAGGGTAAGCGAACTCTTGTCCATCTCGCCGAGCAGATAGGCACGGCACATCCGGCTGAACGGGCCGACGCCGTCGTCGTCCGTGCCTTCGCCGATCCGTCCGTCGGTGAGCAGCTGGAAGATTGCGAGCCGCTGTTCCATCCGACGGGACAGCGCCAGATCGGCCAGCGGAAGCGGCGCGTCGAGCAGCTCGGTCGCGAATTCGCACGTCACGGCGGAAGCCCCGAACTGGATCGGACAGCCGAAATGCCGGGCGTAGTCGGCGGCATGCGGCGGCGCATCGTACGGCAGACTGACCGATACCAAGGCGGCGGGACGTCCCGCCGCCTGGATCGCGCTTTGCCGCCAATGGCTCAGCAGCAGTTCCAGATACGGCCGCAGCACCGGAGCGGAGGGGCCGATCATGTCGAACACGATGCGCGAATGGATGCGTCCGCGATCGAGGCGTGCTTCGACCAGCGTCTGGCTGAGCGCCAGCGTCCGCCGGTTATAGTCGAAGGCCGCGGCGAGCGTGGGCTGGAACCGCGCGACATAGCCCATGTCGGACAGCGAGCGCGGCCCGAACAGCGCACCCATGCGAAGGGCTGCGGCGGGATCGCGCAGCTCGCGCTCTGCCGCCTCGATCAGGCGGACAAGGATCAAGCCCGACAGACGGCTGAGCGGGTTGCGGAGATCGCGCTCGTCGATGCCCGTTTCGGCAAGCAGTACGGGCTTGCGCGCCCCGAGCTCCACCGCCGCGCGAAAGGCCCGATAAAGGTAGGTTGCGGAGACGGTACCCGCCCCCAACGCTCCGCCGCATCCATAATCCATGGTCCGTGCCCCCGAATGCGCGACAGCGCGTTCCCTGACGGCCGCGCTGACGAGTCCCTGATCCTTCCGAAGCGTTAACCGCGCTCGGTTTGGCCGTATTGGACAAAAACGCCGTAGCAAACGAAATATCGTGTCAGATCGACACCAAACGTCTGAAATGACCGGATTTTTTGAGGCAGGCGGTGGTGGATGGGGCTGGATTCGAACCAGCGTAGGAGTACTCCGGCAGATTTACAGTCTGCTGCCTTTGACCGCTCGGCCACCCATCCACACGCGCATCGGGCTCGCCGATCGGCGGGCCGCTCTGGAGCGAGGCGGCTCCATGACGAAGCCGTTCCCGCCTGTCAACCACGGGCCGGGCGAAGGCGCGCTTGCCCGGAGCCGCATCGGTGATTAGCGCCGGACCGGAAAGGAACGGCATGGCGCAGCGAGGACGGGCAGGACGTGAAGCGGGCGGCGGTGGGCGGGGACCGATCCGTTTCTGGGGCAAACATGCGGTGATCGCAGCCATCGCCAACCCCGACCGGAGGGTCCGCAAGCTGACCGGCACGCGCGAGGCGGTCGCCGCACTCGAACTCGCGCCCGACTTTCCGGTCCACTATGCCGACGTCGCCGACCTCGCCCGTTTCGTGCCGCGCGACGCGCCGCATCAGGGCCTCGTCGCGGAGGTCGATCCGCTCGACGACATCTGGCTCGCCGACGTGCTCGACCGGCATGGCGAGGACGACCGGCCGATCCTGCTGCTCGATCAGGTCACCGATCCACACAATGTCGGCGCGATCTTCCGCTCCGCCGCCGCCTTCGACGCCATCGCCGTGGTGACGCAGGACCGGCACGCCCCGCCCGAAAGTGGCGTGGTCGCCAAGGCCGCGTCGGGCGCGCTGGAGGTGGTGCCGTGGGTGCGCGTGGTGAACCTCGCCCGCGCCCTCGGCGAGATCGCCGAGTACAGCTATTGGCGGATCGCGCTCACCGGCCATACCGAACTTACGCTCGACAGGGCGCTCGCGCCGCGCCGCAACTGCCTCGTGCTCGGGGCGGAGGGCGAGGGCATCCGCCACAATGTCGCGGAGAACTGCGACGAGCGCGCGAAGCTGCCGATCAGCCCGCTGATGGAAAGCCTCAACGTGTCCAATGCCGCCGCGGTCGCGCTCTATGCCGCGTCGATGCAGCGAAAGCCTGGCTGATGGGGCTGTCCGCAGAGCGGCTCGCCACCGATCTCGATGCGCTGGCGAAGCGCGAGCCGGCGTTCGCCGCCGCCCTCGCGCGGGTCGGCGTGCCCCGGCCGCGCATCCGCGAGCCGGGCTATGCGACGCTGCTGCGCACGATCGTCGGCCAGCAGGTCAGCGTCGCCGCCGCGGCATCGGTCTGGGGCCGGCTGGAGGCGCTGCTCGGGCCAGATTGCCCGGCCGATGCGCTGCTCGCGCAGGATTACGATGCCCTGCGCGCCTGCGGAATGAGCCGTCAGAAGCAAGGCTATGCCCGCTCGCTCGCCGAACTGGTACTGGCCGGGGAGCTGGATTTCGCCGCCCTGCCCGCCGACGACGAGGATGCGATCGCGCTGCTTACCCGAATCAAGGGCATCGGCCGCTGGTCGGCGGAAATCTACCTGCTGTTCGCCGAGGGGCGCGGCGACATCTGGCCCGCGGGCGACCTTGCCGTGCAGGAAGGGGTGGCGCGCATCCTGAAGCTCGATGCCCGACCCGGCGAGAAGGACACGCGCGCGCTCGCCGAACCCTGGCGCCCCTATCGCGGGGCGGCGGCTATCTTCACCTGGCACTATTATATGGCGAAGGCGGCAATCTGAGGATCATTCTCCCCATCGCAGTGCGGGAGCATGCGACGGCCACCGCTCACTCCGCGCCGATCTCCCCCGCCAACCAGGTCGCCGCCTCGGCGGGGCTGGCCTTGTCGGCGTCGCGGTCGACCATATAGTTGGCGCGCCGCATCGTCGCGACGTCGATCGTGCCGACGAGCGGCTTCAGCGCCGCGACCAGCCGGGCGTCGGCCACTGCATCGTCGCCGAGCAGCAGCAGCGCGTCATAGCCGGGAATAGCCTGTTTCGGGTCGCTGAGCACCGCCAGATCGTCGACGGCGATGCGGCCGTCGCTGGTGTAGGCGGTGATGACATCGGCCTGCCCGCCCGCCAGC
>ERZ941706.672-NODE-672-length-10177-cov-10.282553_pt1 | contig 10177 bp, 7 predicted proteins | sample MGYA00521232_ERZ941706 | MGnify/ENA primary metagenome ERZ941706 (study PRJEB32759, sample SAMN07749893) | skin metagenome | biome: transportation; feature: city; material: polyester macromolecule | host: Homo sapiens | place: Hong Kong:ER line | collected...
CTAATTGAATCTGAAAAAGATTATCCTTCTACTTGGGCAGCAATCACAGCTATTGATCCTAAAATCGGTTGTACTCCTGAAACATTGCGTGTTTGGTATCAAAAATATTTAGATCAACAAAATCCTGTCAAAATACAACAGATATCTGATCAAGAAAAAATGAAGGGTAATCCCCCCTAAAATACTAGCTCTTTAAAAGAGGCAGTATTATGCTTTTACAACATGGTGTTTAACTTGAGAAACTGAATTTAAAACAATCTACTGTAACTCTTCCAGACAGATATGAAATTAATCCACCCCTAGCCCCTTAAACACAGCATCTACCGGATCTGCATAAAAGCTGGTCTGGAACTTGGTAAACAGTTCCACAGGAATCGTTGGGATATCTGCCGCACTACTCATTGGCAAAGCAACCTTCTTGGCACCCGCATCAAAAGCAACTTGCAGACATTCGGCAATACTTTCCACCGGTGTCACTGAACCACCCAAGCTCATATCACCCAGTACCACCATCTGACTTTGAACCGATCGTCCTAAGAGGCCAGAAGCGAAAGCCACTAAACTTGGCAGAGCAAGATGGCTGAGCGGGCCGGTATTCTGTAATTCCACCACATGTAAATGGAAATCATGTTCCAGCACCTTACTCCCCCCCGAGATCCGGGATGCATTGGCCTTGAAGTAATCAAAAGCAATCTTGACCTGCTCTTTGGCACTACTTGAATTCCATAAGCCAGATGTCGCCAATTTTCCTGAACCTTTAGTGACTTGAAGTTCTAAGCGGTATAAGCCTGGCATGCCCTTATTACTGAGGCCAATGGTATACAGGAAGCCTGGTTTAGCAGGACCTTCGGGAATAAGTCCACCTCCACCCTGCTCTTTGACTGAGACAAAATGTTCTTCTAAGGTATCATTATCGATGTAGCTGAAATGAACATCATAGAATTCCATACCACCAATTTTCTTCAGCTGTTCTTTGACCCGACGGCGCACCTGCAGTGCATATTCCAGGCATTGCCGTACATCTTCTTTGTTAAATTGACCATGTGGGTAGAGCAGCTTCATCAATCCAGAAACCGTCTTGCGAACGGCGATCACATCACGCTGATTCAGGTTATTCCCTAGCTTGAAGTACTTCTCAATGGCATCCGCAAAACTACGCTTACGCATTTCCCGGAAGAATTCAGCCAGATAATCAACGATTAGACCATAACGGTTGGTAAAGAATTCCGGACGCATTTTTGGAATTTCCCAACCTGGGATATAGGCATGAAAGCGATCAAAGAATGCTGAATCGATCATTGCTTCAGGGAACGGCGCCAAGAGATGGCTGGTTTTAACCAGAGATTCCACACTTTGGTTGATATTACCCACAAAAACCATCGAAGCTGAGGCTTCCATCTGTTCACGACCACGGGCAAAAGATCCTGAGGCCATATAGTCTTTCATGATCTGAACGCCATCTTTGTCCTTAAAGGAAATACCGGCAACTTCATCAAAGGCCACCACATCCCACAACCCCACCAGACCAATACGGCGGCTACTCATGTTATAGAACAGATTGGCGACAGTGGTTTGCCTACCTGAAACTAGAATACTATTCGGTGAACACTCTTTGTAAATATGGCTTTTCCCGGTACCGCGTGGTCCAAGTTCACAGACGTTATAGTTATTTTCAACGAACGGAACCATACGCGCTAATAGGTGCCATTGCACGTCCTCTTTTAACGAAGCTGGTTCCATGCCGATCGAACGGATTAAACTCTCGCGCCACTGATCAGTGCTTAATGCTGCTCTGCCACTGAAAAGTTCATCCATATTCATATTGGGCATCTGAATCGGCTTGAGTAAGCTCACGCCAAATGGAGAACTAGTCTGTCCTTCTTCAAAATAATAACTGAGCGTAGCAATGACCCAGATACCACCAACAAGTAATTTCTCATACTCTTTGACGATGCCTGCCGAGATTTCGGCATCTTTGATACCCAGATTACTAAATGATGCTTCGTATTTGTCTTTACGCTCATTCAGCTTTACAGTCACCCGATCAATGACCTTATAACTGCCACGTTCACGAACCAGGGATTTCACCTTCTCAGCTTCATCAGGTCGTACATAGTTCTCTGCCAGCACGGTCTTTACGTTACGTAGTCCCTGCTCAATGATCTCTGGATCATCCGAGGCACAGTACATCCCTAGCAGGTATTCGAGTACATAGACCGGGACATTGGCCCCTTCTTTGATCAGTTTAGTTAGATCCTTACGTACCACCCGCCCAGCAAAGTGTTCATTCAGCAGCTGATCCAGTTCTTTATCGTTAGCAGATTCCATGTAGGCTACGCTCTATCGTTAATTCGTTATTAGAAGAAGTCATCGGTAAATGCCAAATCAATGGTGACCTTATAGCGTTGCATCTCGATATTCAGGTCTTTGTCCTTCAGTACCAGGAAGTAATCTTTCTTACGGTCAAAATCAGTGCCAGACAATGACAGCCTGACCTGCTTGACCCGATCGGCAACAGAGTCGGTACTGCTATCAAAAGTCAAAGTTTCTTCACTGGAAACTTTAAGATCCCCATCATAAATGGCAATGGATAAAGTCACTGGCATGACCAGCTCACTGACAGCTTCAGTTTGCATCAAATCAAACTTCTGGATGTTATTGACCATCTTCAGCGTGGATTTGGTAGAAATAACCTCAACTTTACGCTTGGTGCGCTGTCCAGCCTTTTCACCACGTAGCTGTTTTACCATCAGTACCGGCACCACAATTTCCTGAGGCATGATGCCGCCATGCACGAAACGTGAGCCTCCTACAAAATGGAAACGGTTCGCCCCTTTTGGAATCCAGAAATCAGTCGCAGATAGTGTACCTGCCGTAGCTTGGGTTGAGCCTTTCCATGCTTCCTTGCTCTCTGGTAAACCATGTCCAATCACATAGCGTTTTTTGCTTTTCAATGCATTGGTCGGTTTTTCAGTCAAGCTTGAACGATCCGCAGATTCCAGTTTACTTTGCTGGAACAAGAAGCCATGGTCGGCTGTGATCAACAGGGTAGAAATATTGAAATGCATCAAGATTTTGCGGCTAAGTTCAGTCAGCTCTTCAATGGCATGTTCCACCGCCATAAAGGTTTCTGATTCTGTCGAGGCACTGTCTCCCCGAGCATCAATCACGTTGTGATAAACGTAAATCAAATCATGGTCTTTAAGTGCTTCACGGCCTTCATCACGCGACCAACCTTTTACCGTTTCAGCGGTAACCGCCAATCCATTATAGGCAGCCAGAATTTTGGATCGTGCTGCAGTCCCTTTGCTGGACTGCCCATCTACTAAAACATCATCCCCTGTGGCCTCTTTGTACTCCAAAGTCTGATGCGGCAACAACGAGGCCATGCCAAGTGTGGTGTAACTTGGCACAACGCCCAGCTGTGAAGACAAGGTCGCTTCAGAATAACGCTTTTCATTGATACGATCACGCAGTTCTACCGCAGCTTCATAACGGAAAGCATCACTGATAATTACCACAATACGGCGTTTCGTTGCAGAATTGAGTAAAGGTCTGACGTGGGTATCGTAGAAGTTCTGCTGATTTGGGATATCTGCCATTTTCCAGACATTCAAGCGTTGCTCAGCTTCAATCCGCTCGCCCCAGTTTCGTGCCAAGTGGTCAATAAACCAGTAGGAATAGCAATTTTCAACTTCTTCATCGAGTTTTTTCAGGATATCGACATGAGCGCGTTGAGAAGCAGCACTGTAGTGGCGGTAGGCCAGATCAAAGCGATACAACTCCTGCTCGTAGGCTTTATACAAGGCTTCGCTAGAGTCGAAATAGAAACCGGCATCAAACAGCAGTCGCAGGCTGAACAGCTCAATCGCTGCCTGCAACGCTGTATAGACGGTACGGTATTTACGGCGGGTTGCATCGTCCTTATGTTTGGACGCCCAATAGCCATCCAGACGGGTAGAAATAATCGTTCTGAAATGTTCCAGTTCAGCTTTGGTTGCTGCAGGGATATGACTGGCCAAATCAACAGTGATCTTTTGTTCAATCACTTCAAAAGTCATGACATCGAGCAGCTGCTCCAGATCAAAGACCCCGACCTTTTCTTGGATCCGCAGTGCATTTGCCACGGTCTGGGAGAGTGTATCGAAGGTTGGGTAGTATTTAGAACTGTCTCTCCAGCGCGACAAAAAGGCTCTAGCCGTCGCACGGGAGCTGACGGATGACATCACCAGTTCCTGAGCCCATACGGGGATATCGCCCAAGCTTTCACAGAAACCCGTGGTCATCAACCGGATAAAGAACGTACCGAGCTTGAATGGTGCTTCCCCATTCAATTCTTCAACCGATGCTGGATAACCAATTTCCGCCTGTAATGCTGTGACTAAAGCTGGCACCAGTTGGAATTTTTCCAGTTCAGCAAAGGATTCCGGATTGACTTCCAGACTCAGATTCTGCTGTACCATTTCATCTGCCTGCACCGGTCGCACCGACTTTACGGATTTCTTCAAATACTTTTTGTACCAGCTGGAAATGGTACGGCGCAAAAGGATAGTTATGAATAAAGCTCTCTGGCCCCTCATAGTTCTTGAGGGTTGGGCCTGAACGGTCAAAGGTAATCTGGTTTTTTAAGATATCACCCTTTTGCTCAAACACCGATCTGAGCAGTGCTTCTGCTTCTGGGGTTTTACGTAATAAACGTTTCTGGATGACTTCATCGGTATTCGAACTGGACAGTGATAAACGGGTTTTAAAACGTCCAGCAATCTTGGAGAAGTCATTGGCTTTGGATGAAGACATCTCACCTAAAACAGCATCGATGTCTGCCTGTGAGGTGACAATAATCCAGGCCCGACCTTTACAAATCGTACCCAGGTTTTCAGTAATGGTTTGCAGTGTCAGCATCAAGCGGGTATCGCTGCCAATAAACTGCCCCACTTCATCGACCAAGAACAACATGCGTTGCTGGGGTCCTTTGCTATCTAAGTATTCTTTCACCCACTGACAGAAATTTTCAACCGAAACACTAAAGGTCTGCTCAGAATCCTCAAACCATTTATGCGCTGCTTCTGCTGATAGATTCAGTGCCTGAGAAATCGCAGTTTCGACATCATCCTGATAGAACTGATAGCCGTCACGTTCTTCTAGCCAGGACATGCCGCTGGATTCCTCAAACGCCTGTTTAAAGCGCTCATACACCCCTTTCTGGCTCAGGTGACGTTCCATATGTGCAATATGTGGATGGTCAGCACTAAAACCCTGATATTCGTTAAACACGCGTAAAAACACATTTAGGATCGGATTACCGTCATCATTGGAACTGGCTTTACTGTCAATATTAAATAGGATGACATCGGCATGATGGCTGACGGCCTTGCCAATATCCGCACGGATAAACGCATCACGGATTTTGCTTTCATCAAAGAATTCAGCAGCACTGCGTTCGTTACCATCCGCGTCACATGCCACTTTATTGGCCAAAATATACGACAAGGTTTTCAGGAAGTGTGATTTACCTGAACCAAAGAAGCCTGAAATCCATACGCCGACACGATTGGCAATCGAAGGATCGCTTAGGTCTGTACCATAAGACTGGAAAAAGTCCCGAAAATGCTTTTCCAGTTCATTGGTGACCACATACTCATCGAGTTCCTGATATACCGTGGTATTGTCATTCTGATCTGCCTTGACCACCCCGTTAATCGCACGATCTAATGGCTTGTAAAAAAGTTCTTTAATGTTCATCTCAATCCATTCCCCCGAATTCTTATTTCTATTTGCCGTGTTTAAGGCACTAATCTGAATGCTCTGTAGTAATTGTTGCTTGGAATTTTTCCAAATAAACTCATCGCTTGACCGTCGTAATAGCCTGGGTAAAACAGCACCACTGGCTTATGCCCCAGTAACGAATGCAAACTGTTCAATAAGTGATGGGCACGTAACAGTGGCCAAACCGACCCTACCCCAGTCATCAACACAATATCTTGCGCATTGGTGGCATATTTACTCACCAGATAGGGCGCGAACTTATCCATATGCAGTGGGCCTTTCAGCGCTTTGAGCAGCGCCTCATCGCCTTTAGCTTTTTGCATTTGAATGGCTTTATCGATGAAGTTACGCTCAGCCAGATAATCCACCACGGCTTGCAGCAGGTTGATATTCACCACCTTCAGCTGACTGTGTTTTTTCTCCAGCATCCCGTCTAGAAAATGCAGATATTCGCGCACTTTCAACTCATCTTCAGGTGCATAATCAAAAATCCAGAAGCCAATTTCATTGCCCAATCCTTGACCGGTGAGAAACTCGGTGGAAAGAATTCGCTCTGGAATCTGGTTCAGACGCTCATGTATTGTTTGACTCATTGCTGCCCCCTCTACAACTACCGCGTCCATAGCGACACTTCCATAGATCTTTTAATGCGTTGTTTATAATGTTCTTCCAACAGGCTACGCAGCTCTGCTCTGACGATCACACGCTGCAACTCCAGCTTACGGGTACTTTTTAAGTAACCGGCTTCTGCCAGCATGCGAAACACCACCTGCCCCATTTTTTTCTTGCTGGACTCTTTCCAATCACAGATATCAAGATCGCGTTGTGAACGCTCATCCAGAAAGTCTGACCAGATATAACTGTCCAGGTATTGAGCCTGGGAGATATAGGCCTCTCTCATCACTGTTTCCATAAACTCAAGCAGCAACAGGTTGCGTTCCAATGCGCCACAAAAAGCCACCTGGGTCGCCAGCTCATCATCCCCATCACGTAGTGCTTTCCAGAAATCAGGCTCCAAGCGCTCCAGACGCTTACGAATAGCGGTGGCATTGCGTTGAGCTGAAGCAGGCGTTCTTTTTTGCAGAATATTGTCCACCTGAATCGCCTGATGCCATTGTTCTGGAGTCGCCTCACGCAATAACAGATCCGCGATTAACCGACTTTCACGCACCATCAGTGAACCACCAATCAGGTCACTGTCATAATGAAATTGTTCTAACATGGCCAATCTCCTATGAGGCCTGATCAAACAGATAAGACGACAGTTTTTCGATATCTGAACGTTGTAGTACCAAGGGATATTTCAAGGCATCATCTGCTTCAGCCAGCGTGATCGCAGCCTGATATCGCTGCAAGGTATAGTGAGCCAGGGCTTTTTTGACCGGAATCTGTAATCTGCCATCAGGCATGCCGAAGTCTTTTTCGACCAGCGCTTTTTGAGCTTCATTCAATTTTGGATTAGGGATCAGCGTCAGTACAATTTCTTCATGCCATTGCTGATCCTGAGCAGGGTCTACTGACTCAATCGCCACCACAACAGGTGTGCGATCAATTCTGGAGAGTAAAAAGTCCTTAAACTGCTTGCTCTGATGGCAATAGGCACGGACATGCCAGCGAAAACCGGTATACACCAGGGTGTGTGGGGAAATGATGCGTTCATGCCACTGCGGATTCTGCATCGAGGCATAAATCATTTTTAAAGTACTTTGGTTGCGGCAGGCACGCAAAACTTCCCGAATCACTTCAGGACGTACACTGCGATCAGGTAATTGAACTGCTGCAAGATTCGGTTCTGGTGTCGCAATCAGGGTATGCGATTCACTAACCAAACCTGACAGCATATTGAGATATTCATTGATATGTACGGTAGTCAGCACCGGTTGAAACGTGGCTTTAGGCACATAGCCTTTTACGGAGGGATCATGGACCAAGGCATCTGGGTTATACAGCGTATTGTAACGCTTGATATCCGCAGAAGCCTGCTGTCGACTGAGCCCAAACCAGCTCATTAAACGATTGGTAACCAAACGACCTTCCCAGTAAGCAAGCAGCTCGATCGCTCGCATTCGTAGCAGGACTTCATGCTTATCTGTCGTCATATACCAATCAGTCAATAAATAGCAGCTTTAAGATTACCCTACAGCAAATATACAGTAAACATTTTTGACGGTATTTAAAGGTAGTATTGCAATCACCAGATAAAAAATATACTAGTATCCTGATGATAGCCGTCAAAGTACGATCTCTAGCAGATCATGGATCCTGGTATAGCGCGTGAATTGAGCTAAGTTTTAGAATGAGAGAAATATGGGTTTTAGATTTCGTAAAAGTATTAAATTATTCCCGGGTTTTAAAATTAATCTAACCCATAAAGGCATCAGCAGTGCCAGCATTGGCAAACCTGGTGCTTCTCTAAATATTGGGAAAAAAGGTACGCGAACCAGTGTCGGCATTCCAGGTACGGGACTATCTTACTCTAAACACCAACCTTACTCTAAAAAGACCCGTGTTCCACAACCGACATCGCTAGAACACACGGAATATAATCCTCAGAATTTAGAACAACCGAAGACAAAGATCTGGCCTTGGATTATTTTTGGAATATTGTGTTTTATGGTGGGTGCCGTCATTTTTTAGCAAGAACAGCATTGTATTTTAATCAAAAAAAATGCCCAGATGGATGAATGGGCAAACTAAGGAATTAATATCCTTCAGAAACTCCAGCGCAATTCTCGCTACTTTCAGTAAGCGACTCTGGCTCAATCATGATGATCTGACTCAATCGAGTCGAGGTAAATCAATCCATCACAAATGGAGCAGAAATTATGCTTGATCACACTCTTGGTTAATGCTGAAAAGTCTTTGAGTTTTAATTAATAAATAAGAGTATCCATGTCTACCCTCAACTTTACTTATTTTCAGATAGCAACCAATCGAGAGCACTCATTTTTACAATACCATTATAATTCGCTTCAGTCCCTATCGTGTCTAAGGTAAGCAAATACTTGGGATACGAATCAGAAATTTTCTGTAATGGACGTAACTCTCGGCTGAGTGTCTCCTCATTGAGCGTTTCTAATGCCACCTGATAATAAGTTAAATTCTGTAAAGTATCGACAGCAACAAAATCAATTTCATATTCATCAACCCGCCCTACATAGACCGTATAACCTCGTCTGACAAGCTCAAGATAAATCACATTTTCTAGGATATGACCTTGATCAGCATTAGCATCAGGCAACATAATCCGGCGCAATCCGACATCAACTAAATAGTATTTTTCAGAGGATTGTAATAACTCACGCCCGCGTACTTTAAACTGTGCGGCACTATAAAATAGCAAACTGTCCTGTAAGCCCTGAATATAGCGTTTTACTGTTTCAAATGAAATCTTAACCCCACTTGAAACAAAGGTATTTTTAATTTTATTGATGGAAATAGGTGAGCCTGTCACGCTTGCCAAATATCTTGCGACACGCTCGAGAGAGTTAATATCGGCAGTATTCAAACGGGGAATAACATCTTTAAACATTACACTGGCATAGACCGCTTGCAAGTAATCATAGGTTTCCTGCTGGCTAGTCATGGCAAGCGTATAAGGGAAACTACTGCGCGTATACATGGCATACAAATCACGATTGGATAATTGTTGGATGATCGGATTATTTTCAATATGCCACTGTTTAAATTCTTGGAATGAAAGGGGTAAAACATGTTGCTCTATATAGCGTCCTGTAAGTAAAGTCGCAAGTTCTCCACTTAGAAAGAATGCATTTGAGCCTGTAATATATAAATCGATATAATCCCGAACATATAAAGAGTCGACTACTTTCTCATAATTTGTAACATGTTGTATTTCATCTAAAAAAACATAGTTTTTTTTACTTTTATCAACTTTGGACAATACATAATCATGTAGTTTACGGTAATCGGTGAGTTCTTCAAATTCCATAAATTCGAAGTTGATGGCAATGATGTTTTCGGCTTGTACACCCTGTGCTTTTAGGTCTTGTTGAAACATCGCCAATAAGGTGGATTTTCCAGAGCGACGCACACCTGAAAGTACTTTAATGACATCACGGTCTTGCCATGTATTCAGAAATTTTAAGTAGCCATCACGTCGAATATTAGCGCTTCTCATTATTTACACTTAGAATCTAAAGTTTTAATAAATTCTATCAAATTTTAGAATGTATATGTAAATATATTTAGTTTTAAGAAAAGTTTAAAGGTTAAGTGAAACACTCAAAGCTGCTGTTAAAGTATGCGGATAGTAAATGTAACAAAAATCTAGATTCTATCTTTTTTGATTATTTTCCATGTCATGTTATGTCATTGATGCTGCGACTTAACGGCTGATATACGCTGAATTATCAGGAGACTTTCCCTTGGGAGATTCTAGGCAGCCAAC
>ERZ941706.675-NODE-675-length-10148-cov-4.275240_pt1 | contig 10148 bp, 12 predicted proteins | sample MGYA00521232_ERZ941706 | MGnify/ENA primary metagenome ERZ941706 (study PRJEB32759, sample SAMN07749893) | skin metagenome | biome: transportation; feature: city; material: polyester macromolecule | host: Homo sapiens | place: Hong Kong:ER line | collected...
TCGAGATGCTGCTTGCCACCCCCGAGGGAGACTATCTGATCGCCCGTCCCCTTTACGATTTCGCGCGCCAACCGGTGGGCGTGGGGGATCTCATCAGCGCCCTGATGCTGGCCAACCTGCAGGCGGGATATGATGGGGTGAGCGCCTTCGAGCGCACCAACGCCGCGGTGGATGCGGTGCTGCGACAGACCTGGGAGGCGAATGCCTACGAGCTGCAGCTCATCGCGGCCCAGAGCGCCTTTGCCGAGCCGCAGATTGCCCACAGGGCCGAGCGCCTGGCCTGACGCCATTGATCAGCCCGTGACGGGACGAGCTGATCAAGGCTCAGCTTGCGGCACTGATCGGTGTTGCATCCTGAAAATGTTCGACCCTGGGGAAGGGGTCGTAGAAGTGGTGCAGCAGGGCCTTCCACTCCTGGTACTGAGGGGAGCCCCTGAACCCCCGGGTGTGATCTTCCAACCGTTCCCACTGCACTAGCAGCAGGTAGTGATGGGGATCGTCCAGGGCACGCTGCAACTGGTGGCCCAGGTAGCCGGGCATGGCGCTGATGATGTGCTGGGCCCGGGCGAAGGCCTGCTCGAAGTCAGTGGCCTTGCCGGGAATGATCTGCAGATGGGCGACTTCCAATATCATGATGGCTCCTTGCCGATGAGTCTGATTGAACCAAAAACCTATGTGCGCCGAGCCTTGGCGGGGGCAAGACCGGCACGCTGTCCGCTCTTGCCAGGCCGTCTGCCTCAGAGCTGCTTGTAGAAGAACTGGGTGGCGGCCAGGGTGCCGTCTCCATTGCGGGCGAAGTCCGGGATCTGGCCGGCCTCCTGATAGCCGAGCTGGCGATAGAGGCTGGAGGCCACGTCGCCGACCCGGGTATCCAGCACCAGCAAGGTACGCCTGGCGTCCCGGGCCCCTTGCTCCATGGCGTTCATCAGGGCGCGACCCACCCCCTTACCACGGGCCTGGCTGTGGACCATCAGCTTTTCCACTTCGGCCCTGTGGCCCCCGTTGGCCTTTGTGCACAGGGAGAGCTGCAGGGCGCCCACCAGATGGTGCTGATCAAACGCCACCCAGAGCTTGCGCACTCCATCCGCCAGCTCCCCCTCGATGCCTTGCCAGTACGCCAGCCCCTGCTCTTCCTGCAGGGGAGGGAGAAAGCCCACCGAGGCACCGCTGGCCACGCAATCTTGCAGCAGGGCGATCAGCGCCGGTTTGATGCCTCTGGTGCTCTCGACCTCAAGGATCTCCATTGAATGTCCTCATCTTCTCTCTTGGCCCACGTGGGGGATTAACGTCTCGGGCGCGGACTCTCCTGCCGGTGCCATTATCATCCGGTCAGGTGCGCCGTCTCTTAATGGATCAGTCCCTGCGCTGCCAGCCACTGGAACAGCAGGCGGGAGACGGGGGAAACTTCGGCGAGGTGGCGGCTGTCCAGCCAGCGCAGCTCTGCGATCTCCGCCGAGGCGACGGGCGTGCCGTCGGCGTCCCCCGTGTAGCAACGCAGATTGACATTCACCCCTTGCGGCTTGCCGTCCGCCTGGGCGCTGAACTCGCAGGCGAACGCCAGGGTGTCGGGTTTCAGGGTGACCGCGAGCTCTTCCTCGATTTCACGAACGAGGGCCGCCTCGTCGCTCTCGCCCGGCTCGCGCTTGCCCCCCGGTATGTAGTAGATGTCCTTGCCGTGGGAGCGGGCGCACAGCAGTTGTCCCTCCTTGAAGGTCAGCCAGGCGAGTTTGTCGATCATGGGCAGATTCCTCTTGTTGCTGCTTGTCAAAGGGGGGCTCGCTGCTCGCACAGGGTGCGATAGGAGCGGGTTTCCCGCATCTCGAGCGCCAGTCCCAGCCGGCTAGCCAGCGCCAGCAACTGCGCGCGGTAGGCGGGCAGGGCGGCCTCGTCGTCAGTCATGATGGCGAGTTCGGCAAAATCACCGACACCTGCCAGGTGATCCACCGTGACGTGGAAGGCCCCCAGAAAATAGATGCTGCGCCGCTTGTCGATGGTCAGCACCGGCTGGTAGCCCAGGGTGCGCACCATGCTGGCGGCCTTGTCGGCGTCGGTGATGTTGACCGCCTCGCAGCGATCGGGTCCGGGCCCTTTGACTATCCAGAGCCGGATGCCGCTGGGGGCCATGGTGCGGATGATCAGGCTCTTCTCTGCCCGAGCCAGGGCGCCGTCTGCCGTGTCGAAGTAGCAGTCCTGCTCATGATTGTCCGCCACCATCACCTCGGGGCCGAGGGCCGTGAGGGTATGCACAAAGGCGGCGCTGTCCGTCAGGCGGTATTTGAACTCCACCTCGAAGCGCCCCTGAAAGTGGGTGGTCATGGCCTTGCGACGGCTCCCGAACGGCAAATGAATAGGGCAGCCTAGCAAAAGTGCCGGGCTCTCCCAAGCATCGGGATCACAGCTTCGCATCGACTGCCGACTTTATGACCAGATGGTGAGGGAAAACCCGCCCTGGTGCACAGCTTGTGGCCCGGTGGCTGGGCGCCGTCCGGGGGCTGTGCTCTAATGAGCTCCCTCTTTGGCGGTATTGCCGCCCTGAACAACGACAACGAGGCGTCGGCCCCGGCCGCGCCAGTGGAGCCACAGATGCATATCACCTCAAAGACCCCCTTTATCGGACTGGGCGTGGCGGGCAACTTCGCCGGTCACCTGGAGCAGGCAGGGGAGGCGGCGGATTTCGTCGCCGTCAAGGTTGACGACAAGGTCGCCCCCAAGGCGCTGTTCCCCTTCTATGTGCCGAACCATCCCGGCCAGCTCGGGGTCTTTCCCCTGAGCGGCGAGGCCATCTTCCTGCCGGAGGCGGCGGTGAGCGGGGACGAGAAGGTGCAGATTGAACCCGAGGTGGCGCTCTGGTGCGAGCTGAAGTACGCGGGGGAGCAGGTGGTGGCCATCCATCCCAAGGCGTTTGGCGCCTACAACGACTGCTCCATCCGTCGCCCCAATGCCAACAAGATCAGCGAGAAGAAAAACTGGGGTGAAGAGAGCAAGGGGCTGGCCGCGAACCTGCTGCCCCTGACCCACTTTGCCGCAGGATGCGAGCTCGATGACTACCGCATCGCCTGCTACCTGGAGCGCGGCGGCGAGCTGCACCCCTACGGGATCGACAGCGCGGCGGTGGACTACAGCTACTTCCACGGTCAGTTGCTGGCGTGGGCCATCGACAAGTTCAACCATCAGCAGGACGAAGGCCCGGCCGAGCATATCCAGGGGCTGCTGGCCCAGGCGGGGCGCCCGGCCCATGCGCTCATCAGCATCGGTGCCACCCGCTACACCCCCTTTGGCGAGACCCACTTCCTCGCTCCCGGTGACACCGCCTGCGTGGTGGTCTACCCCGCCAGTCGCTACGACGAGCAGGTTATCCAGGAGGCCATCCGAGCCCGCCGCTTCGGGCCGGATGTCTCCGTGCTGCTGCAGGCGGTCAAGACCCGCTAATCCTGTCGTCAGGCCCGCTTCGGCGGGCCTGACTGTTTTTAAGCACAGCGCAGCCCGTTCCCTGTCGGCTTTCTACCCCCTGTTTGCATACCCTCTATACCTACCGCACGCCATGCCAAGCGCATGATGTTCCTCGATCCTGTTCGCGCTCCGCCATCTGCCTCCCGTGCCCTGAACCGTGCACCTCGAAAGCCGATTGCAGTGGCTGGATATAACAGTATGATTTGCCACAAGAAGTCCATTCTGCCTGCAAGGATCCCGAGTATTCATGGTTGAACTCAAGACCCTGGCCCTGTTTCTGGTGACTGCGGTTGCCGAGATCCTGGGCTGTTATCTCCCTTATCTCTGGCTGACCCAGGGCAAGAGCGTCTGGCTGCTGCTGCCCGCGGCCCTGAGCCTGGCCCTGTTCGCCTGGCTGCTCTCATTGCACCCGACCGCCGCTGGCCGCGTCTATGCCGCCTATGGCGGCGTCTACATCTTCGTGGCCATTCTCTGGCTCTGGGCCGTGGATGGCATCAAACCCAGCCTGTGGGATCTGGTGGGGGCCGGGGTGGCCCTGATCGGCATGGCCATCATCATGTTTGCCCCAAGACCCGCCTGATATCGATGCCAAGGGAGATCAGCATGATGACGACAGTGGTGATAAGAGAGTGTGAGGCGCAGGACTTGGCCGGGCTGCTGGCCCTTTATCAGGAACTCAGGCCTCAGGACCCCGTGCTCGACGAGCAAGGGGCCCGCGAGGGATTGGCGGCGATGCTTGATCTGCCCCATACCCGCATCATGGTGGCCCTGGTGGAGGGCCAGCTGGCCTCCAGCTGCCAGCTCGGGGTGATCCCGACCCTCACCAACGGCGGCCGACTCTTCGGCATCATAGAGCATGTGATCACGGGTGCCGCGTTTCGCCGCCAGGGGCTCAGCCATCAGTTGCTGGAGCATACCCTGGCGCTGGCCTGGGAGCTGGATTGCTACAAGGTGATGCTGCTCTCAGGGGAGGAGCGGGAGGCCGCTCATCGCCTCTATGAGGGACTCGGTTTCAAGGCCGGCATCGAGAAAGGGTTTGTTATCAAGGCGCCGCAATAAGTCCCATGGACTGCTGCATCATCAAAGGCGTGGGCTGTTATCCGCAACATATTGAGGTAGCGATGAAAATTGACGCCGCACAAAAGTGCGCTCACCCAACCCTTATCACCATCTGGGAGGCCTCGGTGCGCGCCAGCCACCACTTCCTGCAAGAAGCCGACATAGCGGCCCTGAGGCCCTTGATCCTGGAGCACTATTTCGATGCCGTGACGCTGAACTGTGCCAGAGTAGACAATGGCGAGATCGTCGGTTTTATCGGGGTGGCCGAGGGCAATATCGAGATGCTGTTCGTCGCCCCCGCCGGGATGGGGCAGGGGGTGGGTCGCCAACTGGTGGCCCATGCCATCGCCAATCTCGGGGCGCGCCGGGTGGATGTGAACGAGCAAAACGAAGGGGCCTGTGGGTTTTACCGACGGATGGGCTTCGAGGTGACGGGGCGCTCCCCCCTGGATGGCCAGGGCAAACCTTATCCCCTGCTGCATCTGGTCCTGTCTGCCGAGGCTGGCGCATGAAAAAACCGCCCGAGGGCGGTTTTTTGTTGTTCAGGAGGTTTGGCTCGCGCCCTTCACTCCTCGCTGGAGTTGTCCTGATAGTCGCCCCGCTGGGCCTTGGGTAGACGGCGCATGGGGGCGAAACCGATGTCCTCGCCCACCACTTCCCGCTTGCGGGACTTGTTTTGCGCAGGCTGGGCCGGCTTCTTGGCGCCATCCCCTTTGCCTTTCCCGGCGGCGGGTTTGCCCTTGGTATTGGCATGGCCACGGGCGCGGGGCGGGTTTTGCACCGGCTTGCTGCCCGGCAGGGTCTGGCGGCTCGGCTTGCCGCTCGGCTCGTATCCTTCCAGGATCTCCACGGTCAGGGATTGGCCGATCAGCGCCTCGATCTCCTTGAGCTGGCCCAGCTCGTCCTGGCTCACCAGAGAGATGGCCTCGCCGCCACGGCCGGCGCGGCCGGTGCGGCCGATGCGGTGGATGTAATCCTCCGCCATCTGGGGCAGCTCGAAGTTGATCACGTGGGGCAGCTGATCGATGTCCAGGCCGCGAGCGGCGATGTCGGTGGCAACCAGCACCCGCACCTTGCCTTCACGAAAATCCGCCAGCGCCCGGTTGCGGGCCCCCTGGCTCTTGTCACCGTGGATGGCGACTGTATCCAGGCCATCTTTCTGCATTTGCTGGGCGAGCCTGTCGGCAATCTGCTTGGTGCGCACGAACACCAGCACCCGCTGCCAGTTGCCACGGCCAATCATGTGGGAGAGCATCTCCCGGCGGCGTTCCCGATCGACCTGGATGATGCGCTGGCTTACCTGCTCGGCGGCGGTGTTGCTGGGATCCACCTCGATGAGGGTGGGATCCTTGAGCAGATCGTCCGCCAGCGCCTTGATGTCATTGGAGAAGGTGGCGGAGAAGAGCAGGGTCTGACGCTCCTCCGGCAGGGCCTTCATGATGCGGCGAATGTCGGTGATGAACCCCATGTCGAGCATTCTGTCCGCTTCATCCAGCACCAGCACCTCGAGGGCGCTCAGGGTCAGGGCGCCCTGGGTCAGCAGATCCAGCAGGCGGCCCGGGGTGGCGACCAGGATGTCGACCCCGAGCTTGATGGCGTCCAGGTTCGGCTTGATGCTGACGCCGCCATAGGCGATCAGGGTACGAAACGGCAGGTGGTGGGCATATTTGATGATGCTCTCGCCCACCTGGGCGGCCAGCTCCCGGGTCGGGGTCAGCACCAGGGCTCGCACCTGGCGACGACCGCCACGGCCGTGGTTGGCCAGCAGTCGATGAAGCATGGGCAGGGTGAAACCGGCCGTCTTGCCCGTGCCTGTCTGGGCGCCGCCTAGCACGTCCTGCCCGGCCAGGATGGCGGGAATGGCTTGCTGCTGGATGGGGGTGGGTTGTTCGTAACCCAGCTCCTTGACGGCCCGCAGGATGTGCGGTGACAGACCCAGTTCATTGAATGACATGTTCGAGGGACACTCCGAGCCTTGGGCTCAACGGGTGACGGCAGCCTTGGTCCGTCACGACATGGAAAATAGGGTGGGCCGCCATCGAGGCTGGGCCTGAGCCCGGCAAAGCGACCGCACAAGAGACAGTGGGCGCGTAATATAGCAGATGCGAGGCGCACGCGCAGCAGCCGTGTCGCGAGCAGGGTTGCCACGGCCATCCCGGCAGGGAAAGGCCAGGGGGGCGCTAAGAGGGGCCCCCTGGCCTCGGCGCACGCCCGTCAGAGCAGTCCCTCGATGGCCTGCACCAGATCCTCCGGCCTGGTCTGGGGGGCGAAGCGGTCCACCACCCGGCCTTCACGGTCAATCAGGAACTTGGTGAAGTTCCACTTGATGGCCTCGCTGCCAAGGAGCCCGGGCTTTTGCTCCTTGAGCCAGCGATAGAGGGGGTGGGCACCGACGCCGTTGACCTCGCACTTGGCCATCAGGGGGAAGCTGACCGGGTAGTCGAGGGAGCAGAAGCGGGCGATCTCCTCGGCATCGCCCGGCTCCTGATGGCCAAACTGATCGCAGGGAAAGCCCAGGATCTCGAAGCCTTGGGGGCCGAACTGGCGATAGAGGGCCTCAAGCCCGGTGTATTGGGGGGTAAAACCGCAGCGGCTTGCCACGTTGACCACCAGCACGACACGGCCCTGCAGATCGGCGGTGGACCAGGCCGTGCCATCGAGTCGTTGCAGGGGGATGAGGGGCAGGGGCATGGTTTCTCCTGATGCAAGAGGGGCGACAAGGCGCCCGGGGGACAATCCTTGCACGTTAACGGGCCGAGGGCCGGGGAGCAAGGGGGAGGGCGTCTGTGCCCCCCAGACTCCTATTGATGGCGGGACTTCTCAAGAGAAGCAATCCGGTTTGTGCCGATGGTCCGAAGTCGCTACAAAGCGCACTCTCTCCCCTCGCTGCGAGCCTATCTTGGACTATCAAGCCGTCATGGATGCCATCTACACCCGGGGTTGGGTGATAGTGGATGATTTTTTAACCGCCGCCGAGGTGGGTGCCCTCAAGGCTTGCCTGCCGGACGAGTGGCGACCGGCGGGGATCGGGCGCGAGACCCTGCATCAGGACAACCGCGATATCCGTCGGGATCAGATCCACTGGCTCGACGCCTCCCTCGGCGCGCCGGTGGCCGACTATCTGGCCCGGATGGAGTCCCTGCGTCTGGCCGCCAATCGCAGCCTGATGCTGGGGCTGTTCGACTACGAGGCCCACTTTGCCCGCTACCGTCAGGGGGACTTCTACGCCACCCATCGCGACGCCTTCGCCGGGCGATCCAACCGCCGGCTCACCTCGGTGTTCTACCTGAACAACGACTGGCAGCCAGAGGCGGGGGGAATATTGCGGGTCTATGACGACAGCGAGCAGTTTCTGATGGATGTCTCCCCCCGGGGCGGGCGGCTGGTGCTCTTCCTGTCTGAAGAGTTTCCCCACGAGGTGCTGCCCGCAAGCCGGGAGCGCTACAGCATTGCCGGCTGGTTTCGGGTCAACGGCAATGGCGCCGGGCGGGTCGATCCTCCCCGCTGAGCGCATTTCATCCTGTTTCTGACACAGGAAGAGACTTTTATCTGCCCGGGCAGGGGGAGGTGCGCCCCATCGGCTGACAAGGCTTCCCCTCCCTTGCTACACTGCCCGCACTTATGTTCGTTTCTGGCTTCGTCCGGTTTTCATGCGGTTGGGTTTGACATGGTGATGACGAAGCCGCTTCTCCCAAGGGATCACATCTAATGAAGAACATGCATGTCTTGCTGCTGTGCGGCGGTGGCGGCTCCGAGCACGAAGTCTCGCTGCGCAGCGCCAATTTCCTCGAAAAACAGCTCGGGCTCCTGCCCGGTATCGAAGTGACCCGGGTCGAGATGTTTGCCGACCGCTGGCTCTCCGCCGACGGTCGCGAGTGCAAGCTGGGGCTGGACAAGCTGCTCTCGTTCGACAGCGTGGCCCGTCCGGTGGACTACGTGGTGCCCTGCATCCACGGCTATCCCGGTGAGACCGGCGATCTGCAATCCTTCCTCGAGCTGGCCGGCCTGCCTTATCTGGGTTGTGACGCCGAGGCGAGCAAGGTGTGCTTCAACAAGATCACCACCAAGCTGTGGCTCACCGCCATCGGCATCCCCAATACCCCCTACCTGTTCCTGACCGAGCAAGGCGAGGCGAGCCTGACCGAGGCAAAAGCGGCGCTGGCCAAGTGGGGCAAGGTCTTTATCAAGGCGGCCTCCCAGGGCTCTTCCGTGGGTTGCTACTCCGCCAGCAACGAAGCGGATCTGGTAAAAGGCATTGCCGATGCCTTTGGTTACTCCGAACAGGTATTGATCGAAAAAGCGGTCAAGCCCCGCGAGCTGGAAGTGGCGGTCTACCAGTATGGTGACGAGCTGGTGGCCACCTATCCGGGGGAGATCTGCGTGCCGCAGGACAAGTTCTACACCTATGAAGAGAAGTACAGCAGCGCCAGCCATACCGAGACTGCACTGCGTGCCGAAGGGCTGACCGAGGCTCAGGCTGACGCTATTCACGAGTACGCCCTCAAGGCGTTCCGTCAGCTGAAACTGACTCACCTCTCCCGTATCGACTTCTTCCTGACTGAGGAGGGCGAGATCCTGCTCAACGAGATCAACACCTTCCCAGGCATGACCTCCATCTCCATGTTCCCGAAACTGCTGGAGCACCACGGCCACAGCTTCGCGCACTATCTGGAGCAGATCCTGCGAAAGGCGGTCTGACATCGCCAGACTCGGTTGCAACGGATGGTGAGTAGGGGCCTCAGGGCCCCTTTTTTCATGGGGGGAAGCGGGCAGAGCGTGGGGAGGGAAGGGGGCAGGGCGCCGCCCGGCAAGCCTTGCCGCCAGGAGGGCGCGCCGTTACAATCAGCCCCCTTTTTGTCCCGCCACAGGCACCGTCAGAGCCGCGTTCCATGAAGCCCATCCCCGATCACGCCGTCAACCGCCTGCGCATCTGGCGCAAGAGCGTCTCGACCCGACCCTTTCTTGCCCGTGGCGGCAGCGTGCCACGCTGCGATGCCTGCCAGCTGCGCCACGACTGGTGTGCCTGCGACTGGCGCCCGGCGCTCAAGGCCGAGGCCGGGTTCTGCCTCATGATGTATGACAGCGAGCCCATGAAGCCCTCCAACACCGGGCGCCTCATCGCCGACGTGCTGCCGGACTCTACCTGGGCCTTTCTCTGGTCGCGTACCGAACCCCATCCCGAGCTGCTGGCCCTGCTGGCGGATCCTGCCTGGCAGCCCTACGTGGTCTTTCCCGCCTGCGAGAAAGCGCCCGACCGCCTGACCGGCGAGGTGGTACTGGCCCCCGGCAAGAAGCCGCTGTTCATCCTGCTGGACGGCACCTGGCCCGAGGCGCGCAAGATGTTCAACAAGAGTCCCTATCTGGACGGCTTCCCGGTGCTCGCCATCAAGCCGGATGCGCTCTCTACCTACGGCATGCGCGTCGCCCACAGCGACGAGCACCTGTGCACCGCCGAGGTGGCCGCCTGCGTGCTGGAAGTGGCCGGGGAGCTGCGGGCGGGACAGGCGCTGCAGCTCTGGTTCAATCTCTTTAGCAGCCGCTACATGGCTGGCCGGGTTAGCCGTGCACCCGGTGCTGATGAAGGGCCCCTGCTGGAGGGGCTGGAGGCCATCAAGGGCCAGAGCCGCGCTCTGGATTAA
>ERZ941706.676-NODE-676-length-10103-cov-11.257464_pt1 | contig 10103 bp, 21 predicted proteins | sample MGYA00521232_ERZ941706 | MGnify/ENA primary metagenome ERZ941706 (study PRJEB32759, sample SAMN07749893) | skin metagenome | biome: transportation; feature: city; material: polyester macromolecule | host: Homo sapiens | place: Hong Kong:ER line | collected...
GCGCTGTGCTAGAGTGGGACTATCAACACAACGAAAGGGCAAGATACCAATGACTACACTTGACGAGCAGCCTGTGTGCGAGTACTGTGGTACTGAGTTGACTGAGGCAGAGACTATGATTAGTCTCGATGTTGTTAATCTGCTCCTTTGTGAAATGTGTATCTGAGACCTGCTACTTATTTGTAAGGATAGAATAAATGTCTGATAGCACGGCATCCCTGAGATTTGCCGATGGAACTATGCGAGAGGTTCCTGTAGGTTCGTACTTTATGGCTACTTCTGGTCACCAGCTACTCATGTACCGGCTATCTGAGTCTGACTTGATTCTTGAGGTTTCTTCTGGCAGCGCCTATACACCGGATAGTTTTCCTGGTGAAGTTGTCTGTGTGTATGTCGAAGAAGAAATGCCTGTTTCTTATGACTGGCCTGTCCTTGATGAGTGGACTTGTGTTCTTCTTCAGGATAACGCTACCGCAAATAAGTCTCTTGTAGTTGTCTCTACACCACCACACTTGCGTGATAATGGCGAGTTTGCAGCTAAATTTATTAGTCTTGGAACTGAAAATAAGTACAAGATGAGTGATTACACCATTCTCAATGTAATTGGCCCTGTTGATTACTTTAATAATACTGATGAGGAAGATTGAAATAATGGATATTTTAGCAGTTCGTGACAATATCGCTGGAACAATGGTGTGGGCTATTCCTGTTGAAGGGAAGTCTGAAGCATATATTGCCCGTCTGGGCCTTGACATTCAGAGCACTCTGAATACCGAGAAGTTCTCTATTGCGATTGAGAAGGATGATAATGCCTGAGTTTACGTGTAGTGACGGTCTTGTTCGTGACCTGCCTATTGGAACAGCATTTGTTGAAGAATACGATGAGTTCATTCGATATGTCGTTTCTGATGGTGTTGTAGCCCCCGGCGATGAGTACGTTTATCCTGCTGAGGATTACGCTCCTTGGAAGGTTTACAAGGAAATTCCTCTGCCTGACCCTGAGATAGATGCAACTCAGTACTCTGATGGTTGGTATGTGGGTATTTTCAAGAGTACCTCACTTGGGCCATTCTCAAAGATTTTCCAGTATGACAAGGCAGAAGAGCGCATCTTAGGCGTTGATTTTCGTACTATTTCCGGCAAGTTGGTTGAAGTTGTTGGGCCTGTCAAAACGAATCTCAACTGAAAGCGATAATATCCTGTGAAGTTTGTCAGTAACTCTCAGGAAGAGACTCGTTTGATGCTATCTAATCGTGACTACCGTCATAACAAAGACTTTATTTCAACTCAATACAGTGACGGGGGTGTGATTCCGCAACGGACAGGAAGTAAGCCTACAGTTACAAAGTCTAAACTTGCTGGGAAGTGCTCTGCTGGGTATGCTTTGTTCTTTGTTGGTGACTGCACTTTTGCGGAACACATCGTCACACCAATTGATAGCACGGATATTAAGAATCATAAACTAGCGTGTACTGAGGGTCACGACTTGACACGCTAACTCTGTCGTGGTAGACTGGGGAACATGAAGCAACGATAGCCAAGTTGCTTTAACAATAACTGCCGGTGAATCAACGGTGACAGCCTGTGGAGAGTTCTTTTCCTCTGTTTATTGAAGTTTGGTAAACAAGAAACCTCTGTGAAGCAGGAACTACAGTTAAGAAAGAAGAGTAGAGATTTGAGGATTCCAGAAGCGTATGTGTTTCAAACTGTGAACAATAAGGAGCAGAAAGTTCCTGTCGAAGACATTATTGAATACACAAACAACAATGGTACAATTACAGCAGTTGTCAAGACACGTGCTCGAACTACTGTTCGCCTAGCACAGAGTATTTTTATTGGAGACATTTATGCCTGACGACGCATATTTTGAAGGCCCAGTTCGGTATGCTCGTGAAGCCGCCTATAAGCCTACTTGGGTTGATAGTATTGCAGACATTCGGTACGAGTCTGCTTGTCTTGTTTTGTCCCGAGTTATTGCAAAGGCTTATAGTGACGATCTAGATAGCGTAGGCGTTATTAATCTACTCGTTACCCTATTGCCGTGGCAACAATCAGAAGACGTACCATTTCTTTATTCTATTACTTCGCAGGCGGTAGAGCAGATAGAGCTATCCTACTGGGAACTAGGCCACCTGCTTATTGATAAGCATTTCCAGCCCTGATGTAACTACATAAAAACTTTAGTTAGGAAGAACCCATGCTCACACTACTACAAATAGCATTGAGTTTCTTTTTAACGAGTGATGATGCAGACAGACTACTATGTCGCAATAGGCAGTTTCTTAAAGCACCGAAAAGGAATAGAGCCAGTGGAGAGTAAGGATTTGCTGTACAATTCAAAGTACGGTTTTGGTATTTTGACAAAGTTCAGTGATGGTAAGATCATCATTCAGTATAGTGGTGATGGGTTTGCTGGATATGTCACAAACCTTGATGGTTGGCAGAAAGTATCTTTTGCTGTTCGCGCTGTTCCAGAGGATTTGATTGGCGATGTGAACGCCGTTATTGCAGATATGGTGGAAAACTACCACGGCGCAGAACCGCCGAAAGGCACAAGAATCAAGATTACTGGAAATGATTCCGAATACCACATCTATTTCCGTGCGGACGACAAGTGGATTGATGAAGACGGCTATGTATATTCATGGAATGATCTAAAGCTATTTGATTGGGAAGAAGCGTAAATCAATTGCCGTACTATTGCCCTAATTGCCTTAAAGAACATGTTAGCGCAGACTTTCCTATTCCGTGTGAAGACTGTCCGACCTTGGATTATGACGCTAAAACATCTTTTTCAAATATCACGTCAGAACGCATGAAGCAAACACGCGAGCGCGCAAAGGCAGAAGTTGCCGACGCTTATAGCATCCCAGATGTGGTGCAGAAGGTTATAAAAAATTCCATCCCTCCGCTTACGGATGAAGATATCACGGCCTTAGACGCGCTATAAAGCGAGACTTGACATGTGAAAAACATCGTGCTAGAGTAGTCACCACCACCCATGAAAGAAGTGACACAAAATGTCGAACTACAACACCGATGATTTTCAGTATAGCCTTGATATTTCCGAGCCTGCCTCTGATGGTTACCACACGTACCGGACAATTGCCGTTCGTGATAATGTGACGAATGACATTGTTGAAATGATTGACGTCTATTTCATTGCCGGGAGCGATGGTAATACGTTCTTTGATAACTTTGAAGACGTGATGGACACCTATGGTTATGAGGTTCGTCTTGTTGACGGCAGTTACTATGCAGATTACATTGAGGTGTAAAATAATAATGCGAAAGTTTCTTTTTAGTCTTGCACCTCTGGTGTGTCTTTGTGCGTGTTCTACTGGCCCGGTAAATGCGTCCGGTAGTGCTGAGGCGTCTAACGCGTCGTCTGAGGCGTCTAGCGCCCATTCTGAGGCCCGCACAGCCTCACCTGGGGCGTCTAGTCGTCCATCCTCCCTCGCGGCCTCACAGACGCCGCTACGTGAGCCTGAGTCTGTTACACTAAATAGGTTCTATGGGTTTGTTGAAACAACAATGTCATCGAATCTCGACGCCTCGCATGATCTGACACCTAATGGTCACTTAACGAATGCGGCAAAGAAAGAAATCTTAGAGTCTTTGCCCTATACGTGTGAGACAGGTAGTATTAAACAAATGGCTAGAAATGACTTTGCAAAAGCCTATCGTTCCGAAGTTATTAGTGATTCTTTTGTTTACGTCTCGGATGAAAAGGCTCAGGTTATTGCTGAAACCTTGTGGGACGTTTGTCATCTGCCTAGTATTCAGCAAGTATCTCAGTTAATCAACGCTCAACATCTTATGTAAAGGAAGTGGTTAGAATGTCCAGTGAGAACAAAGCATACATCGAAAGTATGCGACTACTGAGACGTTCTAATGCTGCTTGTAAACATGTGGACAGAAAAGCGCAACGCCGTAAAGGGTTCGGTAAAGGTGGGCGTAATGCGTGGCGGACAGAAAAGGATTAAGTAATGTGGCACACAATCGCACTGATAGTACTATTTTACATTCTCTTTTCTAGTCTTCTGGCTGTTTGGCTATATTGCAGAGCACTCTCAGATGAAGCAGAGATAGAAGAATACAACAAAAGATCATAAATATACTGCCGACCCTTTCTACTTTTTATCGCAGTCTCACGATGTGGACATGGTTGCGCGCTCCACTTAGCGTGTGTTAGTGTTGTGTCAACAAAGCAACCGAGCAGGACGCGAGAGGTGACTAGAAATGATGATTTACGGAAATGGGCAGAAAATGGAACTGCCTACATATGCGCGAGACATTCGAGACTATGGCAATGTCGTAATTGTTACGGCTATTGCGGCAGAAATGGGCAAGACGTTTGTCTACCGTGACATTATGGCTCTCGCAGAAGAATACATTACGAAAATCTTGGGTAAGCCGTGCCGTATTATTGCTGATAGTAATTATGGCAACGGCAACGGACTCATTAACTACTCTTTTACGTTCTAAAAGGATGAACTGACCAAGGCAGGATTTAAGGTTACTAGTTCTAATACATGCGTTCGCGCCTGAAACCATCGAACAGAAATAGGATTGTAAAGTTATGCGACGATCATTCTTTTATGCAGCCGTGCCCGTTTTTGCGCTTTCCCTTACAGCTTGTACTACCGAACCTGTTAACGCATCCGGTAGTTCATCGGCTAGTAGTAGTTTCGTTAAGGCTCACGAGAGCCATTCTAGCGCCACGGACTCACCATCAGCACCTAGTTCTACGTCTGCACCTAGCTCTACGTCTGCACCTAGTTCTACACCTGTGCAGATATCACCCGCTAGTGAGCCAACATCACCCGTCAGTAAGGCGACTAATCCGAGCGCAACGGAATCGGCTAGCGTTTCAACTGCACCAGCAGATACCGAGAGTTACGACAAGGCAGATAACGAAACTGCTACGTGGAATGAATACTTTTATTCAATTGAGTCCGTACCTGACCTGCGGCTTGCCATGATTGTTAACGATAAGGCAGACAGTAACGGACACATGACAGAAGCAACGAGAAACAGTATCCGGAGGGATATTGCCGATATGTGCTCGTCAACTGGTGCATGGGGCATGGATCGTAAAGAATATGTTAAGCGTCAGACAGAAATGAGCAGTGGCGGCAGAACTAATTACGATATGAGTGATGCTCAACTAAAGCGGTTTAGTTCGGCTGCGTGGGACGTTTGTGCCCTACCTTCGGTGCTATCTAGTGTATCCGATGATTATTAAAATGAATCGGGACTAGACTTACCGTAACCTTGTTGTAAAGTATTGACTAGAAACACACCAAATCATTAAAGGATTGGCTAGAACATCATGGCGACCAAACACCTCGAAAGTTATTTTAAGTTTCGTTCGGCAGAAAACCCTAATCTTAAGTTTATGGACTTTGCGCCTAAGACTTATGTGACTAGCGGACATTTTTCGCCACCTAGTGCAAAAGATTTCATAGATCACATGAAATTTAATTTTATGAGTTACGCGTATCGTCGCTTTGTGAAGTCTGCCAACCAGATTGAGTTTATTTTCATGCGTGATGAAATTACGGGTGAGTATTTTTACTGTGCAGTAGAAAAGAAAACGGGTGACGTTTTGCATACTGTTAAGGTCTCCCCTACGGGTAGTGTGCATCAGTAAACCTGTACGGTTCGGCTATGTGACACACGTCACACCGGGCCGACTTGCGAGCCGCGCGCGGTGCGTGTAGTGTAGTTACTAGATCGAACCGAACACGTCGGTTAGACTTTGTGAGAGGATTTAGAAATGCGATTCCACGCCGACAAGATTACCCGTGAGGACGTTAGGGCTGCGGCACAGTTTGCGGAGGTAAATGTTGAGTATCTTTCAGAGCACAAGTCACGAAAGGCGGCGCGTGCCTTTGAAATTAAGATTGGGGGATCGTCTAATCGTTTGGCGCAGGGTTTTAATCATCATGGTGAAGTGTTTAATGCCGCAACGTGGGATGAGTGGGGAATGTTTATTGCATTTCTTTTTGATCGAAACCCTGACATGATCGCCGGTGATTATGAGGGTGAAGACAATTTCCACTATACTACCGGATCGCGTTTTTGTGGTGATGATTATGTGGCAAAGCGTCCTAAGGATTTGGGCTGCCAGTCGCACCGATGGGATTTTAATGGCAACAGTCTTAAGTGTAAAAAGTGTTCCGCCATTTTGCGTCGTGTGTGACGCACATCACACCGACCAGACTTGACTTAGGTGCGCTAAGCGCGTAAAGTATTACCTATCGAACCGAACAGATCGGCCAGACTTTTCATCGGAGGTTAAAAATGTCTTATGTTTTCCGCGTTAATGTCCGCGATGCCTTTGGCTACATCGAAACCCGTCAGAATTTTAGTGCTGGAACACTTACCGGGGAATGGGGAGAGCCGGGGCGTGTAGAGAATCTTTCCTCAGAATGGCGAGCACGATTTAATTTCGATGCGTATGACATTAACGATGGTGAAATGTATTTCGTTAAGTCTTATGATGTTCCTATTGCGTGGTATACTCACAATAACGGATGGGTCGTCATTTCTCAGAAATTCTCTCAGACGACCTCACGGCACCAAAACATTGTCCGTAATGCCGTGGTGGCCTTTACCGATTCTGTCGAGGTGTGAAAATAATGTCTATTAAACTTTTTACCGTTACGTATAAGTCTTATGCATCGGGTGATGAATGGACAGAAAAAATTTGTGCGGATGATCTTTACACGGCTATGTCTCGCCTAAATGGTAACCCCAGTAACATTATGTCCGTAACAGAAAACGGCGTCCCGGTGAGTTCGGAAAAACTCACCGAACTTTTCGATAGTTTGGCAGCCCGTAGTACAGTGTGACGCACGTCACATCGGCCAGATTTGACTGGGAGAGCGTTCGCCGGTAACGTAGTGACTACCAAGCAACACACAACCGATTAGAAAAGGTGAGACAATCATGCGCGACACTGTAGAAATGATGAGTTTTGGGATGCCTTTCGTTATTGACGAAACCGGGAAGGCGACCAGAATTGAAACGGATGATTATTTCGATGGTATTTCTAGCGGTTCCGATTCGCTGGGAATGGAATACATTACCGGAATTCCTAAGGGCTGGGAGGCTGTAACCGGAATTACCGGCCAGGATTCGTACGATGGCGCAATTATGCATTCTTCAGAATATATGGGAGAGCAGCATATGGCGCGATTGTTTGACGCAAACTCTCCCAACGTTTTTGTGTTCACTACATTTATTGACGACGATCATGAGGAATTTTGTGATTGGGATGAGCACGACATTTGTGATATGTTGGGCGAAGGTTGGCTTATTTTGCGTCGAGTGTGACGCACGTCACATCGACCAGACTTGCGCGGCGTTGTCTGTGCGTGTAGTGTAGTTACTAGATCAACCCGAACTCGTCGGTTAGACTTTTGAGAGGATTTAATCATGCGGACACATTTTGAGAATGCCCTTAACGCGATGGTTGCAGATTCTTGGGCAATGCTGAGCGATGGGGACGTAGACTCGCCTACCGGATATTTTGCAATTGTTGAAATTGACGGTTCGGAGAAGTCCCAAAACTATTCTACCGACGATGATAACCTTGATAATGCTATCTATACGGCAGAAATTGGTTTCTATTTCTTTCGTGAGAATAGTGACGGTAATATCTTTATTGAACACTTCTCAAGTAAAGATAACGCGATTTCAAGGTTCGCGCAATATTCCGAGTCTTATATGCATTGGCTAGACTCGGACGACTGAAAACAATACAAATACCGGCGCGTTAAGTGCAGTGACCTAACGCGCCGGTATTTTCTGCCAGTGTTTCTACATTCGCGCCACGGTATAAGTCTCACAGTGTGAGACGGTGTTGCGTCGCGCGCCGATAGCGCATAGTGTGTTCCATGTGAGGCCGACGAGGCAACACAACAAAACTAGACAGTGTTTTACACGTGAGAGGATTGTTTACTATGTCCGACACTTTCAAGCACGTTCCGTGGTTCGTTACCAATTCTCGCATTTCTGCGCGTATCGGTTCCGACGACTGGCAAGACACTAGGCGCGGAGAGTCTGCCTGGCACAGTGAAGCCGCGCCGACGTTCCGGTCACACCGCAACATTGCCACACGTGAGGCACGCCGCGCAGACCGCGCCCATGCTCGCCGAATCATGCGGGCGCAGCGATGGGACGACCTCACGACACACGCGAGCATGTTGGGGGAGACACCGAACGCACGCGCGCTGGTCACGATCGCGCGCAACTACTAGAAACATAGGGCACCTAAATAATGGGTGCCCTATGTTTGTGTCTGACAGACCTTACACACTGTGACCTAGATCACATCGGCCAGACTTGACGTGCAAGGCTTCGGGCAGTAATGTTTTACCCATCGGACGGGCAAGCGTTCGTCAGACTCACCAGGAGGACAAAAAATGTCAGGGTACAATGTCGTCACAAATGGGCACGCACGGCATTTTCTATACTGGGACGAACTCTCCGAACGTGACCGCACGAATTTTGATTACCTCACAACGGATGATGAGTGCCAGTCTGAAATGTTTTTCAAATATCGCGGAATCGTCTATGCACTAGGCGAATTTCAGGTTACATCCGGCGAAATTGCCGATATGGGGTATTCCGGTGTTTTGGGTATGTCCTATTTTGACGCTATCGCCATTAAAGTTTGTGATGGAATTGACATAACGGTAAAGGTCGCACACCTTTATTGGTAGGTAACCTATGTTTGTCTGGTGTGACGCACGTCACAACGGCCAGACTTGCAAACCGCGCTCCGATCGCTTAACGTAGTGACTACCAACCGAACCGAAAGGGGAGAAACAATCATGGCAACGCTTAAGAAATGGATGATGGAACACAACGGGCAGACTGTGAGCACGCTACAGACAGACAAGCACAACGGGAGGACTTGGCAACCTGGCGCGCGTACGGTAGACGCCTCACGCGCCACCTATGTTACGCTCGGTGGCTCGCGGCGCGATTATGCCGGGATGCGCGTGCAGCACAACACCGCGCACACCTTGACGGTTTCCGATGACTGGCACGTGATTACCTATTACGATGGCGACGCGGACCTAGATACTGTGCGCGCAATTTTTGACGCGCAGCACGGCTAGAAACATAGGGCACCTAAATGATGGGTGCCCTATGTTTTTGTCCATTTACTTGCATAGTGCAACAATATAACTTTCTCACTGCCACACTGTGCGCGAGCACGCGCGCGATGATAGCACGGCTCGACTAGAAAACGGGCACTAAGACAGTGTGACATACATCACACTGTCTCAACTTGTTTTTTCGCTTCCCTGTGCGTAGTGTTTGTGGTGTCGGAACCGAGAGGACGGCGGGCCGCGTTAGGATCAAATAGACGCGAGAGCGGCACGCACCTTCACACATCGGCCACCGATTACCTCCCACGGCGCACAGTGTGCTATAGTGGGAATGTAAGGAACGGCCACCTGGTCAGACCTTACAGTGTCACATCGGCCAGAATCGCCGAATTGACACAGGCACACAACGTGTGTTAGATTAGTTCCAACGGCAGGGGCCACACGGGCCGCGCCTCACAGATCATCATGAAAGGATGATTATTATGACGAATAACACCTTCTCCTACGCTGACATTCGCGCCGCGCTCATGGCGGACGGAGACGACAAGATCGGCGCGCGTGGCGTCCTGCCTCTCTCGAAGATCGCGGCGTTCGTGCTCGCTCACCCGGACGCGACCTACGTGGATACGCACGTTGCGGCGTCCCCGGCCGTCACGGTCTCGCCCGTGGAATCGGTTGACGCGGGGTCTGTGCTTGTCTGGGGAGTGCTTAACGGCTTCGCGGACGATATCGCAACGGCACGCGGTAAGGTGAGCGACGAGCTGGCAAGCGCGTTTAATGACGCTCACGACGGTGAGTTCTACAGCGCGGAACCGATTGTGAGCATCGAAACGCAGGACGGAGAATCGAAGGTCGCCACGGTGGCGCAGGTGCGCGAGTGGGCGCGCGAAAATGGGTTCGACCTTCCCGCTCGCGGACGTACGCCTCACGCGGTGTTCGCCGCCTACGTCGCGGCGTGAGGCAGTAATCCCT
>ERZ941706.677-NODE-677-length-10096-cov-7.111343_pt1 | contig 10096 bp, 5 predicted proteins | sample MGYA00521232_ERZ941706 | MGnify/ENA primary metagenome ERZ941706 (study PRJEB32759, sample SAMN07749893) | skin metagenome | biome: transportation; feature: city; material: polyester macromolecule | host: Homo sapiens | place: Hong Kong:ER line | collected...
TGTTTATACTTTATCTGTTTCCAAAATGATGAAAGTTCAAAATACGAATTAATGTAGTGTTAGTAGTTTCTCTACATCAGCAATATTGCGACATTGAATAAGTTGAACCGGTGAGAGCTGAATCGCGTATATTTCATTGATACGTTTTGAAACGACCTTTAAATGATGTGGACGCAGCCCGAGATGAGTAAAATGAGTTGAGTTGTCCACTTCCTTATTTGGCGTGTGGCCTATCACTTCTAAATAAATGTCGAGTAGTTGATTTTGCTGTTTAGAATTATTATCAAGTGGTATAGATGAATGATCGGACTCATTATTCTTGAAATATGGTCGTTTATTTTGAAGCTCACTGAAAAAATTGCTGAGATCAAAACTAAACATTTCTGAGTCAATAGTTTGCTTGATTGCTAATTGTAGTGCATCCAAGAAATCGTCAATCATGTGGGGCGGGAATGCTTCTTGGGCATAATCAATATCGAAAATCAAAGCGCCGTCATTTCTTGTGCTAAAGCGAATATCAATTGCAACTTGAGGCGTCTGAGTAAGGCCATCTAGTTGTTGAATAGAATGAGATTCAGATAGTACAGGCCATGACAAACCATTTGTAATTACAATCGGTAATACAGGAGCAGTGCCAACTTTTTCAAATAATAGTCGAGCGAGATCAACGCCTGAAAAGGAAAGATGCTGTAAACCCTCTAAAACTTCAGTTTGCAAACGGTTTGCTTGTTCAGCAAATTGATCTGCAGTTTTCCACTCAACAACAATAAACGTAGAGCTATTGGAAAATGGTCCGGCATAGAGGGGAAGTGTAGGAACAGCAACGCATAGAGATTTGTCAGTGTTCCAATGAGATAGCACTTCCAAAATAATCGCCATGATGACTGAGTTTTTAAACAGTGAATGTTTTGCGCCAATTTTAGACAACTGTTTAAATTGAGCTTTTTCTATAACTAGACTGTTACGTTGATAACGTGAAGTTGGTAAATTCTGTAAGGGTGTTTTCCACGGAAGCGCTGGAATGTTAGATAATTTAGAAAATTTTCTTTCCCAGTAAGCCATATCTGTCTGATGAACAGACAAGCTATTTTCAGCTTCATTTTCTTCTATTTGCGTTTGGATATCATGTTGTTGTCCATCGAATAGCTCTAACATAAGTGAAGCTATAGATCGGCCATCCAAAATTAATGCATCAAAGCGGACAAAAATCGTTAGTAGATTATTTTTTAATAAAAATACGGTGATATTCCAAGGCGACTGATTTAAATCAAATAGCTCATGCGTATAACTATTTTTATAGGACTCGATGTAGTGAGAAGCACGTTCAGGTTCCCATGTAGTTAGGTCTATTTCTTTTAAATTGACCTTCACTTGATCGCTTACATATTGTGCTAACCTATTTTTATCAATATAAGTTCGTAAGCTGTCATGCCGCCGTACCATTTCTGTCAATCGTTGTTTTAATAAAACAATATCCATTTTTCCCTGATACTGCCTAAACTCTTGCATGGCAACACCACCTAAAGGAAGGGCTTGAGTTCGGCCTAATAGGTAGGCTTGCTGTAACGCGTTTAATGATTTTTGAGACGTACGATCTGATGGAGTATTTTGGGCTGGGCTTATAATTTGTGTATTAAGTTGCTCAGGATGTGCGGCAAGATTTTTAAGTAAATGAATGAAAGATTCAAATAAATTTGTGATCCATTCTTTGGGTAGAGCGTCTAAACGGATGTCCCAATTAACTAAAATACCGTCATCTACATGGGCAACCTGTGCATCAAGTGCAACTTGCGGCCCTTGTGAAATGACCCAATTCATTGAACCAAAAACACGGCGGATACGTTCAGAAAGCAAATTATCATTTTCTAAGTCGAGTGCTGCTGTAAATACCACGGGAGCAATCTGTGCACTACCATGATAACGGGACAGGTCACGTAGAACATTAACACCCGAATAATGTGAATGCTCTAATAACTCAAGCATTTGATTTGCTATTTGTTTGCAGAATGCGGCTAAGGTAGTCGTCTCTTTCATATCGACATCAAGGATGACTAAATTAGCAAAATCACCAATAGTGCCTTCGACATTTTTTAAAATCGGCTCACGCCAAAAAGTAGGAATATTTAATCGGAAGCTGTGATCTTTGGTTGCATGACCAAGCGTATATGCAAATAGACCTAATATCAGGTTGGTCACGGTAATGTGTTGTTCTCTAGCAAGTTGTTGTAATGCTTTTCGTTCTTCCGGCGATAACCACGTACTTAAACGATCACTTTTTGCTGTTTTGAATTCTTGATGAATGAAAGGTAGAGACGGAGCAGGGCTAATATGAGGCAGACGTTGTTTCCACCATAAGCGGTCTCGTTGGTTTAATTTTTTTAGGTCAGGGTCTGTCCGTTTTTTTTGATACCAGTCAAAAAAACTAGGCGGACGGGAGATTGATATTTCTGGGTCTTCATAAAACAAAGAAAGATCTTCCATCAAGTTCAAAAAACTGGACGGATCTATAGCAATCATGTCCGTATCTACATGAAAACGGAAAATATTATTTTTAAGAACACTTACAGAAAATCTTGCAGTTTGACCCTGACTTAAATCAAGTTTTTGATGGGTCCATTGCTCGCGTTTTTGCATGAGCATTTGCTCAATTTGATGATCGCTAAGCTTTGAAAAATCATCGACTTCTAATATCTGTTGAGCCTTCTCAGCCATGATGTTTGCGATGCCATCGGCACTCAAACTTAATCTCAAAATAGAGTGTTCTTTATAAAGTCGTTGAAGTGCTAAATGTAATTTTTGTAGATCAATAAATTGACCGTCAAATTCTGCATAGAGGTGGGCAGCAACCCCACCTAAAGTTGCGTTGCCAGAGCGACCAAACCAGCAGGCCGCTTGCATCGAAGTTAATTCACACATTGAACGATAACTCGGTTGACAAATTAATCTTGTTTCAGCATCATACAAACAAATGAAAATGATTACCAGTTGCATTTGTTAATCATTTCCAATTTTGCTGTGAATATATAGCTTGTCCGTCTTAAGAATTTTCTTTTGTCGGTATTCAAATTAAATATTTATGCCGATATGTAAGAAAATTTACGAAGAATCAATAGCTTGATAACCATTAAATTAAATTGAATATTTAGAATGTCATGAAAAAACAGTTGATTGAGTTTGTTCGCTGGTCTCCAGAGAGAGCGCAACACTATCGAAATAAAGGTTATTGGATTGACCAACCTTTGATGCGCATTTTAACGGTAGGGGTTCAATTGCACCCGCACTCGCCGGCAATTATTTGTGGTGAGCGTCAGTTGAGTTATATCGAGCTGGACCAGCTATCAACAAATTTAGCTTCTCGACTAGCTGAAAAAGGCTTGGGCAAGGGTGATACTGCTTTAGTACAACTTCCCAATGTTGCGGAGTTTTATATTGTCTTTTTTGCCTTGCTTAAGGCAGGCGTGGTTGTGCTCAATGCGCTATATAGCCATCGCCAATATGAACTAAATGCCTTTATTAAACAGATTCAACCTAAGCTTTTAATTGGTTCGCGTCAGCATGAAGTCTTTAGCAATAATCAATTTATTGACTCACTTCATGAAGTAAATTTAAGTCCTGAAATTATTTTGATGCTCAATCATCAAGCTACCGATTTCGGACTATTAGACTGGATTGAAACACCAGCAGAGACCTTGGTCGATTTTTCATCTACACCTGCTGATGAAGTTGCTTTCTTTCAACTGTCAGGTGGAAGTACGGGAACACCAAAACTTATTCCACGCACGCATAATGACTATGACTATAGTGTGCGGGCCAGTGCCGAGATTTGCGGTTTAAACTCAAATACCCGGTTATTGTGTGCTCTGCCAGCACCTCATAACTTTATGTTGAGTTCACCCGGTACATTAGGCGTTTTACATGCAGGTGGATGTGTTGTGATGGCACCAAATCCTGAACCGCTCAATTGTTTTTCTATTATTCAAAGACATCAAGTCAATATGGCATCTTTAGTGCCGAGTGCTGTCATTATGTGGCTAGAAAAAGCAGCTCAATATAAAGATCAAATCCAGTCTTTAAAGTTGCTTCAAGTGGGGGGAGCAAGTTTTCCTGAATCTTTAGCCCGTCAAGTTCCTGAAGTCCTCAATTGTAAATTACAACAAGTATTTGGAATGGCCGAAGGCTTGGTCAATTACACCAGACTAGATGACTCCGATGAGCAAATCTTTACGACCCAAGGGCGTCCTATCAGTTCTGATGATGAAATCAAAATTGTGGATGAACAGTATAAAGAGGTTCCAGAAGGTGAAATAGGAATGCTTGCGACTCGGGGGCCTTATACCTTCTGTGGTTATTACCAAAGCCCTGAACATAATTCACAGGTCTTTGATGAGGACAACTATTACTATTCGGGCGATCTCGTGCAGCGTACTTCGGATGGCAATTTACGTGTAGTAGGAAGAATTAAAGACCAGATTAACCGTGGTGGTGAAAAGATTGCTTCGGAAGAAATAGAAAAACTTATTCTTTTGCATCCAGAAGTTATGCACGCAGCTTTAGTCGCGATTGTTGATGAACAATTCGGTGAAAAGAGTTGTGCTTTTATTGTTTCTCGGAATCCTGAACTTAAAGCTGTTGTGCTCAGACGCCATCTCATGGAGTTGGGTATTGCACAATACAAACTTCCAGACCAGATCAAATTAATCGAAAGTTTGCCACTGACTGCAGTCGGTAAGGTGGACAAAAAACAACTTCGCAGCATTTTAAATACATCTACAACATCTTAATAAATATTGAGCAGCATATGGCTATTGCAAAAATTTCTACTTATCTCATGCCCAAACGAGAGAGTTATCCAAATAATAAAACAGACTGGCAGTTAGATCCTTCTCGAGCAGTTTTATTAATTCATGATATGCAGCGTTACTTTTTAAATTTTTACGATGCTGAAAGTGAATTAATTAAAACGGTTGTAAATCATTTAGTTCAACTAAGAACTTGGGCACATCAGAACAATGTTCCTGTTGTCTATACAGCACAGCCTTATGAGCAACCAGCGGCAGATCGCGCATTACTGAATGCCATGTGGGGGCCGGGTTTGCCAGCCTCAACAATCGATCAGCAAAAAATTATTGATCAACTTTCTCCTGCTGAACATGACATTGTCTTAACGAAATGGCGTTATAGCGCATTTAAACGTTCGGATTTGCTTGAAAGAATGCAAAACTGGAATCGTGATCAGCTCATTATTGGCGGTGTTTATGCCCATATCGGTTGTATGGTTACGGCAATTGAAGCCTTTATGAGTGACATACAACCCTTTCTGGTTGGAGATGCAGTTGCCGATTTTTCAGAAGAAGAACATCGCTTAGCTTTGAAATATGTATCTTCACGGTGCGGTCAAGTTGTGGATACCGAATTTGTAGTGGGGCAGGTGGCAACAGGCATTACACGACCTTGGCTAGAGCAAAAGGTCCAGCAGCTTATTGAGGAAGATGAATTAGATCCAGAAGAAAATCTGATTCTTTATGGACTGGACTCATTACGAATTATGCAGTTTTCTTCGGAGCTCAAAGCGCAGGGAATCAATATTAGTTTTGAAGAATTAGGACGCACACCCACTTTATCAAATTGGTGGTCATTGGTGGATGCACGGCAACGGATTGCAGGGTAGAGGGTTGCCTCATAAGGCATACGACAAATCCTGGTCGCTAAATTTTACATAAAATTTATATCTTTGATAGCGACTCCTTAGACGACTTGTAATCGTCATATTAACGGAGAAAAAAATGCTTTTATCGCCTGCTGATCAAGAGAAAATAGAGACATTCTGGAATTACTGTTTAAAACATCAATATTTCAATATTGGATATCCTGAATCTGCAGATTTTGATTATTCCGCTTTATTCCGTTTTTTCAAATTCTCTATTAATAATTGTGGTGATTGGAAAGACTATAGCAATTACGCATTGAATTCTTTTGATTTTGAAAAAGATGTGATGGCGTATTTTGCTGAAATTTTTCAAATTCCCTTTGAAGAAAGCTGGGGATATGTGACCAATGGTGGTACAGAGGGTAATATGTTTGGTTGTTATCTGGCGCGTGAGCTATTTCCTGATTCCACATTATATTACTCAAAAGATACGCATTATTCGGTGGGAAAAATCGCCAAATTATTGCAGATGAAATCTTGTGTGATCGAATCATTGGATAATGGTGAAATCGACTACGATGATTTAATCCATAAAATAAAAACCAATAAAGAAAGTCACCCCATTATTTTTGCAAATATTGGTACGACCATGACCGGCGCAATTGATGATATTGAAATGATTCAAAAGCGCTTAGCGCAAATCGGAATCATGCGCCGAGATTATTATATTCATGCCGACGCTGCCTTGAGTGGCATGATTTTACCTTTTGTTGACCATCCTCAAGCATTTACCTTTGCTCATGGCATCGACTCGATTTGTGTGTCTGGTCATAAAATGATTGGTTCACCGATTCCGTGTGGCATTGTTGTGGCCAAGCGCCAAAATGTAGAGCGTATATCGGTAGATGTGGACTATATCTCTACACGTGATCAAACCATTAGTGGTTCTCGCAATGGCCATACTGTTTTGCTGATGTGGGCAGCAATACGTAGCCAAACCAATTTACAAAGACGACAGAGAATTCAACATTGTCTAAAAATGGCCCAATACGCGGTTGATCGCTTTCAGGCCGTTGGGATTCCTGCTTGGCGAAATCCGAATTCAATCACTGTGGTATTTCCGTGTCCTTCTGAGCACATCTGGAAAAAGCATTATCTGGCAACCTCTGGAAATATGGCTCATTTAATTACTACGGCACATCACCGAGATACACGTCAGATTGATAGCTTAATTGACGACGTTATTTTTGATCTACAAGGTGCCTCTAAACGTACAGTTGGTTTTTAGTCATATCAACCAAAATGATTTAGACAAATCCATATTAATTTTTACAGTCTAGAAAATGATCTAAAAATATTTTGATAGGGCGGTTGGGAAGTTTTTGATGCAATTAAAGTTTTTTAAAAAATACTTTTTATATGATTTTCTTGTTCATGCTTTTTTAAAGCCGGAAATGGCAATTCTTGCTGGTCAATTCAAGCGAAATTTTATTTTAAGTACCGCTTTTACTATGAATATAAAGAGAGATAAGCATGTCTGATTTAAAGTTATCTCATCTGATGACAGACTCTTCCTTGGCACCTGCACTCAAGCCAGCATTTCCTAAATTATTTGCAGGAACGTTTGCTGCCGTATTTTCGGGTTTAGCCATTTTAACAGCCCTGTGGGGCATGATTCAGTTGATTGGTTATTTATCTTCTTATTGGGTGATGTTTTCAGCGGCTTTTTGGATAATCGGGGCGGCATTGGCAGCACTGGCTTCATGGCTAGTGCATGATGCAGAGGCTGGATTTTCGGCACGATTACGTCGTCAAATTGCTCATCATTTAATTCGGTTACCTAACACAACCCTATCAAAACAGGGTGACCAAAACTTAAAACGACTAGTTTCAGACGATATCGCAACTTTACATCATATGGTGGCGCATTTACCGTCGGAAATTGCGATTTTTGCTGTAATCCCTTTAGTTTCTATTGTCTTATTAGTTGTGTTGGTTGGCCCGATGGCCCTTTGGGTATTATTACCTGGGGCAATTGCTTCACTCTATTATTTAATTATTGTTCCCCATGTATCAAAACGGGATGGCGCTGCGCGTATGCAGGTCATGTTAGATATTATTGGTTCTGCTGATGATTATGCGCGCGGCATTCGTGATAACCGAATATATGGGCAACAATCTGGCGCTTTAACAGCCTATACTCAATCAGCACAAAATTTCACTCAAAATATGGTGTCTTGGGTGAGTAAAGTCGCAACACTCGCTGCTGTTGCCACTGCATTACTACAAGCTGTTGCAACCTTTGCCATAGCCTATTTTGTAGCTTATCAATACGACAGCATGACCTTGGCTGCAACACTTTTCTTTAGTTTGGCCATCGTGACACCTTCACTACGTTTAGGGCATGGTCTTGATTATGTCGCTGCTGGGCGAGCTGCAGCTAGTCGTTTATCTGCATTCTTAAAAGAGCCAGTACTCTCATCGGGCAATCTACAACAGATTGAGCAAGATGTAACACTCGAAATAGTTAATGCAAGCTTTGCAATCGAAAATCAAAAAGTATTGGATCGATTAAGTTATTCATTTCCAAAAAATTCAATGACTGCAATTACAGGACCGAGTGGAGTTGGAAAAACAACCTTACTGCGAGCACTTGCTGGATTAGCCGTATTGCAAGAAGGTGTCGTTCAATTAGCAAAAACAGATATTTTGCAATTACATGAAAAACTAAGACATGAAAAGGTTTTGTTTATTCCACAAGGTGGAGATGTATTACCGACCACAGTAAGAGAAAACTTGTCCTTATCTGCCATTAATGCAAATGATGAACAACTTGAACAGGCACTACTCAAGGCACAACTAAAAGTAGATTTAAATGCAGATGCAACTTTACTTTCAGGCGGTGAAAAACAGCGCCTAGGAATAGCGCGTGCGTTTTTATCTTCAGCTCCTATTATTTTATTAGATGAGCCAACGAGCGCACTCGACCAGACCAATGCGACAAAAATAATATTGGAATTAAGCCACTTAGCTAAAAACCAGAATAAAACCATCGTCATGGTCACTCATGATCTTGCCTTAGCTGCTCATGCCGACAACAGGTTAGTGCTTAAAGGCCCAACTGACTCAGGGAAATCTTTATGAATACTCCTGCTAAATTAAATAAAGATCAGATTTTTTCGATGCTTCCTCGTGCAGCCAAGCAAAAATTAATTATTGTTGGTATCGGATGGATCATTGTTGCAGCAATTGAAGCAATCGCATATACCGTATTGGCATTTGCAATTGTCAATCAATGGTCACCAAGCTGGGTTCTCATTAGTGCAATTGCAGCAATATTAGTGACAGTGGTGGTCACTCGTGCTGGCTTCCTTACTGGTGTGCGTTTAGCAGGCGACCTATTTGCTGAGTTAGGCAAATCTTTAGCTCGTGCCAAGCTCTCTTGGTTTACCAATGAACAGCGTGCTCAGATTAAGACAATTGCTGGACAGGGAATTCCTGGGTTTATGAGTATTCCTGCTCATCAATTGCAAACCTTTTTACATGCGCCTTTTATGCCTTTATTTCTAACAATAGGAATAGGCCTGCTTGCTGGAGCAGGCGTAGCATTTGTCGCTTTAGGCTTACTTTTACTCTCTTTATTTGCTCAATTCCTAGCACAACGTGCACTCATGCATATTGATAAAAAACGTAATACTGCCGATTTAGCTGCTTCACAAGCAACGTTGGAATTGGTTGATCATGTTGAGTTATTACGCACAGCCGCGGGACCAGAACGTGCGGTCCAAAGGCTAGAACATCGTTGGGAAGAGCAAGAAGAGACATTAGTACGGATTAATCGTGCTGCTGCATTTGCAAGTTTTGTTGCAACCTTGGCAAGTGTTTTACCGATTGCTGGGATGGCAACTTATCTGGTACTTGCTGGTGTCAATCATGCTGCTTTGGTGTTGGCATTACTCGTCTTAATTGGACGTGCAGCAGCGCCATTAGGTGAACTTGCTACCGCAGGGTTGCATATCAATGATTTGTTTGCCGCACTGCGCAATTTTAATCAGATCACCCATCCACCTGAGTTGCCTGAGCCATTACACCCTCAAATTCCTACTGGCCATCATATTTCGATACAAGACGTTAGCTATGCGCCAGCAATTGAAAATATATCTCTCGACATCGCATCGGGGAGCAGAGTATGGGTTACCGGACCAAGCGGTAGTGGTAAGAGTACTTTACTTGAATTGCTTACAAGGTTTGATGATCCACAAAGAGGAAAAATTACCCTTGGTAGCATAGCTCTTGATCAAATGAAATATGAAGATTTGGTTTCGAATATCGCTTATGTCACACAAGAACCTATTTTGTTCACAGGAACACTGGCTGAAAATATCCGTTTAGGAAAACCTGATGCAACTGATGATGAAATAGAAAAGGCTGCAAGAGATGCCGCATTAG
>ERZ941706.679-NODE-679-length-10073-cov-4.129966_pt1 | contig 10073 bp, 8 predicted proteins | sample MGYA00521232_ERZ941706 | MGnify/ENA primary metagenome ERZ941706 (study PRJEB32759, sample SAMN07749893) | skin metagenome | biome: transportation; feature: city; material: polyester macromolecule | host: Homo sapiens | place: Hong Kong:ER line | collected...
CACGTATTCCGCTGCCGATCGAGATCTGCGTCATCGACAATGGTCCCGGCGCCCCGGCCGACATTGCCGAATATCTGTTCGATCCCTTCATCTCCGGCCGGCCGGAGGGGCAGGGGCTCGGCCTGGCGCTCGTCGACAAGCTGATGCGCGACATGGGCGGGATCGTCCAATATGCCCGTGAAGGAACGCCTGAGATGACGACGCTGCGCCTGCTGCTGCCAAGGGCCGCGGCATGAGCCGCGTGCTGGTCGTCGACGACGATGCCGCAATCCGCACCGTCGTCGCGCAGGCGCTGCGCCGCGCCGGCCATGACGTGCAGACGGCCGAGACCTTGTCGCAAGCCGATCGCGCCCTGAAGCAGTACATGCCCGATGTGTTGATTACCGACGTGGTGCTGCCCGACGGCGACGGCATCGTTCATGTGGGGGAGGTCAATGCCCGATATCCCGATCTGCCGATCATCATCCTGTCCGCGCAAAACACGCTGACGACGGCGGTCCGCGCGAACGAGGTGGGCGCCTACGAATATCTTCCCAAACCCTTCGATCTTGCCGACCTGACGCGCACCGTAACGGGCGCGCTCGCCCGCAACGCTGTCATGCCGCCGCAGGGGGAGGGGGAGGACCCCGCGCTGCCGCTGATCGGTCGCTCACCGGCGATGCAGGACGTCTACCGGGTCATCGCGCGGGTGGTCGCGACCGACCTCACCGTGCTGATTTCCGGCGAGTCCGGCACGGGCAAGGAGCTGGTCGCGCGGGCGATCCATGATCTGGGCAGGCGGCGCAGTGCGCCTTTCGTGGCGATCAACATGGCGGCGATCCCGCGTGAGCTGATCGAGGCCGAATTGTTCGGGCACGAGCGTGGCGCGTTCACCGGGGCCGCGCAGCGCAATGCCGGGCGGTTCGAGCAGGCCGCGGGGGGTACACTGTTCCTCGACGAGATCGGCGACATGCCGATGGAGGCCCAAACCCGACTGCTCCGCGTTCTGCAATCGGGCGAGTTCACCACCGTGGGCGGCGCGCGCACCCTCTATGCCGACGTACGCGTCGTAGCGGCAACCAATCGTGATCTGACGCAACAGGTTGCCTCCGGCCAGTTTCGCGAGGACCTGTTCTACCGGCTGAACGTCGTACCGATCATGCTGCCTGCGCTGCGTGATCGCCGGCAGGACGTGCCGCTGCTCGCCCGGCACTTCCTCGACATGGCCGTGGCACAAGGCTTGCCGCGCCGGCAGCTGCACCCTGAGGCCGAGGCGGCGCTTGCCGCCTACGACTGGCCGGGGAACGTCCGCGAACTCGAGAACCTGATGCGGCGGCTGGCGGTCCTCGCGCGCGACGAGCTCATCGACGCGGCGACGATCCGCGACCTGATCGGCCAGCGCGTCGCCGCAGCCAATGCGCCGGACGCAGGAATCGCAGAGGCCGTGTCCCACCTGATCGAGCGTATCGCGCGCGAACGACCCGGCGCGCTCGACGACGGCACGCTTTACGACCGCGTCATCGGCGAGGTCGAACGCCCGCTGATCGAGGCGATGCTCGCGCGGCACGGTGGCAACCAGCTGCGCGCCGCCCGTGCGCTGGGCCTCAACCGCAACACGCTGCGCAAGCGGCTGGATACGTTGGGGATCAGCGCTCGCAGCGACGGTTGATCTGACCCGGAGACGTGCGCGGCCGGTCGCACTGTGGCCTCAAACCATCGTAATCAGCAATTCTGTGGTTTCCGTGCAACAATGCACGTTGTAGAAAGGCGCGAATGCACGCGGCCCCTACGCCCGATCTGACCAATATGCTGCCGGCAAGCCGCTGGCGCGTCACGCCCGCGGTCGAGCTGCTGGTGCTAGCGTTCGCCATGGGCATCGCGATCGCGACTTATTTCATCCTGACCGGTGGTGCTTCAAATACCCGCGTGATCTCGCCGCCTCTCGTCGCGCTGCTGCTGGTTGCCAATCTGGTGTCCGGCGTCATGCTGATGATGCTGATCGGACGCCGTGTCGCACGTCGGCGCGCCGTGCGTTCGCAAATCGGTGGAAACGGCCAGCTCCACGTTCAGTTAGTCGCGCTCTTTTCGATCGTCGCGGCTGTGCCTCTCGTTCTGGTCAACATATTTGCATCACTGCTGTTTCAGTACGGGGTGGAGTTCTGGTACTCGGATCGCGCGCGCGGGATGCTCGAAAATTCAACTGCGCTGTTGCAGATCAACTACAATCAAGAGATTAACCGGATCAACGCCGAGGCCAATGCCATGCGCGTCGATCTCGCAGGGTACTTGCGTCAATATCCGATCAACAGCGAGACGTTTGCCAAGGGACTGGCGTTCCAGTTGCAGCAGCGCAACATGTCGGAGGCGGCAATCTTCGTCAGAGGCGATCCCGTGCCAATCGCCTATGTCAATCCATATGAGCGGCGGCTCGATCGTATCGTTACTCCCGGTATGATGGCGAAGCTCGACGGTGGCGCGGCAAGTGTGGTGATCCAGGCGAAGGACCGTGCTGCTCTGTTGATGCCCTTCAGCTACGGTAAGGGCGCTTACCTTTACCTTGCCCGGGTCTTCGATCCTGAAGTCGTGGCCCAATGGCAGCGGGGCGAACAGCTGGTCGCGGATTATCGCGCGATGGAATCGCGGTCGCGGACCTTGCAATTGCGGTTCAATTCCGCACTCCTGGGTATCTCGCTGCTGATTGTCGCTCTGGCAGTGTGGATCGCTCTCGCTGTGGCTGACCGCCTCGTCAGACCGGTAGGAGAACTCGTCGGCGCGGCGCGACGCGTCGCGGAGGGTGACCTATCCGCCCGTGTGCCCAATCCGCGCACGCTGGACGAAGTCGGTACATTGGCAAATGCCTTCAATCAGATGACGATGCGTCTCCAGGAACAGAACAGAGCGCTGGTTTCGGCCAATGATCAGCTGGATAGTCGCCGAGCATTGATCGAGGCGGTCATGGGCGGGGTCTCGGCTGGTGTGGTGGCCACGGCAGAGGGCGGCACGGTTCGCATTGCCAACCGATCCGCGATTGATTTGATCGGCATGGGCAGTGACGGGCTGGTGGGCAAGCCGCTTGCAATTGTCGTACCCGAACTCGCCGCCCTTGTCACCAGCGGCCAGCGCGAGGCGATCGTGCAGGTGGCGCGGGGGGGCGAGACGCGGACGCTCGCCGTCCGGATTGCGCAGACCGATGCCGGGCCGATTCTGACCTTCGACGACATTACGCAGCAGCTGCTCGATCAGCGTCGTGCCGCCTGGTCCGACGTCGCCCGCCGCATCGCGCACGAGATCAAGAACCCGCTGACTCCGATCCAACTTGCGGCAGAGCGGCTGCAGCGCCGCTACGGCAGTAAGGTCGATGCCGACGATACGACCTTTGCCCGGCTGACCGAGACGATCGTTCGTCAAGTCGGCGATCTGCGCCGGATGGTCGACGAATTCTCGTCTTTCGCCCGGATGCCCAAGCCTGTCTTCCGTGAGGAGTCGTTGGTAGACATCGCGCGGCAGGCGCTGTTCCTGCACGAGGTCGCACATCCCTCGATCCGCTTCTCGCTCGACCACGACTTTCCGGCGCCGCAGCTCGTCTGCGATCGGCACCAGCTCGGCCGCGCCTTTACCAACATCGTCAAGAATGCGGTGGAAGCCATTGAGAGCAAGGTGGAAGGTACTGGTGCCGTCTCGATGCAGGTTTATGAGGACGGCAACCAGGTGACCGTCGAGATTGCCGACACGGGCGTCGGTCTGCCGCCGGATCGTGATCGGATTGTTGAACCTTATATGACGACCCGCGCCCGCGGAACGGGCTTGGGCCTGGCGATCGTCAAGAAGATCGTCGAGGACCATTTGGGCACCATGACCTTTGCGGACCGCGACGGCGGGGGCACGGTGGTGCGCATGACCTTCGACGCCGCAGCGCTTGCGGCACTCGATCAAGGGGCAGCCCCGCCCGAGCCGGCGACCGAACAGGACGGCGCCGGCCAGCTGGCTGCACTCACACGCAATCGGAACTAGACACCATGGCGCTTGATATTCTCGTCGTCGACGACGAACACGACATCCGCGAACTCGTCGCCGGCGTGCTGGAAGACGAAGGCTATGATACGCGCTCAGCGGCGGACAGCGATGCCGCGCTGGAGGCGATCGCCGCGCGGCGGCCCTCGCTGGTGCTGCTTGATGTGTGGCTGCAGGGGTCACGGCTGGACGGCCTCGAACTGCTTGACGAGATCAAGCGGCGCGATCCCTCGATCCCGGTGCTCGTGATCTCGGGCCACGGCAATCTCGATACCGCGGTGGCCGCAATCCGCCGCGGTGCGAGCGACTTCATCGAAAAGCCGTTCGAGGCCGAGCGCCTGCTGCTTCTCGTCGCCCGCGCCACCGAGACGGAGCGGCTGCGGCGCGAACTCGCCAGCCTGCGGGTGTCGGCGGGACGCGAGACCGATCTCACCGGCCGCTCCGGAGCGATCAACGGCGTGCGCGCGACGCTGAAACGGGTCGCAGCCACCGGCAGCCGCGTCCTGATCATGGGCCCGGCGGGCGTCGGCAAGGAAGTCGCCGCACGGCTGCTCCACGGCTGGAGCAACCGCGCCAACGCCCCGTTCGTCATCGTCAGCGCCGCGCGGATGACGCCCGAGCGTGTCGAAGAGGAATTGTTCGGCGTGGAGGAGGGGGGTGACCTTGTTCGCCCGGGCCTGCTCGAGCAGGCGCACGGCGGCACCCTGTTCCTAGACGAGATCGCTGACATGCCGGTCGCCACCCAAGCACGGATCCTGCGCGTGCTGACCGACCAGAGCTTCAGCCGCATCGGCGGCACACGGATCGTCAAGGTCGACGTGCGCGTCGTCTCGGCGACCTCTCGCGATCTGACGCAGGAGATTGCCGAAGGCCGGTTCCGTGAGGACCTCTACTACCGCCTCAACGTCGTTCCCGTCGTGCTGCCTGCGCTCGCCGAGCGGCGCGAGGACATTCCCTCGCTGGTCGAGCACTTCATGGCGCATTACGCCGCTGAACGCCGCGTGCCGACGCCGGAGATCGCGCCCGATGCCATGGTGGCACTGCAGAGCTACGATTGGCCCGGGAACGTCCGCCAGCTGCGCAACGTCGTCGAACGCACGATCATCCTGGCGCCGGGCGATCGCATCGGCCGGATCGACCTCGACCTGCTTCCCGCGGAGGTGCTGGGCGAGCAGGGGGACCTCGCCGGCGGGGGCGGGGGAGCGATCATGGGGGCGCCGCTTCGCGAGGCGCGCGAGACGTTCGAGCGCGAATACCTCCGCGTTCAGATCCGCCGCTTTTCCGGCAACATCAGCCGGACGGCAAGCTTCATTGGTATGGAGCGATCGGCGCTGCACCGCAAACTGAAGCTGCTCGGCATTACCGACGTACGCGAGGATTGACGCCTTTACGTGTCGGGTCTTCGTTCATAGATACAGGCTTGCTGTCCATCATGGCGGCGATCCCGACGCCGGGAAACGGCGCAACAGCGGGCGAACGGCCCGCCAATAATGAAGGCTTTCCATCATGGCCGACAAGCAAGGCTCGCTGCAGGACCTGTTCCTCAACTCGCTGCGCCGCTCGAAGACTCCTGTTACCATGTTCCTAGTGAAGGGCGTGAAGCTCCAGGGCATCGTCACTTGGTTCGACAATTTTTCCGTCCTGCTGCGCCGCGATGGCCAGTCGCAGCTGATCTATAAGCATGCCATTTCCACGATCATGCCGTCAGGGCCAATGGACGTCGCCGCCATCGTTGAATCGATGGGAGAAGCGCAGCGCAAGCAGCCGTTGCTACAAGAGATTTTTCTGAATGCGGTGCGCAAGTCCGAAGATTCGGTCACCATGTTCCTGATCAACGGTGTCATGCTGCAAGGGCAGATCGCCGGTTTCGACCTGTTCTGCATGCTGCTCCAGCGCGAGGGCATGGCCCAGCTAGTCTACAAGCACGCGGTGTCGACCATCCAGCCGTCGCGCGCGCTCAACCTCGCCGATGAAGGGGAGACGGACGAATAGTCATGACCACCGGCTTCAACCGTGATCGCGACGAGTTCGCCCGTGGCGGTCGCGCGCTGGTCGTGTTGCCCGACCAAGGTGATGCGCATCGCGACGCGGAGGCGCGGCTGGAGGAGACCGCCGGTCTCGCCGCAGCGATCGGCCTGGTCGTCACCGACAAGGTGGCGGTACGCGTGCGCCAACCCAAGCCCGCGACCCTGATCGGCAGCGGGCAGGTCGAACAGCTTGCAGTGCACGTGCGGCAAGACGAGGCTGACCTCGTCGTATTTGATGCCAGCCTGACACCGGTGCAGCAGCGCAATTTGGAAACGGCGCTGGAAGCGAAGGTCATCGATCGCACCGGCCTGATCCTCGAAATCTTCGGCGAACGTGCCGCGACGGCCGAGGGGCGGTTGCAGGTTGAACTCGCGCACCTCGATTATCAGGCCGGCCGCCTGGTGCGCAGCTGGACCCACCTCGAGCGGCAGCGTGGTGGCTTTGGCTTTCTCGGCGGGCCCGGCGAAACGCAGATCGAGGCGGACCGCCGCCTGATCCGCGACCGCATGGCGCGCCTGCGCCGCGAGCTGGAGCAGGTCAGCCGCACGCGTGGCCTGCACCGCGAACGGCGTCAGCGCGCGCCATGGCCGGTGATCGCGCTGGTCGGGTATACCAATGCCGGCAAGTCGACGCTGTTCAACCGGCTGACCGGCGCACACGTCATGGCGGAAAACCTGTTGTTTGCGACGCTCGATCCCACGCTCCGACAGATTTCACTGCCCGGCATCGACAAGGCAATCCTGTCGGACACAGTCGGGTTCGTGTCCGATCTGCCGACACAGCTCGTCGCCGCCTTCAAAGCAACGCTCGAAGAGGTCGTCTCGGCCGACCTGCTGATCCACGTCCGCGACATCGCCCATCCCGATACCGAGGCGCAGCGGGCTGACGTTGAAGCCGTGCTTGCCGAGATCGGGGTGTCGGAAACGACGCCGCGGTTCGAGGCTTGGAACAAGCTCGATTTGCTCGATGCCGAACGGCACGCTGATGTGCTGGTCGAGGCCGAGCGGCGGGACGACGTCGTTGCGCTGTCGGCGCTCGACGGGGAGGGGGTAGATTCCCTGGTTGAACAGGTGGCCGCGAAGCTGACTGCCGGGCATCGCCGTTATTGGATCACGCTCGATGCCGGCGATGGCGCCGGGGCGGCGTGGCTTCACGCGCATGGCGAGGTGTTAGCGCAGGAGGAGGAAGCCGACAGCCTGTCCACCCGCTACGAAGTCCGTCTCGCCGAGCGTGATTATGAGCGGTTCCTGCAGCGTTAGCGCTGCTTCACCTGCTGCCAGAGCGCTTCCTGCTCGTCGAGGCTCATGGCTGCAAAGCGGTCGCCGGCGAGCGCTTCCATCCCGCGAAACCGGCGCTCGAACTTGGTATTACCGGCGCGCAACGCCACCTCGGGATCGACGCCGAGATGCCGTGCCCAGTTGACGACGGCGAATAGCAGGTCGCCAATCTCTTCTTCGCGCTGATCCGCGGAAGCGGTCGTAACCTCCTCGATTTCCTCGATGATCTTCGCACGTGGGCCGTTGGGATCGGGCCAGTCGAAGCCGGTGCGCGCTGCCCGCTTCTGCAGTTTCAGGGCACGCATCAAGGCGGGCAGGCCGGTGGCCACGCCGGCAAGGGCACTGTTGTCCTCTGCCTTGCCACGGCGTTCTTCGGCCTTCAGCTCTTCCCATCCGGGGCTGTGCGTCGCATCGCCGAAGATGTGCGGGTGGCGGCGTTCCATCTTATCGCTGATGCTACCCGCGACATCTGCAAAGGTGAAGGCGCCGGCTTCCTCGGCGATCCGCGCATGGAAGACGACCTGGAGCAACAGATCGCCGAGCTCATCTTTCAAATCGGTCGCATCGTTGCGCGCGATCGCGTCGGCGACCTCATAGGCTTCCTCGATCGTATATGGCGCGATCGTCGCCCAGGTCTGCGCGACATCCCATTCGCAGCCATGCACCGGATCACGCAGCCGGGCCATGATCGCCAGCAATCGCTCAACCACCATAACCAAGCCTCACGCTAGGATCGATAATATACATTATGTAAATCCCTGGTGATGGTGAGGCACGAGGATGAGCGTGTTGCCCTCAACTCGCCACGCCTTGAGCTTCGACAGAAAGTTCATGCCAAGCACGTCGGTGTCGCCGAATGCCGGTGAGACGACGACCGGCAAATCACGCGCGACAACGTCGCCCAGGCGCAACTCTCGCACGGTCGCGCTCTGTGCCTGGATTCGGCCGTTTGCGGTATTGAGGACGATCGGGATCAGGCTGTTCTTGACGTGGAGCGCTGCGGCGGCCGCAGTGTCTGTCGACAAGGCAGTCAACGTCGCACCGCTATCGACCAGCATGCGGCGCGTCACGCCGTCGATTGTCACCTTGGCCCAGAAATGCCCGTCCGCCGACATGCGGATGCGTGTCTCTTCGCCCGCAACGGTCTGGTCCTCCAGCTTCAACAGCCGTGCGACATGCTGAAGATATGGATCGAAGCGTTCGCGCTCATTGATGACGAGTACGAGCAAGCCAGCGATCACCGCCCAGCTGACCAGCGACAGCAGCACGCGTAAGATGGGAACGCGCCGGGCGATCAGTGCCGACAGCGGCAGCAAGAGCAGCAGGAGGTAGATCAGCGTCTGACCGCCCATGTTGAAATTCATAGCGTGAAGTCTAATCCGTCGTAGCCCGGTTCGACGCCCGCCGGCAGATCGCGGACCAGCGTCGCGTAATCCATGCTATGATCCATGTGTATGAACGCTGACCGGCGCGGTGCGAGTTCCTCAATCCAGCCGAGCACCTGCGGAACGTTGGGATGCGTCGGGTGTGGCGCGTAGCGCAGTGCGTCGACGATCCAGACATCCAGCCCGGTATAGAGCGCGCGCATCGCCGGGGTCAGCTCATGGAAGTCGGTCGCATAGCCAACCACCGCACCGCCCGCCGAGAAGCGGAGGCCTGCCGAGGTGATCCGCCCGTGCGGCTGGTCCACCACGTCGATGGTGATGCCGCCGATCGTCAGCCGGTCCGGCAGCAGCGCGCTGTCGACGGTCGGCGGATACCCCTGCCGCCCGGCAAAGACGTAAGTGAAGCGCTCCCGCAGCGGTTCGAGTGTCGTGGCGCGTGCGTAGCCTGGCACCGGACGGCCCATGGCATGGAAAATCTGGCGCACGTCGTCGATGCCGTGGCAATGGTCGGCATGGTCGTGCGTCCAGATGATCGCGTCGACCGTCGCCACGTCCGCCGCCAGCAATTGCTCGCGCATGTCCGGGCCCGTATCCACCAGGATGCGGGTGCCCTCATGCTCGACGAGCAGCGCGACGCGGGTGCGCCGGTTGCGGGGCTCGGCGGGGTCGCAGGCACCCCAGTCGTTCCCGATCCGCGGCACGCCAGACGATGTGCCCGAGCCGAGGATGCGGACCCTCACGCCTTCGCCTTGTCGAACAAGGTGAAGAAGTTGGCGGCGGTTCTTGCCGCAAGATCCTCGATCGGTTCGCCGCGGAGCTTGGCGAGGAACGCGGCGGTGTCGGCAACGAAGGCGGGCTCGCCCTGTTTCCCGCGGTTCGGCACCGGGGCGAGGAACGGCGCGTCGGTCTCGATCAGCAGCCGCTCGATCGGCAGTCGGGCCGCGGTTTCCTGAAGATCACGCGCGTTCTTGAACGTCACGATGCCGGAAATGGAAATGTAGAAGCCGAGCTCGAGCGCGGCATCGGCGAACGCGCCGCTCGCGGTGAAGCAGTGGATGACGCCTTTGTAGGCCCCCTGCTCCATCTCCTCACGCAGGATGCGCAGCGTGTCCTCTTCCGCGTCGCGCGTGTGGACGATCAGCGGCAGGCCGGTTTCGCGGCACGCCGCAATATGGCTGCGAAAGCTCGCCTGCTGACGCGCGCGGTCGGAATGGTCGTAATAATAGTCGAGGCCGGATTCGCCGATCCCGACGATGCGTGGATGGGCTGCGCGAGCGACCAGGCGCGCGGTATCGACGTCGGGATGCTGGTCCGTCTCATGCGGGTGGATGCCGATCGAGGCCCAGACATCGGGTTCGCGGGTCGCTGTGGCGACGACGGCATCCCATTCGCT
>ERZ941706.681-NODE-681-length-10070-cov-4.463804_pt1 | contig 10070 bp, 10 predicted proteins | sample MGYA00521232_ERZ941706 | MGnify/ENA primary metagenome ERZ941706 (study PRJEB32759, sample SAMN07749893) | skin metagenome | biome: transportation; feature: city; material: polyester macromolecule | host: Homo sapiens | place: Hong Kong:ER line | collected...
GCTCGCCGCATAGACCGCCATGTTGGGGTTCGACAGCATCCCCGCAGCCGAGGCGATGTTGACGATGTGCCCGCGCTTGCGGGCGATCATCCCCGGCAGGAACGCGCGGGTCAGGACCATCGGGGCGACGCTGTTGATCTCGACGGTGCGGCGGATGTCGCGGTCGGAGTGATCCGCGAAGGGTTTGCCGACGACGATGCCCGCGTTGTTCATCAGGATGTCGGGGGCGAAGCCCGCCGCCTCGGCCCGGCGGCGTAATGTGTCGGCCAGGCTGCCCTCGATCGGCGTCCGCCGACCTGCGTTGCGGATCTGATCGACTTCTGTTGCGGTCGCGCCCAGCCGGACCACCGCATCGGCATAGCGTTCGCGTGCGCTCGACAGACCGTCGCGCACGGGCAGGATGATTCCGCCCCACAGGATCGTGACGACCAACAGCGCCAGCATGACCAGGATCAGCCGCCGTTCGCGCAAGGATCGACCAGCAAACCAGCCGCGCACACCGCTCATGACCGCGTCACCGTCATCTCTCCCGTCACCCGGCCGTTCGCGGACTGGAACGTGCCCGCGGTGACGGTGAAGCCCGCCGCCTCCAGCGCGCGCTTGAGGTCGGTCGGCAGCGATTCGCGCGCGGCGCCGACGCCGATGCGAAGTGCGCCGTTCGATTGGAAGTCCAGGCTGGTCAGCTCCGTTCCCGGCGTTGCGCGCACCGCGGCATAGACTGCCGCGACCGTACGGCTGAACCCGAGGCCGGGCCCGCGCACCGCCGCCATCCGCTCGGCCAGTTGGCGGTCGACATCGGTGACGGTCTCGCCGCGCGGCAAGCCGGTGCGCGCCAGCGCCTCTGTCCGGGCCTCGATGGCGTCGGCACCAAAGCTGTATTTGGCGATCCGCACCAGATCGATTGCCAGGGTCAGCGCGAGGATCCCCGCGCTCATCACCGCAAGCCGGCGGACCAATGCCCAATCGATCCCGATCCGCCGCCGGCGGGCGAACGGCCCCTGCCTCAAGTCGAGCGGCGGGGTCGCCGCGGCCGCCGCTACCGCGGGATCGAGCGTGCTACGCGGCACCGTCTCGAGAGGCGCGTCGCCGACGACTATTTCGGTCAGCCGCGCCTCGTCGGCGAAGCCCGACGTGCGTCCGCGTACCACCGCCGCCCCGCCGACGACCGCGCGAACATAGCCCTCGTCCGGGCGGGGAAGCAGCAGCGGCGCAGGGACGATTGCCGCGGGGTCGATGCCGTGCACCGCCAGATCGGTGAGCCACGCCGCCATCACCGCGCTGTCGACGACGGCAATCGGCCGTTCGGCGCTGCCATCGTCCAGACTGCCGACCGCGACATGCAGCTCGTGGATCGGTGTCGCGCTCGCTTCTGCGACCAGCAGGCGGGCAGCGGCGACACTCTGGGCGGGCGAGCGGGCGGGCAGGTCCGCCCAGTGCAGCGTCACATCCTCGGCCGGCGCAATCGCGACGATCCGTGCGTCGAGCTGGGCCGGCACGCCCTCGCCTTCGCTGATCGCGCCATCGTCCGCGATGTGCAGCCAGCGATAGGGCGCGCGCCCTGCGGGTAGGAAGGCCAAGGTCGTCATGATTCGTCGCCCCATTGCCGCGCCACGAGCCGCGCGGGAAGACGGCTTGCGTCGATCAGCGCCCTTTCCTGCAATTGCGCCGACCCGTTGCTTACGTTGATCGCCAGCGCGAACCACGTCGTCTTCACGCCCAATCCACCGCCCCCCTCACCGCCGACGCCATTGCCGGCAAGGTTCAGGAAGGTGCTGGCATCGCGAAAACCCTGCGGTGGGCGGCGCAGGATCATGCCCCGTGCCGCCTCGACCGACAGCGTGCCGGGGAACAGCATCGCGACGAGCGGCGCCTGCTCGGGCAGCAGCGTATTGATGTTGATCGTCGTAGCCTCCGCCTTCGGCAGGGTGCACAGCCAGGGACGCAGCTTCGCGTAGAGGTCCGGGGTCACGCCATCGACCGCGCGCAACTCGCTGGGGTCTGCCATCAGCGTGCCCCCAGTGCGATAGGGTGTCGCACGGGCGAGGTAGACCGGATCCTCGGCGCCATTGCCCTGCTGGTCGCCATCGCTGTCGATCCAGTCGGCCGTGGCGGCGGCGACATGGTCGGCCACCTGCGCCGGGATACCCACCGCCTGCATCAAACGGACGAACTGCAGCCGCTGCGCAAAGCTTTGCGACGACGTGTAGAGGTTGGGGCCGATCTTGCTGACCAGCGCGTTGAGGTTGAAGCAATTGCCGCCATCACTCACCCGCGCGACGGCGAGGCCGCCGCCGGGCAGCGGCAGGCCGAACGGCCGCCCGCTCCATCCACCTGCCAGCGTCACGCGATCGGGTGCGTCGCCCAGCATCGTCGTGATCCGCGACGTGGCGAGCGCTTCCGCCGCCCGCGCGAAGCCGCGCGCCTGCTCGCCCGCCAGCGCGTTGCCGGCGAGCCGCGTCGTCAGCCGCATTCGCTCCAGCGCGGCGCCGGCGAGCACCGCGATGATCGCGACGAGCAGCAGGACGGTGAGCAGCGCGGCGCCACGCTCGCGTTCAGGTGGCACCGGCGGTTCCGGCCGGGCTGGGCTGTGGAACGGGCTGAGCGGGGGCATAGCCCGTGCCGACGAGCAGCATCAGCCGCAGCGCGCTACCATCGACGCGTCGGATCGTCAGCTCGACCGCCTGTGGCAAGGGCGCGCCCTGGGTTCCGTCCCAGCGATCACTCCAGGCCCCCCTGTAGCGATACCGTGCACCCAGTCCTGCGACGCGGGTCAGCAGCGCCACCGCCGGCAGCGGCGCGGCGCCGTCGAGCATCGGATAGGCCACGCGCTCCAGCGTGCCGTCGACCAGGCGGTAGGCGACCTTCTGCGCACTGGCCCGCGGTGCCTCGTCGACGTTGGTCCAGCCGGCGCGGACGAAGGCGAGCCGCCCGTCGCTTTCCCCGGCAAATGCCGGGTGCAGCGTGCCAGTCTCATCCCGGGCGGGACGATCGATCGCCTGCCCCAGGTCGCCTCCAACCAGCGCCGCCGTACGGTTGAGCGCGGCGATGTCGTCGAATCGCGCATCGGTCGCGCTCTGCGCACGGACGCTGAAGGTGAGGATCGCGACACCGGCAGCGGCGATCAGGCCGAAGATCAGCAGCGCAACCAGCACCTCGACGAGCGTGAAACCGCTGTCATCGGCACGCACCGATCGCCCCAGCGCCGCCGTCACGCCGGACCTCTTGCGAGGTGTTTCGACGCGCACACGAAGCCAGGAAGCGAGCGATGGCCGCATCACGGCGCATCCGGCGGCCGGACCGCCGTGGTTCGACCGACGACCTGCCCGGCACGGTTGCGGACTGCGACGTCGATCCGCACGATGCTGGCATTCCCGGTCGCCGTCACCTGCCGCACCCACGGCCAGCTCTGGCCGGCGTTCACCTCGACCCCGGTCGCCCGGCCGGTAGCCGGCGCGCGCGCATCGCTGATCGCATCGTTGGCGACGTTGCGCGCGACGATCCCGGCGACCAAGCTGTCGTCGAGCACCCGCGCGCTGCGGATCGTCGCCGTCTCCAGACGCAGCAGCGCCAGCACCGCCAGGCTGAACACCGCCAGCGCCACCATGATCTCGACCAGGGTGAAGCCGTTTCGAGTCCTTGTGCCCGGCGTCGCCATCAGCTCGCGACCCGCACCGAGCCGTCGGCCGCCATGTCGATCACCGCACGGGCACCGCTGCGGGTCAACGTCACCTGCGCCGCCCGATCGGCCAGCCCCGTCGGATCGAATACGACCCGCAACCGGCCGTCGGCATCGCCGACCGCTGCGTCCGTCCCTTCGCTCCACCTCTCGACGCGCAGCGGCTTGTCGCCCACAGCCACCCATTGCCCCGCGACCCGCCGGTCGAAGCCATAGCCACCCGCGGTCACCCACAGGCTCACCGGCCGCGCCTCGACGATCGCCGCATCATGCGCCGCCCGCGCGCGCACCGCGAAGCGCGCCGCTTCATCGGCCACGGGCCCGCGCGGATCGGGCATGTTCCAAACCGCCACGGCCGCCGCAAGCCCGATGATGGTCACGACCACCATCAGCTCGACGAGCGTGAAGCCCGTTTCCGAGGAGCGGTGGCGCGGCACGTTATTGCCAGCTGGTGATGTCGGCGTTGGCGCCCTCACCGCCGTCCTTGCCGTCCGCGCCGAGGCTCCAGACGTCGGCCTCGCCATGCTGGCCGGGCGAGGCGTACAGATAGGGCCGGCCCCAGGGATCGTTGGGCAACTTCTTGATATAGCCGCCCTTCTGGTACTCCGCCGCATTGACGCCGGCGGGTGCCGTGACCAGCGCCTGCAAGCCTTGCGAGGTCGTCGGATAGCCGTTCATCTGAAGCCGATACATTTCCAGCGCGCCTTCGATCGTGCTGATGTCGGCCTTCGCCTTGGTGATCTTGCCCTTATCCCCTGCGGGCAGGACGTTGAACGTGACGATCGCGGCGAGCAGGCCGATGATGACGATGACGACCATCAGCTCGACGAGCGTGAAGCCGTGTTCGGCGGAACGCCTCAGGGGCGTGAATCCCTCCTCGCGACGATGCGGCTTCTTCTTCGGATTACGCATAAGGGTCCTTACTGGCCTGCCAGCGTGTTGAGCTGGAGGATGGGAAGCAGGATGGATAGCACGATCGTCGCGACGATGCCGCCCATCAGCACGATGATCGCGGGTTCCAGCAGCGACAGCGCGGTCGCAGTAAAGCGATCGAACTCGCGTTCCAGGTAATCGGCGGCGCGCTCGAGCATCTCGTCGAGCCGCCCCGCCGCCTCGCCGGAGGCGGCAAGATAGGTCAGCAGCGGCGGAAACACGTTCGCGCGCCGCATCGCCGCCGACAGGCTGCCGCCAGACCGGATCGCCTCGACGATCTCGTCCGACGCGACGCGCAGGCGACGGTTGTGGATCGTGCTGGCGGTGAGCGTCAGCCCCTCCAGCAGCGGCAAGCGGCTTGCAACCATCGTCGACAGCGTGCGCGCCATGCGTGCTGCGTGCAGATCGCGCAGTAGCCGGCCAAGCAGCGGCAGGCGGAGCAGCGCAGTGTCGAACGACAAACGCAGCGCAGGATCGCGCAACGCATAGGCGATGCCGGCCACCACCACTGCGAGCACCACCGCCATGATCCACCAATAGCCAACCAGCAGGTCCGACATGGCGATGACGACGCGCGTCAGCAGCGGCAGCTCCTGCCCCACCGTATCGAACTGCTCGACGACTTGCGGCACGACGAACATCATCAGCGCGGTGACCACTCCCAGCGCCACGACCGCGAGGATCGTCGGGTAAGCGAGGGCGGTGATCAGCTTGCCGCGGATCTCCGCCTGCCGTTCGAGCAGCGCGGCCAGCCGGTCGAGGATCGTCGGCAGGCTGCCCGAACTTTCGCCGGCCGCGACCATCGCGCGATAGAGCGGCGGAAAGCTCTTCGGCGCACGCGCCATCGAATCGGCGAGGCGTCGTCCCTCGACGACACCGGCATGGACCTGCGCAACGATTTCGCGGACGCTCTCCTGCTCGGTTTGCCGGGTGATGGTGCGCAACGACTCCTCAAGCGGCGAAACCCGATTGAGTGTCGCCAGCTGGCGCGTGAAGAGGGTGAGCTGCTTGTTGCTCATCTTCCGGGCGCCAAGCTTGATGCCGAACAACGGCCTGCTGGTCGCGGCAGGCGGCGCCCCGGGCTCCAGCCGCACGACATAGAGTTTGCGCCGGTCGAGCTGCGCCCGCGCCGCGTCGAGGCTGGCGGCCGCGACATGCCCGCGCTGCTCCTGCCCACGCGTGTCGATGGCAAGATAGTCGAAGTCAGCCAAGACCTAAGTCCTCCCCGGCACGGGGAGGTGGCACGCCGCAGGCGTGACGGAGGGGCAGCCAAGCAGCCTAATTGCCTGGGGCTGCCCCTCCACCATGCTGCGCATGGTCCCCCTCCCCGTACCGGGGAGGATCATGGGGCTGCCTCGTCCACCACGTCTGTCGCATCCCGGCGGCTCACCCGGATTGCCTCCTCAGGCGTCGTCAGCCCGCGGCGAACCAGCGCTTCCGCCGCCTGCGCCAGCGTCGGGCTGCGCGCGAAGGCATGCGCCGCGATCGCGGTTTCGTCCGCGCCGTCGTTGATGAAGCGCCGGATCGTATCGTCGATGCGTACCGCCTCGAACACGCCGATCCGCCCCTTGAAGCCGCTGTGGTTGCACTCGGCACACCCCACCGGCTCATACACCGTCGCCTGCGGCTCGATCCCGAGCAGCGCCGCAACGCCGCTGCCCGTGACCGGCCGCCGGCACGTCGGGCACAATCGCCGCACCAGCCGCTGCGCAATCACCGCGCGCAGCGTCGAGGCGAGCAGGAACGGCTCGACCTTCATGTCGCGCATCCGCGTGATCGCGCCGATGGCATCGTTGGTGTGGACGGTCGAGAGCACGAGATGCCCGGTCAGCGAAGCCTGCACGGCGATCTCCGCCGTCTCGCGGTCACGAATTTCGCCGACCATCACCACGTCGGGGTCTTGGCGCAGGATCGCGCGAAGGCCCGCCGCGAATGTCAGCCCAACCTTCGGATTGACCTGGGTCTGCCCGACGCCTTCGACCGCATATTCGACCGGATCCTCGACGGTCAGGATGTTGCGGCTGCCATCGTTGAGGAGCCGGAGCGCGCCGTAGAGCGAGGTCGTCTTGCCCGATCCCGTCGGCCCGGTGACGAGGATGATGCCGTTCGGCTCGGCGAGCGCCCCGCGCAGCAGTGCGTACATCCGCTCGTCCATGCCGAGTGCATCGAGGTCGATGCCGGCATTGTCCTTGTCGAGGATACGCAGCACCACGCGCTCACCCGCGCGGCTCGGCAGCGTCGAGACGCGCACGTCGAGCAATTTGCCGCCTAGCGTCAGCCCCATGCGCCCGTCCTGCGGCACGCGCCGCTCGGCGATGTCGAGCCGCGCCATCACCTTGATTCGGCTGACCACCACGGGCGCAACGTGCGGCGGCATGCGCAGCGTCTCGCGTAGCACACCATCGATGCGCATGCGGACGATCAGGCCCGTCTCGTAAGGCTCGATATGGATGTCGCTGACGCCGTTCCTGGCGGCATCGGCGATGATGCCGTTGATCAGGCGGATCGCGGGTGCGTCATCGGCGGTGTCGAGCAGGTCTTCGGCGGTCGGCAGCCCTTCAGCCAGGCTGTCGAGCTCGTCGCCCATGCCGACCGCGGCGAGTGCGTTCGCCTGCCCGTCCATCGCGTAGCTGTCGGAGAGCAGGCGATCGAACGCCGGCGCCTCGACGATAACGACGTCGAACGGACGCGCGAGGTAGCGGCGCACCTCGAGCAGCGCCTTGGGGTTGGCGCCGGTGCGCAGCGCGACGGTGAGGTGCGCGTCCGCTTCGGTATGCTGGACGACGACGCCGAACTTACGCGCAAAGGCATAAGGGATGGCGAGTATCGGCAGCGGTTCGAGCGGGAGCGGCGGCGTCTGTTCGACGACCGCCGCGACGTCAGGGTCGGCCAAAGCGGCGGGTTCGTCGATTTCGGTGCCGGGGCGGATGATCATGCCTCACCCCCCGCCCCATTCGTGCATCTGAATGACGAGAACACGAAAATCCTCACCGATCCCTCGGCCGGATGACCTTGGTGGTATTGTGCTGGACCGGCACTGCGATCCGCGGATCGTCGATATTGCCCGGAACCGGTGCCGAGGGGATCGGTGCCGCCGCGCCCATATAGTCGCGCACCAGCTGGTCGATCGACGGTTCCTCACCCGGCGATTGCAGCCCCTGTTGCAGCCGCAAATAGCCGTAGCGCTGCTCCGCGACCTTGCGCGCATCCGCCGCCGACCGAAGTATGGTCGGACGGATGAAGATCATGAGGTTGGTCTTGTTGCGCGATTTCGCCCGCGACTTGAACAGGTTGCCGAGCACGGGAATGTCACCCAGCAGCGGAATCTTCTCGATCGTGCGCCGTTCCTCGTCGCTGAGCAGCCCGCCCATCACCGCAATCTGCCCTTCATCGACGGTCAGCACCGTCTCGATCTCGCGCTTGTTGAGGATCAGGTCGCTGTTGTCGTTCGACACCGGCCCGGCGATCGAGCTGACTTCGAGGCGCAGGTTGAGCTTCACCGTGCCGCTGGAATTGACCTGCGGCCGCGCGGTCAGTTCGATGCCGACATTCTCGCGCTGCGTGGTGCGGAAGGTGTTGTCGAAATTGTTCGACAGCGCCTGCCCCGTGGTAATCGGAATCTCCTGACCCACCAGGCTATGCGCCTCCTGATTGTCGAGCGTGACGAGGTGCGGCACCTGCAGCAGGTTCGACGTCGTGTCGCTCTTCACCGCGTTGATGATGGCGCCGAAGATGAAGTCGCCCACTTGGCCGCCAAAGCCGCCGAACCCGCCCGACGAGCCGATAATCGAGCTGATCGCGCTCTGGGTCAGCTGGTCGGAGGCGTTGTTGGTGGTGACCGTCGTCGTCACCCCATTAGCGATCGTGGTGGTGGTGTTGCGGCCGAGCTCGCGCGCGCCGACCGCGCCGGCGATCTGGAGGATGTTGGGCGCGCTGTTCGAGAAGGTCGAGGCGGCGAAGGCGCCGCCCGACGGGTTCGCAAGGATGAACTGCGCGCCGAGGCGGTTGACCGTCGCGTCGGAGACTTCGGCGACGATGCCTTCGATCAGCACCTGTTCGCGGCGGGTGTCGAGCTGGCGGACCACGTCGGACAATTGCCGCTGAATATCGGCGGGTGCGGCGATGACGATCGCGTTGGCGCCCTGAAAGCGGGTGACGACCGCCGCCGTCCGCCCGCCCTGGGTGGTGATCGCGGGTTGGCCGGTCGAAGACCCGCCGCCGCCGCTCTGCACGGGGGCAGCGGTCTGCACCGGGGGGCGCTGGACGGCGCCGGCGCTGCCGGTGTTGGTGCCGAAGCCGGTCTGCGTGCGCGACAGCGGCGTTTCCTGCACCGCATCCGGTGCCTGCCCGACCAGCTGCTGGAGCACGGGGAGCAGCTGCGCCGCATCGGCATTTTCCAGGAACACGACACGAATTTCGGTGCCGTTCTTCGCCTTCTGGTCGAGGTCCTGCGCGACCGAGACGAGCCGCGCGACGCTGGACGCGTCGCCGCGGATGATGACCGAATTGCTGCTGTCGACCGCGGTGACGCTGGTGCCGATGCCGCCCGGCACCCCCTGCCCGCCCTGCGCACCGCCGCCGGTCAGCCCCTGCAACGCCGCGGCGATCTCCTTGGCGCTGGCATTCTTCAGCGCGACGACGCGGGTCGAGGCACTGTCGCTGTCCACCCGGCGCAGCACCTCGCGGATGCGGCGGATGTTGTCGGCGAAATCGACGATGACGAGGCTGTTCGAGCCCCGATTGGCGCTGACCGACCCTTGCGCGCTGACCAGCGGCCGCACCGTGTCGATCGCCTGCTGCGCATCGACGCTACGCAGGCGGACGATTTCGGTGACGAAGCTGTTGCGCGCCGCACCGCCCAGGCCGACGCGGCTCGGCTGCGAGGCGGCATTGTCGATCGGCTGGATGCGGAACGCGCCGTTGCCGGTCGGCACCGCGACCAGGCCGTTGGCGCGCAGTGTCGACAGGAAGGTCTCGAAATATTCCGATCTCGACAGCGGCCGGTCGGTGACCACCGTCACCTTTCCGTTCACGCGCGAATCGATGATGAAGGTGCGGCCCGTCACCCGCGCGGCATCGGCGATGAAGGCGCGGATGTCGGCATCGCGGACGTTCAGCGTCGTCTGCGCGATCGCCTGGATCGGCAGCACGAGCGCGGCGGTAGAGAGCAACAGCGCCGGGTAAAGCGTCTTCATGGTCATTGCGGAGCGATCGTGATGGCGAGCGCGAGCGTCTGCTGGCCGCGTTCGACGGTGATGGGAAGCGATCCGCCGCCGGCGAAATCGATTGTGATACGGTCGAGGTCCTGCGGCCCGGTGACCGGACGCCCGCCGATCGCGGTGACGACGTCGCCGTCGCGCAGGCCCGCGTTGCGGAACAGCGTGCCCGAGCCTTGTGAGCGGACGACGAGCCCCGAGACGCGGCCGTCGTCGATGCGCGGAATGAAGCCGATCTCGTTCCG
>ERZ941706.682-NODE-682-length-10055-cov-3.686700_pt1 | contig 10055 bp, 9 predicted proteins | sample MGYA00521232_ERZ941706 | MGnify/ENA primary metagenome ERZ941706 (study PRJEB32759, sample SAMN07749893) | skin metagenome | biome: transportation; feature: city; material: polyester macromolecule | host: Homo sapiens | place: Hong Kong:ER line | collected...
GCTCTCTCGCAAGGTGCTGGGAAGCGTTGGCGTTATCGCCGCGCTCGGGGTCGGCGGGGCGCTGATCTACGCCCTCCCGGCGCGGGATCGCAGCGGTCCGTCCGAGGAGCTTTACTCCACGGACAACCGGCCGACGGCGGACGGGCTCGCGGGCCTTCCTCGCGACTACACCGGCCCCGTGCTCGGTCCGCCGCTTCCCGGCGACCTAGGTCGGCCGATCCTGGACGCGCAAAACCGCGGCCAGCCGGTGACGCCGCCTCCAATGGGAGCGCCTGCCGTCGAACCGGAAGAGCAGCGTCGCGCTGCTGAGGAGGAGGCGGCCCGCACGAGCCGCGTGTTCTTTCAGTCCGGGCCGGCGGCGACATCGCCTGGCGGCGGCGGGCTCGCGGCACCGAATCTCGCCGGCCTGGACCTTGGGGGGGCGATCGGCGGGGCCACCGCCTCGGACCGCCAGAACGCCTTTCTCAACGCGACCGTCGACCGGCGCACCATCGCACCGGACCGGGTCGTGGCGCCGGCTTCGCCTTTTGTCGTCCAGGCTGGCGCGGTCATTCCGGCCGCCCTCATCACCGGCATCCGGTCGGACCTTCCCGGGCAGATCACCGCTCAGGTCACCCAGCACATCTACGACAGCCCGACCGGCAATCTGCTGCTGATTCCGCAGGGGACGCGCATCGTCGGGCAGTATTCGAACGACGTCGGCTTCGGGCAGCGTAGGGTTCTGCTTGTCTGGAACCGGATGATCTTCCCGAATGGTCGATCGATCGTTCTGGAACGTCAGCCCGGCGCGGACACGCAGGGGTATGCAGGCCTTGAGGACGCCGTCGACTATCATTGGGGCGGGCTGCTCCGGGCGGCGGGACTTTCCACGCTTCTCTCGGTCGGCGTCGAACTCGCCAGCGACGACGAGGACCGCCTGATCCGCGCCCTCCAGAACGGCTCGCAAGATACGCTCAACCAGGCTGGACAGCAGATCATCCAACGCCAGTTGCAGATCGCCCCGACGCTGACGATCCGTCCCGGCTATCCGGTCCGCGTCATCGTCACCCGCGACCTGGTTCTCGAACCTTACGGAGGGTGACCATGGCGAAACTGAAGCTCGGACCGATTGTCGACGACAAGCCTGTGAAGATCACGGTGGAGCTGCCCGCGGCGCTGCATCGCGATCTCGTCGCCTACGCCGAAGTGCTGGCGCGGGAAAGCGGTCAGCCCATAGGCGATCCCGTGCGCCTGGTTGCGCCGATGCTGGAACGCTTCATTGCGACGGATCGCGGGTTTGCCAAGGCGCGGCGAGCTGGGCAGTCATCCCTGTCAGGAAGTATCGGGCCTGATACTGCAAAATAGCAACTTGGGGACCGCGCGTCTGTGACGGCAGCGCTATGATGCGCCTTATATGGGAGCATTGGCATGCGAGATGAAACTCTTGACCGCTGGGCGGAACGAATTGGTCGGGCCGCTCGGCTGCTCGGGGATCGCCTGGACGAACCTCCCGGTCTCAACGAACTGGCGGCCGCAGCACATGTCTCGCCCTTTCATTTCCATAGGATCTGGCGCGCAATGACGGGAGAAACGGTGGGACAATCGCTCGCCCGCCTCCGTATCGAGGCGTCCAAGGATCTGCTGGCGAGCGCCGCCGACGTGACCGACGTCGCCCTGGCCGCGGGCTTCGCCACCCCCCAGAGCTTCGCCCGCGCGTTCCGGCGGGAAACAGGCCAGAGCCCTACCGCCTGGCGTGCGGGAGAACGGCTAGGGGACAGCCCCTCGGCTCGCGCCAATGGTCCCATCGAGATCGTGCGGCGAGACGCCGTGACCGTCGTGGCGCTGCGGCGAGACGGCCAAGCCTATACTGAATTGAACGACACCTTCGGTGCTGTGTGGGGTTGGGCGGAAGAGGCCGGCATCCTCGGCAACCTGCAAGGCATCTATGGACTGCCGCTAGACGATCCGCAAAGTGTGCCCGTCGACCAACTCAGGTATGCCGCCGCGCTCGCACTCGGCGCGGCCGACCCACCTCCGCCATTCCAACGGCTGGATCTCGCATCCGGCCGGTACGCCCGCATGCGACATTGCGGATCATACGACGGGTTGCAGGGGGCAACCCAGGCGCTGGTCGTATGGCTGCTGGTTTCGGGCGAGGAGCCAGCCGACGCGCCGATCATCCATCAGTTCCTCAACGATCCGGAGGAAACGCCGGAAGCGGACCTCCTCACCGATATCCTGCTCCCCTTGCAGGACAAGGCGGCGGAATGATCCTCTCCCTTCTTGCCGCCGCGACTTTGCAGTCGGCGCCTATCCCCAACCGCCAGGTAGCGGAAGCGTTCTTCGACGCCTTCAACCGCCGCGACATGGCCGCCATGGAGGCGCTCTATGCGCCGGACGCGGTCCTGACCTCATCAGACTTCTGCAAGCCTCGCGGGCGCGCCGACCTGCGGCGCACCTATCAGACGCTGTTCGATGGCCACCCCGACGTCCAGGATGTGGTGGATGTCATGGTAGCCGAGGGCGACTACGTCGCCATTCGCTTTCACGCCGTCGCGGAAAGCGGGCCACTTCCCATGCGCCTGCCTCTGATGAGCTTCCTGCGTTTCAGGCACGGCCTGATCATCGAGGACGATACAGTATTCAATACGGGAGGGCGTGCATGCGAGCCTTGATCGGATGCCGTGCTAGAACAACGATAGCATCGCGCGGCGCATCTCGATCAGCAGAGATTGGCGCGCGCAACAAATCATGGAGACGGCATGATCGGCGCAGGAAGCAATATTGCCATCAAGACTCCCGCACATCTCTGGATGGAAACGGTCGCCTTCTATCGAGACAGAGTTGGGTTGATCGAGAAGAAAGCGACCGAAAATACGGTAGCGTTCGAGTTTGGCGGAATGACCCTGTGGATCGACCGAGTCGATCATCAGAGCCAGACGGATGTGTGGCTCGAACTGATTTGCGACGACCCTGACAACGCTCTGGCCGTTCTCCAAGCGCCCAACCGCGACAGTCTCGAACCGCTCGATGGCATAGCAGCACATTGGACATCCGACCCGGCCGGAACGGTCCTCCTGGTTCGTAGGAAAGACTCATGAGCCACCACGCGATCGTGACGCCTGGTTGCTGACGAGGCGCTCAAGTCGCTGAGGGCGACGTCGACCTCCAACCGAGCCGCCATTCCTCATGGATGGCTGTCGTCCGCACGGCGGCTCACGTTCCATATTCATGTCGTGGAATGAAGGCCAACGATGGCCCTCCGGCTCTAACAGCCCGGGTGAGACGGTATACCGGGCGCGGGTCACCCGCAGTTGGGCCGCTTGCCACCGCTTTCCCCCGGCGCGCCAGCCGTATGCGCTTGGCCGATGCTCAAGTCCTTCATCAGCACAGGAGATGACGCCGTGACATTCTGCGGCGCGCCAGATCGCGTTCGCCGAACGCATGGGGCGACCACATCACGAGCCCGCCAACCTTCCGCCCGTCTTCGGCGCTGATGAGATCATGGCGGCGGCGGGCCGACTGTTGCCAAGCGCCGCAGGCATTACCTGAAGCCGCGCCATGAAGGGGCGATAAGGTCCATCCGGATCCGGTGACTCGCCCTGCGGGATCACACGGGATCGTCAGCGTGTAGCAGGGCCGATCACTATGAAATCGCCTTCTCGCTCGGCGGGCGTCAATCGCCAACCAGGATTGAGAGTCAACCTCCAGCCTGTCCCCCTCATTCCTTCCGGGTCGATCTCGGCGGCGGAAACGGACAGGAGGCGCCGCTCAGCTTGTAACAGAGCGCCGCCATCTACGATCAAGACACCCCAATCGTCCGTCGTCGTCATTGTCGGGTAGACCGTGCCGATGCCATCGAGCGCCTGAAGCGTCTGAGGATTGAATTGATAGTTCGCGTTTCGAAGCGGCAGGGTCAGCACCGGTCCATCGACAAGTTGGGCGCGCCATCGGATCTGGCGCTCCTGCCTTGCCGCTTCGCGTGCTTCTTCGCGAGCACGCAAACTGCCATCGCCGTCATAAGACGCGAAGCGCGATGACGCCGGGCGACTGGAATTTTCCCGCCAGCCGGTTGCCTCAGCCAGAATGACGTCAATCTGAGCGCCACCGAGCACGCGCGTCTTCCATTCTGGGGCCGCATCGTCGAGCAGAAGGCCATATGCGGGCCCTGAGGCATACGCGAACGAACGGATGAATGTGGGCGCCGACAGAAATGCGCCCAGATTCCGCACTGCGTATGCTCGTCTTGCTTCCGGTGCAGTTAATCCCAGTCGTACGCCTGTATACTCCGGCACGCCTTCATTAACTTGGAGCGCCGCCTCGTCTTCACGCGCGTTTGGGAACAGTGCATAACGAGCATATCGGAACGTCAGGGCGTCGTCGACGGCGCGGATTCTCGCCTGTTGATCCTGTGCGATTAAAGCGCGCTCCAGGGCGCGCCATTCCAACTGCAGAAGATAGCGCCCCTCCAAGGTGTCCAAATGGCGGTTGCCGCGTTCAGAGCGCGCCAAACCCAAATCATGCTGGATACGGTGAAAAAGTTCGTGCGCGATCAGCACATGGCGTTCCGCTTCGTCTGCTGGAAACGGCCAAAGCAGTTGGGTCCAGCGTACACCCGACCAATCGACAGGCGTATTGGCGAGCACGCGATCCTCCGGGAGGACGCCTGTAAATGTACCCCGCTCGCCCGGCGCCAAGGCTCCGGCGGCGTCTCCCTGATTGGAGATTATTGATCTGTCTCGCCAATTAACCAGCAACATCGGACCGCAGAGATCGCGACCCCACAGCGACCCGCGGTCGCGATCGCAAATTCGGCGCGCTTCATCAAAGATCACCCGCGCCGGAACTGGATCGCCGGTTTGGGCCTGAGCCGACAAGGCGATGAACGCGCCTGCCAGAAGCCCGTTCATACCAAGAGCCCAATGCGAAATTCGTCTACGCACCATAACGCCGTCCCGGCCCGCCCACTGGTTTCGATGCCGCCCCTACGCGTCGCGACATTTACTGAAGCGCCTTTCCTACCAATCTCAACGGACGCGCATATGCTCCTTGAATGGAATGCTGCACTGCATTGAACGCAATAGTTCGTTGGCTCTTCTGGCGACCGCTCCCGTATGCCGCTGCAATCTAGCCCACTGGGTTTGAACGAGGTCTCGAAGACTTAGAAGATGCGTCGGAAGCATACCAGGGTTTGGCCTTTTTGCTCCGGCTTCACACACCTGCCCTCCGCCTATGCGGCCGAAACAGGCGAACCGATGAACGCGAAGGCGCTATCCTGCGCAGCCCCGCGGCCATAGACCTGATCGATCCAAAGCATACCGAACGGCTCCAGCAGGCGCGCCGTCTTAAGCGGGCCTCCGTCCAGCGCATCGAAGCCGAGATCTCGGACAAGCGACGTCACCGTAGCCTTAGCGCTCTCATGATCGCTGGCGACGAACATCACGGGAGCGGGCGTCGGCCGATGTGCGTTCGCCATGACCGCGGCGCCGACCTGATTCAGGGTTTTGACGACGAGTGCGCCTTTGGCCAGGGCCGCGACCTGCTCGCCAGCGCTGGTATCGAAACCGAACGCGAGCTGCATGCCCTCCGGCGTAAAGGCAAGGGGATTGGTGACGTCGATCAGGATACGCCCCGTCAGGTCACCGCACTCGGCGAGGACGCCAGGGACGGCGTCCCAATGCACCGCAAGGACGATAATGTCGGCGTCGACAATGGCTTGGGCAACCTTGCTCACGGACGCGCCAATGGCGACGACCATCTCGTGGTGCTTCGGATCGCTGGGATCGCGCACGCCATAGGCAATGGCATGGCCCGCTCTGTGCCAGCCTGCGCCAAGCGCCTGCCCGACATTTCCAGCCCCGATGATTGCGATCTTCATCTCTAAATCTCCTGCAACTGCGTTTCGATGTGACAACGCTATCGCGGGACCCAATTCCATCCTATTGAATAGGATGCATGAGCGATATTCATGATACGAAACTAAGGCGACTGGATTTCGCATTGCTGCTGATCTTCCAGGAGATCTACCGCAAGCGGAAAGCAGGAGCGGCCGCCGAACGCCTCGGGCTCAGCCAGCCCGCGGTCAGCCATGCGCTGGCCCGCTTGCGTGACGTACTTGGTGATCCCTTGTTCGAGCGTCGATCAGAAGGGCTGCGCCCTACGCCCGTTGCCGACGAAATTGCGCCGAAGGTTGATCGGCTTCTATCTCTTGCCAACGAGATCGCAGGCGAAAGGGCGACGTTCGATCCGCAGACCACCCGTCGATGCTTTCAGGTTTCCGCGAATGACTTCGGTGGGACGTTGCTGACGCCTCTGCTGACCGCCGCCCTGGCCGCAAAGGCACCCTCAGCACGACTGGCGGTCGGTTTCGCGGGCGGCCCCCAGGCGGCTTATCGGGCGCTTCGTAACGGCGATCTCGATGTCGCGATCGGCCGCTTTCCCGATCGCCCGGAGGACTGCGTCGCCCGCCGCCTGTTCGACGACGACTTTCAGATCATTGCGCGGAAGCAGCATCCCGCCATCGGGCATTCCATCGATCTCAGCCTGTATCTGGAGCTCAGGCATCTCGTCGTATCCTATGCCGGAGACCTGAGAGGCACAGTCGATGAGGTCTTGGAGCGCATGGGCGAACGACGCGCGGTGGTGGCGTCTTCCCCGATGTTCCTGGGAACCTTCGCGGTGGTGGCGGCGAGCGATCTCGTCGCGACCATGCCTCGTCGGCTGGTGCGTCGTTACGCCAAATCCTTCGGACTGAACGCCTTCGACCTTCCGTTCCCCATGGAGCGTTTCGTCATCGACATGCTGACGCATCCCAGGTCCGAAGGCGATCCCGGCGCCGACTGGCTTCTAAACGAGATCGCGTTGCTCGTGTGACGATAGGCTCATCCGCCAAACAGAACGGCGGGACGAAGTCTCGCTGTTCCGAGACGATGGCATAACGGCCATCCCTGGAATTCCGTGCGGCACGATCGGGAATCTATCGGATCGCGCCCGAAAGCGCGAACCGTCACCGCCGCTCGCTCGCGCCAAGCGTCTCGATCATGAAATCGACAAAGGCGCGGGTCTTCAAAGGCAGGTAGCGCGCAGCCGGATAGATGACGTGGACGCTGCTCTCGGCGGCAGTCCATTCGGTGAGCACCGGCACGAGCCGGCGGGCGACAATGTCGTCGCCGACGACGAAATCGGCCAGGAGCGCCAGCCCTTGTCCGGCTAGAGCCGCCTGGCGCAGGACTTCAGCGTTGTCGGCGCTCATCACCGGGCGCACCGCGACCTCGACCGATCGGCCGCTGCGGGCGAGCCGCCAGCTTCGGCCCTCCGCGATCGGACTGAAGTGAAGGCAGGCGTGACCGGCGAGATCATTGGGCGCTTTCGGAGCGCCGGCCCTTTCAAGGTAGCTCGGCGAAGCGCAAATGTAGCGCCGGTTCGGCGCAAGCCGCCGCGCGACATAATCCGCATCGACGAGGTCACCGATGCGGATCGCGGTGTCGATCCGCTCAGCAACCATGTCGACATAGCCATCGCTGAGGAGCAGTTGCAGCCGGACCTTCGGGTGGCGGCTCATGAACTCCGGCAACAGCGGCGCCACGCACTTCTGTCCATAGAGGTTCGGAAGGCTGACGCGGAGCAGTCCTTGCGGCTCCGCGCGCTGACCGGCCGCCAGAGCGTCCATCTCCTCGGCCTGTTCGATCAGCCCACGACAGCGTCCCAAATAGAGCTCGCCAGTCTCCGTAAGCGTGACGTTGCGGGTGGTGCGGTGGAGGAGTTGCGCACCCACGCGTTCTTCGAGTTGCGAGACACGCCGGCTCAGCGCCGATGCGCTGATGCCGAGTTCGTTCGCCGCCGCCACGAAACTCAGCCGACGGCCCACGGCCTCAAACGCGCAGATCGCGCCCCATCGATCGGTCTCAATCAGCGGCATCACATTCCTTCGTTCATCGCAATACAGAGATCAATGAACGGCTATTAAAGTCAATAGTTACTGCATCTACGGTGATGCTACCGAAACATGGTCCGGAGATCGTCATGGTCGATCCTGCGCGAAGGAACCTGATTGCGTCCGCCTTGGTTGGCGGCGCGCTCGCCGCGACGGCGGCGGCGGCGCCAGCGGCGGCGCAAACCGCCACACAAGCCGCCGCCCCGAACCGCCGCCGCTTCGAAGGCCAGGTCGTCGCCATCACTGGGGCCACCTCGGGCATCGGGCGGGCGGCGGCAGAAGCCTTCGTCCGCGAGGGCGCGATGGTTGGCTTCTGCGGACGCCGCGAGGCGCTGGGCCGGGAGGTCGAGGCGGCGTTGAACGCGAACGGGGGCCAAGCCCTCTACATCCGCGCCGACGTGCGCGACGCGGCGCAGGTCCAACGCTTCGTCGATGGTGTGGCCGAGCGCTTTGGCCGGCTCGACATTGGCGTCAACAACGCCGGCATCAACTGGTTCAAGCCGCTCCACGAGATCAGCCTCGAAGAGTGGGACGAAATGCAGGAGACAAACTTCCGCGGCGTCTTCTCGGCGATGAAGTATCAGATCCCGCACATGCTGCGCGCCGGCGGCGGGAAGATCGTCATCACCTCGTCCCTGCACGAACTGGCCACGCGCCCGGGCGGCGCGGCCTACGCCAGCTCCAAGCGCGCTTTGATGGGACTGTGCCAGGCCGCCGCGATGGACTACGGCACGCAGGGCATCCGCGTGAACATGGTCGCGCCGGGCATCATCAACACCCGGCTGTTCACCGAGCGGAACAGGACGCCCCAGCAGCAGGAAGCGGCCGCTCAAACCGTCGACGGGTTGAAGCGCATCGGCACGCCGGAGGACATGGCCGGCGTCATTCTTTTCCTCGCATCCGACGACTGCCCCTATCTGACCGGCGCGTCGCTGCTGGCCGATGGCGGCGTCATGTCCGGCATCTGACGACGCCCGCCCACATCGCAAGTCCTTCCAACCTCACTGGAGACCGCCCATGAACGATCTTCCCATCGAACGGCGCGGCGTCATCGCCTTCGGCGGCGCGCTGCTTGCGGCTCCGCTCGCAGCGCTGCCCGCGACGCCGGCCAGGGCGCAAGGCGGCGCCGACGCCGCTGCGCTGCTGAACGCCGAAAGCCGGGCCCAGCTCGGCCGCCTGTCGGCGCCGTTCCTTCAGCGCATGGAAGCGGCCTATGGCGGGCCGCGACCGCCGGCTCTTCGCGCCCGGGACCGCGCTTTGGTGGCGCTGGCCTCCAGTATCGCGCTCGGCGACGCGGAGGCGCCGTTCCAGGCTCGCGTTCGCGCCGCGCTCGCCGCCGGCGTGCAGCCGGCGGAGATCGTCGAAGCCGGCCTTCACGCCACCGTCTATGTCGGATTTCCTGCGGCTCAGGCGGCGCTTCAGCGCACGCAGGCCGTCTTCGAGGCCGATCGCGTGGCCTACACGCCCGCCTCGCGCCGGCCGCAAGGCGAGGACCGCTCGCTCGGTCTCGCCAACCTGCGCCAGATCGGCGGCGCGGAAGCCGCCGGGCAATGGCGCGCCGACACGACTGAGCTCGGCCTGCTTACGGTCGCCTTCGCCCACGGCGAGATCTGGAACCGTGGCGGCCTGTCGGTCCGCGACCGCGAGATCGTCACGCTCGCCATGTCCACCGCCAACGGCAACCAGTTGGGCAGCGTCCGCTTCCACACGACGGCGGCGCGCCGGCTCGGCTGGTCGCGCGAAGCGCTGCTCGAAGCCTTGGTGGTGCTCGCCGCCGACACCGGCTGGCCTCGACTGATCGGCGCCGTGCCGGCGGTGCTGGAAGGGCTTGATGCTCCGGCTGAGGCCGCACCCAATCCCGTACCCGCGCCGGGCGATGACGATGGTCCCCGACAGGACGACGACGCCACGCGCCTGCGTCGCGGCGAGGATGCGCTCGGGCGGATCAGCCAGTCCTCCGGCCAGGCGGTGGTGTCGAGCTTCGATCGGATCGCGCCCGACCTCGGCCGGTACATCCTGGAGTTCTCCTACGGTGACGTCTTCGGGCGCCCCGGCCTCGATCTCAAGTCGCGCGAGCTGGCGACCGTCGCCGCCCTGACCGCGTCGGGTCGGATGATCGACGAGGTTCCGCTCTCGGTGCATG
>ERZ941706.684-NODE-684-length-10048-cov-6.030521_pt1 | contig 10048 bp, 7 predicted proteins | sample MGYA00521232_ERZ941706 | MGnify/ENA primary metagenome ERZ941706 (study PRJEB32759, sample SAMN07749893) | skin metagenome | biome: transportation; feature: city; material: polyester macromolecule | host: Homo sapiens | place: Hong Kong:ER line | collected...
CGCGGACAGGTCCGGTGCGGCGGCGGCGTCGAGGGCGTTGTCCACCAGGTTGCCCAGCACGGTCAGCAGGTCGAGCGGGCGCAGCGGGGCGGGCGCGGTCAGCTCGGCGGACCAGGTCAGCGCCACGCCCCGCTCACGCGCCTGGGCGGCCTTCGCGTCGAGCAGGGCGGCGAGGACGTCGTCGGAGGCCTCCTCGTCCGCGGCGCGGCGGGACAGCACGGCCCGGGCGGCCTCCAGCCGGCCCGACTCCACGAGGGCGAGGGCGGTGTGCAGCTGGTTGGCGTGCTCATGCGTCTGCGCGCGCAGCGCCGTGGTCAGGGTGTGGGCCACGGTGAGCTCGTCGCCGAGCCGCTGCAGGTCGGTGCGGTCGTGCAGGACGAGCACGCGCGATCCCGCCGGGGCGGTGGTCACGCCCTCGCGGGCGGCCGCGGCGAGGGCCGTCGGCGGGACCGACCCGCCGGGGTCGGAACGGCCGGGCGACCGCACGACACGCTGCTGCACCACGAGGACCCGCCCGCCGGCGGCGAGGCTCGCCTCGCCGCCGACCGCGCCCGGCAGGGCCGCGGAGAGCTCGGTGGGCAGTCGAGGCTCGCCCGCGCCCTCCCAGCCGAGCAGGCGCGCGGCGGCGTCGTTGTGCAGGCGGACCCGCCCGTCCGGGGCGAGGACCACGACGCCGGCCTCGAGCGAGTCCATGGCCGTCTCCGCCAGCAGGAACTGCTCGGCGATCTGCTCGGGGCCGCGTCCGAGCGTCACCCGGTTCAGATACCGGCCCACGAGCCAGGCGACGAGCAGGCCGACGGCGGCCACGGCGGCCGAGCCCAGCAGGATGCCGGGGATCTGCGCCTCGGCCATGATGGTGACGTCGGAGATCTGCACGCCCATCGTGACCACGCCCAGGACGGTGCCGTCCTCCGGGTCCACGACCGGTGCGAGCGCGCGCACCGAACGGCCCGCCGCACCGGTGCTCGAGAGCTCCACGACGGTGTCCCCGGCGACGACGGCGTCCACCGGCCTCGGATAGCGGACACCGACCTGCTCGGGGCGCCAGCTCGCCAACCGCATCCCGTCCGGATCCATCACGGTCAGCCACGAGACCTGTGCCTCGGCGATCCAGCCGTCGATCCCGGCCTGCAAGGCGGGGGCGTCGCCGGCCCGCAGGGCCGAGACGAGCGCGGGGTCGCGCGCCACGAGGGTGGTGACGCCCTGGACGTGGCGCTCCTCGACGCGCTGGGCCACCTCGCGGGCCTGGAGGTAGGCGCTCCACACGCTGAACAGGGCGATGGCCGCCACGAGCGCCACGTGGACCACGGCGATCCGCCGGGCGATCGACCACGGGTGGCGCATGCCTCTCCTCCCTCGGGCCGGCGACGCGCCGGTCCACCCCCACGATCCTGCAGTCCGTCGGCCGCCGTGACCACTATGACCGCAATCGTGACCGACACCACCCGGGGCCGCGAGAGTGGTCACATCCCTCCCGCGCCGCTGCGGACCGCTCGGCGGCGCCCCACCACCGCACAGAACGGAACGCCCGATGGCGCACACCCCACCGGCCGAGACCTCGGCCCCGCCGGCCCCGGCGACGAAGAAGGACCGCACCCACTGGCTGTACATCGCCGTGATCGCCTCGGTGGTGCTGGGCGCCGCCGTCGGCCTGCTCTTCCCCGAGTTCGGCAAGTCCCTCAAGCCCCTGGGCGACGGCTTCGTCTCCCTCATCAAGATGATGATCGGCCCGGTCATCTTCTGCACGATCGCCCTCGGCGTCGGCTCGATCGCCAAGGCCGCGACCGTCGGCCGCGTGGGCGGCATCGCCCTGGTCTACTTCATGGCGATGTCCACGTTCGCGCTGGCCATCGGCCTCGTCGTCGGCAACCTCATCCACCCCGGCGAGGGCCTCAAGCTGACGCCCTACGACCCGAACAAGCCCCAGGCCGCGGCGGACGGCACCGTCCAGTTCCTGCTGGACATCATCCCCGGCTCCCTGCCGGTGCTGCCCACCCTGTTCATCGCCCTGCTCGTGGGCTTCGCCCTGCAGCAGATGGGCCCGGCCGGCGCCCCGCTGCTGCGTGGTCTCACCCTGATCCAGGGCGTCGTGTTCCGCATCCTCATGATGGTGATGTGGGTCGCCCCGATCGGCGCCTTCGGTGCGATCGCCGCCGTCGTCGGCTCCACGGGCTGGTCCGCGATCGGCGCCATGGCGCTGCTCATGGGCGCCTTCTACCTGACCTGCATCGCCTTCATCGTGGTGGTGCTCGGCACCGTCCTGAAGGTCGTGACCGGCCTGAGCATCCTGTCCCTCATGAAGTACCTGGGCCGGGAGTACCTGCTCATCTTCGCCACCAGCTCCTCCGAGACCGCCCTGCCCCGCCTGATCGCCAAGATGGAGCACGCCGGCGTGGACAAGTCCGTCGTGGGCGTGACCGTGCCCACCGGCTACTCCTTCAACCTGGACGGCACCGCCATCTACCTGACCATGGCCGCGCTCTTCGTCTCCAACGCGATGGGCGCGGAGATGAACCTCGGCGAGCAGATCGGCCTGCTGGTCTTCATGATCATCGCCTCGAAGGGCGCGGCCGGCGTCACCGGCGCGGGCATGGCCACGCTCGCCGCCGGCCTGCAGGCGCACCGACCCGAGCTGCTCGGAGGCATGGGAGTGATCGTGGGCATCGACAAGTTCATGTCCGAGGCCCGCGCCCTGACCAACTTCACCGGCAACGCCGTGGCCACGCTCCTCATCGGCCGCTGGGTGGGCGAGCTCGACGGCGAGCGCGCCCGGCGCGTCCTCAGCGGCGAGCTGAAGTTCGACGAGGCGACCGTGGCCGGCCACGACGGCGCCGCGCACGACCCGCAGCAGTCCCCGACGATCGCCGAGCAGGCCTACGAGGGCCACCCCGACTCCAGCCTGAACTTCACCATGGCCGCCGACGGCGACCGGAACCCCACCCGCTGACGGAGGCGGCGGGCCCGCGCGGCACGCCGCACCGTCGACCACCGGCGACGCCGGGGACGAGCCTGGACACCGGCCCGTCCCCGGCGCCGCCGTCGTCCCGGGAACGCCAGGCACTAGGGTGGGGGAAGATCCGGACACGCCGACGACGGCGGCCGCGGCGCGCCGCGGCCCGCGGCCGGGCGTGCAGACCACCGTGGAAGGAGCCGGCGCCGCCGTGACCTCGAGAGAACCGATCCCCGTGATGACCATCCACGGCGAGCCCGTGCTCGGGCCCACCGGCCGGCCCAAGCACGACTTCCCCGAGCCCGCGCCCCTGACCTCGCACGGCCCGGCGCGGATCATCTCGATGGTGAACCAGAAGGGCGGCGTCGGGAAGACGACCTCCACCATCAACCTGGGCGCCGCGCTCGCGGGCTACGGCCGCAGGGTGCTCATGGTGGACTTCGACCCGCAGGGCGCCCTCTCGGCCGGCCTGGGTGCGAACCCGCACGAGCTCGACACCACGGTGTACAACGTGCTCATGGAGCGGTCGGTGACCGCGAAGGACGCGATCCTGTCCACGGACTTCGAGAACATGGACCTGCTGCCGGCCAACATCGACCTGTCCGCGGCCGAGGTGCAGCTCGTCAACGAGGTGGCCCGCGAGCAGGTCCTCGAGCGCGCGCTGCGCCAGGTCCGCGACGACTACGACGTGGTCCTCATCGACTGCCAGCCCTCGCTGGGCCTGCTGACCGTCAACGCGCTGACCGCCTCCCACGGCGTGATCATCCCGCTGACCGCCGAGTTCTTCGCGCTGCGCGCGGTCGCCCTGCTCGTCGAGACGATCGAGAAGGTGCAGGACCGGCTCAACCCGGACCTGGAGATCGACGGCGTGCTGGCCACGATGTTCGACCAGCGAACCCTGCACTCCAAGGAGGTCGTGGGCTCGCTGGTGGCCGGCTTCGGGGACCGCGTGTTCGAGACCGTCATCAAGCGGTCCATCAAGTTCGCCGACGCCACGGTGGCGGCCACGCCCATCACCCTGTTCGCCGAGAACCACGACGGCGCCAAGGCCTACCGGCAGCTCGCCCGCGAGCTGATCTGCCGCGGCGGCGCGCCGTGACCGTCCGCTGAGCGCCGACGACGCCGGCCCGGTCCCGTCGCGGGACCGGGCCGGTTCTCTGCGCGCTCGCGGCCGGGGGAGCGGTGGCCGGGAGACGCGACGCCGCCGATCTGCGAGAATGGAGCCGGGCGTGTCCGTCTCCGGGCCGTCCCTCACCCCCTGACCCGTCCGCCGCCGGCCCGACCGGCGCCGTTGACGCGCACCCGAAAGGACGCCCTCCCCATGAACTCCCGCAAGCCGCGAGGCTCCGGACGCACCCCCGCCGTCGGTCGACGGGGCGGCCCGTTCCAGGAGCGCGACTACCAGCGACAGATCGGTGCCCGCCGCGGCGCCGCCGGCCCCCGCGAGGAGGCCCCCTTCGACGAGGACGCCGTGCCGCGCACCCGCGGTCGCCGCGGCCGCGGCGCCGGCGCCGCCCGGGCCAAGGCCGCCCACCTCGACCGCATCCACGACGAGTCGGGCGAGCGCCTGCAGAAGGTGCTGGCCGCGGCGGGTGTGGCGTCCCGGCGCGTGAGCGAGGACCTCATCGCCGAGGGCCGCGTGGAGGTGGACGGCGTCGTCGTCACCGAGCCCGGCGTGCGCGTGGACCCGGCCACGGCCGTGATCCGGGTGGACGGCATCTCCGTGCAGACGGACGTGACCAAGCAGTACTTCGTCTTCAACAAGCCCCGCGGCGTGATCTCCACGATGGTGGACCCGGAGGGCCGGCCCTCGATCGCCACCTACCTCAAGCCCGGGCAGGAGCACCTGTTCCACGTGGGCCGTCTGGACAACGAGACCGAGGGCCTGCTCATCCTCACCAACGACGGTGAGCTGGCCAACCGCCTCACCCACCCCAGCTACGAGGTCCCCAAGACCTACGTGGTGCAGACCCGCGGCCCGCTGGCCAAGGGCGTCTCCAACCGGCTGCGCGAGGGCGTGGAACTGGAGGACGGCGTGGCGCAGGTCGACTCGTTCAAGCTCGTCGACTCGACTCCGGGCCACGTGCTCGTCGAGGTCGTGCTGCACTCGGGCAAGAACCGCATCGTGCGTCGCATGTTCCAGGAGATCGGCCACCCGGTCGAGCGGCTCGTCCGCGTCAAGGTGGGCCCCATCCTGCTGGGCGACCAGAAGCAGGGCACCGTCCGCGCACTCAACGCGCAGGAGCTGGGCCACCTCAAGGCCCTGGTCGGCCTGTGAGCGCGCCCGCCGAGTCCGCCGCCGCGCTCGGTGACGGCCCGGCCGGGATCCCGCAGCCCGTCCTCGTCCGGGGGACCGGTCTGCTGGGCACCTCGATCGGCATCGGGCTGAGCGCGGCCGGTGTGGACGTGCGCCTGCACGACCCCTCGCCCGCCGCCCTGGCCGTGGCCGCGGACATCCGCGCCGGACGCCCCGCCCGCCTGGACGCCGAGGGCGACGACCTCGACGTCGCCCCGGGACTCGTCGTCGTGGCCGCGCCGCCGGACGTGACCGCCGACGTCGTGGTCGACTCGCTGCGCCGCTGGCCCGCGGCCGTGGTGGTGGACATCGCCTCGGTGAAGGAGGCGGTCGCCGCGGGCGTGCGCGCCGCCGTCGACGACGGCCGCCTGGCCCCGCAGGACGCCGACCGGTACCTCGGGACGCACCCGATGGCCGGCTCCGAGCGGTCCGGTCCCGTGGCGGCCCGCGGCACCCTGTTCACGCAGGCGCCGTGGGTGCTGTGCCCGACGGACACGACGCACCCGGGCGCCCTCGCGGCCGGTCGGGCGCTCGCGCTGACGCTGCAGGCCACCCCGTACCGGATGGCGGCCCGCGCCCACGACGAATCGGTCGCGCTGATCTCGCACCTGCCGCAGATCGCCGCCTCGCTCGTGGCCTCCCGCCTGCAGGACACCCCGGACCAGGCGCTCGCCCTGGCCGGCAACGGGCTGCGGGACACCACCCGGATCGCGGCGTCGGACCCGCAGCTGTGGGTGCAGATCCTCTCCGGCAACGCCGGGCGGATCGTGCCGGCGCTGCACGGGCTGCGGGCGGACCTGGACCGGCTGATCCGCACCCTGGAGGACCCCTCCGCCCCCGGGGCGCGGCTGGACATGGCGCAGCTGATCGCCGAGGGCAACGCCGGTCGGGCACGGGTGCCCGGCAAGCACGGGGCGCCGCCGCAGGCGTTCGCGGTGGTCACGGTGATCGTGGACGACGCCCCCGGGCAGATCGCGGCCCTCCTCGACGAGGTCGGCCGCACGGACGTGAACGTGGAGGACCTGCGGCTCGAGCACGCCTCGGGCCACCGGGTCGGCATGGTGGAGATCTCCGTGCTGCCCGGCCGCAGGGACGAACTCGTGGCGGCGCTGACCGCCGCCGGATGGAAGGTGGTCTGAGATGACCGAGCACACCCGCGACGACGTCGCACCCGCGCCGCTCGTGGTGGCGGTGGACGGCCCCTCGGGCTCGGGCAAGTCGTCCGTGTCCAAGGCCGTGGCCCGGCGTCTCGGCGCCGCGTACCTGGACACCGGCGCCATGTACCGCGCCGTGGCGTGGCACTGCCTGAACGAGGGCGTCGACCTGGCCGATGCGGAGGCCGTGGCGGCGGCCGCCGTCGCCATGGACCTGGACCAGTCCACCGACCCGGACGTCGAGGCCGTGCGGGTCGGCGGCACGGACGTCACCGAGGCGATCCGCGGCCCCGAGGTCACGGACACGGTCTCCACCGTCGCCGTGGTCATCCCGGTGCGCGAGGAGCTGCATCGTCGCCAGCGGGCGGCGATCGCCGCCGCGGGCCGGATGGTCGCCGAGGGCCGTGACATCACCACGGTGGTGGCCCCGGACGCCCACGCGCGCGTGCTGCTCACGGCCTCCGAGGCCGTGCGCACCGCCCGCCGCTCGGGCCAGCTGGCCGCGGCGGGGGAGACCGGCGTCGATGCCGGCACGCTGCACCGTCAGGTGGCCGGGCGCGACGCCCGCGACGCCACCGTGTCCACGTTCGACCGCCCCGCCGACGGGGTGGCGCTCGTGGACTCCACCGAGCTCGACTTCGAGCAGACCGTGGCGGCCGTCCTGGCCGCCGTCGAGGACCAGGCCGGCATTCCGGCCGTGAAGGGAGGCCGACGATGACCGAGAACCCCCAGCACCGCTCCGGTGAGGACGAGTTCGTCCCCGCCGGCGACGATCAGGTGGCCGAGCGGCTCGCCGCCATGACCGAGGAGGAGGCCGAGGCGCGCGCCGCGTCGCTGCGCGCCGGCCTCGAGGACTACGAGCTCGAGGAGGACGACGCCGCCCTCCTCGACGCGTGGCAGCTCGGGCCCGACGAGGACGTCGACGCGCCCGTGCCGCCCGTGCTGGCCATCGTGGGCCGGCCGAACGTCGGCAAGTCCACGCTCGTCAACCGCATCATCGGCCGCCGTGAGGCCGTCGTGGAGGACGTGCCCGGCGTGACGCGCGACCGCGTCTCCTACGACGCCGAGTGGAACGGCCGCGAGTTCACCGTGGTGGACACCGGCGGCTGGGAGCACGACGCCAAGGGCATCCACCGTCGCGTGGCCGAGCAGGCCGAGCTGGCCGTGGACGTGGCGGACGCCGTCGTGTTCGTGGTGGACGCCACCGTCGGCATGACGGCCACGGACGAGGCCGTGGTCTCGATGCTGCGTCGCAAGGACCGCCCGGTGATCGTGGCCGCCAACAAGGTGGACGACATGGTCCAGGAGGCCGACGCCGCCACCCTGTGGTCGCTCGGCTTCGGCTACCCGTACCCGGTGTCCGCGGTGCACGGCCGCGGCGTCGCGGACCTGTTGGACGCCGCGCTCGAGGCACTGCCGGAGGAGTCCGCCCACGGCGGTCTCGTGCCGCGCGGCGGCCCGCGCCGGATCGCCCTCGTGGGCCGGCCGAACGTGGGCAAGTCCTCGCTGCTGAACAAGCTGGCCGGCTCGGACCGCGTGGTGGTGGACGACCTGGCCGGCACCACGCGCGACCCCGTGGACGAGCTCGTGGAGCTCGGCGGACGGCTGTGGCGCTTCGTGGACACCGCCGGCATCCGTCGACGGCAGCACATGGCCCACGGCGCCGACTACTACGCGTCGCTGCGCACGGCCTCCGCCCTGGACCGCGCCGAGGTGGCCGTGGTGCTGCTCGAGGCGCCGCAGGTGATCTCGGAGCAGGACGTGCGCATCCTCCAGATGGTGCTGGACTCCGGTCGCGCCCTCGTGATCGCGTTCAACAAGTGGGACCAGGTGGATGAGGATCGGCGGCTCCAGCTGGCCAAGGAGATCGAGCGGGACCTGGCGCACGTCGCGTGGGCGCCGCGCGTGAACATCTCCGCGAAGACCGGCTGGCACAAGGACCGTCTCGTCCCCGCGCTGGACCTCGCCCTGGACTCGTGGGACACCCGCATCCCCACGGGCAAGCTCAACGCGTTCCTCGGCGAGCTCGTGGCGGCCCACCCGCACCCGCTGCGCGGCGGCAAGCAGCCCCGCATCCTGTTCGCGACCCAGGTCTCGAGCCGGCCGCCCAAGTTCGTGCTGTTCACCACCGGGTTCCTGGACCCCGGCTACCGCCGGTTCATCGTGCGCCGCCTGCGCGAGACGTTCGGGTTCGAGGGCACGCCCCTCGAGATCGGGATGCGCGTGCGCGAGAAGCGCGGTCGCCGCCGCTGATCCGGCCCCGCCCCGACGACGTCCCTCGGCCACCCGCGCCGGGGGACGTCGTCGTCCCGGCAAGCTCCCACCGTTCGTCCACCTTCGCCTCGTAGCCTGAGGGCATGAGCCTCATCCGACGTCGCCCCGCCGCCCTGTCCCTGGCCACCCTGGCCGCGCTCGCGCTGGCCGCATCCGGCTGTGCGGTCGACGACGGCGAGACCCGGGCCGCGCTGCAGAGCGCGGAGGACCGGCTCGCCCAGGCCGAGGACCGGATCAGCGAGCTGGAGGCGGACGCCTCGGACCGCGTGGACCTGGGGCAGCTGCGCCAGGAGGCCGAGGGCGCCCTCGAGGAGGCGGACCGGCGCGCCGCCGAGGTCGTCGAGGACCTGACGCGATCCCTGCCCTCCGGTTCGGACATCGTCGACGTCGAGGCGCTCCGGGAGGACGGAAAGGTGGTCATCGAGTACGGCCAGTCTTTGCTCGATGCCGATCCCCAGGTCCTCGAGGACACGATGCGGGAGGCGGCGGAGCGGGCGCGCAACGCCATCCCGGACCTGAAGGATGTCGAATTCCGCGTGGGGGACCGGACCTTCACGTACTGATCCTGCGACGGGGATCCGTGAGCCCCCCCGACACGCCTCTTCGACCCGCCCGGAACGGCGGATCGGAGCGGCTCGACGTGTTACGCTTCACCCGTGCACGACTGCACCCTCAGTCATGAGAGGGTTCGTGCAGACCGCCAGGCCCACCGGTACGCCGGGGCCGCGGTCGCTGGGGGACTCTCGGTCGGGTGGCCCTCGGTCAAGGGATGAGGGGTTCACGTCTGTGAAGAGGACGTGGGCCCCTTGTTCACGTTTCGGGGGTGTCGCGCGGTTTGCCCCTGACAACGACGACCTGGCAGGCCCGCTTCCGATTCGCGCCCGGCGGTGCCGGTGGGGTATGCTCATCGGGTGCCGAAGCGCGGATGACCGCGATTCGCCACGGGCTATGGCGCAGCTTGGTAGCGCGCTTGACTGGGGGTCAAGAGGTCGTGGGTTCAAATCCCGCTAGCCCGACCACGTTCCCACGGGTCAGAGTCCGCATCTGACGAGGGAAAATGGAATGAGGCCCAGGTACTCCCTCGAGGGGAGCGCCTGGGCCTCTTTCCGTGCCTGACATATTCCTTAGCACAAACTGATCGAGACAGACCCTACGGTTCGGCGTTCGGCTCGACTTATATCCCCGGGAATTCAGAACTTCCTCAGTGGCCGAGCGGCTCGATCCAAAATCGATCTCGTCGGTGACCAGAGCGTTGGCCCTGAAGCCCCCTGGGTCTGATGGAGACTCGCGCTATTTGATTCCGACCAGCTGTTCGCGGCCGGCTTCGACAGCATAGAACGTGTCCTCGAACTCGGCGGGTGGGACGTCGCCGAG
>ERZ941706.686-NODE-686-length-10030-cov-4.459649_pt1 | contig 10030 bp, 7 predicted proteins | sample MGYA00521232_ERZ941706 | MGnify/ENA primary metagenome ERZ941706 (study PRJEB32759, sample SAMN07749893) | skin metagenome | biome: transportation; feature: city; material: polyester macromolecule | host: Homo sapiens | place: Hong Kong:ER line | collected...
GTTCGACGGCATCCCGCTCGACACCATGTCGGTCAGCATGACGATGAACGGCGCGGTGCTGCCGTGCCTCGCCTTCTACATCGTCGCGGCGGAGGAGCAGGGGGTTTCCCCCGAGAAACTTTCCGGGACCATCCAGAACGACATCCTGAAGGAGTTCATGGTCCGCAACACGTATATCTATCCGCCCGAGCCATCGATGCGGATCGTGTCGGACATCATCGCCTATACCGCCGAACACATGCCGCGTTTCAACAGCATCTCGATCAGCGGCTATCACATGCAGGAGGCGGGGGCGACGCAGCTCCACGAGCTCGCCTTCACCATCGCCGACGGTATGGAATATGTGAAATACGGCGTCGCATCGGGCCTCGACATCGACAAGTTCGCGGGGCGCTTGTCGTTCTTCTTCGCAATCGGCATGAACTTCTTCATGGAGATCGCCAAGCTGCGCGCCGCACGCGTCCTCTGGCATCGCGCGATGACGCAGCTGGGCGCGAAGGACGAACGCTCCAAGATGCTGCGCACGCATTGTCAGACGTCGGGCGTGTCGCTGACCGAGCAGGACCCCTACAACAACGTCATGCGCACGACGATCGAGGCGATGGCGGCGATGCTGGGCGGCACGCAGTCGCTGCACACCAACGCGCTCGACGAGGCGATCGCGCTCCCCACCGATTTCTCCGCCCGCATCGCGCGCAACACGCAGATCGTGATCCAGGAAGAGACGGGGATGACCAAGGTCGTCGACCCCCTCGGCGGCAGCTATTACGTCGAGAGCCTGACGCAGTCGCTCGTCGACGGCGCGTGGGAAATCATCGAGCGCGTTCAGGCCGAGGGCGGCATGGCCAAGGCGGTCGCTGCCGGCTGGCCCAAGGCGATGATCGAGGAAGCCGCCGCCGCCCGCGCCGCGCGCGTCGACCGCGGCGAGGACGTGATCGTCGGGGTGAACAAATATCGCCTTGCCGACGAGGCGCCGATCGACATCCTCGACGTCGACAATGTCGCGGTGCGCGAGGCGCAGATCCGCCGCATCGAGAAGGTCAAGGCGAGCCGTGACGAAGCGGCGTGCCGCGCTGCGCTGGATGCCTTGCGTGAGGGTGCGCGGGGCAAGGACAACCTCCTCGCCCTCGCGGTCGATGCTGCCCGCGCTCGCGCGACGCTTGGCGAGATCAGCCAGGCGATGGAGGACGTGTTCGGCCGCTACGGCACGAAGCCGACGCCGGTGAAAGGCATCTATGGCGGTGCCTATACCGACGACGTCCGCTGGACGCGCCTTACCGAGGGCGTCGCCGCGACCGAACGGCGCCTGGGCCGCAAACCCCGCATGCTCGTCGCCAAGATGGGGCAGGACGGCCATGATCGCGGTGCCAACCTGGTCAGCTCGATGTTCGGCGATCTGGGTTTCGAGGTCGTCCCCGGCCCCCTGTTCCAGACGCCGAAGGAAGCCGCCATCCTCGCGCTGGAAAGCGACGTCGATGTCGTCGGCGCCTCCAGCCTCGCCGCCGGGCACAAGACGTTGATCCCCGAACTGATCGGCCACCTGCGCGATGCCGGTCGTGCCGACATCAAGGTGATCGCCGGCGGCGTCATCCCGGCGCAAGACTATCAGGCGCTGCGCGATGCCGGCGTGCAGGCGATCTTCGGCCCTGGCACCAACCTGATCAAGGCGGCCGAGGACGTGCTGCGCCTGCTCGGCCACAACATGCCGCCGCAGGAGGATGCCGCGTGATCGAAGACGGCGATGAGCCGGGCGGCGACACGCCGTTCGCGCGCTCCTACGACTTCTTCAAGCACGCCACCGGCATCGCATTGGTGTCGCTGGGCGGCGTCTTCGCCTTCGCCGACGGGCAGGGCGTGCGCTTCGAACGCAAGCAGCTGATCGTCATCCTCGCCTTCATCGGGCTGGCGGGCGTCACCAGCCTGTTCATGGCCTCGCACCTCGCCAGCCTCGAGGTCACCGAGCATCCGCGCGCCAAGGTTGCGCGGACGATCCGCATCGCGCAAGCCGCGGTCAGCACCCTGCTCTCGGGCGGGGTCGGCGCATTCCTCTACAACTTCACACCGGCGATCCTGCAATGACCCGTAATGACTGGACCCGCGACGAGATCGCCGCGCTGTTCGACCTGCCCTTCGACGAACTGATGTGGCAGGCGCAGACCGTCCACCGCGCGCATCACGCACCCGGCCAGGTGCAGCTCTCCACGCTGCTCTCGATCAAGACCGGCGGCTGCCCGGAGGATTGCGGCTATTGCTCGCAGTCGGTCAGCGCCGACAGCGGCGTCAAGGCGACCAAGCTGATGGACGTGCGCGCGGTGCTGCAGGCGGCGGCGCAGGCCAAGGACAATGGCTCGACCCGCTTCTGCATGGGCGCGGCCTGGCGCAACCCCAAGGACCGCGACATGGGCGCGATCGTCGCGATGGTCGAGGGCGTGCGGGGCATGGGCATGGAAACGTGCATGACGCTCGGCATGCTGGAGCCCCATCAGGCCCGACAGCTCGCCGACGCGGGTCTCGACTATTACAATCACAATATCGACACTTCGCCCGAACGCTATGGTGACGTCATCACGACGCGCAGCTTTCAGGAGCGGCTCGATACGCTCGACGCGGTGCGCTCGGCGGGGATCAACGTGTGCTGCGGCGGCATCGTCGGCATGGGCGAGACGCGCGAGGATCGCGTCGGCTTCATCCATGCGCTGGCGACGCTGCCCGAGCATCCCGGCAGCGTGCCGGTCAATGCGCTGGTGCCGGTGAAGGGCACCGTGCTCGGCGACATGCTCGCCGACACGCCGCTCGCCAAGATCGACGAGATCGAGTTCGTCCGCACCGTCGCCGTCGCGCGCATCACCATGCCCGAAAGCATGGTCCGCCTGTCCGCGGGGCGCGAGAGCATGTCGGATTCGGCGCAGGCGCTGTGCTTCATGGCAGGTGCGAACTCGATCTTCACCGGCGACAAGCTGCTCACTGCGGGCAACGCGGGCGACGACAAGGACGCGGCGCTGTTCGCAAAACTAGGCGTGACGCCGATGGCGGCGGAGTGCCGACTGGCCGAGGCGGCGGAGTGAAGGGACTGATCCGCGTCGCGGCGATCGTGTTCGCGGTCGTCTCGGTTGTTTTCTGGCAGCTCGCGACAAGCATCGCCGTCGATAACGGCGTCATCGTGCCCGTCCAGGCGGCCACGTCAGCGGGTTATTTCGCCAAATACATCTCTTACGCGGTGCCGGCCCTGCTCTACGCCATCCTCTGCACGTTGTTCTGCCACTGGTTTGCCCGTCGCGTCATGAAACCGACGATGGCCAAAGGAAGCGATTGATGTTCAAGAAAATCCTGGTTGCCAATCGCGGTGAGATCGCCTGCCGCGTGTTCCGCACGGCGAAACGCATGGGGATCAAGACCGTCGCGGTCTATTCCGATGCCGACGCACGCAGCCCCCATGTGCTGATGGCGGACGAGGCGGTGCGCCTGGGGCCGGCACCCGCAGCGGAAAGCTACCTCAAGGCCGATCTGATTCTGCTTGCCGCCAAGGAAACGGGCGCGGATTGCATCCATCCAGGCTACGGCTTCCTCTCCGAACGCGAAAGCTTCGCGCGCGCCTGCGCCGATGCCGGCATCGCCTTCGTTGGGCCACCGCCCAACGCCATCGCCGCGATGGGCGACAAGATCGAATCGAAGAAGCTGGCGAAGCAGGCCGGCGTCAATGTCGTCCCCGGCTTCCTGGGCGAGATCGCCGACACCGACGAAGCGGTGCGCATCGCGACCGACATCGGCTATCCCGTCATGATGAAGGCGTCTGCCGGCGGCGGCGGCAAGGGCATGCGCCTTGCCTACAGCGAACAGGACGTGCGCGAAGGGTTCGAGGCGACCAAGCGCGAAGGCCTCGCCAGCTTCGGCGATGACCGGGTCTTCATCGAGAAGTTCATCGAGAGCCCGCGCCATATCGAGATCCAGGTGCTCGGCGACCAGCACGGCAACATCCTGTATCTCAACGAGCGCGAATGCTCGATCCAGCGCCGCCACCAGAAGGTGGTCGAGGAGGCGCCCTCGCCCTTTGTCAGCCCTGCAATGCGCAAGGCGATGGGCGAACAGGCGGTCGCGCTCGCCCGCGCGGTGGGCTATTACAGCGCGGGTACGGTCGAGCTGATCGTCTCGGGCGCCGATACCACCGGGGAGAGCTTTTACTTCCTCGAAATGAACACCCGGCTGCAGGTGGAGCATCCGGTGACCGAAGAGATCACCGGCCTGGACCTCGTCGAACAGATGATCCGCGTCGCGGCCGGCGAGCCGCTGTCGATCACCCAGGACCAAGTCGGCATCAACGGCTGGTCGGTCGAGAACCGCGTCTATGCCGAGGACCCGTATCGCGGCTTCCTTCCCAGCATTGGGCGGCTGGTGCGCTACAATCCGCCAAGTCCCTCTTCTGAGGGGGAGGGGCTTGTGAAGGTCCGCGTCGATGACGGCGTCGCCGAGGGCGGCGAGGTCAGCATGTTCTACGATCCCATGATCGCCAAGCTGGTCACCTGGGCGCCGACCCGCGAGGCCGCGATCGATGCACAGATCGCTGCGCTCGACGCGTTCGAAATCGAGGGGCCGGGCACCAATGTCGATTTCCTGTCGGCACTGATGCAGCACCCGCGCTTCCGCTCAGGCAATATCACGACGGGCTTTATCGCGGAGGAATACCCGGACGGCTTCCACGGCGCTCCCGCCGACGATAATCTGAAGCGCAATCTCGCCGCGATCGCTGCCTTCGCCGCGACCGCGCAGGCCGATCGCGCGCGGCGCATCGACGGCCAGCTCGGCAGCCGCCTCCAGCCGCCGCACGCCTGGAGCGTTCGCATCGACGGCAGCGACCATGCGGTGGAGGTCTCGACCGACGGCATCGCCGTCGATGGCGAAGCACTGGACCTGGCGCTGGAATACACGCCCGGCGATCGGATGGTGGAGGCGGAGATCGGCGAAGACGCACACCTCTCCGTCCGCATTGCGCCCATCCGCAGCGGCTTCCGCCTGACGACGCGGGGTGCGAGCCATGACGTCCGCGTCCTGCCCGCGCACGCCGCCGCATACGCGCGGCACATGATCGAGAAGGTGCCGCCCGACCTGTCGCGCTTCCTCGTCAGCCCGATGCCAGGCCTGCTCGTCCGCCTCGATGTCGGCGAAGGCGATGCAGTCGAGGCAGGCCAGCCGCTCGCCGTGGTCGAAGCCATGAAGATGGAGAACATCCTGCGCGCGCAGAAAGCGGGCCGGGTGAAGGCCGTATCTGCCGCTGCGGGCGACAGCCTAGCGGTCGACCAGATCATCCTCGAGATGGAATGAGGCGATTGACCGCCGGGTGACACGCCCGGCGGTCAGTCGTTCCGCGGCCGCCCGATCGCCCCGGCATAGCCGGTCAGCACCGCGGCGAGCGCAACCGCGAGCCACAGCGCAGTCAACCCGATCGCGCGATAGGCCACAGCCCCGCCGCTCGCCCCCGCCACCAGTCCCGCCCACAGCAACGCATAGGGCAGCCATGCCCAGGCCGGGCCGGCGCGCAGCAGCGCCGCGGTCAACCGCTGCATGCATTTCACCAGCGCGCCGGTCATGTAGGTGACGCCGACGCTCACCTCGCCGTCGCGCTGGAAGATCGTGTTGGCCGCGCCCATCGCCGCCGCCATGGTCAGGCTGGTCACCATGGCTGGCACCCGCCCTTCGCTCGCCGCCGCCACGCCCAGCAGACCACCCATCAGCAGCAGCGACACCGGCACCCGCCGGTGGCCATGCCGCAGCGACAGCCACGTCCCCGCCGCGACGCCGGCCGCGAAGGCCGCGATCAGACTACCCGCCACATGCGCGACCTGCGCATCGCTCACCATGCCGACCGCGAATCGCGTCGAATTGCCGCTCATGAAGGACACGAAGAACCCGCCCAACCGCAGGAACCCGATCGCATCGACATAGCCCGCCGTCGCGGCGATACCGGCAGCGAGAAACCAGAAGCGGCGGTCGTAACGGGTCATGGGACGGGTGTGCGGGAGAGGGCGGGGGGACTCAAGTCGGTAGGTGTCGAGTAGCCGCCCCACGCATTACCGTTCGTGCTGAGTCTGGCGAAGATGCCTTGGAGGGATTTACCGCAGAGGTTGCTGAGCCAGCCCGATCATGAGCGCGCGGCATGGCAAAGCCATGCCGTCGATCGACGCGTTCGCGTCGTCGGCCGTGTTTTCGCTTTTCGCTGATTAGCGCAGCTAATCAGCTGCGAAAACTGGAGCGGGCGAAGGGATTCGAACCCTCGACCCCAACCTTGGCAAGGTTGTGCTCTACCCCTGAGCTACGCCCGCTCTGGCGTCCGATCCGGCTACTCGTTGGAGCCACCGGCTGGGTGAGGCGCGTCCACTAGCGGCGACTGCGGAAGGCCGCAAGCCCCATGTTGTGATTTTTCACACACGATTTCGGCTTGGCGACTCCAGCTCTAGAACATTACAAGAACATGGATGGCCGACTCGTCCGCCCTGATCGCCCGATTGCGTGGCCTTGCCGCCGCGAGCGGGGCTGCGCAAGCCGGTGCGGCGCCTGCCGACGCCTGGCTGATGGAGGGGCTCGCGCCAGCGCAACTGCATGAAATCTATGCGGTCGAGGGCGAGGACGGGGCGAGTGGTGCGGGCTTCGCCATCGCGCTCGCGCTCGCCGCCGGCACGCTGCCGCTCTTGTGGCTGCGGACCGAGGCGGGAGAGCAGGCACAGGGCCGGCTGCATGCGAGCGGGCTGGCAGAACTCGGCTTGTCCGCCGACTCGCTGCTACTGGTTGTCGTCGCCGACGAATCGGCACTGCTGCGGGCGGCGGCGGATGCGGCGCGCTGTGGCGGCCTCGGCATGGTGCTGGTCGAGAGCGTCGGGCGCATGCCGGGGCTCGACCTTACTGCGACGCGGCGGCTGATGCTGGCGGCAGAAGCCTCCGGCGTCACCGTCCTGTCGCTGCGGATCGGCGCCGCGCCGGTGGCGAGCGCCGCCGCCACGCGCTGGGGCATCGCCGCGGTGCCGTCGACTGCGCTCGATCAAGGGATGGGCGAGGGCGCGCCGGGCCTGCCCGCCTTCGACGTCGAATGTCTGCGCCGGCGTGGCGGTCCTGCGGGGCAGCGCTGGCGCGTGGAGTGGGATCGTGATGCCAAGAGTTTCCGTGACGCGCCGCTATCTGGCGCTGGTCTTCCCCTGGCTCCCGATCGAGCGGCTGCGCGCCACCCGGCCGCATCTGTTCGTCGGCGGTGAGGCGCCCGTCGCCTTCGTCGAGACGGTGGGTCAGGCGATCCGGCTGACCGCGACCGACCTCGCCGCAGCGCGCGCCGGGCTCGAACCCGGTCTCACCCTCGCCGACGCCCGTGCGCGTGTGCCGGAGCTGGAGGTGTTCCCCGCCGATCCGCACGCCGACATGGACTGGCTGGAGCGGCTGGCGGACGGCTGCACGCGCTACAGCCCCACGGTCGCGCTGCTACCGCCCGATGCGCTGGTGATCGACATCGCCGGCTGCGTCCACGCCTTCGAAGGCGAACGCCCGCTCGCCGCCGATGTCGAGGCGCGCATGGCGCGGCGCGGCATCCTTGCGCGCCATGCGTTCGGCGACACGCCGGAGATCGCCTGCGCGCTCGCCCGCTACGCCGGCGCGCCGGCCCCCGACGAAGCGCGTGCGGTCAAGCGCCTGCCCGTCGCCGCGCTCGAGCTGGACGGCGACGCGACAGTCGCGCTGACCCGAGCGGGCCTCAAGACGGTCGGCGATGTCATGGCGCGCCCGCTCGCCGGCATCGCCGCGCGCTTCGGCGAGGAGGCGGCGACCGCGGCGCGGCGGCTATCGGGCGACCACAAGGCGCCGGTTCGCCCGCGCGTGCGCGTCGCGCCGGTCGCCGTCGAGCGCCGCTTTGCCGAACCGATCGCACGCACCGAATACGCGTTGGAGGTGATCGAGGAACTGGCCGGCGAAGCGGGCGAGACGCTCGCCCAGCGCCATCAGGGCGGCCGCCGCTGGGAGGCGCGACTGTTCCGCAGCGATGGTCATATCCAGTCCCTGCGCATCGAGACGGGCCAACCGACGCGCGACGTCGCGCTGCTGATGCGGCTGTTCGCCGAGCGAATCGACGCGCTCGCCGATCCGCTCGATCCTGGCTTCGGCTACGACCTCATCCGCCTCGACGTGGGCCTCGCCGAACGGCTCGACGCCGCGCAATTGCGGCTGGAGGGCGGCGAGGCGGCATCCCAAACCCCTGCCGTCGCCGAGCTGATCGATCGCCTCTCGACCCGCCTGGGCCGTGGCCGGGTGCGCCGCTTCGCAGCCCGGGACAGCCATATCCCCGAACAGGCCGAGCTGATGCTGCCCGCCGCCGCGCCCCAACCGGCGGGCGACTGGCCGCAGGCCGAGGCGGGCGAACCACCGCTTCGCCCGATCTATTTGTTCGATCCCCCCCAGCCTATCGACGCGGTGATGGCCGAAGTGCCCGACGGCCCCCCGCACCGCTTCCGCTGGCGGCGCCGCGTCCACGAGGTCGCGCGTGCCGAGGGCCCCGAGCGCATCGCCGGCGAATGGTGGCGCCGCCACGACGCCGCGATCCCAACCCGCGATTATTACCGGATCGAAGATCGCAGAGGCCGCCGCTTCTGGATCTTCCGCCACGGCCTGCACGACGAACAGCCGCACCCGCGCTGGTACGTCCATGGCCTGTTCGCGTGAAGACGACCACAAATCCCCCGTCACCCCGGACTTGGTCCGGGGTCCACCGGGCCGCAAGCGTAGAGCCAGAGACTCGAATGCCATGCCAAGCCGCAGAGTGGACCCCGGACCAAGTCCGGGGTGACGAAGTGGGTGGGGCAGGCCTGGCGCCCCCGCCATGACTGGCTTCGCCGAGCTGGTTGCCGCGACGAATTACTCGTTCCTCGACGGCGCGAGCCATGCAGAAGACATAGTCGCGCAGGCCTTCGCGCTTGGTCATCCCGGCATCGGCATTGCCGACCGCAACACCGTCGCCGGGGTGGTTCGCGCCCTACGCGCGGTCCGCAAGCTCCGTGAGGCGGCCGAGGAGATCGGGCAGACGTTTCCCTTCAAGCTCGTCGTCGGCGCGCGGCTCGTCTTCACCGACGGGACGAGCGATGTCGTCGCTTATCCCCGCACCCGCCACGGCTGGGGCAGGCTGACACGGTTGCTGACGGTTGGGAACCTACGCGCAGAAAAGGGCGGCTGCATCCTTGGCCTCGGCGACCTGCTGCGCCATGTCGACGACCTGCTGCTGATCGTGCTGCCCGCGTCCAGCGCCCGACCCGTCCGTCCTCGACCCGGTGCGATGCTGCCGCCGATGCGCAGCGACCCCAGCCTGGCCGAGACGTTACGCCGTCTGGTCCGGGTGGCACCGGACCGCGTCTGGCTGGGCGTAACGATGACACGCAGCGGCCGCGACCGCCGCCGGCTCAGCCATCATCAGCGGGTCGCGCAGGCCGCGGGCGTGCCGCTGCTCGCCACTACCGATGCGCTGTTCGCCGATGCCGCTGCCCGGCCGCTGCACGACGTCCTCACCTGCATCCGTCTTTGTACCACAGTGGCCCACGCCGGTCGCCGCCTCGCCGCCAATGCCGAGCGCCACCTGAAACCCGCCGACGAGATGACGCGCCTGTTCGCGGATGCGCCCCACGCCGTGGCAGCGAGCCTCGACATCCTTGACCGGATCGACTTCGCGCTGACCGACCTCGCCTACGAATATCCGCACGAACCCGTGCCCGACGGCTGGGAGCCGCAGGCGTGGCTCGAACACATCACCTACGAAGCCGCCCGCGCGCGCTTCCCCGACGGCATCCCCCAACGTCTGCAAAAGCTGCTCGACGAGGAACTGCCGCTGATCGCCCGCCAGCGCTACGCCTATTACTTCCTCACCGTCCACGACATCGTCCGCTACGCTCGTGAAGAGTGCAAGCCGCCCATCTTGTGCCAAGGACGCGGCTCGGCGGCCAATTCTGCGGTCTGCTGGCTCCTCGGCGTCACCTCGGTCGATCCGATGCGCTACGACCTGCTGTTCTCGCGTTTC
>ERZ941706.687-NODE-687-length-10028-cov-4.773789_pt1 | contig 10028 bp, 8 predicted proteins | sample MGYA00521232_ERZ941706 | MGnify/ENA primary metagenome ERZ941706 (study PRJEB32759, sample SAMN07749893) | skin metagenome | biome: transportation; feature: city; material: polyester macromolecule | host: Homo sapiens | place: Hong Kong:ER line | collected...
GCAGCCGGCGACGCGCAGCTGTCGATCGACGCACAGGTCTATGCGACCCGCGGCGCGACGTTGGTGACGATCTACGCCGCCGACCACCCCGGCCTGTTCTATCGAATCGCCGGCGCGATCCATGTCGCGGGCGGCAACATCATCGACGCCCGCATCCACACGACGCGCGACGGCATGGCGATCGACAATTTTCTGGTCCAGGACCCGTTCGGCCGCCCCTTCGACGACGCCGCCCAACTGGTACGACTCAAGACCGCGATCGAGGATGCGCTGGCGAATCGCGGCAAGCTCGCCGACCGGCTCGTCGCCAAACCCGCCCCGCGCACCCGCGCCGACGCGTTCGAGATCGTGCCCAACGTGCTGATCGACAACCATGCCTCGAACCGCTTCACGGTGATCGAGGTGAATGCCCGCGACCGACCGGCGCTGCTCAACCAGCTGGCGCATGCGCTGTTCCAGTCGAAGGTGACGCTGCATTCGGCGCATGTCGCAACCTATGGCGAACGCGCCGTCGACACCTTCTACGTCACCGACCTGACCGGCGACCGCATCACCCAGACCGCGCGCCTGAAGACGCTGGAGCGCCGCCTGCTCACGGCAGCGGCGGGTGAGATGGAAGAGATCGCGGCCTGACCTATACCAGTTCGGGCGGCGCGAAGGTCAGCATCGTGTCGCCGGGCTCGACCACCGGACGCTGCGTCGTTGAAAACAGCAGCAGTCGCCGGTCGGGCTTCATCACCGCGACCGGCTCCGCCCCGGCGGGCAGCCGCGCGCGATAGGCCTCGTACGGGAACACGCCGGTGATCCGCGTCCGTCCGAACTGCCAGCCCGAAGCAACGCGCACCTGCAATTCGTCCACCGTCTCGCCGCCTTCCAGCAGCACGCGCGCGCGGCCGCGACCGAGACGTGTCTCGTCCACGCCCGTCTGAGTCAACTTGTCGCCCCCCACTTCCGGCCCAAGATCGGCGCAGACGAGGCTGTTGTAGGAATCGTTGTCGGTCGCCGCGACGACGTGCTGGAACTGTTGCAGATCGAGTGTGTCCTGCGTCACCTCGTCCAGAATGTCGCCCTGGTGCACGGCGAGCGATTGTTTGCGCGCGGCGCGCAGCGCGAATTTGGCGGTGTCGGCGATCATCACGGTCAGGCCCATCGCTTGCAACGCGCTGCCGAGCGCGGTGGTAAAGGCATTGGCGCCGACCAGCAGCACGCCCTCGCCCTTCCCCTTGTCGATCCCCAGCCGCCGCGCCACCCAGCCGGCCGAAAAGCCATGCGCGAAGATCGTGGCGACGACGACGCCGAACACCAAAGGTACCAAAGCATCGGCATCCTTCATGCCGAAATCCTCCAGCCGCAGCGCGAACAGGCTGGTGACGGCGATTGCGACGACGCCGCGCGGCGCAATCCAGGCAACGAACAATCGCTCGCGCCATGGCATGCCGGAGAAGGCGAGGCTGACCAGCACCGTGGCCGGCCGCACGACGAAGAGCAGCAGGATGAGGAAGATGAGGAAGCGGGCCTGGAACCGCTCAATCACGCTCCATTCCAGTGTCGCCGACAGGATGATGAACACGCCCGAGATCAGCAGGACGGCCAAGTCTTCTTTGAAATGCTTCAGCGCCGCAGTGGATTGCGTCTGGCGGTTGCCCATCACGACGCCCATCAGCGTCACCGTGATCAGGCCGGTTTCGTGCTTGATGAGGTCGGCGGCGACGAAGCCGGCGATCACCGCGACCAGCACACTGGGCGCCTTCAGATATTCGGGGATGTATGCGCGGCGGAACGCGGTGGTGAGCCCGAACCCCAGACCCACACCGATGGCGCCTGCGACCAGCGTCGCTGCGGCAACGTCGAGGCCGATCGCGACCGCGCTGCGATCCGGCCCGATGTAGGTGATGTACGCATAGATCGCGACCGCAAGCAGCGCGCCGATCGGATCGTTGACGATCCCCTCCCACTTCAACGTGTCGCGTACCCGCGCCGGCACGCGCAGGGATCGCAGCATCGGCCCGATCACCGTCGGCCCGGTGACGACGAGAATGCCCCCGAACAGCGCTGATATGCCGAGCGGCAGTCCCGCACCGTAGAAGGCGGCGCCCGTTCCGAGCAGCAGCCCCACCGGTACACCGATGACCACCAGCCGCAGCACCGCTGGGCCTGCGTGCCGGAGGTCGCGGAAGTTGAGGCTAAGGCCCCCTTCGAATAGGATCACCGCGACCGCGAGCTTGATGATCGGCTGTTGCAGCGCACCGAAATCACGTTGCGGTTCGATCAGACCGGTGACCGGACCGGCGAGCACGCCCGCGATCAGCATCAGCGCGATCGCGGGCTTGCCCGTGCGCCACGCGATCCACTGCGCGCCGATGCCGAGCAGCCCGATCAGCGCCAGTTTGACGAGCATCGAATCGAAAATCAGCGACTGTCCCCTTTATGCTCCAATCAGCGGCAGGGCGTGGCGGTTCCTTGGATCAGGTCAAAAGCGTTGCGATGCGACGAGCCCGCGGGATGGCGAAGCGCGCAACAGAAAAGGGCCGGCGCGCATCGCTGCGGCCGGCCCAGGGGTCGTTGCTTGGGAACGATCAGAAGCGTGCGCGGATCGTCGCACCATACGTGCGCGGTTCGGCGAGATACTGCGAGAACAGCTGGCGGCCACCCGGATACTGCGGATCCTGGAATGCGGCCGTCGCGGCGCCCTCCTGGAACGGCGAATTGAACGCGACCTGCGCGTAATTCACGTTGGTCAGGTTCTGCGCCCAGAATTCCAGGCTGAACTTCTCGTCAGGGGTGCGCAAGCCGATGCGGGCGTTGACGATCGCATAGCCGTCCTGCTCCTTCTGCGGGAACAGGTCGGAGCCGGTGTTATAGTCGCTGGTCATGCGCGTATCGACGTAGAACAGACCCGAATAGCCACCGCCGAGCTGCGGCGTCCACGACGCCGACGCGGTCGTCACGACATCCGCCGAGTTCGACATGCGATTGCCCGGCAGCAGGCGCAGCGCCTGGTCGAGCGGCGCGCCCGCATCGGTGCCGACCAGCTGGTTGCGATAGCCGGTGTCGGTCAGCGTCAGGCCGAGCGTGACGCGGAAGTCGCGCGCCGGGACCAGCGAGGCCTCCAGCTCGACACCCTTCGACCGCACGCCCCAGCCGACATTGTCCGCAGAGCAGGCGCCCGTCGTCCCGGCAGCGGCATTGTAGTTGCCAGCACCCGTGAACTTGCTTTGGTCACGATCGCCGCCGTTGAGGTTGGTCGAGCAGCCGTTGATGTTCTGCACCAGGAAGACGGTGCCGTTGAAGGTGTTGAGCTGGAAGTTCTTGAAGTCCTGCAGGAACGCCGCGGCCGTCAGCGTGAACGGGCCCGTCGCATATTTGGCGCCGACCTCAAACGCGTTGACCGTCTCCGGCGCGAACTGCAGCGCACCCGCCAGCGCCTGTGCCCCGCCCGATGCCGAGAAGGGCAGCACCGGCGATTTCAGTGCCGAACGGTCGAGGTTGAAGCCGCCCGCCTTGTAGCCGCGCGAATAGCTGCCGTAGACGAGCAGGTCGTCGATCGGCTTCCACGACAGGATCGCGGTGCCGGTGAACTGGTCTTCCTTGCGCGTGCTGTTGATCGACACGCCATTCAGCTCGGCGGTCGAATTGCCCTGGCACGACAGGCCGATGATGCCGCCTGCCGTCGCAGCGAGACCCGCGTTCGACAGGAACGGCAGCAGCGCGCGCTGGTTGGCGACGCAGCCGACGTTGTCGTTGGTGAAGCTCGCATTAAAGCGCTTGCGCTCGTTGGTGTAGCGCAGGCCCAGCGTCAGATCGACCGTCGAGGTGACGTGGAAGATGTTGTGCGTGAACAGCGCCCAGTTGCGGCTGTTCTGGTTATAGACGTCGCGCGTCGCGCCCTTGTCGTTGATCGCATCCAGCGTGTCGATCGCGCCGACGATCGTCGGACCCGCCGCACCGAAGGGCGACGCGACGCCGGGGACCACGCCGCTCAGGACAGCACGTCCCGTCGCGCTGAGGCAGCCTGCACTGCCCGGAGCGTAAAACTGCGCGAGCGCGCTGCCGGACACCAAGCGGCAGGTCGCGAACCGTCCATATTGCGTGCCGAAGCGCAGGTTGTCGAGCACACGCAGATTTTCGTTGGCAAAGAAGCCGCCGACGAGCCAGTCGAGCTTGTCTTCGAACAGCGTGCCGTTCAGCCGGATTTCCTGCGTGAAGGTACGGAAGCGGCGCGCCGAATTGCCATTCGCGGCGCGATACAAGATGTCGACGCGGCTGTAGTCGGTGTCCGACCCCTGGCTCGAATCATAGTCGCGATAGGCGGTGATCGACGTCAGCTTGGTGCCGCCGAGGTTCCAGTCGAGCTGCCCCGACACGCCCCAATCCTTGGTGATGCCGGCAAAGCTGCGGCCCGGGCTGACCGACACGTCGCGGCTGTAGCCGGCGTTGTTCACGTAGGGTCAGGACCCATTGATGTGAGAGGCGCGATCTGATTCAGGCTCCGTGAGGAGACTGAGGATGAGCGACCTGTACTGGCTGACGGACGAGCAGATGGCACGCCTGCGGCCATATTTCCCAAAGAGCCATGGCAAGCCGCGAGTTGACGACCGGCGGGTGTTGAGCGGTATCGTTTTCGTGAACCGCAATGGGCTGCGCTGGCGTGATGCGCCCAGCGACTACGGCCCGCACAAGACGCTCTACAATCGCTGGAAACGGTGGGGTGAGATGGGTGTGTTCCTCCGCATGATGGAAGGTCTGGCTGCCGCTGATGCCGACCCAAAGACCGTCATGATCGACGCGACCTATCTGAAGGCGCACCGCACGGCATCGAGCCTGCGGGTTAAAAAGGGGATCTCGGGCGCCTGATTGGTCGCACCAAAGGTGGCATGAACACGAAGCTCCATGCCGTGACCGACGCAAACGGCCGTCCGCTCAGCTTCTTCATGACCGCCGGACAGGTCAGCGACTACACCGGTGCGGCCGCATTGCTCGACGATCTGCCCAAGGCGCAATGGCTGCTCGGCGACCGCGGTTACGACGCCGACTGGTTCAGGGATGCCTTGCAGGCCAAGGGCATCCAGCCATGCATCCCAGGTCGGAAGTCTCGGCTCGAGCCCATCAAATACGACAAACGCCGCTACAGGCGCCGTAGCCGTATCGAGATCATGTTCGGACGGCTGAAGGACTGGCGCCGCGTTGCGACCCGCTACGACAGGTGTCCGACGGTCTTCTTGTCCGCCATCGCCCTCGCTGCCACTGTCATCTTCTGGCTTTGATCAACGAGTCCTGACCCTAGTTCAGCGGCTGGCCGAGGTCACGGATGACATTGACGATGTTGTTGCCGTTGTTGGCGGCGGCAAGGCCGGCGTTCACCGAGGCAAGCGGATCGTTGAGGTTGCCGACCGCTTCATTGACCGAGCGGTCGACATAGGTCGCCGCGCAGCACTTTTCATCGCGCCGCGTATAGTCGCCGATCAGGCGGAAACTGATGTCGCTGCTCGGTTCGAAGAGCAGCTGGCCGCGCACGAAATAGCGGTTGCGGTCGTTGACGTCGGTGTTGTTGGTATAGTCGCGATAGAAGCCATCGCGCTTCACGTAGACGCCATCGACGCGTGCCGCGATCGTCTCGCTGAGCGGCACGTTGATGTTGCCGGCAAATCGCCAGAAGTCGTAGTTGCCGTAGGTCGCCTCTGCGCCGCCGCTGACGCCGGAGAAGGACGGCGCCTTGCTGACGATGCTGATGAGGCCCGCCGACGAATTGCGACCGCCGAGCGTGCCCTGCGGCCCGCGCAGCACCTCGACGCGGTCGATCTCGCCGAGTTCGGTGAGGCCGATGCCCGAGCGCGAACGATAGACGCCGTCGATGAACACGGCGACGGAGCTTTCCAGGCCGGGGTTGTCGCCAACCGTGCCGATGCCGCGAATACGCGCCGAACCATTGGCTTCCGAACCCGTCGACGACACTAGCAGCGACGGCGCGAGCTGGTTCAGCTGGCGAATGTCGCTGGCACCCGAATTCTGCAGCGTCTCGGCGGAAATCGCCGACACGGCAACCGGCACGTCGGCCAGCGCCTGGGCGCGGCCCTGCGCGGTAATGACAATGTCCGCGCCGATCTGATCGTCCTGGCTGACCGACCCCGCCGCGGTAGGCGTCGTGGTCTGCGTCGCCGGGCTGGAGGGTTCGGGGCTATTATTCTGCGCCGCGGCAGGGGTGGCGATGGCGATCGTCGCGGCCGACAGCAGGTACGCGGTAAGGCGCATGGGCTTTCCTCTCCTGATCGATTTCGAATTTTCGAATATCGGGTTTGTGAGAGGCTACGGTCCCTCAGGTGTGGCCGTCCACCATTTTCATGCTGGCGTCATGCTTTTCATACGCAGTGTCGCCCATGCGCAACACCGGGCCCGTTGCCGGACCCGGTGTTCGAAAATGCGCTGAAGCAAGGTGACGCTACGGAAAGCGCCGAATCGGCCACATGCGTTACTTGGGCGCGAGCACCATCAGCATCTGACGGCCTTCCATGCGCGGATAGGCTTCGACCTTGGCAATTTCCTGCACCTGCTCGGCAACGCGCTGCAACACGTTCATACCGAGCTGGCCGTGGCTGAGTTCACGACCGCGGAAGCGCATGGTGACCTTCACCTTGTCGCCCTCCTCGATAAACTCGGCGACCTTCTTCATCTTGGTGTCGTAATCGTGGTCGTCGATGTTCGGACGCATCTTGATCTCCTTGATCTCCTGCGTCTTTTGCGACTTCCTCGCGAGGTTCGCCTTCTTCTGCGCCTCGTACTTGAACTTGCCAACGTCGAGGAACTTGGCGACGGGCGGATCGGCGTTCGGCGACACTTCGACCAGATCCAGGCCGACTTCCTGCGCCTGCGCCATCGCCTCGCGCGTGTACATCACGCCAAGATTCTCGCCCTCATGATCGATCACGCGGACCTTGGGGCTCTGGATCCACTCGTTGAAACGGGGACCATTCATAGGCGGCGCCTGGTTCGGCCGGCGCATCATGGGAGGACGTATGGGTATTGCTCCTGTGGTGGTTTGCGAAGGTATATAGGCGATAATCGCGCCGATTTGAAGGCTAGTCGAGATCCGCGAGACGAATCGTCACCCCGGCCAGCAATGCCGCCACCGATTGGTCCGCCTCATACTCCTCGACATCGGTGTACCGTCCATCGAGGGGATCGCGATGCGTGCGAACCGTTTGGCGTACCGCATCGACGACCCAATAGTCCCGAACCCCATGCTCGGCATACAGCGGTGCCTTTACCCGCAGGTCGTAGCCGAGCGAGCTGTCCGCCACCTCGACCACCAGCATCAGGTCAGGCCCGCGAACCTGCCGGGGCAGGCCGCCCTTCCTCCACACGGCGAGATCGGGCTCGAGCAGTCGTACCGGAGAAAAGGTGACTGACGGTTCGACGAATAACCGCAGGTCGTCCGGCAGTGCTCGCACCAAACCCCGGGTCAAACGAGACTTCATTATCTCGTGCCAATCCGCCTTCGCCGCCGCCATCGGCACGATCTCCCCGTCGATCAGTTCGAAATTCTCGTTCTCCGCAAAGACACCGGCCGCGGTCAGTTCATAGACCTGATCCACGGTCAGGTGCGCGGGGATCGCGCCGGCCTTGATGTCTTGGAGGATCGTCATCTCGTCTCCTTCAGCCGCGCAAGTCCGGCGGCGTCGCCTCGTCGCGGAGCATAGCGAGCGCTTCGTCGACGGTCACGATCTGCTGGGCCTGGCTGCCGAGGCGGCGGATGGCGACCTTGCCCTCTTCCGCTTCGCGCTTGCCGACGACGAGCAGGACCGGGACCTTGGCGACCGAATGTTCGCGGACCTTGTAGTTGATCTTCTCGTTGCGCAGGTCGGTTTCAACGCGCAGGCCCGCCTTGCGCAGCGTCGCCGCGACCTCCTCGGCATAATCATCGGCGTCCGACACGATCGTCGCGACCACCGCCTGCACCGGCGACAGCCACAGCGGGAAGCGGCCGGCATGGTGTTCGATCAGGATGCCGATGAAGCGTTCGAACGTGCCGAGGATCGCGCGGTGGAGCATGATCGGGCGGTGGCGGTTGCCGTCCTCCCCCACATAGCTCGCGTCGAGACGGTCGGGGAGCACGCGGTCGGACTGGATGGTGCCGACCTGCCACGTCCGGCCGATCGCGTCGGTCAGGTGGAATTCGAGTTTGGGGGCGTAGAAGGCGCCCTCGCCCGGCAGTTCCTCGAACTTCGCCTTGATGTCGTCGGGCAGGTTGGAGGCCTGGACGGCGTCGCGCAGCTCCTGTTCGGACTGGTCCCACATCTCATCCGAGCCGAAGCGCTTCTCCGGGCGCAGCGCGAGCTTCACGGCGTAGTCGGTGAAGCCCAGGTCCTGGTAAACCGAGTGGAGCAGCTCGCAGAACTTCCGCACCTCCTCGACCAGCTGGTCTTCGCGCACGAAGATATGCGCGTCGTCCTGCGTAAACTGGCGGACGCGCATGATGCCGTGCAGCGCGCCGTGCGGCTCGTTGCGGTGGCAGCAGCCGAATTCCGCCATGCGGATGGGCAGGTCACGGTAGGACTTGATCCCCTGCTTGAAGATCAGGACGTGCGCGGGGCAGTTCATCGGCTTCAGCGCCATCAGGTCGGCGTCGCCCGACAGGATCGCACCCTCGTCCTCGGTGTTCGGAATCTCGTCCGGCACCACGAACATGTTCTCGCGATATTTGCCCCAGTGGCCGGACTGTTCCCACTGGCGCGCGTCCATCAGCTGCGGCGTCTTCACCTCGGCATAATCGGCGGCGTCGAGGCGGCGGCGCATGTACGCCTCCATCTGCCGCCACAGCACGAAGCCCTTGGGGTGCCAGAAGACCGAGCCTTGCGCTTCGGACTGGAGGTGGAACAGGTCCATCTCCGCGCCGATCTTGCGATGGTCGCGCTTGGCGGCCTCTTCCAGCATGAAGAGGTGCTGGTCGAGCTGCTTCTTGTTGAGCCAGCCGGTGCCGTAGATGCGGCTGAGCATCGCGTTCTTCTGGTCGCCACGCCAGTAGGCACCCGACACGCGCGTCAGCTTGAAGGCTTGCGGGTCGAGCTTGCCGGTCGAGACCATGTGCGGACCGCGGCACATGTCGAGCCATTCGCCCTGGCGATAGATCGTCAGTTCCTCGCCTTCGGGCAGTTCGGCGGCCCATTCGGCCTTGAACGTCTCGCCCTGGCGGGTCCAGGTCTCGATCAACTGTTCGCGGCTCCACACTTCGCGCGTGAACGGTTCGTTCTTCGCGATGATGCGGCGCATCTCCGCCTCGATCGCGGGCAGATCGTCCTCGGTGAACGGCCGGTCCTTGGGCGCGAAGTCGTAATAGAAGCCGTCGTCGGTCGCCGGGCCGAAGGTGATCTGCGTACCCGGGAACAGGTGCTGCACCGCTTCGGCCATGACGTGCGCGAGGTCGTGACGGACGAGTTCGAGCGCGTCGGCTTCGTCCTTCGCGGTGACCAGCGCAAGCTGCGTGTCCCCGTCGAACGGGCGGTTGAGGTCGCGCACCTGCCCGTCGATGCGGGCGGCGAGCGCCGCCTTGGCAAGGCCCGGCCCGATCGCGGCGGCCACGTCCGCGGGGGTAGTCCCCGGCGCAACCTCGCGGACGGAACCGTCGGGCAGCGTGATGCGGAACATGGCAGACATGGGTTCAAGGCTTCCTTGGGTGACAAGAGCGCGGCTTATGCACGCGGGGGTGTGGAGGAAGCAAGGCGAGTCGCGGAGGGTGGCGGCGGACGTTCGTGGTGCTGGAAGTTGACGAAGTGGACGGTACGTTGTGGTCGGAAACGCTTCCCGTGCTGTCCCACCGCGGCGATGCCGGCGGGGTCAGCGGGGGCTTGGGTCGGGCCATTGCGGGAGCTTAGGCACAAATGGCGGCTGTAGGACAGGCCTACCCTCGCTACCCGTCGTCACCCCGGACTTGTTCCGGGGTCCACTCCGCGGCGAGGCGAGTGGCTAGAGGCTCTAGCTTCTCCTTCGCGGCCCGGTGGACCCCGGAACAAGTCCGGGGTGACAGATCGGAAGAG
>ERZ941706.689-NODE-689-length-10007-cov-5.774216_pt1 | contig 10007 bp, 7 predicted proteins | sample MGYA00521232_ERZ941706 | MGnify/ENA primary metagenome ERZ941706 (study PRJEB32759, sample SAMN07749893) | skin metagenome | biome: transportation; feature: city; material: polyester macromolecule | host: Homo sapiens | place: Hong Kong:ER line | collected...
GCACATCAAAACTATATTCCTTTTATGATGCTTATTTTGGAATTTATTTCAAGTCTTATTTCTTTTAAGAGCGTAGTTGATATCTTTTAAAAGATCTAAGTTATTGATATTACGTATTGCTCTAATTTTAAATTTCGTTTAACAAAATTAATTTTCAAAAAAGCTTGAAATTTGTATTTTCGTTCTCGTACTATGAAACACATCCGCAGTAAACAAGATTTAAAACATGGTATCCAGACAAGCTGGAGATGGCTGATGGGTGCGATGGAAATACATAAAAAGGGAGATCACAGATGATCCGTGATGAAGGGATGTTGGAGCAGTTACTTTCAACAATTCGAGATTTTGTAAAAAATGAATTGATCCCTCGTGAAAACGAAGTGGTAGAGAAAGACAAAATTCCAGATGACATTGTGCAGCAAATGCGTGAGCTTGGTTTGTTCGGCCTCACAATTCCCGAAGAATATGGTGGCTTAGGTATCACCATGGAAGAGGAAGTCAGAGTTGCATTTGAACTTGGACAAACTTCACCGGCTTTTCGCTCTTTAATTGGTACTAATAACGGTATTGGCTCAAGTGCAATTTTGATTGATGGCACAGAAGAGCAAAAGCAAAAATATTTACCGCGTTATGCAAGTGGCGAAATTATTGGTTCATTTTGTTTAACCGAGCCTGAATCTGGCTCTGACGCTGCCTCTTTAAAAACCAGTGCAATGAAAGATGGCGACTTTTATGTGTTAAACGGCACCAAACGTTTTATTACCAATGCACCCCATGCTGCAACTTTTACCGTAATGGCGCGAACCAATCCTGAAATTAAAGGGTCAGGTGGCATTTCAGCTTTTTTAGTCGAGGCAAATACACCAGGCATTACGTTGGGCAAAATTGACCAAAAAATGGGGCAAAAGGGCTCGCACACTTGTGATGTGATTTTTGAAAATTGCCGTGTGCCTGCTTCTGCATTGATTGGTGGCGTAGAAGGTGTTGGTTTTAAAACAGCCATGAAAGTACTTGATAAAGGGCGTTTACACATTGGTGCCTATAGCGTGGGTGTTGCCGAACGCATGTTAAACGACGCATTACACTATGCGATTGAACGTAAGCAGTTTGGTCAGCCTATTGCAAACTTTCAGCTTATTCAAGCCATGCTTGCCGACTCTAAAGCCGAGATTTATGCAGCTAAATGTATGGTTTTAGATGCGGCTCGCCGCCGTGACAATGGCGAAAATATTAGTACAGAAGCATCATGCGCAAAAATGTTTGCAACTGAAATGTGCGGACGCGTTGCTGACCGCTGCGTACAGATTCATGGTGGTGCAGGCTATATCAGTGAATATGCCATCGAGCGTTTTTATCGCGATGTGCGTTTGTTCCGTTTATATGAAGGAACCACGCAAGTTCAACAAATTATTATTGCCAAAAACATGATTAGGGAAGCTACAGCCTAATAAAAAATCAAATGCCATGAGGCATTGGATGCCTCATGTTCCTTCTGAGGATATGGACATGACAACAGAAACATTTACCCAAAATACGGCTAGCAGTGAAGCTATCCAGACACCAAAAAAGATTTGGATTACCGCATTTATATTCGCTTTTTTAACATTGTTGTGTGATGGGGCAGACTTAGGTTTTTTGGCATTGAGCCTGACCAGTCTTAAAACAGAATTTCATTTAACCGGTGTACAAGCTGGAACGTTAGGCAGTTTAACGCTTTTTGGATCGGCAGTGGGTGGCTTGATTGGTGGCTGGGCGTGTGACCGTTTTGGGCGAGTTCGCATTATTGTGTTCTTTATTGCTTATTCTTCAGTTTTAACCAGCGCACTGGGTTTTACTGATTCTTATATGCAATTTGCAGTTTTAAGAACATTTGGAGCGATGGGTTTAGGTGCGCTCTATATTGCCTGTAATATCTTAATGTCTGAAATGGTGCCAACCAAACATCGCTCGACTGTTTTGGCTACTCTCATGACGGGTTACACCTTAGGTTCTTTACTCGCGACATTATTAGCAGGACATATTATTCCTGAACATGGCTGGCGTTTCCTTTACTGGATTGCAATTGCGCCCGTGGTGTTGTCAGTTTTGATGCACTTTTGTGTACCTGAACCTGAGTCATGGAAAAAAGCGCGTCAATTAAAAGCGCTAGAAGTCGCTCAAAGTAACCAACCTAAAAAACGCCAAAATCCATATCTTGAGATTTTAAGAGATAAAAAACATGGCACCATGTTTGTGCTTTGGATTATTAGTACTGGTGCATTGCAGTTTGGTTATTACGGCGTAAGTAACTGGTTACCCGCTTATTTAGAGTCTGATCTTGGCATCAAATTTAAAGAAATGGCGATGTATATGGTCGGTACTTTCCTGATTATGATGTTTGCCAAAGTAATCGCAGGGATCGTTGCCGATAAATTAGGACGCCGCGCTGTATTTGCTTTCGGAACCATTGGTACAGCTTTATTTATTCCAGTGATTGTCTATTTAAATACACCGACCAATATTTTATGGATGATGCTGTTCTTCGGTTTCCTTTACGGTATTCCATACGCAATTAATGCCACCTATATGACAGAAAGCTTTCCGACTTCTATTCGAGGCTCGGCAGTGGGTGGTGCTTATAACATTGGCAAAGTGCTTTCAATTTTCTCTCCATTAACAATTGGTTATCTATCGCAAAATGGTTCTATTGGTTTAGGGCTCTTGGTGATGGCTGCGGCTTATTTTATCTGCGGGGTAATTCCATTGTTATTTATTAAAGACCGACTATTTAACCCGCAAAAGGCAGAGTGACAGATCAATCTATCACCTTAAATTAAGGATGAAAAGGGACAAGTGAGATGATAAATAAAATCACCAGTGACATTGAACCGATTTTAAAAGCTATTCCTGATGGTGCAACCATCATGACAGGCGGGTTCGGTGTGACGGGGCAACCTGCTGAATTAATTGAAGCCTTAATCGATTTAGGAAAAAAAGAACTCACCATTGTAAATAATAATGCGGCTTCTGGTGACCGTGGTCTAACCAAGCTTATTATTGCGGGTTGCGTTAAAAAAATGATTTGTTCATTTCCGAAATCTGCTGGATCAACCGTTTTTCAAGACTTATATCGTGCGGGAAAAATTGAGTTGGAACTGGTTCCACAAGGTAATTTGGCATGTCGTATTCAGGCTGCTGGCGCAGGCTTAGGCGCTATTTTTACGCCGACTGGTTATGGCACCAAAGTTGCCGAGGGTAAAGAGACCCGAACCATTAACGGTAAAAACTATGTACTTGAATATCCACTTGAAGCTGATTTTGCACTGATTTATGCCGATAAAGCCGACCGCTGGGGCAATTTAACTTACCGTAAAGCAGCCCGTAATTTTGGCCCAATCATGGCAAAAGCCGCCAAGACCACGATTGTTCAAGTGAATAACACCGTAGAGCTAGGAACGCTTGACCCAGAGTGCATTATTACACCGGGAATTTTTGTTCAGCACGTTGTAAAAGTAGGAGATATCTAATGTCAGTTCAAAAACGTTCTCGTGAAGATATTGCCAAGCTCATTGCCAATGACATTCCTGAAGGTTCTTATGTCAATTTAGGGATTGGCTTGCCGACCAACGTTGCTAAATTTTTGCCAAAAGACAAAGAAATCTTTTTACATTCGGAAAATGGTGTTTTGGCTTTTGGGCCGCCGCCGCAGCCTGGTGAGGAAGATCAAGATTTGGTTAATGCCGGAAAAGAACTTGTCACTTTGTTAGACGGTGGATGCTTTATGCATCATGGCGACTCGTTTGACATTATGCGAGGCGGTCATTTGGACATTTGTGTGATTGGTGCATTCCAAGTTGCGGTAAATGGGGACTTGGCAAACTGGCATACCGGTAAAGCGGATGATGTACCTGCAGTCGGCGGTGCTATGGATTTGGCAGTCGGCGCGAAAACGATTTATGTCTATATGGAACACGTCACTAAAAAAGGTGAGTCCAAAATTGTAAAAGAACTGAGCTATCCAATGACGGGTGAGCAGTGTGTAAATCGTATTTATACCGATTTATGCATTATTGAACTCAAAGACCAAAAAGCTTATGTCACAGAAATGGTGGAAGGCTTAACTTTTGATGAGCTACAGGCAGTCACAGACTGTGAACTAATCGATGCACGTGTAGCCTAAATACACACGGAAAAACGCTTCTTTAAGGATTAAAAGATGAAAAAATTAATATTAGCTGCAGCTTGCGCTGCGGCTTCAGGGACTATTTTTGCAAATTCTTCAGATACCACAGAACAAAGAATTAATTTGCTAGAAACCGAGCTGCAAAAATTAAAAGCAGAACTTGCTGCTCAGAAACAAACTCAAAATAATTTACAGGCCAAACAGGTAAAGATCGAAGAAAATATTGAAAGAACTAAAGCCACTGTAACAGAGAAGCCTGTTGCTCCTTCGTGGGTCACTTGGACAGATAATGTGAAGGTTTACGGTATTGCCCGTGTTGATGCAGCGGTCGATTTTAAATCATCACCTGACTCGGGGGGTAGAACGACCAGCAGTTTGTACCGAACACCTTTTGAAAGTGAAAAGCGTTCAAACCATGCACGCTCTGATGCCATGATTAATGCAAGCCGATTAGGTGTTTATTTTAATAGCCCAAATAAAGCGGTTACAGGAAATATTGAAGCCGATTTCTTTGATAGCTCTAACATGGGAACGGGAGATGGTAAATTCCGCATCCGTCATGCATTTTTTACCTATAAAGACTGGACTTTTGGTCAAACATGGTCACTCATGTCTAATATGGAAACTCGTACAGAAGCTGTTGATTACACCCAATTTGTGGGAACTTCCTATACGCGGACTCCTCAAATTCGCTATGACTGGAAAATTGATGCCCATAATGATTTAAAAGTAGCTTTGGAATATACAGGTTCGAGAGTCTCGGCATTTCCAACTTTAACGGGTCGCTATACCTTTAAACAAGGTCCTTTAACAGCACTTGCGCAAGGCTTTATTAATGAAAAGTCTACAGATGTCGCAACCGCCACAGTTAAGAAAGTAAGCTGGGGCGCTGGAGGCGGCTTAAAATATCAATTAACGCCTCAGCAATCGGTACAAGCAAATTATCAATATATTGTCGGTGATCAAAAATTTATGCCGTACACCACTCAAAGTGGATTGGCAAATTCAGCAAGTTTAAATGCCGCGGGTGATTTCTCTTTAAACGAAGACAAAACAGATTTGGTTATGAATAAGTTGAATAGCATCAATATTGGTTATTCATATAAATTTAATGAGCAATGGCGTGCAAACTTATCGGCTTCAATGTTTGATTATGATGACGACACGGCTTATACCAAACTCAACCCAGACGCCAACAAGCGTTTAACGGATTACGCAGCTAACGTTTTCTATTCACCAATTGAGCAAATGGATATTGGGATGGAATATCATCAAGGCAAACGAGAAGTGTTTGATGGCAGAACCGCTGATGTATCACGTGTAAACTTTGTATCGATGTATAAATTCTAAAATGGGACGTAGTTAAAGATGAAAACAATAGTTGAGCCCAATGCAGAAAATATACTGTCAAAAAGCTTTATTTTTATCATGGCAATGACATGTGGCATTTGTGCGGGTTCAAACTATTATAACCAGCCCTTAATCTATTCAATTGCAGAAGCATTAAAAGTTAATGCCGATCAAGTCGCCTTAACTATTGTGATTAGCCAACTGTCATATGCAGTTGGCCTTTTTATATTGGTTCCCTTAGGCGACTTTTTTGAAAAGCGCAGTTATATTTGCTTGCTCATGTGTTGTACGGGACTTGCACAAGTAGGGTTATCCTTAAGTCAAACCTTGCCAGTTTTATATGGCTTTACCTTTTTAGCGACATTCTTTTCGATTGCAACTCAAGTTTTAGTTCCTTTCGCCTCAGGTCTAGCTAGCCCGAAAAAAAGTCCTCAAGTTGTAGGCACTCTCATGAGTGGTCTGTTCTTGGGAATATTATTAGCACGTTCTATTGCAGGCTTACTTTCTACAGTTTGGTCTTGGCATGCGGTTTATTTAATTAGTGGAATTGTCATTTTGGTATTTGCTTGGGTGATGTGGGTGAAGTTACCGGTTGCGCGAAAATCCCATCAACTCAATATTCTACAGATCTATGGTTCACTATTTTCATTAGCTGTGCATCAACCTCATTTGCTGCGCCGTGGTCTTGCAGGGGGAATTGGCTTTGGAATTTTGGCCCTCATTTTTACCACCATGACTTTTATTTTGGCGAATGAGCCTTATCACTTTAACGATTTCCAGATTGGTTTATTTGGAATTGTTGGGTTGGCTGGTGTATTTGCGACCCCATGGGCAGGTAAGAAAATTGCAGCAGGACTTGAAAATAAAATTGCAGTGATTTGCATGGGCCTATTAATAAGTGCATGGATACCACTATTTTTTGCGCAGCAGTCTTTGGTGGCCTATGCTGTTGGTGTGATCATGGCGTACTTTGGTTTGTCGGCATTTCATGTACTCAACCAAAATCTGGTCTACCGAATCTCGGCCGAGGCCCGTTCTCGTATTAATTCAATTTATATGACCTTATATTTTGGTGGGGCTGCTTTAGGTTCTTTTATTGCGGTGTATGCATGGAAACACTGGGGATGGGAAGCGTGTGTAGCCTTAGGTTTAGCGATGGCAATATTAAGTTTTATAATTGATCGCTTAGATTTTTATGAAATGAATAAGATTGCAAACCAAGAAAAAGCTCCATAAACAGGAGCTTAGATATTTTATTATTTGCGAATAATCATTAAGGTTGCCGAAGCAAAAGCATACACTTTGCCGTTTTCATCTACGATTTTTCCTTGGGTACTAATAATTTTACGGCCTGCGTTAATCAACTCGGCTGTCGCATAGTACGAAGTATCAACTTGCATGGGACGGATCATTTTTACATTTAAATCAATGGTTCCATAACCAACGCCATGTTCAAGTAATGTATGGGCCGCACTGCCTGTTGCTGTATCTAAAGCTGTGGCGCAAAAGCCACCGTGTACACCGCCTTGTATATTTCTATGTTCTTTGCGAGGAGTAACTTTATAAGTTGCTTTACCTTCGGAAACTTCAACGAGTTCCATTGGTATGGTGTGAGCCATAGGTGATGGAGAAACTTCACCATTTTTTAAAGCGGTTAAAAACTCAAGACCTGTGTATTTCGGGCTTTCCATGAATCGTCCTTGGATTATTAAGCAATCTAATTACGATACTATAAATTGATTTTTTACGGAATAAAATTTTGCAATACAAAATTTAAATTTATTTTTGATTAAGCAATGTTAATTACTTTTAATACTATATTTTTATTTTAAAACATGAATTTATGTTTTATCTCCATTTATGAGTTACGATAATTTTATTAAATTAGTGAAAATATATTTTGCTATAAGAAATTTTTTGATATTTTGGTGAGATTGAAACAATAAAAGTCCATTTTAAGGAAAAACGATATCTGCCCATGACACAGGCAGAGAGGTGAAAGGAAAAAAATATGCCTTTATACAAAGCTCCATTACGTGATATGCAATTTGTGCTGCATGAAATGCTTCAAACAGAACAGAACTACCAAGGTTTAAGTAAATATCAGGAAAGTGTAAATCGAGAATTAATTGATCAATATTTAGAAGCAGCAACAGATTTTTGTGAAAATGAGTTGGCGCCCATAAATCAAAATGGCGATCAGGAAGGCTGTCATTTAAATAAAGGCGTAGTCACAACCCCGAAAGGTTTTAAAGAAGCCTACCAAAAATATGCTGAGCTAGGTTTTACCTCGTTAACTGCCGATCCGGAATATGGTGGGCAAGGCTTACCGACATTGCTGCGGATTGCAATTTCTGAAATGTTATGTGGTTCTAATTGGGCGTGGGCAATGTATCCGGGCTTGTCTCATGGCGCGATGAGAACAATTGAGCATCATGGCACCGAGCAACAAAAAAAGCAGTATTTGACTAAACTCATTAGTGGGGCTTGGACCGGAACCATGTGTTTAACCGAATCCCATGCGGGTTCGGACCTTGGGTTAATTAGAACGAAAGCAGAACCAAATCCGGACGGTAGCTACTCCATTACAGGTGAAAAGATTTTTATCTCGGCGGGTGAGCATGATCTTTCTGAAAATATTATTCATATTGTTTTAGCCCGTTTGCCTCAGGCACCTACAGGGACTAAAGGCATTTCTTTATTTATTGTGCCTAAATTTAATGTAGATGATGAAGGTAATTTAGAAGACCGTAATAAAGTCGTCTGTAGCGCGATTGAACATAAAATGGGGATTCATGGCAATGCCACCTGTGTACTTAATTTTGATGGCGCCAAAGGTTATTTGATTGGTCCGGAAAATCGCGGGCTTAATTGTATGTTTACCTTTATGAATACCGCACGTATTGGAACAGCTGTACAAGGGCTTGCTGCTTCTGAAATTTCATTTCAAGGTGCATTAAGTTATGCCAAAGAGCGCCTTGCTATGCGTTCGTTATCCGGTCCTAAATATCCTGACAAAAATGCCGATCCAATTATTGTGCATCCCGCTGTACGTTCAATGTTAATGACACAAAAAGCTTTTTCCGAAGGTGGTCGTGCGCTGGCTTATTTTCTGGCTCAGCATGTCGATATTGTCGAAAGCTCAAACGATCAGGAACAGCAAAAACACTCCGACGAATTACTGGCTTTTTTAACGCCAATTGCTAAGGCCTTTTTAACAGAGTCGGGTAATGAGTCTGCAAAGCATGGCGTTCAAGTATTTGGCGGCCACGGCTTTATTGTTGAGCATGGTATGGAGCAAATTGTACGTGATGCACGTATCTCGACATTGTATGAAGGAACAACAGAGATTCAGTCTCTAGATCTGCTGGCACGTAAAGTCCTCAAGTCGGAAGGCAAACTTTTAAAGAACATGACTGATTTAATTGATCAGTTTATTAGCCAGCACCAATCCAATGAAGTGCTGAAACCTTATCTAGAAAAATTAGCTGAGCTTAAGCAGCAATGGCTGTCACTGACCAAATCGATTGCAGAGAAAGCCAAGCACAACCCTGAAGAAATAGGAGCCGCTTCAGTAGATTATCTTTATTTTTCCAGTTACGTTGTGTTCGCGTATTTGTGGGCTCGAATGGCACAAGTTGCCCATGAAAAATTAGAATCGGGTACACAAGAGGAAGATTTTTATAAAGCAAAATTAACGACAGCTAAGTTTTTCTATCAAAAGCTTTTGCATCGTACACAGAGCCATGCCGCTTCTATTGAGTCAGGAGCTGAATCTGTGATGGAGCTCGATCAAGATGCTTTTGCTTTTTAGTGAATGATAAGTTCTAGAATCACTGGGTGAAATCGACATGCGAAATTTTACCTAGTGATTAAATTTGTAATTTTAGACTCATCAGTTTTTGGTAGGAAAAACCAGTTGAGCCAATGAAATAGAGGGTTAACATAAGCATTAAAACGTGAATTTTCATCAAATATTGATGTTGGACAAGGACTACGGAAAGAAAATCATGAATGCTTATTATCAATTACTGAATAGAACAATTGGTCCTCAAGGTGAAGTCATTGCTCATTATTGCTCAACTGTCCATGCACAAGGGGCTTGGAACCCTCATGAACAGCATATGGCACCTGCAAGTGGTGTAATCGCAGCAGAGTTAGAACAGTTTTCACCGCGACAAGATATGCGAATTGGTCGAATTAGTTTTGATATTTTTGGATTGATTGCATTTGGTGAATTTACGATTAAGACACATGTGATTCGTGCCGGTAAAACCATTGAATTGATTGAAGCCGAAATGCAAGCACAAGGTAAAACCTGTATTGTGGCTAGAGCATGGCGCATGTGTACTCAAGACAGTTCCGATATTGCCGGGCTTGAAGATCAGCCAGTTCATCATCCAGATACCTTTACAGAATGGACAGGTATGAAAAGATGGCCGGGTGGTTTTATCCAGACACTCGTCACTAAAACGGATGATCAGCATCGCGCAGG
>ERZ941706.691-NODE-691-length-9989-cov-3.527884_pt1 | contig 9989 bp, 10 predicted proteins | sample MGYA00521232_ERZ941706 | MGnify/ENA primary metagenome ERZ941706 (study PRJEB32759, sample SAMN07749893) | skin metagenome | biome: transportation; feature: city; material: polyester macromolecule | host: Homo sapiens | place: Hong Kong:ER line | collected 2017-07-19...
GCCGCCCGCAACCCGCCACAGCTCGCGCCCATTGCCATCGTAAAGGATGGAGAGCGGCAGCGAGAGATTGCCTCCTGCCGCCATGAGCAGCCGGTTTTCCGGATCGACGAAGCTGGTGAGCGTCGTGAAGCGCCGTGCCGCGAACCACGGCCGCACGCGATCGGCGCCCTCCAGATCCTGCGCGACGGGGACGACCGCGATGCGACCGGCGTAGCGCGTGGCGAGCGCGTCGAGCGTTGGCATTTCGCGCACGCAGGGCGCGCACCATGTCGCCCACAGATTGACCAGCAGCGGCCTGCCGCGAAAGTCGGCGAGCTGCCGCGCGCGTCCGTTGAGGCCCGCGAAGTCGCCCGTCGGCGCGATGCTGCCGGCTTTCCCGAAGCTCAGCTGGGCGCGCTCGCCCGCCGCCGACACCAGCATGCGATCCTCGCCGGGCGCGATGCCGCCCCCGCCCGCCGTCGTGGCCGCCGCCGAAGTCGCCGCGCCGCCTTGTGCCGCCGGACCCGCGCCGGTATCGCAGCCGCCGAGCGCGCATGACGCGGCAAGACAGAGCAGGACAAGCGACAGGCGCATGGGCGACAGCTCCCGGTCAGGTAACGGCAACAGCATGTGGGGCGGACGGTTCGCGGGCGGCCCGTCCGCGGTGATGGCGGAGATAAACGCCTCGCTGCCGGTGGACAAGCGCATGTGGCGCGAGGACATCGCCGGATCGCGCGCACATGCCGCGATGCTGGGGAAGCAGGGGATCATCGGCGCCGACGACGCGGCGGCGATCGACGCCGGGCTGGCCGCCATCGCGGCGGAATATGCGGCGGGCGACCTTCCCGACGATCCCGCGCTCGAGGACATTCACATGGTGACCGAGGCGCGGCTCGCCGCGCGGATCGGACCGGCGGCGGGTCGGCTGCACACCGCCCGCTCGCGCAACGACCAGGTCGCGACCGATTTCCGTCTCGCGGTGCGCGCGCGGATCGACGAGGCAGATGCGGGGCTTGCCGCCTTTCAGCGTGCGCTCGTTGCCCGCGCGGAGGAGCATAGCACCACCATCATGCCCGGCTTCACCCATTTGCAGGTGGCGCAGCCGGTGACGCTCGGCCACCATCTGATGGCCTATTATGAAATGGCGAAGCGCGACCGCAGCCGCTTCGCCGATGCGCGGGCGCGACTGAACCAGTGTCCGCTCGGCAGCGCCGCGCTCGCCGGCACCGGCTTTCCCATCGACCGGCGCGCCACCGCGGCGGCGCTCGGCTTCGATGCTCCCACCGCCAACAGCCTCGACGCCGTGTCCGACCGTGACTTCGCACTCGACTATCTGACGGCGGCGACGCAGTGCGCGCTGCACCTGTCGCGGCTTGCCGAAGAAATCGTGCTGTGGGCGTCGCAGCCCTTCGGCTTCGTTGCGTTGCCCGACGCCTGGTCGACCGGCAGCTCGATCATGCCGCAGAAGCGCAATCCAGATGCCGCCGAACTGGTGCGCGGCCATGCCGGGCGGATCATGGGCTGCATGACCAGCCTGATGGTCACGATGAAAGGCCTGCCGCTCGCCTATTCGAAGGACATGCAGGACGACAAGGCGCCGCTGTTCGAGGCGCACGACCTGCTCGCCCTGTCGCTTGCGGCGATGACGGGCATGGTGGCAAGCGTGGCCTTCGCGCCCGACCGGATGCGCGCGCTGGCGGCAAGCGGTTTTTCGACCGCGACCGACCTGGCCGACTGGCTGGTGCGCGATCTCGGCCTGCCGTTTCGCGAGGCGCATCACGTTACCGGCGCGGCGGTGAAGCGCGCCGAGCAGCTTGGATGCGGCCTCGCCGAGCTTGGCGAGGCAGAATTGCTCGCCATCGACGCGCGGCTGGCGGGCAGGGCGCTGCCCGACCTCAGCGTCGAGGGATCGGTGGCGAGCCGGACGAGCGAGGGCGGCACGTCCCCGGTGCGCGTGCGCGAGGCGATCACCCGCGCGAAGGAGGAACTGGCATGACCCGCACCGCGATCCTGCTGCTGGCGACGGCGACCCTGTTGGCCGGGTGCGGCCGGATGACCGATCTCGAACCGCCCGAGGGGGCGAGCCTGCCGCCCGCCGTCTATGGCCAGACCACGCGGCCGAGCGCCGAGCGGCTGCTCGAAACCTCGTCGCAGGCCCGGCCCCGGCGCAGCGACGAGATACTCACCCGCTCGCAGCGGCGCGCCGACGATTATTTCGACCTGCCGCCGGGCGCGGAGCCCAACGCCGCCCCGGCGGCGGCCGCGCCCGACGCGACCGACCCGCTGGTGGCTGACCCGGCCGAGGCGGCGCCCGCCCCCGCCGAGCCGCGCGATCCCCGCTGAGGTCAGGATGGACCATTTCGCGCAGCGCGACGGCTGCCTCCATTGCGAGGACGTGCCGCTCGACCGGATCGCCGGGGCGGTCGGCACGCCGGTCTATGTCTATTCGCGCGCGACGCTCGAACGGCATGCGCGCGTCTTCCTCGATGCGGTGGCCCCGCTGCCCCGCGCGCGCGTCGCCTTCGCGGTCAAGTCCAATCCGAATGTCGCGGTGCTGCGCGTGCTGGCACGGGCGGGGCTGGGCGCGGACATTGTGTCGGGGGGCGAGCTGGCCCGCGCGCTGACAGCGGGCATGGACCCGGCGGCGATCCTCTTTTCGGGCGTCGGCAAGACCACCGCCGAAATGCGCTCGGCGCTCGATGCGGATATCGGCCAGTTCAACATCGAAAGCGCCGAGGAGGGGCGCGAGCTCGCCGCGCTCGCCGCGTCGGGCGGCCGGACGGCGGCGGCGGTGCTGCGCGTCAACCCCGATGTCGATGCCGGCACCCATGCCAAGATCTCGACGGGCAAGGCGGAAAACAAGTTCGGTGTCGGCATCGACCGCGCGGGCCAGATTTTCGCCGCGCTGGACGGGCTGCCTGGCCTCGCGATGCGCGGCCTCGCCGTCCATATCGGCAGCCAGATCGGCGATCTCGCCGCGCTCGAGGCCGCTTTCGTCAGGGTGGGCGAACTCGCCGCCGAACTTCGCGGCGCGGGCCACAGCATCAGCCATATCGACCTCGGCGGCGGGCTGGGCGTGCCCTACCGGCCGGGCGACAGCTATCCTTCGCCCGCCGACTATGGCGCGATGGTCGCGCATGTGACCGCCGGCTGGCCCGACGATCTGACCCTGATGTTCGAACCGGGCCGCGTGATCGCGGGCAATGCGGGCGTGCTGCTCACCCGCGTCATCCGGGTGAAACCCGGCGTCGCCGCGCCGTTCGTCATCGTCGATGCCGCGATGAACGATCTCGCGCGGCCCGCGCTCTACGACGCCTATCACCATTTCGAGCCGGTGGTGACGGGGGATGCGCCGCCGATCGTCGCCAACATCGTCGGCCCGGTGTGCGAAAGCGGCGATACCTTCGCCATGGGGCGCAGCATCGCCCCCGTCGCGGCGGGCGACCTCGCCGTCTTTCGCACCGCCGGAGCCTATGGCGCAACGCTCGCCAGCAGCTACAATAGCCGGTCGCTGGTGCCCGAGGTGCTGGTGGACGGCGACCGCTTCGCCGTGGTGGCCGACCGCATCGACCCGGCGACGATCATGGCGGCCGAGAGGCTGCCCGACTGGCTGGCGTGAACCAGCTCCCCGTCTTCCTCACGATCGCGGGCGCGCCGGTCATGCTGCTCGGCGAGGGCGAGGCGGCCGATGCCAAGCGGCGGCTGATCGAGCGTGCGGGCGGGCTTGCCGTCGGCGAGGAAGGGGATGCGCGCATCGCCTTCGTCGCCATCGCGGACGATGCCGAGGCCGAAGCCGCCGCCGCGCGGCTGAAGGCGCGCGGGCTGCTCGTCAATGTCGTCGACCGGCCTGCGCTCTGCGATTTCACCACGCCCGCCATCGTCGATCGCGATCCGCTGCTGATCGCGGTGGGCACCGGCGGGGCGTCGGCGGGCCTCGCCAAGGAATTACGGCAGCGGTTCGAGGCGTTGCTGCCCGCCTCGCTCGGGCGGCTGGCCGAGGCGCTGGCGGCGGCACGCGGGACGTTGCGCGCGCGCTTTCCCGACGGTGGCGACCGGCGGCGCGCGCTCGATGCGGCGCTCGCGCCCGGCGGCGCGCTCGACCCGCTCGATCCGGCGGCGGGCGACAGGGTCGCGGACTGGGTCGCCGCCCCGCAATCGATTCCCGGCGAGCTGGTAACGCTGTGGGTTGCCAGCGACGATCCCGACGAACTGACGTTGCGCGCCGCGCGGCTGCTTGGCCGGGCTGATCGCGTCCACCATGATCCGGGCATCGCCGAGCCGATCCTCGCCCGCGCCCGCGCCGACGCGGTGCGCAGCGCCGGGCTGCCGCCGGCCGATCCCGGTCCGGGCCTCACGCTCTGGCTACGGAGGGCGGCATGAACCGCGCGTGGATCGTCGAGGACGGCACGGCGCGCGAGGTCGATCGGGCGCGGGCCGAAGCGGCGGTGGGCAGCGCCGATTTCGTCTGGCTGCATCTGGCGCGCAACGGCGGCGCGCTTCCCACGCTTCCGGAACGTGTGCCCGAGGCGGCGGCGACGGTGCTGCAGATGGAGGAGACACGCCCCGCCACCGACCGGCTGGGCGAGGCGATGCTGCTCAACCTGCGCGGGCCGGGCGTCGATACCGACTATATGGATCTGCTCGTCTCGGTGCGGCTGTTCGCCGTTCGGGGCTTCGTGCTGACGATGAGCTATCGCGCGATGCCCGCGATCGACGCCGTCGTGGAGGAGATGCGGCGCGGCGCGATCCACGATCCGGGCGATCTCGTCGCCGCGCTCGCCAACGCCATCACCGACCGGCTCGACCCGATCATCGCCGGGATCGGCGACCGGCTCGACGATCTGGAATCGGCGATCGCGGCGGAAGACGAGCCGCACCGGCGCGAAGTTGCGAAGGTGCGCAGCGAGGCGATCCGCTACCGCCGCTTCGTCGCGCCGCAGCGCGTTGCGCTCGAGCGGCTGACCGAGGCCGACTGCGACTGGCTCGACGAGGCCGATCGGCAGAAGCTGCGTCTCGCCGCCGACCGCGCCGCGCGCATGGCCGAGGAGCTGGAGGCGATCCGCGAACGCGCCGCCATCGCGCATGAAGAGCTGACCGACCTGCGCGCCGAGCGCATCGACCGGCGGTCGCTGACGATCAGCGTCGCCGCGATGATCTTCCTGCCGCTCACCTTCATCACCGGGCTGTGGGGAATGAACGTCGGCGTGCCGTGGGAAGGGCAGATCGTCGGTTTCTGGATCATTCTCGCCGCCAGCCTCGCGATCGCGGCAGGTATCGCAGGCTGGTTCTGGTACCGGCACTGGCTGGACCGATAGGGTGCCAAGGCGCTGGATCGGCACAGGATTCTGATGATCCGGGCGGCTCGTCCCATGCCGGGATTGCGCAATCCCGCCTTTTTGCACTTTCGCAACCGCAGCGAATTACGCAGACTGTACGTTGTTCAGGGTGGGAAGCGGCGAGTTGGGGCCGGAAAGTCGGGCTGTCCGCCGCGAAAGGAATAAGTGTCCAATGCTCTACAGCAGCTATGATTTTCAGCGCAACTGGCTCGCGGGGGCCAGCATATTGGCCGATATGGGCGCCAGCCTGCTCAACAATCCGCTCAATCCGCTGAGCTATTCGGGTGGCGGGCCGGTGCTCGCCTCCGCGCTCGACGTCTTCGCGCATGCCGCTGCGCCGCGCGGCAAGCCCGAGTTCGGTATCGCGCAAGTGGAACTGGACGGGCGCACGCTGGCGGTCGAGGAAGCGATCGAGGCGCGCAAGCCCTTCGGCCAGTTGAAGCATTTCACCAAGCCCGCGGCCGGCGTGCAGCCCAAGCTGCTGATCGTCGCGCCGATGAGCGGCCACTATGCCACGCTGCTGCGCGGCACGGTGCAGCGCATGCTGCCGCGCCATGACGTGTGGATCACCGACTGGCGCGATGCGCGCAACGTCCCGCTCGAAGAAGGCAATTTCGATCTCGACGATTATGTCGATTATGTCATCGACTGGCTCGCGCACATCGGGCCGGGGGCGCATGTGCTGGCGGTGTGTCAGCCGTCGGTGCCGGTCTATGCCGCGACCGCGCTGATGAACGCGGACAGCCATCCCGCCGCGCCGCGCACGCTTACTATGATGGGCGGGCCGGTCGACACTCGCGAGGCGCCGACCGGGGTCAACGACCTTGCCACCGAACGGCCGCACAGCTGGTTCTCGCAGAATGTCATCGCCACCGTCCCGGCGTATTATCCGGGCGCGGGGCGCAAGGTCTATCCCGGCTTCCTGCAGCTCGCGGGTTTCATGTCGATGAACCTCGGCAGCCACCTGATGAGCCACTGGCAGATGTTCAAGCATCTGGTCGCGGGCGACGACGACAGCGCCGACGCAACCAAGGCCTTCTACGAGGAATATCGCTCGGTCTGCGACATGACCGCCGAATTCTACCTCCAGACCATCGACGTGGTGTTCCAGCGGCACGCGCTGCCCAAGGGCGAATATATGCATCGCGGCAAGCGGGTCGATCCGGGCGCGATCGACACCACCGCGCTGCTCGCCATCGAGGGCGAGCGCGACGACATCAGCGGCATCGGGCAGACGAAGGCGGCGCTGACGCTCGCCACCGGACTGGCCGAGGAGCGCAAGCAATATTTCCTGGCGCCGCATGTCGGTCATTACGGCATCTTCAACGGCGGGCGCTGGCGGCGCGAGATCGCCCCGGTGCTGGAGGAATGGATCGCGCGGCACGACGGTTGAGCCGCCGATGGCGCAACTGCTGATCGACGCAAGGGTCGAACGCTGGCCGGTCGCGGGCAGCTTCGTCATCGCGCGCGGGGCGAAGACTTATGTCGATGTCGTGGTCGCCGGGGTCGCGCTCGGCGGTGCGTTCGGCGAGGGCGAAGGCACGCCCATCTATTATCACGGCGAAACGGCCGAAGGCGCGGTGGCCGCAATCATGCGCGCGGCGGATCGGCTTGCGCCGCTTGACCCCACGGAAGCACGCGGGGCGGTGCAGGTGCTGCTGCCGCCCGGCGCGGCGCGCAACGCGCTCGATTGCGCGCTGTGGGATCTGGAGGCGAAGCTGGCGGGGCGGCCGCTGTGGCAGCTCGCGGGACTGGCCGAGCCGCGGCTGCTGGTCACTGCCTTCACCATTTCGCTCGGCGAGCCCGCGACTATGGAGGAGCATGCGCGTATCGCGGCGGCGCGGGGTTTCGGACTGCTCAAGCTCAAGCTCACCGGCGAGGGCGATACCGCGCGCGTCGCCGCAGTGCGCCGGGGCGCGCCATCGGCACGGCTGATCGTCGATGCCAACGAAAGCTGGGCAGGCCGCGACTGGGCAGGGGAGGCGGCCGCGCTTGCCGCTTTCGGCGTCGAGATGATCGAGCAGCCGCTGCCCGCTGATACCGACGATGCGCTGGCCGGGGCCGCGCATCCGCTCCCCTTCGTTGCCGACGAAAGCTGCCATGTCGCCGCCGATGTCGCGCGGCTTGCGGACCGCTACGATGGCTTCAACCTGAAGCTCGACAAGGCGGGCGGGTTGACCGAGGGTCTGGCGCTCGCCGCTGCGACGCGCGCCGCAGGTCGCGAACTGATGGTCGGCTGCATGCTCTCCACCTCGCGCGGCATCGCGCCCGCCTTTCTCGTCGCGCAGGGCGCGCGCTGGGTCGATCTCGACGGACCCGCCCTGCTCGCCGAAGACCGGGAGGGCGGCTTCCGCTTCGACGCCGGGCGGGTCATCCCGCCGGCGGACTGACCCTCACTCCCCTAGCCTGAAGGGGAGGGGCTCAGCCTCATCCCACAATCAGCCGTTCTGCAGCGACACGTCGGCATGCTCGCCGAACTCGCCGCCCTTCATCGTCATCCCGGTCATCAGCTTGAACGCGCCCGTGATGCTGCCGTCGGCAGTCCAGATCTCGGCATCGTCGAGATCGAAGCGGAGCATGAGCAGCTTGGGGTCCTGCTTCCCGCCCTCGTACCAGGCGGCGACGCTGTTGTTCCAGTAGCGGTCGATCACTGCCGGGTCGGTCTCGGCCACCAGCGTGCCGGAAATGCAGGCGAACAGGTCGTGGCCCTTGGCGACATATTGCACCATCGCGCGCCCGCCCTTAGCCAGCCGCCCGTCCTTCGTGTGATAGAACCAGAAATGCCCGTGCGCGTCGTCGTCGAGCACCGCGTTCATCGGGATGGCATGGTCGTGCGCATCCTCGATCTTCGCCATGACATAGGGGTGGTCCGCCATTTCCTTCCACATGCGGGTTTTGATATCGTCGCTCATCGTCCGACTCCTCGCTCAATCGTTCAAAGGGCGAACGGGCGAAACCGGGGAGGAGTTGCACCATGCCGACGCGGCGCACCGCGCTGATTGCCGCGCCGGTCCTGGCGACCGACCGGCTGCTGCTGCGCCCCGCGACGCTGGCGGATTTCGAACCCTGTTTCGCCATGACCGGCGACGCGGAGGTCGGCCGCTTCATCGGCGGCGCGGTCACCGACCGGTCGGTGAAGTGGGAGAAGTTCCTGCGCATACCCGCAATGTGGAGCCTGATCGGCTGCGGCTTCTGGATCGCCGAGGAACGGGCGACCGGCTCGGTGGTCGGCGAAGTGGGCTTCGGCGATTTCATGCGGACGATCGACCCGCCGCTGCCCGACTGGCCCGAAATGGGATGGGTCTTCGGGCGCGAAAGCCATGGCCGGGGCATCGCGTCCGAAGCGGTCGCCGCCGCCATCCGCTGGGGCGAGGCGGCGATGCCGGCAACGCCGTTTCAATGCATCATCGACCCCGCCAACGCCCCCTCCCACCGCCTCGCCGTGCGCATGGGTTTTGCCGCGCAGGGGGAACTGATCTTCAAGGGCGAACCGGTCCTGCATTATGTGCGGGGCGGCAGCACTGGCTGACGCCCGAACAGCCGCCTGAGCAACCTCGACGCGGCCCAGAGCAGCGCCAGCGAGGCGGCGGCGACCACTGCCGCGACGATCAGCGCCGCGACGGGGTTGGCGAGCGCGAGGGCGAGAAGGCCGATGCTCGCGACATCCTCGGTCCCCGACACGACGATGTTGCTGACGGGTTCGGGGCTGGTGTTGATGACCGCCCGCGCGCTGGCCTTGCCCGCATGGCCGAGCAGCGCCGCGCCCCCGCCCGCGAGGAACACCAGCACCTGCCACACCGGGTCCGACGCATCGACGATGGCGAGCGCGATCAGTGCGCCGCCCACTGGCCGCACGAAGCCGTGCACCGCGTCCCACAGGCTGTCGAGCCATGCGATCTTGTCGGCGAAAAACTCGGCGAGCGTGCCAAACGCGGCCAGCCCGATCACCCACGGGCTGGCCAGCGCATCGAGCGCGGCGAGCTGATCGGGCAGGTCGATCCACCCCATCCGCATCGCCACCCCGGTGACCAGCACCGTCAGATAGAGCCGCCAGCCGGCGAGCAGGCTGAGCGACGACGCAAGGCCGAGGATTTCGATGGCGGTCATTTCGGCTGGGCCGGATTAGGCGAGTGACGCTCTGTCGCCCTGTGCCCGTTGGGCGGAGTGCAGCCGGGGCAGCAGAATTGCGCTTCCTCGGACGAGCGAGGTTCGGCGGCGCGAAAATGCGGGGCGGCGAGAGCGGTCATCGCAGCAGCCTATCGCGAACGCGGCACATAGGACAGCGGGCGCTGCCTGCCGGGGATGACCTGGTGCCCTGCCGCAGTGGACCCCGGCGGGCGCCGGGCTGACAGGTCCGGTGGGATTCTTCGGCCGGTTTTGTACATCCCCCAACGTGCATCGCCGTCACTCCGGCGAAAGCCGGGTTCCAAGGCGGCGGCGCACGGGACGATCCGTTTGCGCGCCGCCTCAGTGTCGCCCGTCCTACAGCACCTCGAACAGGCCCGCCGCGCCCATGCCGCCGCCGACGCACATGGTGACGACGACATATTTCGCGCCGCGGCGCTTGCCTTCGATGAGGGCGTGGCCGGTGCAGCGCGCGCCGGTCATGCCATAGGGGTGGCCGATGCTGATCGAGCCGCCGGTGGTCGTCTCCAGCCCGGCGATCGAGTTGAG